>ERZ827104.1836-NODE-1836-length-17588-cov-3.416187_pt1 | contig 17588 bp, 24 predicted proteins | sample MGYA00519781_ERZ827104 | MGnify/ENA primary metagenome ERZ827104 (study PRJEB31778, sample SAMEA3449257) | human gut metagenome | biome: human gut; feature: human-associated habitat; material: faeces | place: United Kingdom | collected 2010/2012 ...
CTAGAGTCTGTCATCTCGAAGATTGTGTCATTTGGTATCAATGGGCTTAGCTTTGAAGACAAGTCAAGCTTCGTGGAGCAGTGGGCTGGTGGCATCACATATGAAGTTGGTGACATAGTCAAGTATGGCAATGTGCTTTTCATGTGCAAGCAGAAGAACGTCAGCGTTGACACTGCCGCGCCAGACAAGTTGCCTGACGCGTGGGAGCAGCTTAACGTTGGCTCAGATGGTGTCGTGAAGTGGGTGCAGCCGACTGGCGAGCATGACGCGTATGCAAAGGGTGCAGTAGTCGAGCTTGATGGCAAGAAATGGGTGTCTGTAGTTGATAGCAACGTGTGGAAGCCAGGGCTTTGCTGTTGGAGGGAGTACACGGCAGAGCAGCCAGACACAGTGGCGGAGTGGGTGAGGCCTACGGGAGCTCATGACGTGTACAACAAAGGCGACGTCGTGATGTACAATGGCAAGAAGTACATGTCAAAGATAGACGCGAATATGTGGGCGCCTGATATCTATGGCTGGGACCAGGTGTAGCATGGATGAGCTGTTGAATGGGCTGTCGACATCGATAGCAGATGCTGGGCCAGGCTATGTCATGGTGTTTGGCATCCTCATAGTGTTCGTGTCTAAGATGTGGCCAGACGTAATGAAGTTCATTGCCGAGCGTGACAAGCGGATGTCTGAGATTGAGGCCAAGCGTGAGGAGCGTAAGGCAGAAGAGAGTAATAGGAGGCTTGACTTCGAGAAGAAGTCAGTCGAGTTGCAAGGCCGCTGGCTAGAGCAGTACGAGCACGCGGTAAAGGTACAGGAGCAGACCAACTCGATAATATCTGAGGTGCAACTGCAGCTTAGCATTCAGAATGCTGCTTTGGCAGAGAGTGGCAAGACATCAGCTAGCATACGTGACGAGATACTGGCTGTTAGAGCAAGGCTTGACAAGTGCGACATATGCAAGGCTGAGTGACAAGTTTACAATGCAAGCGAGCTGTGATATTATTGTCAAAGGAGGTGGCTGGCTTGGCAGACTCAAGTGAGATTGAAGCAAGTGTTGGAAGCAGCGATGACAAGCATCATGAGTATGTAGACTCAATACATGTTGGCAGCATAGTCGCATACTATTGCTCGCCACGCAAAGCAAGGTCTGCAAAAGTTATTAAGAAGTCTTCTTCTAGTAAGAAGTTGCTTGTCGAGACAAAGTATGGTATGAAGGAGATAGTTGACTTCAAGTCAGTGCTATGGGTCAACACGAACAACAAGTGGCCGAAGTGGGTGTTCAACCTTCTGAAGGGAGTGTCAGATGACAAAGAGCAAGAGTCTGATAGCAGTCTTGAGGTATGAGACAGCTAGAGCTGCAGAGCAGATGGCAAGGAAGCGGCTTGCTGACGCCAAAGCAGACTTTTACAGCGAGATGGATGAGTTGTATGACACAGGAAGCTTTGACGGCAAGAGCTATGGCGTGTCTGATGAAGGTGTTGACTACAGTGTGACTAGAGTCGTGAGGCGAAAAGTCGAGTATGACATTGACAAAATGAAGAAAAAGCTTCCAGCAGATGTCATCTCAGAAGTTGTCGAGAAGCAGGTGCTAGTCACTGACTACAATTTGCTAGCGAAGTATGTCAAGTCACTTGGTGGAAGTGCACCAAAGCTGAAGTCTATGCTACATGTTGACGAGTCTGTAAACGAGAAGCGGCTTGACGAGCTTAGTGAGCTTGGCGAGTTTGATGACAGCTTGATGGAAGGGTGCTTCTCCATCAGTGAGTCAGAGCCTACATACCAGCTTCGCGTGAAGAAGTAGTGAGATGGCAGACACGTCAGATGTTGCTGGCGACCAGCTAGCTGCAGTCGCGATGCATTATGGCCTAGTTGATGTCGTGCAGAGCTCCAAGATGAAGTGCATCTGTCCGTTGCATGGTGACAAGAACCCAAGCATGTCACTTGACTTTGACAAGGGCTTCTACTATTGCTTCGGATGTGGCGCGTATGGTGATGCGGAGAAGCTAGTCAAGTCGATAGAGAAGCAGAACGGCTTGAATGACTTGCAGTGTTGCAAGAGGTTCAACGAGATAGTCAAGGGCACTGCTGGCAAGCCAGTGGTGAAGAGGCTATCATCTGAGGCATCCAGAAAGCTTCAGAGGCATTACTATGAGCAAGCATATGACTACTACCACGGGTTGGCAAAAGTTGACTGGATGTCATCTGATGAGCCTGAAGTAAGAAGGTGCAGAAGCTACATGCTAGACAGGGGGTTCTCACCACTTGTATTAGCGGCAGCAGGTGCAAAGGTGACATACAACGATGACTATGAGCTAGTGTTCCCGATGGTTGACAACGGCAAGTTCAGAGGCTGGGTGTGCAGGACTGACAAGCCTGAGGTCGAGTCTTTCCGCAAGTACTTGTACAACAAGGGCTTCAGCAGGGCTACGACTGTTGTCGGTACGTATGGAGATAGTCAGAAGTTCTCGAGTGAGCTTGCTTCTAAGTATGTTATAATTGTTGAAGGGTACATGGACCGCTTGAAGCTAGTTCAGTTTGGCATTGAGAACGCAGTCGCGATATTAGGCTGGAAGATGTCAGCTGGTCAGTTGAAGAAGCTCAAAGATGCTGGCATCGAAGTTGTAGTAAGCGCGCTTGACAATGACGACTGTGGCAGGAATGGGACTGAGTTCCTCAGGAAGCATTTCGAAGTAGTCAGGTTCAAGTACTTGAAAGGTGTCAAGGACCCGGGTGAAATGGAGTTGCTCGAGTTCAAGCATATGTGGGATAAGACCAAGCGTGAGCTTGGTGAAGTCTTCAGGGAAAGGCAAGTCAATGGGAATTCTCAGCAAGATTAAAGCAGACACTCAGAAGTCGGGTGGTAACAAGGCGAAGCTGATCTACTTTCGTGAGGGGCAGAAGCGTCGCATTCGATTCCTCCAGGACATGGACGACGGCATGGAAGTCGTGATGCATGACTCGTATGACCTTGGCGTCAATGTCGTATGTCAGAAGACTTTCGGCAAGCATTGTGACTTCTGTGGTGATGACAACCTTCGCACACGCAGCAACTACTGCTGGTCAGTCTGGGACTATGATGCGAATGAGGTCGTGCTGTTCTTCTTCCCGGTCAATCGCTGCAGCCCGATTCCGCCACTGATGGCAATGTACGAGAACTACGGCACGATTACTGATCGTGACTACGTCATCACTGTCTCTGGCAAGATGTCTGACAAGTCTTACAGTGTCGTCCCGATGGACAAGGTCAAGTTCCGCAACACCAAGGCAAAGCCGATGAGCAAGAAGCAGGTGCTTGACATCCTCAAACGCGCTTTCCCGCTTCCGACTGACTACAAGCCAGAAGGTGCAGACGGAGACTTCGACAATGATGACAGCACGTGGGATGATGATGACGAGCAGAGCAATGACTACTCGTCTATGAAGTCAATGGAGCTTTACAAGCTCTGCATTGAGCGTGACATCGAGGCTGAGAAGCGCAAGCCCGCGAAGTACTACATCAACCTCCTTGAGGAAGCCGACAAAGCAGACGATGACTGTGGAGATGATGAGGAAGACGAAGCTGATGACTTCGACGATGAGTGGGAAGACGAGTAAACGGTAAGTCAGTTGCTAGGAGGCAATTGTGGACGAGAGAGAAGTGCTTGACTTCTACAAGCTTTTCAAGAAGCAGTATGGCAATCAGATGAAGCTGATGGTCGATGGTAAGTATGATGGCTTCACAAATGCTGACAACAAGTTTCCAGTTGATGACCCAAAGCTTTGCTCCTACCACATTCAGCAGTTGATGTCTGAGATTGGTGAGGTGCTTGAGTCTGACAAGCGATGGAAGAACTTCCGCAACGAGAAGTACGACAAAGTTGGCAAGCTTGAGGAGATAGCTGACTGTTTCATTGTGATGATGAACGTTGCGATGTTCTCTGGCTTTGGCGCTCATGAGTTGTATGATGCGATAGCTGCTAAGATAGACACAGTCGAGCGTCGCATTGACAGTAGTGACTAGCTTGGTTTGGGGAGGCTTTGCCTCCCCTTTGTTGTATGTATGTGATGTTTCGTATGTTATAATGCAATTGCATGTACATAGCAGATGCTTAGGAGGGCAACATGGCTATAGTTGTAGTTGAAGGTATTGACAGGGTCGGGAAGACTACTTTCACTGACAGGCTACAGTCAAAGCTTGGGCCTAGTAGGTCTTTCGTGTTCAAGCATGACTGTAGCATAGTTGACTATGCTAGCATGGATGACGACAACGAGACTGACAAGATGGTGCAGCTTCTAGAGATGTACAGCCAGCTGCAGGCAGTTAGTGGTGATGACTCCATCGTGGTGTTTGACAGATTCCATGCGTCGAATGCAGTGTATGGCATAATCGAGCGTAACTACGACTTCAAGAATGCATGTGAGAACTTTGACATAGTTGATGGCATGTTGCATAGGCTTAATGCATGCATTGTGTATGTCAAGCCGACTAGCATTGCGAGAAGCTCTACGGAGCATGGGTCAAGCTTGAAGCTGCATGACGAGTTGCTTGACTTGTTCATGGCTTCGTCTTCTTGTGACAAGGTCATATGCGACTACTACTCGCTAGATGCAGCTGTCGACTATGTGATGTATGACGGGGATGGTGACTGTGATGTCAGGTAGGAAGAAGGTCGGCTATAGCTTTTGGGGCTTCCTTGGAGACATCAAGTTTGACCCACTTACGAGATGTGCTACTAGCACGCCAGATGGCAATGCCACTTACAGCTGGTCTATCATCAATGCTTTTGCTGATGCTGGCTATGATGTCATTCGAGTGATGCCTGACAGGGATTCTGTTGGCATCGGCATGCTTGGCGACGAGCTGCTGTTCAACAGCTTTGCTCAGGAGAAGCGCACTAAAGCATACAGGTCTATGGTGAAGTCTATCTGCACTAGAACAGACTACAGCAAGTTGAAAAAGTACGAGGTCTTTGAAGCTTGGTCAAATGCACATTTGTATGAAGTTGATGCTGTACTTCATGAGTGGAGGATGGAGATACCGGGCAGGAACGACTATGCTTCGAGGCATGAGCTTGGCAGGGAATGGCAGCCAGACTTGTTCTTGCAGGATTGCCTTATTGACTTCTGCAGTGTGAATGACATTAAGCTTGTCGTGCTTGACCTCGACTACAAGCTCAGCATCAAGGAGATAGACAAGCTTCGAAGCAGAGTTGACTTGCATATACTCGAGCTTGGTGACAAGTGGTCTGGGATGGACTTCGCAAGGCATGTAGAGATACCACTTGACTTCACAGCTATTGGCGAGTTCGAACCGAAGTGCGATGTGAAGGACAATGTCGTGTACATAGGTAGCCGCTATGAGCGAGACTGGTGTATAGACAAGTACATCGTCGGTGCAGGTCAAGTTGCGGTGTATGGCAACTGGCTTGAGGGAGGGCGTGACTCGGCTAGCAGATGGCCGGACATTGACTTCAGAAGGCGTTTGCAAGCGTGTGAGCTTCCGAGGGTGTATCAAGATGCGGCAACTACTGTGCTGCTTGCGAAAGAAGACTATTGCAAGTACCACTTCATGACGATGCGCATTCTTGAGGCTGTGTGGTTTGGATGCGTGCCTTTGTTCATTGAGGAGTATGGCAAAGACACGATAGAGAGGTATGCAGGAGACTTTGCTGACATGCTGACAGTGCGTTCTTCTGAAGAAGTTGAGACTAAGGCGACGGCTTTGTCTGTGAGTCCATATGACAGGCAGACAATTGTTGCTTACATGTGTGACTACTTGAGGTTCATGCATGTGAAGAGGTTCATAGACACATTCATTGAAGTGGCAGGAGCATAGAATGGTAGAGCTTTTCAATGTCAGCAAGGAATTCAAGAATGTCGATGATGCATTCGACTATTGGTACAATTGCTTGAGTGAGAATGCTTCAGGAGGCAACATAGAGTCTAGGGATGGCACAGTCATTGGCGAGTGCATAAATGCAGTCACTGTTATCACAGACCCGACGAGGTGCATACTGCAGAACGGCATCAGGAAGATGCCGATGCGGTATGCAATTGGTGAGATGCTATGGTACTTGTCAGGGGAGAACACACTTGACAACATAAGAAAGTACACGTCTGCATGGGACAGGATGTCTGACGACGGTGAGACTGTTAACTCCAACTATGGGTGGTGCATAGTAGACAAGTACGGGTTCAACCAGCTTGATTACGTGCTTCAAAAGCTTCGTGATGACCCTGTGACACGTCAAGCAGTCATCCACATCAAGCATCCATCTGACAAGCCGACAAACGACATGAACTGTACTGTTTGCTTGCAGTTCTTTGTCCGTGATGGGAAGCTATACATGACGACATACATGCGCTCGAATGACTTGTGGCTAGGCTTCCCGTTTGACGTCTTCCAGTTTACTGCACTGCAGGTATGGCTTAGCATGAAGCTTCATTGTGAGCTTGGTACATACACACATATTGCTGGGTCATTGCATCTGTATGAGCGTGACTATATGAAAGCAGAGAAGAACAAGGAGGCTATGGCATAATGTTTGACCTCCATAGGCATGACGAGTACTCGACGTTTGACGGCTATGGCAAGGCAACTGAGCTCGCAGCTTATGCGAAGGAGCTTGGCTACAAGTCATTGTGCACGACAAACCATGGCAACACGAATGGTCTCATACAGACGTATGATGCTTGCAAGCAAGCTGGTCTGAAGCCGATACTTGGCGTTGAGGGTTACGTACTTCCTAAGTGGAAGGAGAAGACTCGTGGTTTCCATCTGATAGTCATAGCAAAGAACTTAAAAGGATATGGCAATATGAACAGGCTGCAGTTTGCAGGTGAGGCTCAGAAGTACTACAATCCGATATGGGACCTAGAGCTTCTAGAGAAGTACCATGAAGGCCTTATCTGCACGACAGCATGTGTTGCTAGCTACAGCTCACAAGCAATCATAAGGGGTAACGAGAAGCAGGCTGAGAAGTTCATCTCGAAGTTGCATGACATATTTGGTGATGACATGTATGTCGAGATTCAGCCATATGCCATCAGTGACCCTGGCATCCAAGAGCTTGTCAATGTGAAGCTGATAGAGATGTCAGAGCGCAACGGGTGGAAGATGGTCCTTACGTCTGACTCACATAGGGGCAGGCCTGATGACTTACCAACGTACTTGAAGATGCACGAGATTGCAAACCATGACATGCAGCATATTGAAGAGACATACAAAGACAGGTACATGCCGGCTACAGATGACATGCGTAAGCGCTTCTACAAAATGCACAGGAAAGACTTTGGTGACGAGAAGACGAAGAAGCTGGCAAAGTACATGTATGATTGCCTCAATGAGATTGAAGAAAAGTGTGACGAGCCATACCTTGACGAGCTTCCATTGACATTGCCTAGCTTCGGTCGAGACAAGGCGGAGACGAGGAAGCTCCTTAGGAAGTCAGTCAAGGACGGTCTTAGGAGACGCGGCAAGCTTACGAAGCAGTATGTAGCTCGTTGCAAAGAGGAGCTTGAGGTAATAGAGTATCATGGCTTTGATGACTACTTTCTGATGGTTGCAGACTACACTAACTGGGCAAAGTCTCAGGGCATCGTTGTCGGGCCTGGTAGAGGCTCTGTGTGCAACTCACTTGTCGCCTATGCTATGGGCATCACTGAAGTTGACAGCTTGCACTTCGGCCTTGACTTCCGTCGATTCCTTCGCAAGGACAAGACTAGCTACCCAGACATTGACCTTGACTTCGAGACAAGCAGGCGCCATGAGGTCATCGAGTACCTCTGCAAGAAGTACGAGGGGCATGCAGCTCGCATCTGCAGCTATGGCTTGTACAGAGTAGACAACCTGTTGAACGACCTTGCAAAAGCTTGTGGTGTCACCGTGTGGGCAGATGACGGCAAGGAGAAAGTTGACAAGCAGAAGCTTGCGGAGATAAAGGGACTTGTTAACTCGTACATAGACGATGGTTCCAACATCGACTCTGACGGGCTTCTCGCGACACGTGACGCAAAGTTGTATGATGCCGAGTATGATGGCATCATTACGCATTTTACGAAGCTGTACAAGAAAGTCCGTTTCATCGGGACGCATGCAGCTGGCGTTGCGATAACAGGTGGCCAGCTGCTTGATTACTGTGCTCTGCGTCTTGACAAGAATGGTGATGTGTACACAGCATATGACTTGGAAGACATCGAGTCTATCAACGTCATCAAGTTCGATATTCTTGGCTTAAAGACGATGGAGTCAATTGGTGACTTGAGGAAGTCTACTGGCGTGACTGTTGACTACACTGAGATTGTCGATGACAAGAAGCTGCTTGACTCGTTCAGAGAGGGCAAGTGCGATGGTGTGTTCCAGTTCGAGAAGCCGACTGCTCGCAACATCCTTAGCTTGATTGACTGTGACAGCTTCAATGATGTCGTAGCTGCATCATCAATGAACCGCCCTGGCCCGCTTAGCTTGCATCAGCCAGACATGTATGCTCAGAACAAGTACGACATCGATGCAGCAAAGCAACTTTACTATTACAAGCAGACGTCTGAGTCATATGGCACAATCATTTACCAGGAGCAAGTCCAGAAGATCTGCACCGAGATTGCTGGCATGAGCTGGTCTGATGCTGACAAAGTCATGAAGATGATGAAGGGCGGGCACATGACTGAGTCTGCCCAGCGTATCTACAACGAGAACAGGAAGCAGCTGTTTGAGAAGTTCATCAATGGTGCTGTTGAGAATGGCTATCCGGAGGATGATTCAAGGCAGCTGTTCGAGAACATGACGACATACACTTTCAACAAGGGGCATGCGACTGGCTACTCATTGATAAGCATGGAGGAGATGTTCTACAAAGTCTACTTCCCAAATGAGTACTGGTTCGTCAAGCTGAAGTATGCGAAGTCTGAGTCTGAGTTCTATCGTTTCTGTTTATTGGCTGTGAAAGATGGGTCTGTGCTTTTCTTGCCACACGTGAACTGGTCGCAGTCACTTACGGCACTCAGGAAGATGGAGGGTGAGCATGTCATTCAGCTTGGTCTCAGCACGATAAAGGGAGTTGGGGAGAAGGCGGCGGAGTTCATAGTCAATGAGCGCAATGAGCATGGCGTGTTCAGGAGCTATGATGACTTCTACGACAGGTGCAAGTCAAGGCTTGTGACAAGCAGGGTCGTCGAGCTTCTCAAGCAAGACGGCGCGTTGGAGTTCAAGAAGGCGACATACATCGACCGCGTGACAAAGTACAACAGCAGTCTGTACGCTAGAAGCTAGCAAGAAGCTAACTACTTCAAGAAAAACTTCATTTTCTTTGTTTACAAGCGTCTGCAGTTGTTGTATATTGTTATTGCAAGGAAGCAAAGGAGCTTCCCAGTTCCCAGAGAGGATGACAGAGATGGCAAAGTTCACGGCAGCTCAGTTCAAGAAGGTCGGAATCAAGCATATCGCAGAAGAGGACTTCAAGGACGACGGCACTAGCTTCAAGGTATATGAGTGCCCTAACGGCATCAAGTTCAGCTACACGACTTTCGATGGCGATGTCTACATCGCAGCTCGTGACTGGTATGACAATGACCTTCTCTCGCATGACGAGCTTGATGGTGCAGGCCTCTGGGCGCTCTCTGACAAGTTCAATGGCGTGCCAGCAAGCACGGTTGATGTCAATGACATCATTGGCACGTTCGAGCAGCTCAAGTCTGGGATTGAAGCTCTTAAAGCTTCTGCCAAGGATGACAATTACGTGGCTGAGAACAAGGACTTTGTCGCTAACAAGATTGAACATGAGATTGAGTTTCTCAAGAGCAGGCGTGACGAGCTTAAGTCTGGCATTGACTTCCTAAGCCTCACAAGCTTCCAGTTCAGCAGCCTCAAGGACTACTTCAAGTATGTTGACAAGTTCTATGTTGAGGCTCTTGAAGACAAGCTTGGTCAAGTCAAAGATGGGCGTGTTTCTCGCTCTGACATGAAGTTCATTGTCAAGCGCTATAACACGGTTGGCTTCTTGAAGCTTGACGAGAATGGCTCTTGCTACTGGCTTGATGCAATCGCAAAGGTATTCGCGAGCAACAACTAGAAGCATCCAGAGGTCATCTGATGTCATCAAATTCAAATGATGTGTATTTATTCATCAAAGAGTTTTGAGTGTCTCAGATGACCTCTCAGAAGTTCAAGTGTTGGAGCCATAAGTGTCAAGTTGTGGTATAATAGTCTCAGTGCAAGTTAAGTCGTCCAGGAGGGCATGATGGAAGCTGTTAGTAGTAGGGAAGCAAGCGTGCGTGTCAAGGAGCTTGCAGACGAGTACGGTGTGGATGAAAGCTACGTTTGGGCATTGTATGACATGATGCCCGGCGAGCTGTATGATGGCATAGTCAACGCGCTTGAAGACATGCAGCTGGACGACTTCATATGTTGATTCACAGGGGTGGCTGGCTTCATTGCTGGTTGCCCCTGACTTGTATCTAAGCAAGATGGGAGGTCTGAAATGCTAGTAGTCTTGTTCATCTTGTTCTTCTTCATCGGCTTGCCGTACGTGCTAGCAGCCGTGCTTGGTATACCAGCTGGCATCTTGAAGCTATGCTATGACGCGATGAAGCCAGAAGCCGTCGAAGCTCGTAGGACGAAGAAGCAAGCAAGGCAGCTGAAGAAGCAGAAGCGCGCAGAAGAAGCGGAGCGTCTGAAGCGCGAGGCTGAGTACCTTGATGAAGCTAAGAAGACATGGGAGTTCAAGTGATGCAGAAGTCTGGCAAGGAAGCAATAATCAAGCTTTGCAGTGACATCAACAAGAAGGAGGGAGAGGGGACAATCTATGGCATTGGCTCCAAGCATGCCAATCTCAAGATAAGCAGGTGGAGCACTGGCATAGAAGACTTAGATGCAATCATTGGTGGTGGCATCCCATGTGGTAGGGTCATCGAGATATTCGGCCCGGAGTCAAGTGGCAAGACGACATTGCTCTACCACCTCTGTGGCTTGCAAGACGTATGCCTTGACATCCCAGTCGAGGGCACGTTTGACCAGGAGCGAGCACAGGTGTTCGGCAACCGTCCGAAGCAGATGCTGATATACCGTGCGAAGTGGGGAGAAGACGCGCTGAACAAGACGATAAAGTTTGCCCAGGCTGGCTGCCCTCTGATAGGCATTGACTCTGTCCCATCACTTGTGCCGCGTGAAGACGCGGAGAAGGTGCTCAAGTCAGCTGACCGTGACAGCATCGAGGAGCAGCGCATAGGTGGCACGGCTCGCCTGCTCAACAAGTACCTCCCGTCTATCGAGGAGATAATTGAGGTCACTGGCACGACTGTGGTGTTCATCAACCAGGTCCGTGACAAGATGAACGCGATGATGTTCGGTGAGAAGACAGACACACCTGGAGGCAGGAAGCTGAAGCACAGTTGCAGCCTGCGGATTCAAGTGGCTCGTCGTGCTTGGATTGAGATTCCGAACAAAGACCCGCACAACTCTGCTAAGACTGAGAAGGTCGGTCTTGTGATGAAGATGCGCGTCGTGAAGTCTAAGGTGTGCAACCCGATGGGCGAGTGCGAGGTGCCGTTGTTCTTTGACCGTGGCTTCGTCTCCTTTGACGACATCAAGCCTGTGCGCAAGGAGCTGATGGAGAAGCGAGCGGAGCAGTTCGGCAGAAGAGTGTCTAAGCTTGACATGGAGGGCATTGATGGTGAGTAGCAGCAAGGTGTCGAAGTCGATGCCAGCCAGGGTCACGTGGAACGAGCTTCAGCACTTCGAGGAGCACTGGGGATGCTGTGACAAGTGGGTGTCTATGTGCAGGAGCTTCAGCACGCTGCATGAGGCAGAGGAGTTCTGCATGTCGAAGCTCAGCTCAGGCGTGAGTGTGCAGAGGATGTCTGTGCAGCTTGTCATAGCAGAGGCAGACATGCTGACTAAGCTAGGAGTGAATCTGATGACATCTGGGAGGCTTGAAGATGTTCAATGATGAAGTATATGGCATCAACACAAGTGGGGCCTCAGATGACCTCTCGGTGCCTCAGAGTGGCAATGTGGACATGGTCAATGACCCGCCTCACTACAAGGTCCACGAGATGGAGTGCATCGACGAGATGGTGGCTGTGTTCGGGCCAGCAGCTGTCATCACCTACTGTGGCATAGCTGCTTGGAAGTACAGGTACCGCTTCACAGCCAAGGGCAACCCTGAGCAAGACATGGCGAAGTCTGAGTGGTACGTGAAGAAGGCAATGGAGCTTCGAGACAAGTATGGGGTGTATGATGCCTAGGCCAAGCAGAGACGAGTACTACCTCGGCATAGCGTATGCCGTGTCAGCTCGTTCGAGCTGCGTGAGGAGGCACTACGGCGCAGTCATAGTGTCTGAAGACGAGATAGTGTCAACCGGCTACAACGGCAATGTCCGTGGCGAGCCGAACTGTGACGCCATCGGCTACTGCCTGCGCCACGGGCTGCCGCACAATGACAGCACGCAGCTGTATGGTGACTGCAGGTCAGTCCATGCCGAGCAGAACGCGATGCTGTCTGCCAGCCGCAGGGAGATGATAGGCTCGACTCTGTACCTTGCTGGCGTTGACGGCGAGACAGGGGAGAAGCTTCGTGATGTCACGCCATGCCCGCTGTGCATGAGGATGCTGAAGAACGCCGGCATGAGCAGGATAGTGACTGAGGCTGGTGACTTGCCGTGTTCGTGATAGAGGCACCGGGCTTCAGCCTGGAAGACACGTGGAGGAGCAGGCAGTCTGTGCTGCTAAAGAGGCTGCATGTCGACACGGGCTACGCGTACGTGACTCAGTCAGGTGGCAAGCTGCTTGTTGCGAGCCAGGTCAAGTCAAGGCTGCTCCTGCACTGCAGTGAGGAAGACTTCTTCTCGACCTGGTACCACTACTTCCACCTTGGCGTAGACTACACGCATGACAGGTCTGAGCTGCTTGTGTCAAGGCCGTTGCTCAATGATGCCGTGAGGTCAGCGCCTGGCGTGCACGTGCTGCAGCAGGAGCCATGGGACGAGTTCTTGGCTGTGAGGCTGGAGCGGGAGCTCGGGTGGCATGCTGCATGTGAAGCTGCAGACGACGTGTGCATTGCTTGCTTCGGCGGCTTCAAGAAGAAGAACGTCCCAGGCATAGGCTCCGTCAAGTGGGCTCCGTTGCAGACGCCTGAGAACACCATCGAGCTACTTCAGCAAGAAGACGCGCTGTGGTTCATAGACGAGCAGCTAGCCAAGCTGGTGGTGTCGATAGCAGATGAGTTCATAGCTGGCAGCTTGGCCAAGCAAAGCTCGGCAAGCAGCATGGCTGAGTGGCAGAAGAAGAGGGTCAGAGCTTACAGCGGCATGGAAGTAGAAGACTGGCTGGAGTGGCAAGAAGCTAGCATTGACACGCCTGGCTATGTCACGGCAATGCTCAGGTGGTCTGCAGCCAACGCGAAGCTGCTTGGCATGGTGGTGAAGCCAGATAGGCACAAAGCAAAGAAGCAGAGGCGCAAGGTGAGGAAGAAGTAGCATGGGGATAGTAGACAAGATGAAGGCGTCAGCCCAGAAGTCTGGCACGGTGGTGCAGTCAAGTGAGGCGGAGGAGCTGCACAAGCTCCTGTCTAAGGCGTTCTACCTGCCGCATGACATTGACAATGAGGTCAAGTTCGTCCGCATGGTGATGACTAGGGGAGCTGACACCCAGGAGCGAGTCGGCTTGCACGCGTCAGCCATCTTAGTCCCAGACTCTAGCTACTGCGAGAGGGAGCAAGTCCTGTCTCTGCTGTACAAGCAGCGGCAAGGCGACCAGGTCAGCCCCGGCTTGATGCGGATATTCGCAGAGGGCAACGCCATCCACGAGAAGTGGCAGAGGCTGTTCATAGCGGCTGGTTGGAGCACGTGGGACCAGCTAGACTACACGCAGTACGCAGAGCAGTACATGATGTCGTTCACGCCAGACATCATCTGCACCATCCCAGAGTTTGACAGTCAGCCGATGGTAGGCGAGATAAAGTCTGTGAACACGTTCGCGTTCAAGAAGCAGCTGAAGCACCCGTCTGCATGGAAGCAGTGCCAGTGGTACATGCATCTGACTGGGCTTAGGCGCGGCTTCGTGCTGAGCGAGGACAAGAACACGCAAGACTTCAGGCTAGAGGTGTATGACTACGACAAGTCACTTGTCGAGCCGTGGGTTGACAGGGCCGAGTCTGTAGTTGACAGCTACCACAGAGTAGTGGAAGACCACAAGATGGTCAAGCGGCCCAAGCAGTGCACGTCACCGTCTTGCAAGCGGTGCGAGAAGTGCGCCATGAGAGACGCGTGCTGGGGTGTCGGCATGGGCAAGGTCAAGATAGGCAGCGCGCACTAGCAAGGCAACATCCATATGAGGCATTCAGAGGCCCTCAGAGGCATCCTAAGTCGCAAGGTGGTATAAATATCCATCTTAGCTAACATAGGGCTTCTGAGGGCCTCTCGTTCGTTCAGGGAGGTATTCATGGCTAACGCCAAGAAGGGCAAGCATGCATGCATAGGGGTAGACCAGTCTTACAAGCGGACTGGCGTCTCGGTCGCCATCGACGGGAAGCTGGTGAGAGTCGGCTCCGTTGACTTGTCGAAGATGTCAAAGCGTGACGCGAGGACGAGGGTGAGAGAGGCTGTCAGCAAGGCTTGTGAATGGGCAATGCGCCATGCGGAGTCATGCGACTTGGTCTTGGAGCGGACTCGCATGTTCTCGCAGAAGTCCGTCTCGGTGCCGTACATCAAGTCGATGGGAGCCCTCAACGCCAAGATAGCAGACACAGCCGCTGAGCATGGCATTGACTCGTGGTCAGTCGACACGCGCTGCTGGAAGTCTGAGGTAGTCGGCACCAGCAAGGGAGAGGCGAACAGCTTCGGCGTAGACGAAAAGAAGTGGCCTGCAGTCAAGCTTGTCATATCGCTCAGCTTCGAGAGCTCAGTCAAGCTGCCAGTGGCTGGCAAGAGGAGCAAGGGCACGTTCACAGACGAGCATGGCTTGAAGTGGGAGTACGATGACGACGCCTGTGACTCGGCATGCATGGCTCTGTTCTGGGACCATGGCGACGTGACGAAGCTGGTGCTTGAAGACTGAGCAAAACCACAAGTTCTGCGTGCATTCTGCAGCCAGATGTGATACAATTGCATCACGTAAGGCAACCAGAAGCTGGGAGGCACAAGATGGTAGGCACCGAGTCAATTGACTTCACGTACCCGAGGGACCTACAGGAGTTCTGGGAGAACCATGTGGATGACGACACGATGGTGACTGGCGAGTCTGATGATGGCGAGCTGCAGCTGCTGTCTGCAGTGCGTGGTGAGTCTGAAGACGGTGACTGCGTCATCGTGACGACATTCCAGAAGAACGGCTGGACGCGCAAGATGTACTGCTGGCTTGATGGCACCGTCGAGGAGATGTACGACGGCAAGTGGAAGTAGCATAAATGGCATAGGCACCAAACACAGGGGCTGAGCTCGAGAGGGCCGGCCCCTTTCTCATGCAGACTTGCAGAATTTCATGCAGACTGTGTACAAGCAGCATCTAGCTGTGTATAATCACATCAGAAGCAGTCTAGAAGCCAGGAGGCGCGAGATGAGCAAGAGCAAGCAGTTCGCAGAGGCAGTCATCGACTCGATGGTAGACGAGAGCGGGCACTGTGGAGAGCGCGGCCTCAGCTACAGGCAGTTCAGCACCATCTCGCAGTGGCTAGACGAGCATGACGTAGAAGGTGACTTCGGCTGCTGGCATGGTGACTGCAAGACTGTCTACTTCACGCTGCGCGAGTACACAGGCAGGATAGGCAAGTATGAAGTCACCCTGCAGGAGCTCTGGCACTTCAACGCGCGCTGCACAGTCAAGTCAATCGGCAGGGTGTATGACAAGTCAGAGAAGCAGCTTGACGAGGAGAAGCAACTAGAGAACTCCAAGTACGGCTGGCACCATGAAGTCGGTGAGCACCTGCGTGACGTCACGTGCGTCTGCAAGACGGCGAAGAATGTAGGGTGTGGTCAATATGGAGAGCGCTGGCTGTACACGTTCACAGACGGAAGCAGCATGTACGTGTGGTTCACCGGCAAGCACGCGATAGAAGAAGGCGACACCATCAGCCTCACCGGCACAGTCAAGGCTCTAGAAGAGTTCAACAGCATGAAGCAGACGCAAGTCACGAGGTGCAAGGTCAAGCAGCACGTGTCTGCGTGAAGCATCCAGAGGCCCCAGAATCTCCAAGATGACCAAAGCCATATAAGCTACCACATGTGATGCTAAGGTGTCACAGATGTCATCTTGGTGCCTCTGGCAATAGTCATGGTCTATAGACGTAAGTCATATGTCAACATAGAAGAATGACGTCAACATGCATAGAAGCCAATTGTGTATTTTGTGTGAATTTTTTGTGAATGAGCTTTATGAAGCCAAAAAGCCTGCTTTCAAGCTGCAAGCACCTGCAACAAGAAGGCGATGACGACAAGCAAGCAAACACGAAGAATAGCAAAGCCAAGTTGATGGTTTACAAGCCTTTACACAAGCGTTATAATGGCCGTTGGGCGGTCGGCAACCAGCCAACCCAACCCAAACGACACAGCACAGAGGCCACCTAGTAGATAAACCAATACACACTTACCTACCAGACACTACCTAGCATCCTAAAACACACCAGTCTACAACAGACTGATACCAAGTACACAACACTCTGGTATACAGACAAGACTGTAGAAGACACTCTGGTTTTAGGATGCTAGGTAGCTTGTTGTATGCATGTGTCTTTCTACTCCATGTTGTGGTATAATTGCTCATGTGGTAGCATGTGTCTAAAGCAATCCGAGAAAGAAGGAGTAGAGATGCTGAAGTTGTCAGACTTGAAGCTGAGGGAGTATGACGGGAAAGACTGCATCGGCTTCGTTGTAGACGTGAAGTTCGGTGACAGCAGAAGCCAGCGTGTCTGGTTCAGCAGGCACAGCAGCTCGTCATGGCAAGTCGAGTGCATACTACCGAGTGGCAGCCCGCTAGTGGCTGTGTTCGAGACGTACAGCAGCAGCCAGAAACTAGAGGTCATCGCGGCGACTGGCTTGCTGGTGGTGCAGCAGCAACTAGAAGACGTCATCGGAGTCGAGTCTCAGCTGGAGTTCGCGGTGTCTGACCTTGTCAGTGGAATGTGATGAAGCGGTCTGGCAGAGACTGGCTGAAGAACGAGCGAGAGGTGATGGAGCTGCTCGGCTTGGAGCAGGTGCCAGGCTCCGGAAGCTCATGGCTGGCGAGAGAAGACGGGTCTACGGAAGACGTGCTTTGCCAGCTGAAGTCGACTGACGCGTCTTCGATAAGAGTCCAGAAGCAAGACATCGACGAGCTGCTAGTCAACTCGGCAGTAGAGCACAAGCTGCCGGTGTTCGCGATACAGTTCAGGAAGTCGAACGAGGTGTACTTGGTCGTGAGGCCTCTGGATGTCCCAGATGTGGCAAAGCTAATCAGAGATGGTAGACACTCACGTGACAAGGAAGAGTGGCCTCAGATGACCTCTCAGAGCTTCAGAGGGCCATCTAGAGGTGTCGTCAAGTCAAGCAAGTCTGCGAGAGACGAGTTCTCGCGCATGAACGAGGAGAAGTACGAGAAGAAGGAGAAGAGGGCAAGATGAAGCTCAAGGTGATGGAAGTTATGAAGTATGGCG
>ERZ827104.1841-NODE-1841-length-17561-cov-3.134011_pt1 | contig 17561 bp, 16 predicted proteins | sample MGYA00519781_ERZ827104 | MGnify/ENA primary metagenome ERZ827104 (study PRJEB31778, sample SAMEA3449257) | human gut metagenome | biome: human gut; feature: human-associated habitat; material: faeces | place: United Kingdom | collected 2010/2012 ...
CGTCTTCTCCTTTGCGAATACGATCCATGTAGGTGTCTTTAACGTCCAAAGCATAATCGCTTTGGAATATTCCCGTTCCCCATGTTCCCATAGAATTCCTCCTGATTGTTAAAATTCATTTAACGGTGCTGAGTATAGTCTACAGTATATCGACGTCATTGTCAATGAGTTTAATACAAAAACAAAAGCTTCTCCTGTTTTTCTATCGATTTATTCGTCAATTTGTCTAAAAAGCAAAAAACCTCGATAAAATCGAGGTTTTCACGGAAAAATCTTTTTATGTTCCTGTTATTGGTGGACGGGGATGGATTCGAACCATCGTAGTCTGTGACAACGGATTTACAGTCCGCTCCCTTTGGCCGCTCGGGAACCCGTCCGAATCAGCATATTAATTATAGCATAAAAATGTCAACTGTCAACATTTCGGCAAAAATATAAACATTATTATTCCGGTTTGCTCTTGTTAAGCAGGCAATAATATGATATAATTTCGATGCTGATTTTGATTTAACTTGAAATAAAGGAGATGAATTCATATGAACAACATTCCGACCCCGCATATTTCGGCAAAAGCAGGCGATTTTGCTGAAACCGTTCTTATGCCCGGCGATCCCAAGCGGGCAAAGTTCATTGCAGAAACTTATCTGAATGATGCTGTTCTTGTTAATGATGTCCGCGGAGTTCAAGGTTACACCGGCTATTATAAAGGCAAGCGTGTATCCGTTATGGCCAGCGGAATGGGCATGCCGTCCATAGGAATCTATTCCTACGAACTTTTTAATTATTATGACGTAAAAAATATCATTCGTGTCGGTTCCGCAGGAGCAATTCATCCGGAATTAAAGATTCGAGACATCGTTTTCGGCATTGGGGCATGCACAAATTCGAACTATGCGGCCCAATACAGACTGCCCGGCACTTTTGCGCCGACAGCAAGTTTTAATCTTTTGCAGAAGGCAGTTGCCGAAGCGGATAAAGCAGGTGTGCGTTACATGGTTGGGAACCTTTATTCCTCCGATACATTTTACGATGATGCTCTCAGTCTTTCCGATTGGCAGAAAATGGGTGTGCTTGCTGTTGAAATGGAGAGTGCAGCGTTGTACTGCAACGCGGCGCGTGCAGGAAAAAACGCTCTTTGCATATGCACGATTTCCGATTGTCCGTTTAATCCGGGTCAGGATTGCACGGCGGAAGAGCGGCAGAAAACGTTTAAAATGATGGAAATCGCACTGAATATCGCATGAGTTCATCTGCATTTTATAAAAATCGATTAATCATTGTGATGCGGCTGCATTCGCAGCATCACAGGAACGCAGAAAGAGGTATTAAGCGATGAGCAAACGTATTGTTAAATCGATCATAGCACTATTCTTCGTGGCAGTGGGTTTGAGTGCCGCTCAGCTTATATGCAGCGGCAGCTTTATTGCGTCTTTCGGCGAAAAAGCACAAAAATGGCTGCCCATATGTATTTTTTGCGTTCTCGGTGCAGGCTTCGGTGTATTCGGATATGTGATTGCGCCGCGTTTGGTTAAAGCGTATCACTTTGTTACCGGCAGCATTATGCGAAGGTTCACCGACATGCCGCTTTCCGTGATTTTTGTCGGTGTAATCGGACTGATTCTCGGATTGCTTGTCGCATTTTTGCTGAGCACCTTCCTGCTGAACATTGAGCCGCATTTTATCGGCATCATTCTTGCAGTCAGTGCGTATTTAATTTTCGGAACCCTCGGCTGGCTGATTCCCACAAAGCGCAGTAAGGAAATCGTTCTGCCGTCGTGGTTCAGGCTCGGAGAAAAGGGCGGACGCACGGTTGCGGCTCCGAAAGTTCTCGACACCTCGGCAATCATTGACGGAAGATTTTTTGACGTTTATAAAACCGGCATAATTGAAGGAATCGTGATGATTCCGCAGTTTGTGCTTGATGAGTTGCGTCATATTGCGGACAGCACGGATTCGGTCAAGCGTGTGCGCGGCAGGCGCGGACTTGATATGCTTCAGGATATTCAAAATTCTGCGGCTGTGCAGTCGATTGCCGTTTACTCACGCGACTACCCGGATATCGCTGAAGTTGACGCTAAATTGCTGCGTTTCGCCTCCGAACATCACGCAATGATCGTTACCACCGACTATAACCTCAACAAGGTTGCAACTGTTCAAAAGGTTCCCGTTTTCAACATCAACGATCTTGCAAATGCACTCAGAAGCAGTGTTGCTGCCGGCGAAGATGTTGTTGTTGATATTGTTAAAGAAGGAAAAGAATTCAATCAAGGCGTTGCCTACTTTAACGACGGCACAATGGTCGTTGTTGACGGTGCAAAGCGTTATGTCGGAAAATCCGTTACAGCAACAGTAACAAGTGTTCTGCAAACATCCGCAGGAAAGATGGTTTTCGCAAAGCTCCGAGAGGAATAGACGCAATTCATCTTTCCGGCAATCATTAAAGCTATGCCCGCGTTTTTAACGCGGGTTTCTTTTACTGAACTGTGAAAAAGCACGGAAGACAGTATCTCCCGTGCTTTTGAGCTTCAGCTCATCTTTTAATTTTTAAATTGAATAATCAGTCCTCGGGATACAGAGGATACTTTTCGGTAAGCTTTGCAACCTCAGCCTTTACTCTTTCGACTGCATCTTCGCCGTTAAATACGATATCTGCAATCAAACCGCCGATAATAACCATGTCTTCTTCTTTGAAGCCGCGGGTGGTCAGTGCGGGAGTGCCGATGCGGATACCGCTGGTGATGAACGGGCTGCGGGTTTCAAATGGAATGGTGTTCTTGTTGACGGTGATGTTTGCAGCGTCAAGGAGGTGTTCGACTTCCTTGCCGGTTCTGCCGCTTGCGGTCAGATCAACGAGCATCAGGTGGTTATCCGTGCCGCCGGAAACGATGCGAAGGCCTGCCTTCTGAAGGCTGTCGGCAAGAACTGCTGCATTCTTGACAACCTGCTGCTGATATACCTTGAACTCAGGCTGAAGTGCTTCGTGGAAGCATGCAGCCTTTGCCGCAATGGTGTGCATAAGCGGGCCGCCCTGTGTGCCGGGGAATATGCCCTTATCGATTGCTTTTGCATATTCTTCCTTGCAGAGGATGATACCGCCGCGGGGACCGCGCAGGGTCTTGTGAGTGGTGCTGGTGACAACGTCAGCATAGGGTACAGGATTCATATGCAGACCGGCTGCAACAAGACCTGCAATATGTGCCATATCGACCATAAGGATTGCGCCGACTTCCTTTGCAATATCGGAAATGATGTCGAAACGAATCTCACGGGGATATGCACTTGCGCCCGCAACGATAAGCTTGGGCTTGCATTCATTCGCAATGCGGCGGAGTTCATCATAATCAATGCGCTCGTCCGCTTCGCTTACGCCGTAAGGAACAACATTGAAATATTTGCCGCTCATGTTTACGGGACTGCCATGCGTAAGGTGACCGCCATGGGACAGATTCATGCCGAGAATCGTATCGCCGGGGTTAAGAAGCGCAAAATAAACGGAAAGGTTCGCCTGTGCGCCGGAATGGGGCTGGACATTTGCATGTTCCGCGCCAAAGAGCTTTTTGACACGATCACGGGCAAGATCTTCAACCTTGTCAACGCATTCACAACCGCCGTAGTAACGCTTTCCGGGGTAGCCTTCTGCGTATTTGTTGGTGAGATGGCTGCCCATTGCCGCCATAACGGTTTCGCTGACGAAGTTTTCGGATGCGATGAGCTCGAGGTGGCTGCGCTGACGTGCAAGCTCCTCTTCCATGTAGCCGCAAAGCTCGGGATCATGTGCCCGAATCAAATCAAACTGGATCATTTTATGCCTCCATAGAGTTTATTGATATTCCGAGTGATATTATAACTCAAAAGCTATTCCTCGGCAACCTTGAGCAATAAATATAATTAAAACTTTTTTTGCACGAATTCAAAACAGAATCAGGGCTCATTCAGAAATTCAAGAATGCTTTCGACTGATTCGAAACGATTTATGTGCATCATTGCTTTTTTCTTTGTGCAAACGGATAAATACGCATCATTGAAATCCGCTGAATTCCCGCTGCCTGAAATACTCAAAAGTACTGCACGGCCTGCCTCAGGCTCCGTACCGCGCTTAATTGTCCATACATCGGAAGAACCGTCGCCTGCGGCAATCAGCTCCAATGTACGCATTCCGCCGGGTATCCCCTCCCCTGTCATTTTGAGGAAGCTTTCTTTAACAGTCCATATATGGGAAAGCAACTCGTCCGCGTTTGTTGAATCGCTCATCAGCTCCTCCCGAGGAAACAAGATGCGCTTTGCCGCAGCCTTGCTGAATGTGTGTCCGCGTTCAACATCAATCCCGACCGGCTCTCGGGCAATTGCACAGGCAGCATATCCCTCTGTGTGTGAAATCGAAATATGACCATTTGGGATTGTAGGTTGGCCGCTCTCTTTATATGCATAATCAGACGGAGCAAACGGTCGCCCGCTGTTTTTCATTGCCGCACAGATTGCAAGCTCTGCCGCAGCAGATTGTTCCAAAGCGGAAATGTGTCTTTCGGACAGGGAAGAATCCTGCGGATTCAGCATCAAACGGCCGATCTTTCCGAGTCGAGTCTCCGAAAAAAAAGGCATCAGTTCATGTTTCAATGCATGTTTTTCCGAAAAGGAATACGGCACGTACGAAAGGATGCATATTTCAACAAGCGAACCCTTGAAGAAAGGTTCGCTGTTTTCCGTCGATATGCGGCAGTCACCGTTCAGTGACGCCCTCTTTTTTACCTTATTCAAATTCACATTCATAATATATCATTATTTATTTCTTCTGTCAAGCACCGTGCGAATCGAGCTGTTGTTGCTTTTTTGTCGATTTTGGGTTATACTGTATTCAGGCAACAGCTCGGAAAGCGCAGCGCAGCGCATTTATGTTCTGCTTCTGCATCATCCTTTGCCTCAGTCACGAACAGAAACCGGAGGGCTTCTCATGAACCTGCTGCACATGAAATATGCTGTTGAGATTGCGGAAGCAAAATCAATCAACAGAGCATCGGAAACGCTTTTTGTCGGGCAGCCTACGCTCAGCCGCGCAATAAAGGAGCTTGAGCAGAATCTCGGCATTAAAATATTTGACCGCAGTGCAAAGGGTATGTTTTTGACGCCAGACGGTGAAGTTTTTATTCGATATGCAAAAGCTATTCTTAAACAGGTTGATGAAGTTGAAGCCGCCTTCCGCCGTTCCGGCACTCGACGTCAGCGCTTTTCGCTTTCATGCCCCCGTGCAAGCTATATTTCCGATGCATTCACGGCATTCTCACTGCTGTTTAAGCCCTCGGATGCCATCGATGCGTTTTACTATGAAACTAACTCTGCAAACACTGTGAAAAATGTCTTGCAGGAGGATTATCGCCTCGGCATTGTACGCTATGCTGCGGAATATGACAAGTACTATAAGGACATGCTTGAAGAAAAGAATCTCGCCTACGAACTCGTAGCCGAATTCCGCTATGTTTTGGTTGCAGGTCGAAACAGCAATCTTGCACACGCCGGCAGTGTTAAGTTCAATATGCTTAAAGACTATATCGAAATTGCTCATGCCGACCCTTATGTGCCCTCAATGCCGTTTGCTGCGTCAAAAAAAGAGGAGCTGCCCGACAACTCAAATCGACGTATTTTTGTTTACGAGCGCGGCAGTCAATTCGAACTGTTGAGCAGAAACAGCGATTGCTTTATGTGGGTCTCCCCGATTCCCCAAGAAACCTTGGATAGGTTTGATCTTGTCGAAATTCCCTGCAATGAGGAACTGAAAATCTACAAGGACCTTCTGATTCACCGCAAAGATTATTCGTTGTCTTCTTTAGACAGGCTATTCATTGCAGAGCTTTGCGCATCCAAACGCAAAGTCCTCGATGCACACAGATAAGATCGATATATACAGTTTTAAGCGCACTCTTTCGAGTGCGTTTCTTCATTTCCCAATCCGGTAAGTATCGTATTTTTTCCTTCATTTAATTAAATAAACTCATGTATATCGATAAATTCAATACCGTTATGCGAAAACGGCAATTCCAATTATCCGCTCATTGCTTTAGAATATCAACATGAAAAGTGCAGTCAGTCGAAAAATCGACAAAGCCTTGCCTGCCGAAATGCGGACGAATCAATGCCAAAGGAGGAACCGAAATGATCAACCCCAAGATATCCCGTGCAACGCTCGGACGCGCACCCGCTTACCTTAAGTTTCTGCGCGGAATTGAAGACAGCACGGCGAATATATCCGCAACAACGATTGCAAAAGAACTTGAATTGGGCGAAGTTCAGGTGCGGAAAGATTTGCGCGCACTCTGCGGTTCCGGAAAGCCGAAAACCGGATACAAAGTCGGCGAATTGACGGCAAGCCTTGCTTCCTGCCTAAGCGAAAAGGACGGCGGAACAGTTATTATCGGTGCCGGGAAACTCGGAAGGGCATTGCTTGACTATGCCGGATTTGCGGATTACGGTTTAAATATTCTTGCCGCTTTCGACATTGCTGTTGCCGAACCTGTTGCTTCACCAAAAGGTAAATATATTTATCCTGTTTCAGAGCTTGATTCTTTCTGCAGCGAACACAATGCAAGGATCGGCATCATTGCAGTTCCAGCCGAAGCAGCACAGCAGGCTTGCAACGAATTATACAATGCCGGAATAAATATGATGCTCTGCCTTGCGCCCTGCAAGCTGATCCCGCCGAACGATACGATCATTCGCTACGAAAATATTGCTCAATCACTTGCTGTGCTTAAAGCTCAATCGCTGTGATCGGTTATAAAAGGAGTGCACATATGCAATTTGACAGAATAATTTCCGTCCGCAACAACAGAACCGTTTTTCGAGACGGAGAACTCTGCATAAAAGTGTTGGAAGATGACTTTCCCGCTTCTTTTGTGCTCTCCGAAGCAACAAACATGGTCGCCGCCGCCGAAGCCGGGCTGAATGTTCCCAAGCTGCGTGAAGTCAATTTGCACGGCAACAAACGCCTCATTACCTATGACTATATCGTCGGAAGTCCGATTTTGTGCAGCGACAGTGATGATGCTGATTTCCGCGCGCAGCGGCTGAATCTGCTTATTGATGCTCAGCTTTCGATAAACGGTACACGCTGCCCCGAATGCATCCGCAATCCGCGCACAGTGCCGAATTTTCGCAGCACAGGTACTGCATGTACGGCGCACGATGAACCGAACGCAGCGGATATCGTTCAAATTGCTTTTAACAGCGGTAAACATGCGGCTTTTACCGGGGATAAGCTTTGTCACGGCAGCCTTGCGCCCGAAAATGTCATTTTATCTTCAGGCGGCGAGCTTTATATTATCGACTGGGCGTACGCTTACCCGGGAACTCCGGAATCCGATGCTGCAATATGCTGCCTTATGCTTTGGCTCACATGCGGAGAACAAACGGCACGCGAATATTTCGAGCTCTATCTAAAGCGTAACGTATCCTGCTCTTCCGATGCAATTACGACACTTTTGCCGTTTGCGGCATCCATGCTTTATAACCGTGAAAATGCAGCCGGAAAGAAACTGCTGCTTTCAATAATGAAGTAACCTCTGATTGGTTTCGGGATAAAACCGAATTCTTTCCCGCTTAATCGTTGATTACTTTGAAATTATCAATATTAAACTTAATGTTTCAGGAGGAACAACTATGAAAATCACTGTTTGTATCGGCTCATCATGTCACATCAAGGGTTCGCGCCAGGTCGTTGAACAGCTCCAGTATCTTATCAAGAGCAACCATCTCTCCGATGAAGTGGAGCTTGCCGGCACGTTCTGCATGGGCAAATGCCAGCAGGGTGTTTGCATTACCGTTGACGACGAATTCCATTCTGTTTCACCCGCAACGGTCAATTCGTTTTTTGAGCAGAACGTTCTCGCAAAGCTTAAATAAACCGAGCGGTTATTGCTTTGTTTATCCGGACAAACCCGCGATAGATAAGGGAATGCTTTTGAAAAGCGAATTGCTCGACTTATTCCAAAAAATGAAAGGAGCTTCATGCAGTGAATTGCATCGCTTTAAAAAAATCCAACTGCAAAAATTGCTACAAGTGCATTCGCCATTGTCCTGTTAAAGCTATCAGGTTTTCAGGCAACCAGGCTTACATAATCGACAATGAATGCATTCTTTGCGGGCATTGCTTCGTTGTGTGCCCTCAAAATGCTAAACAAATCGTTGACGAAACAGAAAAGGCAAAAGTCCTTATTCAGTCGCCTGCGCCTGTTATTGCAAGCATCGCACCTTCGTTTGTTGCCAACTACGACGGCGTGGGCATTGAAGCCATGCGTGATACACTGAAGAAACTCGGTTTTTTTGACGCTGAAGAAACCGCAATCGGCGCAACCATTGTAAAAACAGAATATGAACGCATGCTGCGTGAGGATGCACCGGATGTTGTCATTTCGTCATGCTGCCACTCCGTGAATCTTTTGATTCAGAAACACTACCCTCGCGAGCTGTCCTGTCTTGCACCCGTTCTTTCCCCAATGCAGGCACATTGCCGTGACATTAAGCGGCGTCACCCCGAGGCTAAAACGGTGTTTATCGGGCCCTGCGTTGCAAAAAAAGATGAAGCAGAGCATTATGACGGTATTGTCGATGCCGTCCTGACGTTCGATGAACTCAGCGCGTGGTTCAAAGAAAAGGGTATTGAACCCGAGAAAAAGATTGTTCCGAAGGAGGACAGCCGTGCGCGCCTGTTCCCCACCACCGGCGGTATCCTTAAGACGATGGATTGCAGCAACAGTGATTACACATACATGGCAATAGACGGTGTTGACAACTGCATTGCCGTGCTGCGCGATATTGAAAGCGGGCGCATTCACAAGTGTTTCATTGAGATGTCTGCCTGTGTCGGCAGCTGCATCGGCGGCCCGGTTATGGAGAAGTTTCACAGCTACCCCGCAAAAGATTATGTCACGGTCACGCATTTTGCCGGCAGCAAAGACTTCCCCGTTATGCAGCCCGATTCAATCGCGCTGCAAAAAGAGATGTCTGCAATTGAGCAGCGTGCTCCGATGCCTTCCGAAAGTGAAATCAAAGAGATTTTGCTTCAAATGGGAAAGAAGCAATCTTCCGATGAATTGAACTGCGGCTCCTGCGGCTACAACACATGTCGTGAAAAAGCCGTTGCAATCTATCAGGGCAAGGCGGAAGTCTCCATGTGTCTTCCCTACCTGAAAGAAAAAGCAATGAATTTTTCCGACAGCGTGATAAACAACATTCCTCTCGGCATTCTTGTGCTTAACGAAAAGCTCGAAGTGCAGAATATCAACAACGCTGCACTGAGAATCATGAATATGCGTCGTGCCGAGGATATCATGGGCTGCAACGTCGTTCGCATTCTTGAACCCGGTGATTTTGCATCGGTTCTCGAAACGGAGCGAAGCATACGTTCAAAGCCCTGCTACCTTGCGGAATACGGGCGACATGTTGAAGAAACCATCATTTACGACAGGGAATATCGTTCTCTTCTGTGCATTCTGCGCGATGTTACCGAGGCGGAAACCATGCGCCGTCAAAAAGACGAAGCAAGGCGGAAAACCGTTGAAATTGCCGATCAGGTTGTTGACAAGCAAATGCGCATCGTTCAGGAAATAGCAATGCTGCTCGGCGAAACCGCCGCCGAAACAAAGATTGCACTTACAAAGCTGAAAGAGGTAAGCGCAAATGAATGATCTGTGCGTTGATGTCGGCTTCAACAGTCTTATAAAAAAGAACGAAGTGCTGTGCGGCGACAATGTAAGCACGATCACATGCGAAGACGGCACATTTATTGCTGTGCTTGCAGACGGCTTGGGCAGCGGTGTTAAGGCTTGCATCCTGTCCACATTGACTTCAAAGATCATTTCAACAATGGTCTCCGAAAATATCGATATTTCGGAATGCGTCAAAACCATCGCCGCAACGCTCCCTATCTGCCAGGTGCGCGGGCTTGCCTATTCAACCTTCACGATATTGAAGATTCTTCCGACGCAAGAGGCGGAGATATTTCAATACGATAATCCTGACGTCATTTTTATGCGCGACGGGAAGAATGTTGAGTTGCCCTATGTCAGCATGAACATTGACGGCAAAGAGATAACCCATACAAAGGTTAAACTTCTTGAGAACGACACGTTCATTCTTATGAGTGATGGTGTAATTCATGCCGGCGTGCAGGCGGGCGGAATGTCTTATGCCTTCGGGTGGGAACGCGAAAACATTGTTGACTACATGGAAATTTTTTCGGATGTGGGTTTCTCTGCAAAAACGCTTTGCTCCATACTGCTTGATGAATGCTACGCAAAGTATTCGGGATCTCCCGGCGACGACTCAACCGTCTGCGTTGTCAAACTCCGCAAGCGCAACCAAGTCAACCTTTTGATCGGACCGCCCGAAAATCCGGACGATTGCGACAGGATGATGTCTCTGTTCTTTTCAAAAGGCGGCAAGCATATCGTTTGCGGCGGAACAACAAGCAAAATTGCCGCAAAGTACCTCGGAAAACCGCTCAAGGTCAGTCTGGATTCGGGCGACGATCCGAGCATTCCGGCAAAAGGGGAAATCGAAGGTGTCGATCTCGTTACCGAAGGCGTTATAACCATGAACCGTGTGCTTGAATATGCCAAGGATCATATCGGCGAAAATGCACTCTACGGTGACTGGAGCTACAAGCGCGGAGGAGCCGCCGAGATTGCAAGGATGCTTTTTGACGAAGCGACGGATATAAACTTCTATGTCGGAAGAGCCGTAAATCCCGCACATCAGAACCCTGATCTGCCGATTAACTTCAACATTAAGATGAACCTTGTAAATGAGCTTGCGGAATGTCTCAAAAAAATGGGCAAGCGCATTAAGGTCAGCTACTTTTAATAAATAATTAATTAACCAACTTGGAGGAATATATGCGAAAGTTTGATACACAGGTTCAGTTTTTGAAATATAAAGTCTTGCGGGAGACTGCAAGACTTGCCTGGAAGGACACGCTGACGGAAAATCTTCTGGATTTGCCGAAGATCATTTCCCCCGGCAACACACCGTCAATCCGCTGCTGCATCTATAAGGAACGTGCAATACTCGGAGAACGCATCAAAATCGCAATGGGCGGAGACAAAACAAATCCGAATGTTATCGAGGTTATGGATATTGCCTGCGATGAATGCCCTGTCGGCGGATATGTAGTCACGGACTCCTGCCGCGGCTGCCTTGCTCATCGCTGCGAAGATGCATGCCCGCGCAATGCAATAACTTTCGATGACAAAAACCATACAGCGCATATCGATAAGCAGAAATGCGTCAACTGCGGTGCATGCGCAAAGGTCTGCCCTTACACCGCGATTGCCAACCGCAAACGTCCCTGCGAAAATGCCTGCAAAATCAAGGCTATTTCCATGGGAGAAAACTCTGCTGCGCATATCGATAATTCAAAGTGCATCTCCTGCGGTGCATGCGTTTATCAGTGTCCGTTCGGCGCGATCATGGATAAATCATTTATCCTTGACGCGATTGACATTATCAAAAAGAGCGAAGAAAATACCAGCTATAAGACGTTTGCGGTTGTTGCACCCAGTATTTCGAGCCAGTTTACCTATGCAAAACTCGGACAGGTTATCACAGGGCTCAAAAAACTTGGTTTCCATACCGTTATTGAGGCTGCTCTCGGAGCGGATATGGTTGCAATGACCGAATCTGCGGAACTTGTTGAAAAGGGTTTCCTGACAAGCTCATGCTGCCCCGCATTCGTGAGTTATATTAAAAAATCCTTCCCTGATCTGATTCCGTTGATTTCACACAATCCGTCTCCCATGGCGGCAATTGCAAAATATTTGAAAGAGACGGATTCTCCCTGCAAGGTTGTGTTCATTGGGCCCTGCACGGCGAAAAAAGCGGAAGCGCAGCTTGAGGACGTCAAGTCCTATGTTGACTGCGTGCTGACGTTTGAAGAGCTTCAGGGTATGTTTGACGCCAAGGAGATCGACTTCAAGACCCTTGAGGCAGATCCTACTGACGGCATGGACGAGGGCAGCGGCTTTGGCCGCGGCTTCGCCGTGGGCGGTGGCGTGGCTGCCGCTGTGGTGGAAGCCATCAAGCACATTGACCCGGATCGTGAGATCCTCATTGAGTACGGCGATGGTCTGAAGGAATGCCGCAAGATGTTGGCCATGGCTAAGGCCGGCAAGCGCAACGGCTATCTGCTGGAGGGCATGGGCTGCCCCGGCGGCTGCGTGGCCGGCGCCGGCACCCTCCGTCCCGTCAAGGAATCCACCGCCAGCGTGGAGCGCTTTAAAAATGCCGCTTCCAGCATGAGCACGACGGAAAGTCCCTATCTGGGCCGTCTGAAAGACGTAGAGGAGAAATGCTGAGTCTGATCCTGCTGCAGCAGATCGCCCAGTTGTTTATCATTATCTTTCTGGGTTGGGCCATTGTAAAGGCCGGTATTTTGAAATCAGAGGACAGTCGTGTACTGTCCATGCTGTTGCTGTATGTCATCATCCCCTGCGTGATCCTGAACGCTTTTCAGATCGAGCGCACAACGGATACCGTACGCATGATGGAGCTTTCGCTTCTATCTGCACTGATGATGAACGTGCTGAGTCTCGTGCTGGGAAAACTGTCGGCAAAGCTGTTTTGCCTAAATACAGTGGAAACAGCCTCTGTCATGTACTCGAACTGCACCAACATGGTGGTTCCGCTTGTCATCGGAATTTGGGGTGAAGATTGGGTCATGTATGTGACCTGTTACTCTATCGTGCAGACCATTCTGGTATGGACCCATGCCCGGATCCTCATCAGCGGCAAAAAAGAGATCTCCCTGCGGGATCTGCTATGCAATGTGAACATTCTGGCGATTGCCATAGGTCTGTTTCTGTTTGTATTTCAGATCCGGCTGCCCGCAGTCATTCGGTCGGCATTCGCCATGGCCGGAAATACCATGGGCCCGGTTGCCATGCTGATCATCGGTATGCTGATGGCGGATATGGATATGCAGCATCTGCGCTCCTATCGCCAGCTCTGGAAGCCTGTGCTGCTGCGACTGATCGTACTGCCGGTTATTTTGGTCTGCGTTGCCAAATACAGCGGTCTGGCCGCGCTGGCCCCTCACGGAGAAACGCTGATCATCATCAGTCTGCTCTCTGTGATCGCGCCCTCCGCCAACATTGTGACCCAGTTCAGTCAGATGTTCGGTCGGGACGCCCTCTATGCCAGTCTGATCAATACAGTGACCATGCTGCTCTGCATCATCACGATGCCGCTGATGATCACCCTGTTTCAGATGTAACGGCGCAGAAAATAGCGACTGGTTTCATTCGGCTATCCCCGTTTTTCACGTAATACCTCTATATGCACGCAAAAGAGACGCCCGGTCGGGCGTCTCTTTTTTCGTGTTGAATTTTTTTCGACACACTCTGTCTTCTGTTTTCAGAGCTTCACAAAAGTCCTGAAAATGTTTGATTTCAATGGCGCGTCCCCTGGGTTTTCCGCACACATACCTTTTCTTCCCGGCAGCCAGGACTCTCTCCTCTATTAAACTATTTTCAAAAACTACAGGCCGCTTTTCCGCCGTTCAGCGGAAAAGCGGCCTGTCCATTTCAAAACAAACGCTTTGCTTTTTGGTGCTCTTTGGTTGTCAGAAATGTCTTACTTGCAGACAGCGATGATCTCAATCTCGCACAGCAGCTTCTTGGGCAGCTCCTTCACGGCCACGCAGGAACGAGCGGGCTTGCCGGTGAAATACTTGCCGTACACGCCGTTGAAAGCAGCGAAGTCTTCCATGTTAGCCAGGAAGCAGGTGGTCTTGATGACGTCCTCGAAGCCCAGGCCGTTAGCAGCCAGAATGGCCTTGATGCTCTGGCAGGCGCGCTCAGCCTGCTCCTCGATGGTGGTGCCGACGATCTCACCGGTACCGGGCATCAGGGGGACCTGGCCGGAAGCAAACAGGAAGCCGTTGGCGGAGATAGCCTGAGAATAGGGGCCGATTGCGGCGGGGGCATCGGGAGTGTTGGTGTAATTCATAATGATGTACTTCCTTTCCAAATCGTTTCGTGCTGATTTTCCAAATCATGCCGTAGACAGAATTCCTTGAATCGTCCACGATTCAAGTATAAACACGGATCCGGCTTCTGTCAACCCTTGCCGATCCGGTCAAAAACCCCGCCGCCCCTCCTTCAAGAGGAGCGGCGGGTCAATTTTTTTGTGTAAATTACACCAAGGTGTCCAGGACAGCCTTCAGATCAGCGATGATGTCATCGGGATCTTCCAGACCGACGGAGATACGGACCAGACCCTCGGAAATGCCGGAAGCCTTCAGCTCCTCGGGAGTGTAAGTGGAGTGAGTCATGGAAGCGGCGTGCTCGACCAGCGTCTCGGCATCGCCCAGAGACACGGCGATGGTGCACAGCTGCAGCTTGTTCAGAGCGTTGGCAACGGCGTCGCGGTCGGCCTTCAGCTCAATGGACATCATGCCGCCGTACAGCTTCATCTGCTTCTTGGCGATCTCGTGGCCCTCGAAGTCCTCCAGACCGGGATAATAGACCTTGTCGATGGCGGGATGATCGTGCAGGAACTCGGCAACCTTCATGGCGTTGGCGCTGTGGCGCTCCATACGGATGTCCAGCGTCTTGAGGCCGCGGGCGATCAGGAAGGCGTTGAACGGGCTCATAACGGCGCCGGTCATATCCTTCAGGCCGAACATACGGCACTTGCCGATGAACTCAGCGTCAGAAATCACGAAGCCCGCAATCACGTCGCCGTGGCCGTTGATGTACTTGGTAGCGCTGTGGACAACCACATCGGCGCCCAGAGACAGGGGCTGCTGGATGTAAGGAGAGCAGAAGGTGTTATCCACGATGACGCGGATGTTCTTGTTGTACTCGTGAGCGATTTTGGCGACCTCAGCGATGTCAACCACCTTCAGAGTGGGGTTGCAGGGGGTCTCCAGATAGACAACCTTGGTCTTCTCGGTCAGAGCGGCTTTCACGGCAGCGAGATCGGCGAAGTCAACGAACTTCACGCCCACGCCGAACTTGCTCATGCCGTGGTTCAGCAGAGCGAAGGTGCAGCCGTACAGGGTATCGCTGGCAACGATCTCGTCACCGGCCTCAACAGAACTCCACAGAGCGGAGGAGATAGCGCCCATGCCGGAAGCGGTAGCCAGAGCAGCCTCGCCGCCTTCCAGAGCAGCCAGCTTCTCCTCGACCTGAGTCAGAGAGGGGTTGCCCAGACGGGAGTAGATGTAGCCCTCTTCCTGACCAGCGAAGCGGGCGCCGCCCTGCTGCACGGTATCAAACTCGAAGGTAGAGGTCTGATAAATCGGGGTGCACAGTGCGCCGACACCGTTGTCATGCTTACCAGCGTGAATCTGACGAGTAGCGAAGCCCATGTTCTTGCAATCCATAATAAATGCCTTCCTTTCCTTGTTCCGGGGCCGGTGAGACCGGCAAATTTTGTTGTTATCGTTTTTCAGTTATCTGTAAGAACTTTCCACGTTTCTGGCAAAAGGAGAGAGCGAGTCGAGTAGAGAGGTGTTTACACGCAAAATTTATGTAAACATTTGCCGTAAACCAGAAAGTCTCATCGGATACTTTTATTGGATTTCACCTATTATACTATCACGTTCCGCGAAAAGGTGTTAGTATCTCTTTTTCGCAATTCATTCACAGTTATTTTAATAATGGATTGACTTTTCGTGATAGGCTCCGTATAATGTGGTTCAACAAACGATGCGTAACTATATCCATGGGAGCCCGGCGGACGGACTTGTGTTCCCCTGCGGCACCCTGCGGAAAATTTTATGAATTTTGTAAAAAGGAGACGATCCAATGACCTTTCAGCAGCTGACGTATGTGGTAGAAATCTCCAAATGCGGTTCCATCAACAAGGCCGCCCACAAGCTGTTCCTGTCCCAATCCGGTATTTCCACCGCCGTGCGGGAACTGGAGGAGGAATTGGGTATCAAATTCTTCGTCCGCAGCAACCGGGGCGTGGAGTTCACGCCGGAGGGCAAGGAGTTTCTGGGCTATGCAGTCTCGCTGCTGGAGCAGAAGCAGCGGATCGAAAGTCTGTACGGCGAATCCCGCAGCACCATTGCACCGGTGCATTTCAGCGTTTCCACCCAGCGGTATCCCTTTACTGAGGACGCTTTCCTGGAAATGCTCCAGCAAAACCAGGAAAACCGCTACCAATATACATTGAAAGAGACCAGCATGGACGGCGTGATCGACGATGTGTATGACCACCGGGCGGACATCGGCGTCATCTTCCTGACCAAATTAACGGAAAAGATCGTCTGCCGCCTGCTGGACGGCCGGGAACTGACCTTCCACGAGCTGGCGGCGGTGCCTCCCTGTGTATACGTCCGGAAAGGACATCCCCTCACCCAGCTGGAACACGTGTCGGAGGCAGATCTGGAGGGCTATCCTTACAGTTCCTTTGAACAGGCTCAGGGCGTAGCCGTGGACTTTTCTGAAGAGCTTCCCATGGTATCCATGCGTAAGCCCTCCAAGGCCATCATTGTCAACAACCGCTCCACCGCCATGAATGTTCTGGCCAATACGGACGCTTACAGCACTGGCAGCGGCCTTCTTGCAGAGCATCTCTCCCCTGCCAATGTGGTCACCATCCCTCTGGCAGACAAGGATCCGGTACGACTGGGCTGGATCTATCCGCAGAACGCCAAGCTCTCCTCTCACGCCGAAGAATTTGTCCGCCTTCTGGAACAGTCTATTCAGCGTTCCATTGCATATACCTCTTCCCTGCATCGTCAGATCGTCGGCAAATAAGCACATATAAATAAATGAACCGGACGATTTCGTCCGGTTTATTTTTTGCGCAGGTTCTTTTCGCCTGAAACACAGAACCTTGCAGGCAACAGGAAAACGCCGGCCATTGGCCGGCGTTTTCCATTAGGAGAGTGCGAGAGTAGGAGAGATCCAATGTTTGATTACTGCTGTGCCTCAGCGGCTTCCTTCTCCAGCAGGGCCTTCTTAGCGGCCACGTTGGACTCAGCGCAGTCATACTCCCAGTTCCAGGGATCCTTGCGGCAGACACCATCGGCGAAGGGGATGAAGATGGACAGGATGCCGAAAGCAGCCAGGAACCAGCAATACCACAGAGAGCCAAGGATGTTGGCGGCGCTGATGGTGGTGCCGTTGTTTGCATCGTCAAACTGGTCGATGACCAACACGATTTTCATACGTTTCAACCGCTCTTTCCTTGCTTTTCCTTCTATTTCCGTCCAACTCAATATTTTTTTAGTTTATCACTTTCCATCTGGCTTGTCCATTGGAAAACCAGAATTTGGGAACCATCCGCGCTTATTTTTCGTAAAAATTTGCCCTGGCACCGCAAAAAAGAGGCCGGATACCAGCCCCTTTCTTATTGCTCCCGCTGTGCCAGGATCTGTTCCAGGCCCTGGGCCAGCTGATCCGGACAGGAGGTGGATTTGAACCCGCAGCGAATACCCTTGAGCCGCTCCACGGCCTCCTGAGCACTCATGCCCCGCACCAGTGCGGAGATACCCTGCAGGTTGCCGCTGCAGCCGCCCAATACTTCCAGATTCGCAATGCGGCCCTGCTCGTCCAGTT
>ERZ827104.1851-NODE-1851-length-17480-cov-3.044706_pt1 | contig 17480 bp, 18 predicted proteins | sample MGYA00519781_ERZ827104 | MGnify/ENA primary metagenome ERZ827104 (study PRJEB31778, sample SAMEA3449257) | human gut metagenome | biome: human gut; feature: human-associated habitat; material: faeces | place: United Kingdom | collected 2010/2012 ...
ACAGCTTCTTCCACGATATTCTGGATTACCGGTTTGTCCACGATGGGGAGCATTTCCTTGGGGATAGATTTGGAAGCCGGCAGAACACGGGTGCCCAGGCCGGCGGCGGGAATGACTGCTTTGCGGATCTTCATGGATCTAAGTCCTCCTTATATGATTCAAAGCATGGTAGTTGCCAGGATCTGATAGGTGATGAGGTAGGAGATGCCGAATACCACGGCGGCACTCAGCAGGGCCATGCCGTAACCCATTCTGGGGTTGGTGCGGCCGTTGAACGCCAGCATAGTGAGGTACTGGTCCTGGGACAGGGTCGAGGGAGCAGCACTGCGGAGCTTTTTGATCTCCCGCACCACATGATTATAATAGAGGCGGTCACTGAACGAAGCCACCACGAACATCAGAGCCAGCTGGACGATGTTGATGACGGAGATCAGGGTGCCCAGGTTGCCCAGCAGACCCAGATCGTAATCCACCGGGACCTGCATATAGACATTGAGGAAATACTTGATGGATTCGCTGCTGTACATCAGACGGGGGATAAACAGCATGGCGACCAGCGACATGACAACGATAGCCGGACGGTAGAGCTTGCGGTAGAACAGGAAACAGTAGTTGAAGAAGAACGCCGACCAGTTGAAACTGAAGTTGTGCCCCGAATCCCGCATCATCTTGAATACGCTGAGATAACGGCGGTAATTCGGCCCGATGAAGACAGCGATTTCCTGGGCAGTGACGCCGTCGAAATCGTCATCCTGATAGATCGGCCCCATGGGGGTCATAATAGGCTGGGGCTCTGCCGGACGGGAGTAGTTCTGATACCCGCCGGACTGGAATCCGCCATTCTGATAGCCTCCGTTCTGGAACCCGCCGTTCTGGTAGCTGCCGGCCTGACGCCCGCCGGCTGTGTTTCCGGGCTGCGGACCCTGGTAACTGCCGTCCAGCGGAATACCGCAGGTGGCACAGTACTGGGCATCCGGGAGATTCACAGCGCCGCACCGGGGGCAGGTGACATTCTCCTTGGGAGCGGCTTCCTGACGGGGGTCCTGCCAGGTGGAGCCATCGGTGTGCTGATCCTGCCGGGCGCAGTGCCCCAGTTCCAGATAGCAGCTGCGGTGATGGGGAGCGCCGCAGTCCGGGCAAACCACCACATCATCGTCCTCAGTGAATGGCTTGCCGCACTTGGCGCATGGTACATTGACATACTTGTTCATGGTATCCTCCTAAACATCCAGGGTGGGAACGCCCTGAAAGGGCTCAGAATTCTGGGCCTTTTGCACTAATTCAATATTATATAGTAGTTGGAAGAAAAAAGAAAGGCAGAAAATATGAATAAATGGACCCGAATATGAACGGAAACGGCAGAAAAACACCGGAATGACCGGGTCTTACAGATTATTCTTTACAAGTACGCCGCCGGATACTATAATTATAATGTATTATAATCTAAAAACGGAAGAAAGGGAAACGCTGTATATGCTGCAATTTGAAGAACTGCGCCTGGGGCTGCTGGCACAGGAAGGTGAGCTGAAGAACCTGTATGAGGCGATGGACATTGAGAATAAGAAGTCCCGTCTTGAGGAGCTGGAAGCTCAGACTGCCGTAAGCGGATTCTGGAATGACCAGGAGAACTCCCAGAAGGTAGTCCGGGAGATGAGTCATATCAAGAATGTGCTCAAGGGCTATGAAAAGCTGCGCAGTGCTTATGACGATACACTGACACTGATCGAACTCGCCATTGAGATGGACGATGAAAGCGTCTATGAGGAAGCCAAGAAAGGCTATGATTTTGTCATGGCTGATCTGGAGACCCAGAAACTGTCCACTCTGCTCACCGGCGAGTATGATGAAAACAATGCCATTCTCACCTTCCATGCAGGTGCAGGCGGCACTGAGGCTCAGGACTGGGCTCAGATGCTCTACCGGATGTATACCCGCTGGGCAGAGCGTCATGGCTTCAAGTACAAGATCCTGGACTATCTGGACGGCGATGAAGCCGGCATCAAGAGCGCTTCGATCCTGATCGAAGGCGAAAATGCCTATGGATTCCTGAAGTCGGAGGCCGGTGTGCACCGTCTGGTGCGTATTTCGCCCTTTGATGCGTCGGGCCGCCGCCAGACCTCCTTTGCTTCGCTGGAAGTCATGCCGGAGCTGAGCGATGAAACCGACATCGAGATCAATGAAGCCGACCTGAAGGTGGATACCTATCGTTCGGGCGGTGCCGGCGGTCAGCATGTAAACAAGACCGAATCGGCAGTGCGCATCACCCATATTCCCACTGGTGTGGTAGTAGCATGCCAGAACGAGCGCAGCCAGTTCCAGAACCGTGAAGTAGCCATGAAGATGCTCAAGGCGAAGCTGGCAGAGATCAAGGAGCGCGAGCACCTGGAGAAGATCGAGGACATCAAGGGCGTACAGAAGGAGATCGGCTGGGGCAACCAGATCCGTTCCTATGTATTCATGCCCTATACTCTGGTCAAGGACCATCGTACCAACTTTGAGATGGGCAATGTGGCTTCGGTCATGGATGGTGACATCGATGGCTTTATCAATGCTTATCTGAAGGCCAAGAGCCTGGGCGAACTGGCATAAATTTTGTCAGAAAGATTTATAAAAGTTTAACAAAGTTTGGTATTCTGCCTTGTGTAACCAATCGGCTTATGCTATACTTAGGCCGTTTAGAATTTTGTAAAGGTGGTTTATTGTGATGCTGACGCAGGCCAAAAGAGAGTTTATTGAGTTTATGATGAGCGCGGATGTGCTCCGGTTCGGCAACTTTGTAACCAAGAGCGGTCGGAACACCCCCTATTTTGTCAACACCGGCAACTATCGTACCGGTAAGCAGCTGGCAACCCTGGGCAAGTTCTATGCCCGTCTGATCCATGAAACTCTGGGCGATCAGTTTGACGCCATGTTCGGCCCGGCTTACAAGGGTATCCCGCTGGCAGCTGTAACAGCTTCTACTCTGGCTCAGGAGTATGATCTGGACAAGCCCTACTTCTTCAACCGCAAGGAGGAGAAGGACCATGGCGAAGGCGGCAGCTTTGTAGGCTATAAGCCGGTGGACGGCGACCGCATCATTCTGGTGGAAGATGTTATCACTGCCGGTACAGCTGTGCGTGAGGTAATGCCTCAGATCATGAGCTGCGGTGATGTCAAGGTGACCGATATGTTCATCTCGGTAAACCGCTGCGAAGTGGGCAAGGACGGCGAAAAGACTGCTGTTATGGAAGTCAAGGAGCAGTTCGGCATTGATGTACATGCCATCGTAACCGTACAGGATATCCATGAGTACCTCAAGGAAGATCCCAAGTATGCCGATGTACTGGCTCACATGGAGCAGTATATGGCTCAGTACTGCCGGTTCTGATTGACCCGGAATACTGGTGTGTGGAATGAGAAGGAGGAAAACCATCATGTGGAAGCGGTGGCTTGCCTTGCTTCTCGCAGGAATGCTGGTGCTGTGCATGACCGGCTGCCGGAGAACCGGCGGCGGGGAGCCCAGTGATCAGAAAATCAATGTATATACCAGCAAGGATTATGAAACCAAGGATTTTGTAGCACAGCTGGGCAATGTGGATTATGTCGGTCTGGTGGAGGAGATCCTCGCCAATACCGAACCGGTGGACTCCGTTCCGGACCGTACGCCGGACTATATTGTACAGATTCTGCCGCCCAAGGGGATCGAAGGAGCCATCACCTGGTGGTTCTGGACTGATTCCAGCGGCGAGCTGACCCTGGTCAATGCCAGTGAGGATAAGGAGAAAGCCTATCGGGCCACTGCCAATACCTCCCATGATTTCGGCAAGATGCTGGAAGAAGCTACACTGGGTCAGGGCGCAAAGTGCTGCTAATCAGCTCGGTAAGCAAGAAAACCCGGAGATTCCAACGAATCTCCGGGTTTTTCTGTTGTGTCGGCTCCGAGCAGCATGCTCCCATCCGGACAGCGCCTCAGAATCTTAGCGGGCGGGGAGAGGACAAGGGCTGCCCGGGGCTACCGCTCTGCCATGGCATATCCATCACAAAGCCCAGCTTTCAGCTGTGTGGGCATTCTGCCCCGCAGGCTGGCGCAGCGGTACTGGCTCTACACCTGGTAAAACAATACCCCCGGAAGAGATCTTCTCCTCCGGGGGTTCTGTTTTATTGGGGTAGGATGGTTATTCCACGAGGACAGCGGTGCCGCTGGCGGTGACCATCAGCATGCTGCCGTTGGCGCCGAGGGTCTCATAGTCCAGGTCCACGCCCACAACGGCGTTGGCGCCCATGGCGGAGGCCCGCTGCTGGAGCTCTGCCAGAGCCTGTTCCCGGGCCTTCTGCAGCTCGCCTTCATAGGAGTTGCTGCGTCCGCCGAAGAAGTTGGTAAGTCCGGCAGCAAAGTCCTTGACAAAGTCCACGCCGGAGATTACTTCTCCAAAGACGATTCCCTTGTATTCTACGATTCTTCTGCCCTCAATGGTGGGGGTGGTGGTCAGTGTTACGAACATAGCAGTTCCTCGCTTTCTGTTACTTCAGATCAGGGTTATAGACAGCCCGTTCTCCGCCGATGCTCTTGGGACGGCGGCGGACAGCAGTGAGATGGGCTTCACCCACACTCTTCACACTCAGCCGGACCGGAACCGCCACCGGCTTGATGTGCATTCCAATAAAGGTATCGCCGATGTCCAGACCGGCGTCGGCCTGTAGGTATTCCACAGCCACGGGTTCCTTCATATTTTTATAGGCGCAGGTGGCAAAGCTGCCGCCTGCTTTTGGCTGGGGCACTACATTGACAATGTCCAGCCGCAGTTCCCGGGCCAGGTCCGCTTCGATGATCAGCGCCCGGTTGAGATGCTCACAGCACTGCGCTGCCAGCCACAGTCCTTCTTCCGCCAGGACCGGAGCGATGGCGGCATGGATCTCCTCCGCTGTTTCATAGCTGGAGTGGGTGCCGATCTTTTCGCCCAGCACCTCGCTGGAAGAACAGCCGATGACAACGATGTCCCCACGGTGCAGCCTGGCGGCAGCCAACAGCTCCCGGATGGCAGTCTGACAGGTTTCGCGAATGGATTCTGACATAATAAGTGCCTCCTTTATCAGTGATGGACCAATAGAATTGCTGTAATGGGATACAGCTTTACAGACACAGCTCCTGAGCCTGGATGGCGGCGCCGATCATGCCGGCGGCATTGCCCAGCCGGGCCTGCCGGATATCGGCCCTGCGGAAGTTGGGGAGGAGTTCGTTTTCCAGACGGGCACGCACCCGGTTGAAGATCACGGTGTTTTCCATGATGCCGCCGCCCAGCACGACCACCGGCGGATTGAGCATGTGGATGCAGGAGGTCAGTCCGGCACACACATCGCCGATCCAGCGGTTGACCGTTTCATTGATGCCTTCGCTGCCCTGTTCACACAGTTCGCAGATCCCCCGGCCGTCCAGGGTCAGCTTGTGCTCCAGGTAGACCCGGCGGATCAGGGCAGTGGTGGAGGCATAGGCTTCATAGCAGCCCAGCCGTCCGCAGCTGCAGCGGATGCCGTCTGCCCGCAGGGTCATGTGCCCCACTTCACCGGCGGCAAAGGTCTGCCCATAGTGCAGCTTCCCGCCGAGGATGATGGCTCCGCCGATGCCGGTGCCATAGGTCAGGCAGAGGAAGTCGGGGCAGCCGGTGGCAGCGCCCAGGCGGCCTTCTCCCACAGCGGCGCAGTTGACATCGTTGTCAATGCTCACCGGGATGCCCAGATCCCGTTCCAGCAGTTTTTTGACCTGAAGCCCGGTAAAGCCGGGGAAGGTCTCGGTGGCGGAGGAGATGCACCCCTCCACCGGGTTGATCTGGCTGGCAAACGAGATTCCCACTGCCTGTTTTTCCGGGAACTGATCTGCCAGGTGCCGGACGGTACGCAGCAGGGCTTCCGGGCCCTGGTCGGCCTGGGTGGGAATGGCTCCTGGCTCTGCGAGGACACCGTCCTCAAACTGAGCATACTTGATAAAACTTCCGCCTATATCCAGCGCAAGAATCTTCATGGAATTCCTCCTTGGCTGACGCAGCTGCCAGCCTCTGTCCTGATGATGTCCGGCAGGGAAAGACAGCCCCGCTGCCGGCGGTAAAGCTATTATATCATAATTTGACAGAAAAACCAATTCTATCCCAAGTCTTTTCTGTGCATTTCCATATCCGGCAGGGGCAGACAGGGAAAAGGTGGCTCCAAAGGTTAAAAAATTGTAAAAAATCTGCAAAAGCGCAAATTCCCACTTGATTTTTCCGTGAAATGGGTTACAATGATATTAGCACTTAAAGATAAAGAGTGCTAAACACTCGTATCTTACAATATTGGAGGAATCAAAATGAACATTAAGCCACTGTTTGACAGAGTTGTGATCAAGATGGTTGAAGCAGAGGAGACCACCAAGAGCGGTATTATCCTGGCAGGCAATGCCAAGGAGAAGCCCCAGGTTGCAGAGATCGTGGCAGTTGGCCCCGGCGGCGTGGTGGAAGGCAAGGAGATCACCATGCAGGTCAAGGTAGGCGACCGTGTTCTGATCAGCAAGTATGCCGGCACTGAGGTCAAGCTGGACGGTCAGGAGTACACCATCCTGCGCCAGAACGACATTCTTGCGATCGTTGAGTAACTGCAGTTTTTTCAGATGATATTTTGGAGGTAAGGCATTATGGCTAAGGAAATTGTATTCGGCGAAGAGGCCAGAAAGTCGCTTCAGGCCGGTATTGACAAGCTGGCAAACACTGTGAAGATCACCATGGGACCCAAGGGCCGCAATGTGGTTCTGGACAAGAAGTTCGGTTCTCCGCTCATCACCAACGATGGCGTGACCATTGCCAAGGAGATCGAGCTGGAAGATCCCTTTGAGAATATGGGTGCTCAGGTAGTCAAGGAAGTTGCCACCAAGACCAACGATGCAGCCGGTGACGGTACCACAACCGCAACCCTGCTGGCTCAGGCTCTGGTACGGGAAGGCATGAAGAACATCGCAGCCGGTGCCAACCCGATGGTTGTCAAGAAGGGCATCGAAAAGGCCGTAGCTGCTGCTGTGGAGTCCATCCGTGCCGATTCCAAGAAGGTTTCCGGCTCTGCTGATATTGAGCGTGTAGCCACCATCTCTGCCGGCGATGCCGCCATCGGCAAGCTGATCGCTGAGGCTATGGAGAAGGTAACTCACGATGGCGTTATCACCATCGAGGAGTCCAAGACTGCTGAAACCTACAGCGAGGTTGTAGAGGGCATGCAGTTCGACCGCGGCTACATCACTCCTTACATGGTAACCGATACCGAGAAGATGGAAGCTGTCATTGATGACGCCTACATCCTCATCACTGATAAGAAGATCTCTGCCATCCAGGAGATCCTGCCCCTGCTCGAAGAGATCGTTCAGGCTGGCAAGAAGCTGGTCATCATTGCCGAGGATGTGGACGGCGACGCTCTGTCCACTCTGCTGGTAAACCGTCTGCGTGGTACCTTCACCTGTGTAGCTGTCAAGGCTCCTGGCTTCGGTGACCGCAGAAAGGAAATGCTGCAGGATATTGCCATTCTCACCGGCGGCGTAGTCATCAGCAGCGACCTGGGCTACGAGCTGAAGGATACCACCATGTCCATGCTGGGCCGTGCCCGTCAGGTCAAGGTACAGAAGGAGAACACCATCATCGTCGGCGGTATGGGCGACCGTGCTGAGATCGACAGCCGTGTGGCTCAGATCCGTGCTGAGATCGAGAACACCACTTCCGACTTCGACCGTGAGAAGCTGCAGGAGCGTCTGGCTAAGCTGGCCGGCGGTGTTGCAGTCATCAAGGTCGGCGCTGCCACTGAGGTCGAGATGAAGGAGAAGAAGCTCCGCATCGAGGACGCCCTGTCTGCCACCAAGGCTGCCGTAGAAGAGGGCATCGTGGCTGGCGGCGGTACCGTTCTGGTCAACGCTATTCCCGCTGTCACCGCTCTGCTGGCTGGCACTGAGGGCGATGAAAAGACCGGTATCAACATCGTGCTGAAGGCTCTGGAGGAGCCGGTTCGTCAGATCGCTGCCAACGCTGGTCTGGAGGGCTCTGTGATCGTGGATAAGATCATGACCTCCGGCAAGAAGGGCTATGGCTTTGATGCTTACAACGAGGTTTACTGCGATATGGTATCTGCCGGTATCGTAGACCCCACCAAGGTAACCAGAAGCGCTCTGCAGAACGCCGCTTCGGTTGCCGCCATGGTACTGACCACCGAGTCGCTGGTTGCTGACAAGCCCGAGCCCAAGGCTCCCGCTGCCGCAGCTCCCGACATGACCGGTATGTATTGATCCAAAACCGCACAGACGGCTGAAAGGGCCGGACAGTTTCCCGCTGAGGGGGCTGTCCGGCCCTTTTGTCTGCCGGCATTGACAGAGCCGGGGCATCGGCAGTAAGATAAAAGAAAACGACCGAAAAGGGGAGACCATCATGCTCAATATTGCACACCGGGGATTCAGCGGAAAGTATCCGGAGAATACACTGCTGGCATTCCAGAAGGGGATTGAAGCCGGGGCAGACGGCTTTGAATTTGATACCCATCTGACCAAGGACGGGGAGATCGTCATTATCCACGATGAGCGCCTGGACCGCACCACCAATGCCCAGGGCTTTGTGAAGGATTACACCCTGGAGGAACTGCGGAAGGTGGACGCTTCCAAGCCCTTCCCGGAGTGTGGATTCTGTGGGATTCCCACACTGCGGGAGTATTTTGAGCTGATCCGGGGCCGGGATCTGATCACCAATATTGAGCTGAAAAACGGCATCTTCTGGTATGAGGGCATGGAGGAGAAGGTCATCGCCATGATCCGGGAATATGGGCTGGAGGAGCGGGTGATCCTGTCCTCCTTCAACCACCGTTCGGTGATGAAGTGCAAGGCGCTGGCACCGGAGATCCGCTGCGGCTTCCTCACCATGTCCTGGCTGGAGCGCCCGGGTGAGTACACTGCAGCCCGGGGCGTGGAGTGCTATCATCCGCTCTATCTGACCCTGGATCGGGAAACCGTGGACGAGCTGCACGGGCATGGAATCCGGATCAACACCTGGACCGTGAATGAGGAAGCTGACCTGGCCCGCATGAAGGAGCTGGGTGTGGATGCGGTGATCGGCAACTTCCCGGACCGTGCCGCTGCGTACTGCAGGGACTGAGCCGCTCAGGCTCTCCCGCCCTCGGGTGCGCTGCGGAGAAGCCGCCCATCTGTGCAGGCCCCGCCGGAACCGGCTCTGACGGGTCCGCTGCCCGGTGTGTACCTGCGCTGCGGCAGGCTCCCATGCAGGCCATACTCACGGCAGTGCCGCAGTGCGCCAGGCGAAGGGACATATCCCATCGTGAATGACTGCGGCGCCGGGCAGCTTGAATAGAGGCTTACAGGCCAGTATTTACTGTAAAACGGGAAACCCCCGGAAGGCAAGTTCCTTCCGGGGGTTTTCTCGTGTATGCGTTAGGTGTAGGAGAAAGCAGGTGTAATTACAGAAGTCCGCGGGCTTCCAGGGCTTCCCGGGCCACTTCGGTGAGGTCACGGCCTTCCACATCCACAGCGTAGGTGAGGTCGGTCATATCCTCGTTGGTGAACTGTCCGCCCAGCATGTTGAGGACTTCCTCCAGGTTGGGAGCCACATCGGCAAATTCCTCAAAGATGGCGTCACGCACCAGCAGGGCGCCATTGTATTCGGGGAAGAAGCCCAGGTCGTCTTCCAGCACCTTCAGGCCGGCCTTGCGGTTGAGGCCGTCGGTGGCGTATACGACCATGACATCGAAGTTGCCGTTTTCCACAGCGGAGTACTTGAGGGAGTTATCGATGGCGATATGCTCCTTGAAGTTGAGCCCGTAGGCCTCACAGAAGGGGCCGTACTTCATCGAGCCCTCCAGGGTGAAGAAGGCATGTTCCGCACCGAACCGCAGTTCGGGGGCGATCTCCACCAGGTCGCTGATGGTCTGGGGGTTGTACTTATCCTCCACTTCCTGGGTCACAGCGATGGCATAGGTGTTGTCGGTGCCGATCTGATCCAGCAGGTGAACCTGGTACTGTTCTTCCGCAATCTGGTTGGCGTAGTCGTAAAGGGAAATGTCTTCGGGAACTTCACTGGGGTCGATCTTCAGATAGCTGGTGAGCAGAACGCCGTCATAACAGTTCATCAGCTCACAGCTCGGATTATCCGAAGAAAGATCCTTGAAATTGCTTACCGCCGCCATCTGGTCGAGGATCTCCACTTCCGCGTCGGTATGTTCCTCCACCAGCAGTTCCACCATCTTGTGGATCAGACTGCTTTCGGTAAAGGTGCCGTCATAGATACGGATCGTCTTGGTGTCCTCGCCGCCGCAGCCGGTGAGAGCTACGGAGAGCAGGCAGGCAGACAGGATGCACGCCAGCAGTTTTTTCATAGGTCATAACCTCCGTTACAATGTTACCAAACCGGTGCTGATCCGGGTCAGCCGATCAGACCGGATTCAGTCAGGAATTCCCGTGCCACTTCTTCCACGGTGCGGCCTTCCACATCTACCGCATAGGTGAGGTCGGTCATCTTTTCATTGGTGAGGGTTCCGCTCAGCGAGTTCAGTACGTCCTTGAGGTTGGGAGCCGCATCTGCCAGCTCATCATACAAACCTTCCCGTACCAGCAGAGCGCCGTTGTATTCCGGGAAGAAGTTCTGATCGTCCTCCAGGACCTTGAGGTTGGCCTTCCGGTTGAGGCCATCGGTGGTATAAACCACTGTGACATCAAAGTTGCCGTTTTCCACTGCGGCATACTTGAGGTTGATGTCCACAGGGATCTTCTCCTTGAAGTTCAGCCCATAGAACTGGGTGAAGGGGGTATACTTCATGGTGCCCTCTTCGGTGAAGAATTCATGCTCCGCACCAAAACGCAGCTCGCCGGCAACGGGGATCAGGTCGCTGATGGTCTCCAAGCCATACTGATCGGCAATGGACTGGGGTACTGCGATGCAGTAGGTATTGTTGATGCCCAGCTGATCGAGCATATCCACACCGTACTGCTCCATTACCTGTGCCTTGGCATATTCATAGAGGGTCTGGCCTTCAGGCACATCGCTGGGGTCCTGCTTGAGGAAGGTGGTGAGGACTGTGCCGTCATAGGAGTTCATAATATCGCAGCTGGGATCTTCCCGGGTGAGCTCCCGGAACATATTCACAGCCGACATCTGGTCCTTGATGGTTACTTCCACATCGGTTTTGTCTTCCACAACCAGTTCCACCATCTTGTGGATCAGCTGCATTTCCGAGTTGATGCCGTCGTAGAGGGTGATCTCCGGGCCGGAATCCCCGGAACAGCCAGTGAGGACACTGGTCATCAGCACGGCAGAGAGTGCAAGGGCAAGAATTTTTTTCATGCGCAAGAGCCTCCATTTTTCTGTTTTTTTATTATGATACGGTTATGCGTCCAGCAGACCGTTTTCCACCAGGAATTCCCGGGCAACCTCGTCCACAGTGCGGCCTTCCACATCCACGGCATAGGTCATATCGGTCATTTTCTCGTTGTCCATGGTGCCGCTGAGCAGACCAAGAATCTCCCGGAGATCAGGCGCTACATCCGCCATCTCTTCAAAGAGGCCTTCCCGTACCAGCAGGGAGCCGTTGTACTCCGGGAAGAAATTGCGGTCATCCTCCAATACCTTGAGCTGCGCCTTCCGGTTGAGGCCATCGGTGGTATACACTTCGGTCACCTGGAAGTTGCCGTTTTCAATGGCGGTGTACTTCAGGCTGATGTCCACCGGGAAGGTCTCCTTGAAGTTGAGACCGTAGAATTCGGTGAACGGGCCGAATTTCATAGTGCCGGCTGTTCCTTCTGCCGCAAAGAACTCATGCTCCGCGCCGAAGGTGAGTTCACCGGCTACCGGTACCAGGTCGCTGATGGTTTCGAGGTTGTATTCCTCAGCCACCGACTCCGGAACAGCGATGCAGTAGGTGTTGTTGATGCCCAGCGGGTCGAGCATGATGACGCCGTGCTTGTCGTAGACCTGTTCGCTCACGTAGTCGAACAGCGTTACTCCTTCGGGGACATCCGGCGGGCCCTGCTTGAGATGGGTAGTCAGTACCGAACCGTCGTAGGAACAGAAGATGTCACAGCTGGGATCTTCCCGGGTGAGTTCCCGGAACATCAGCACCGACGACATCTGGTCCTTGATGGTGACTTCAATGTCGGTCCGGTCTTCTACCAGCAGTTCCACCATCTTGTGAACCAGCTGGATTTCGGAGTAGTTGCCGTCATACAGTTCGATTTCATACTTGGGGCTGCTGCTGCAGCCGGTGAAAAGGCTGGCAGCCAGGGCAGAGGCAGTGAGTGCGGAGAGGATACGCTTGAGCATTCGGGTACACCATCCTTTCAGGTTACAGAGGTTGTCAGCGGGAAGGGGTCAGGCCGTTCTTCGCCATCATGCGGCGTTCGATCCAGCCCATCAGGGTATCGAAGAAGATCGCCATGATCATCAGGGCAGCAGTACCCGAGAGGATCATGCCCATGTTCTGAATGCGGATGCCGCGGTAGATTACCGAACCGATGCCGCCGCCGCCCACGAAGGTGGCAAAGACAGCGGTACTGATGGAGTTTACAGTGGCGATCCGGATGCCAGTGAATACCACCGGGAAGGCCATGGGAAGTTCCACCTGGAACAGGGACTGGAACTTGGTCATACCGCAGCCCATGGCGGCCTCTTTGATTGCCGGGCTGACTTCGGTCAGGCCCAGCACCGTATTGCGGATAATCGGCAGCAGCGAGTAGAGCGCCAGACCGATGATAACGGTCTGTTTGCCGGCGCCGATGACGATCATGATCAGGCCGAGCATTGCCAGGGAGGGAACGGTCTGGAGCAGGTCAGCCAGGTTGAGGATTACCTTCCGGGCCTTGGGGAAGAGGTAGGCGATCACACCCAGGAACAGTCCCGCTACAATGGCAATGCAGATGGCACAGAGTACAATGGTGAGATGTTCAATCAAGAGTTTGGAAGTCATTTTGCCCCTCCTTTCCGCAGGCCGCGGGGAGTGACAGCGATCTGCAGGCGGTCGATGAGTTTGCCCAGCACCACCGCCATAATAGCAGCGGGAATGGCGCCGGCAAGGATCAGGGCATCGTTATTGGAGGAGACACCCTGATAGATGAAGTCGCCCAGACCGCCCAGACCGATGATGGCAGCCAGGGTGGCCCAGCTCACGGTATAGACGGTGGAGAGCCGCAGGCCGCCGATGATATTGGGCATTGCCAGCGGGAGTTCCACCTGCAGGAGGGTCTGCATGGGGGTCATGCCGCAGCCCCAGGCGGCTTCCAGGTACTGTTTTTCCACACCGAGCAGGCCGGTATAGGTGTTTTTCAGCACCGGGAACATGGCATAGATGGAGAGCGCGATCAGCACAGTGATGGGCTCCATGCCGGTATAGAGGAAGAGGATACCGATAAAGACGATACCCGGAATGGTCTGGAAGACCGAGATCAGCGGCAGGGTGATGGCGGAGAGCTGGGGTGCCCGGGACAGGAGAATGCCGAAGAACAGGCCCAGTACAAAGCCGATTGCCACCGATACCAGCACATAGAACAGGTGCTTCTGAATGGAGGATACAAACATATCCCCATAAATATCAAAGAAGGTGGAAAGCGAGGTAAAGAATCTTGTCATAGATTAATCCCCCCAGACTGCGGAGGCCAGAGCCCGGGCCATGCTGGAACGGGTTACGATACCGGCGATGGTCTGGTCCGGGTTGAGAACAACCACATAGTTGCCGCCCTTGACCAGCAGCTTGTCGAAGCAGGCCTTGGCCTCATCGGTGATGGACGCTTCAGGCATGACACGGCGCACCAGCGGAGCAATGCTGTCCAGCTTTTCCTGGGAGTGCTCGTTGATCTCCTCGATGCTCACAGTGCCGAGGTAGCGGTCATCGGAATCGGTCACCAGCAGGGTGTCGACGCCGTGCAGAGCCATCAGCTCGGTGCATTCCAGGATGCCGCGGTCCGCACCGACCTTGAAGATATTGGTGCGCAGGAAGCTGGAGATGGTCAGGGTTTCGTTGTTGTCATGGATATGCTTGCCCAGGAAGCTGCGGATCAGGTCATTGGCAGGATTGCGGAGCATCTCCTCCGGCGAGGCGATCTGCGCGATTTCGCCCTTATCCATGAAGATGATCACATCCGCCAGGCTGATGGCTTCTTCCATGTCGTGGGTTACAAAGATAATGGTCTTGTTCAGCTTGCGCTGGAGCTTCTTGACTTCCTCCTGCAGGACAGTACGGGTCATGGGGTCCAGAGCGCCGAAGGGTTCGTCCATCAGAACGATCGGCGGAGAAGCAGCCAGAGCACGGAGGACGCCGATACGCTGCTGCTGACCGCCGGACATTTCGGAGGGATACTTGTGTGCATACTGCTCATAGGGCATATTGACCATTTCCAGCAGTTCATGGACGATCTGGTCGCATTTCTCCTTGGGGTACTTGAGCAGCCGGGGTACAACACTGATATTCTGGGCCACAGTCATATTGGGGAAGAGGCCGATCTGCTGGATTACATAGCCGATGCTGCGGCGCAGGGCAGGCTTGTCGATGGTGTTGATGTCCTTGTCGTCGATGTAGATATGCCCGCTGTTGGGATCGATCAGACGGTTGATCATCTTGAGGGTAGTGGTTTTGCCGCAGCCGCTGGGGCCGATAAGAATGACAAATTTACCTTCTTCGATCTCAAAATTGAGGTCATTGAGGATTACATTGTCGCCATACTGTTTGGTTACATGTTCAAACCGAATCATTGAGTAACCCCTTTCTTTGTTAAGATTGCAGGTATCAAACTGATACATCTTTCAATTTTATAAATCTATTATAATAGTGACAACTTGTGCTTGTCAATAAGTTGTTGGAAAGTTTACAAAAAAAACGCAATTTTGCGTTCAAGCCCAAAAAGCGGACACGGACCGTTCACACTTGGGAAGAAGGCGCAGAATTGCAGTTTCGATGGGGTTATTTCAGGCGGCGCAGCTGCAGCAGGTGGGAGAGCAGGCCGGACAGGGAACCAGCCAGGATCAGCAGGGCTGGAATGGCGATGAAATCGATGTGGACCAGGATTCCCAGAAGCAGGGCAGCGGCAGAGATCGCGGAACCGATTACCAGGTTCTTGATCCGGGACAGCAGCAGTTCCCGTTCCGAGGGGCCTGTGTTTTTCTGTTTACTCATAGTGATATGACTCCTTGGGGCAGCGGCAGCAGACCGCCGCGGCGAAAAATTTGATATTACCATCTAATATAGGGCGAAATGTTGCATTCGTCAAGGGAAAGTGCCATAATGAATAAAGATGGTCAGTTCTGACCGGTTTGTGGGTGTAATAGCGGGAGGATTTGGTTGTATGGAAAGTATTCTGTTCAGTCTTAACAGTGTCATGCCCCTGTTTTTGATGGGGATTGCCGGGTATCTGTTGGTGCAGCGGGGCGTTGTCAATGAGAACTTTGTGGATCAGGCGTCCAATCTCTGCTTCAAGCTGCTCATCCCGTTCAGTCTGTTCCGGGAGGTGTATGACGCCAAGGTCCTGGACAGCTTCGATTTCCGGCTTCCGCTCTACTGCGTGCTTTCGGTGCTGACCGTGCTGATCCTGGCCTGGCTGATCTGGCCTCATTTCGTCAAGGACCGGGCCCGGTGCGGCGCCTGCATCCATTCCACCTTCCGTGCCAATGTGGTGCTGATGGGCATTCCAGTGCTCACCAATATGTATGGGGAAGAGGGCGCCCTGGTGGCAGCCATGGCGCTGCCCTTTGTGGTGATCCTCTCCAATATCGGCGCAGTGACGGTGTTTACTGCCTTTGCTCCGGAGTCCAGCGGCGCCCGGCTCGACCCGCGCAAGCTGCTGCTCAGCATCGCCAAGAACCCGTTTATTATCGCCATTCTGCTGGGTCTGGCAGCACAGCTCAGCGGGATTTCCTTCCCGCCCTTTGCCTCCAAATCCATCGACTATCTGGCGGATATGTCCACACCGCTGGCACTGCTGGCAGTGGGCGGTCAGTTCGACCCCAAGAAGGCTGCGGGCAACCTGCGGCTCAACCTGACGATCTGCACCCTGCGTCTGGTGGTGATCCCCACGGTGGTGATCGCCGTGGCAGCTGCCCTGGGCTTCCGGGGCCCGGAACTGGCGTTCATCTTTGTGGTAGTCGGCTCGCCGTCGGCAGTATCCGGTGCGGCTCTTGCCAAGGTGATGGGCAGTGACCATCAGCTCACCGGCGAGGTCACCCTGATGACCTCCCTGCTTTCGGCCTTCACCTTCTTCATCGCATTCACCCTCCTGCGCAGCGTTGCCTTGATCTGACGAGCCAAAATGCAGGAAAAAATTCATTGGATTTCGAATACATATTTCTGCCGAAACTTAAACAAATCCTCGGATTTTTACAAAAAAGGCCCCGTTTCTCTGCCAGGCCGGCAGGGGACGGGGCCTTTCTTTATGGGCTTGGAAAATCGGAAAAAAGCGCCAGCCCTGACGCGGATCTGACAGGATATTCCCGCCGGGCCTGCTATAATCACAGGCAGAAAGGTGGGGAGGGGAATTGGAGATAACAGTCTATGCCGATGTGCTGCTGGTGGTGAACTTTCTCATCGATTACCTGCTGCTGCTGTTCTGTGCCCGGCTGTCCGGACGCCGGATCATCCGCAAGCGGCTCCTTGCCGGAGCGTTGGTAGGGGCGCTCACCTCGCTGGTGATCTTTCTCCCGCCGCTGTCCTTCTGGCCCATGACGCTCCTGAAAGCCGGCATAGCGGTGCTGATGGTGCGTCTGGCCTATCCCTGGCTGAGCTGGAGAGTCTTTTTCCGGGACAGCTTTCTGTTCTTCACGGTGAGCTTCCTGCTGGCCGGGATCTGCCTGGGGCTGTGGCTGGGGCTCGGAACTGCCGGCGTGCTCTGCTATAATGGCGTCACATATTTTGATGTCAGCCTGGGCACGCTGCTCCTCTCGATGACTGCCGCCTATCTGGTGCTCACCGTCTATGCCCGGTTCCGGGCGCTGCCCAGCGGGGAACAGTACACAGCGTTTCTCAGCCGGGGCGGACGGACCCTCCGGCTTGCGGCGATCCGGGACAGCGGTAACCGCCTGACTGAGCCGTTTTCCGGAGAACCGGCAGCGGTGGCGGATCTGCGGACCGTCCAGGAGCTGCTCACAGCCGAGGAGATTGCAGCGGCACTCCGCCCGGATCAGGTGGGCAGCGGCGGTATGCAGCAGCTTCGGCTGATTCCCTGCCGGACAGCCTGCGGCGCCGGAGCGATGATTGCGTTCCATCCGGACCGGCTGGTTCTGGAGGGGGAGGAAGGCTGCCTGAAATCTGGATCGCAGTATCGGTGGACCCGGTGGGCAGCGGAGATTTTTCCCTGCTGCTGCCAGCGGCGTTCAGCGGACTGCCAATCAAGGAGGGAACAGGGTGTTTACAGGCATCACAGAGCTGAAAAATCGGATATGGAGCTGGATTCTCTGGCACTGGCCGGGGGTTTGCTATTACATAGGCGGGGCGCAGGTTCTGCCGCCGCCGCTGGAGCGGGAGGA
>ERZ827104.1855-NODE-1855-length-17471-cov-7.435347_pt1 | contig 17471 bp, 15 predicted proteins | sample MGYA00519781_ERZ827104 | MGnify/ENA primary metagenome ERZ827104 (study PRJEB31778, sample SAMEA3449257) | human gut metagenome | biome: human gut; feature: human-associated habitat; material: faeces | place: United Kingdom | collected 2010/2012 ...
TGTTTTTCAGCTCCACGCCGAGCGGGCCGTAGTCCCAGGTGTTGGCCAGGCCGCCGTAGATCTCGGAGCCGGGGTACACAAAGCCGCGGTTCTTGCACAGGGCGACGATCTTGTCCATAGTCTTTTCGGTGTTTTTCATTGTTTTTCCTCCCTGCTCCGCCAATGGCGATGGCGGAAGCCAAATGATCTCCGCCGATGGCTTCGGCGGGACGCGCCCGCGCGGAAATGACCCGTTCGGACAAATTCATATTATAGCACTGCGCTCACCGTCCTGCAAGGAATGACACAACGTTAACACGGCCGGTTTTTGCTTGCGTTTCCGGGCGTTTCATGCTAGACTGAGTGTACAGAAACCAATGTAAAGGAGACGATTACCATGTCCATTTCCGTTGGCGCCGTCGGCACCGCTTCCGCTGCCGTGACGCCTGAAAATACCGCGGCTGCGGTCGGCTCCGGCGCGCTGCCGGTGTTCGCCACGCCGTACATGATCGCCCTGATGGAAAACGCCGCCTGCAATGCCATTGCCGACGGTCTGGAGAAAGGCCAGAGCAGCGTCGGCACGAAGCTCGATGTCTCGCACGACGCGGCGACCCCCGTCGGTATGCACGTCACGGCCAGGGCTGAGCTTGTGGAGGTTGACCGCCGCCGCCTCGTGTTCCGCGTCACGGCGGAGGACGATGCCGGACCCATCGGCCAGGGCACGCACGAGCGCTTTCTCATCATGGCTGAGAAGTTTCTCGCCAAGGCGGAGGCCAAAAAGGGCTGACGCCGAACCATTGCCGGCGATGCGGTAATTGAGAAAAAATTCACAGAATGTCCCTTTCTTTTTGCTGCGAAACCGGTTACACTGTACTTACAGCCCCGGGGAGACCCGGAGCGGAAAACCTGAAAGGAGTGGCGTTTTATGAAGTTCACGTTCATCGAAAAGAAAATGTCCCCGTCCGATTCCCTGCGCGCGTACGCGGAGAAAAAGGTCAGCAAGATCGACCGGCTCTTCCGCACCGAAAGCGAGGCAAACGTCACCTTCAGCACGGAGCGCGGCCGCTTCACGGCCGAGATCACGATCAAGAACAACGGCATGTTCTTCCGCGCCCACGAGACGACGAGCGACATGTACGCCTCCGTCGACTCCGCCGTGGCGACGATCGAGCGCCAGATCCGCAAGAACAAGACCCGCCTGGCCAAAAAGCTGCGCGATGGCGCGTTTGAGCGCGAGGTGCAGCCGGAGTACGTCCCGGAGGACGACACGGTCGAGGCCGGCGCGTTCGATGTCGTGCGCCGCAAGCGCTTCCCCATCAAGCCCATGAGCGTCGAGGAAGCGATCTTGCAGATGGACCTGCTCGAGCACACGTTCTTCGTCTTCCGCGATGTCGCGGCCGACGGCGCGGTGTCGGTAGTCTACCGGCGCAGAAACGGCGGCTACGGCCTCATCTCCGACGAGGCGGAATAAAGTCCCGCTGCCCCGAAGTCGGGGCGGACAGGGCAAACAACAGGACATCAGCACGCCCCGCGCCATTCGGCGCGGGGCGTGTTTTGCTGCCGGGGCATGATTGCTGCGGCAGGCGGAATGGTCGGCGGGGGGGGAAGCCCGAGGGGGCGGCGCCCGCCTCGAATGAGATCCAGCGCAGCGAAGCCCGGCCACGTCCGGGCATGGATGCGCCCCGCGCCATTCGGCGCGGGGCGTGTTTTGTATGCGTGACGTACTGCGCACGGAGCGCGCGCCGTCACGCGCGCGTGGCCGTGAAGCAGTGCCACTCTTCGAGCGTGTCGTGCGCCGTGACGGTGAAGCCCGCGCGCGTGAGCGCGGCAGCCACCTCACCCTCACGCCCGTCGATGATGCCCGAGCACACGAACGTGCCGCCCGGGGCGAGAAACGCCGGCGCCAGCGCGGCCAGCGGGATGATGACATCGGCCACGATGTTTGCCAGCACAATGTTGTACCCCGTGCCGAGACGGCGGCGGAGCCCAGCGTCGGCGAGAATGTCGCCCGCGCAGACGGTGAACCGGTCGTCATAAAAGCCGTTGAGCGCGGCGTTGCCCGCCGCGACCTCCGGGGCTTTGGGGTCAATGTCGCAGCCGGTGACGTGCGCGCAGCCGAGCAGTAGCGCGCCGATGCCGAGGATGCCGCTGCCGCAGCCGAGGTCGAGCACGGTCTTGCCGGGGGCGGCGCAGCGCTCGAGCGCGGCGAGGCACATGCGCGTCGTGGCGTGGCTGCCGGTGCCGAAGATAAGGCCGGGGTGGAGCCGCAGCGGCAGGCGGCCGTCTGCCGGGGCGTCGAGCCACTCGGGCACGACGACGAGCCGTTCGCCGACTTCGATCGGCTGGTAATACTGCCGCCAGTTGTTCTCCCAGTCGCTGTCGCGCACGGTCGCCGTCGTCAGCTCCCGGCCGATGCCGGCGCGGATGGCTGCGAGCTGCGCGCGCCCGTCGTCATCGTCGGCGAGGTAGAACTTGATGCGCGACACGCCGCGAAACTGCGCTTCGAGCGCGTCGTCCACGTAGTCCCAATACTGATGGTTCTGCTCCAGAAACTGCTGAAAATCCGCCTCATCCTCCACGACCATGCCGCCGGCGCCGAGCTCGGCAAGCCGGGCACAGACATCGTCGATCTCGTCGCTGCGGGTGGGGACGGACACTTCGATCCATTGCATAAGCGGTGCTCCTTTGCGCGTGATTTGGCTCCATTATAGCAAAGCGCCGCCGCTTTCGCAACGGAAAAAGCCAGCCGCGGCAGATGCCGTGACTGGCTGTTTTTCTGTGGATATCAGCGCTTTTTCTTGCCGCCGAAGATGCCGCTGCGGCCTTCGCTGACCGATTCGTGCATCGCGTCGGCATAGGCGCGCAGACGATCCTTCTGCTCGGCCGTCATGTTTTTCGGCACGGTGACGGTGATCGTGACGAACTGGTCGCCGCGGCCGTTGCCCTTGCTCTGCAGGTACGGGATGCCCTTGCCGCGCAGACGGAACACGCTGCCCGGCTGTGTCCCCTCGGGGATGGTGAGCTTGACGCGGCCGTCGATGGTGGGCACCTCGATCTCGGCGCCGAGCGCCGCCTGGGCGAACGACACCGGCATCTCCATGAGCACGGAGTTGCCGTCGCGCTCGAAGAGCGGGTGCGGCTTGACAAAGACGGTGATGAGCAGGTCGCCCTGTGCGCCGCCGTCGGTGCCGGCGTTGCCCTTGCCGCGCAGATTCAGCGTCTGGCCGTCGTCGATGCCGGCCGGGATCTTGACCTTGATGGTCTGATTCTTGCGCACGGCGCCGCGGCCGCCGCAGCGCGGACACGGCTGGTGGATGATCTTGCCGCGGCCACCGCACTTTTTGCACGCGCCGCTGGTCTGCACCACGCCGAACGGGGTGCGCTGCGTGGTGCGCACGCTGCCGGTGCCGTTACAGTCCGGGCAGACCTCCGGCGTGGTGCCGGGGGCACAGCCGGTGCCCTTGCAGTCCGGGCACTGCTCGACACGGCCGACGTTGATCTCCTTCTCGCAGCCGAACGCCGCCTCTTCAAAGGTGATGTTCAGGCGCACGCGCAGGTTTTCGCCCCGGCGCGGGCCGCTGCGCTGCGTCTGGCCGCCGCCGAAGCCGCCGCCGAAGATATCGCCGAAGATATCCCCGAAGCCGCCGCCGAAAATGTCGCCAAAGCCGCCGAAGCCGCCGAAACCGGCGCCGCCGGGGCCGCCGGCGGACGGGTCGAACGCCGCATGGCCGAACTGGTCATACTTCGCGCGCTTGTCGGGATCGGACAGCACCTCGTAGGCCTCGTTGATCTCCTTGAAGCGCTCCTCGCATTCTTTATCGCCCGGATGCAGATCCGGGTGGTTGGCCTTGGCCAGCTTGCGGTAGGCCTTTTTGATCTCGTCCTCGGACGCGCCTTTGGCGATACCGAGCACTTCATAATAATCTCGTTTTTCAGCCATACATGAACCTCAACTGTCTATGGATTCCCCCGCGCGGGGGTCAGAAAGCTCCAAATGCGGGCGCGCTTGTTCGGCGCGCCCGCGTTGCTTTGCCCGTGTCGGGGGCGGGGTGTTTACTTCTTGTCGTCGTCGACGACGGTGTAGTCTGCGTCGTAGTACTGCTGGCCGTTGTCGCCGCCGTTGCCGCCGTTGCCGCCGTTGCCGCAGTCGCCGCCCTGGCAGTTGGGGTCACAGCCCGGGTTCGCGCCCGGCTGACCTTGCGGGTTGGCCTGCTGATACATCTTCTCGCTGAGCTTGTAGAACACCTGCGTCAGCGCTTCCGTCGCGGCCTTGATGGCTGCGGTGTCGCTGCCCTTGAGGGTCTCCTTGAGCTCGTTGAGCTTGCTCTCGACCTCGGCCTTCTCGGCCGCGTCGACCTTGTCGCCCAGCTCCTCGAGCGTGCGCTCGGTCTGGTAGACCATCTGATCGCCCTGGTTGCGGGTGTCGATCTCTTCCTTGCGCTTTGCGTCCTCGGCGGCGTACTGCTCCGCCTCACGGACGGCCTTGTCCACGTCCTCCTTGGACATGTTGGTCGAGGAGGTGATGGTGATGTGCTGCTCCTTACCGGTGCCGAGATCCTTGGCGGAGACGTTCACGATGCCGTTAGCGTCGATGTCAAACGTGACCTCGATCTGCGGCACGCCGCGGCGCGCCGGGGCGATGCCGTCGAGCTGGAAGCGGCCGAGGCTCTTGTTGTAAGCGGCCATTTCACGCTCGCCCTGCAGGACGTTGACCTCCACAGAGGTCTGGTTGTCGGCCGCGGTGGAGAACACCTGGCTCTTCTTGGTCGGAATGGTGGTGTTGCGCTCGATGAGCTTGGTGAACACGCCGCCGAGGGTTTCGATGCCGAGGGACAGCGGGGTCACGTCGAGCAGGACCACGCCCGCGACGTCGCCGCCGAGCACGCCGCCCTGGATGGCAGCACCGTCGGCCACGCACTCATCAGGGTTGATGCCCTTGAAGCCTTCCTTGCCGGTGAGCTTCTTGACCATTTCCTGCACGGCCGGGACACGGCTGGAACCGCCGACGAGCAGCACCTTCGTCAGATCGGACGCGGTGATGCCGGCGTCGCTCATGGCCTGGCGCACCGGGCCTGCGGTCTTTTCAACGAGGTGAGCGGTCAGCTCATTGAACTTTGCGCGCGTGAGCGTCACGTCCAGGTGCTTCGGGCCGGTCGCGTCTGCCGTGATGTACGGCAGGTTGATGTTCGTGGTCGTCACGCCGGACAGCTCGATCTTCGCCTTCTCGGCAGCCTCTTTCAGACGCTGCATGGCCACGCGATCCTTGGACAGGTCGATGCCCTCGCTCTTCTTGAACTCCTCGACGAGGTAGTTGGTGATGCACTGGTCGAAGTCGTCGCCGCCGAGGCGGTTGTTGCCGGCCGTGGCCAGCACCTCGATGACGCCGTCACCGATCTCGAGCACGGAGACATCGAACGTGCCGCCGCCGAGGTCGTAGACCATGATCTTCTGATCGGTCTCCTTATCGAGGCCGTAGGCCAGCGCGGCGGCCGTCGGCTCGTTGATGATGCGCTTGACATCGAGGCCGGCGATCTTGCCGGCGTCCTTCGTCGCCTGGCGCTGCGCGTCGGTGAAGTAGGCCGGCACGGTGATGACGGCTTCCGTCACGGGCTCGCCGAGGTACGCTTCCGCATCGGCTTTCAGCTTCTGCAGGATCATGGCGCTGATCTCCTGCGGGGTGTACTTCTTGCCGTCGATCTCAACTTTATAATCCGAGCCCATCTCACGCTTGATCGAGCTGATCGTGCGGTCCGGGTTCGTCACGGCCTGACGCTTTGCCACCTGGCCGACCATACGCTCGCCGGTCTTGGAGAACGCGACGACGGACGGGGTGGTGCGATGACCTTCCGCGTTGGGGATGACGGTTGCTTCGCCGCCCTCCATGACGGAGACGCAGCTATTGGTGGTGCCAAGGTCAATACCGATAATTTTACTCATAATGATTTCCTCCTGTATTGAAAGCAGATTGTGTATACAAATTCATATTGGAATCAGTTTGCGACTTTCACGACGGAATACCGCAGCACGCGGTCGCCGATGCAAAAGCCCTTTTCAAACTCTTCCACGACAACGCCCTCGCCGTAGGCATCATCCTCGATGTGCATGACGGCGTTGTGGCGGTTGGCGTCAAATGGTTGGCCGACGGCTTCGATCGCCGTCACACCGAGCTGGGTCAGCGCGGTGTTGTACTGGTTCATGATCCCCTCGAGACCCTTGCGGGCGGGGTCATCGTCCGGGGTCTGCGCCAGGGCGCGCGACAGACTGTCGTACACCGGCAGGAACTTTTTGAGCGTGTCGCAGCGGACGTCCGCGTAGATCGCTTCGCGCTCGCGGGTGCTGCGGCGGCGGTAGTTGTCATATTCGGCGAGCAGGCGGAGGTATTTGTCCTTCTCCGCCGCGAGATCGGCTTCGATCTCTTTTTTCGTCTCTTTCTTTTCTTTGGGTTCCTTTTCTTTTTTGGCTTCCTTCTTGCCGGCCTTTGCGGCCGGAGCTTCTTCGGCCTCGGCTGCCGGGGCGGCGGCTTCGGTCTTTTCGTCTTCAGCGGTCGGAGCCGTTTCCGGCGCCGTCTGCTTCGGGTCGTTCGTTTTCGTGCTCATCTGTATCGTCTCCCTTGATAATCAGCTTGTTGTCCAGCCCGGGGGGCGGAAGCGTGCCGCCGCCGAGCAGCTTGGAAAGGCCGGCCGCGATGAAGCTGAGCTTCGCGGCGACCTTGGAATAGTCCATGCGCGTCGGGCCGACCACACCGATCAGACCCCGCATATTTTCGCCCGCGTCGTACGTTGCGAGCACGACGCTGCTGTCGCGCAGCTCCTCGGCCACGTTTTCCGGGCCGATGAGCACGCGCACCTCATTGTCGCCGCCGAGCTGCTCCATCGGGATGTCGAGCAGGTTGCTGCCGTCGGACAGGTAGCTCATGAGGCGGTGCGCCTTGTCGGGGTCGCGGAACTCCGGCTGGTGCAGAAGCTGCGACTCGCCGACGAGACACGTCTGTGCGGCGCCGGCGCCCGTGAGCACCTCGATGGCAAAGGCCGCGATCACGGCCGTGATGCCGAGGTTATCCTGCGCGGCACGCTCGGCCGAGCGGATCAGCACCGGGGTGATGTCACTCTCGTGGATGCCCGTGAAGTGGGCGTTGAAGATGGTGGCCAGCTTCCGGATCATGCTCTCCTCTGCCGAGACCGGCAGGTGCACGAGCTTGTTTTTCACCGTGTCGTCGCTCAGGAGCAGGACGATGATGAAGCTGTTGGCGTCGAGATAGATGAGGTCGAAGCGGCGGATCGTCACGCCGGCGCTCGTTGTGAGCGTCACGGCGGGGTAATTTGTGAGCTGCGAGGCGAGACGGCTTGCGTCCGTCATGAGTTCGCCGCGCTGGTGGCGCCCCGTCAGGCTCTGCGTGATGGCCTGCGTTTCTTCCGCGGTGAGATCCTTGTGCTCCATGAGCTCGTTGACGTACATCCGGTAGCCGAGCGGGGTGGGTACGCGGCCCGCCGACGTGTGCGGCTGCTCGAGATAGCCCATGGCGACCAGCTCTGCCAGCTCGTTGCGGATCGTGGCCGAGGAACAGCCGAGATCCGCGCTCGCGGCAATCGCCTTCGAGCCGACCGGCTCCGCCGTGCGGATGTATTCCTCGATGACCGCGGCAAGTATTTTCTTTTTGCGGCTGCTGATGTCCATGATCTCCTCCGCTGGCACTCGGAGCTGCCGACTGTTGGCACTCCTGACCTTCGAGTGCTAATTTACACCCGGCCGGCCGGAAAGTCAAGGGGGTTTCCTATATTATTGATAGATTGTTCATAATTATTTTTCCGGCCGCTGCGCGACGGGAAAATCGGACATTTTGCGGCGCAAAAACCGGGCGCGGCAGGGGAGATCTGCCGCGCCCGGAGGCACTGTGTTATCCGGATTCAGTTCAGAAAATCGCGCAGTTTCTTGCTGCGGCTGGGGTGACGGAGCTTGCGCAGCGCCTTGGCCTCGATCTGGCGGATGCGCTCGCGCGTGACGTTGAACTCCTTGCCGACTTCCTCGAGCGTGCGGGTGCGGCCGTCGACGATGCCGAAGCGCAGCTCGAGCACCTTTTTCTCGCGCGGGGTGAGCGTGTCGAGCACCTCCATGAGCTGCTCTTTGAGCAGCGAGAAGCTCGCCGCCTCGCTCGGCTCGGATGCGTCCTCGTCGGGGATGAAGTCGCCGAGGTGGGAGTCCTCCTCCTCGCCGATCGGCGTTTCGAGCGAGACCGGCTCCTGCGCGATCTTGAGAATGTCGCGCACCTTGTCGACCGGCATGTTCATCTCGGCCGCGATCTCCTCGGCGCTCGGGTCGTGGCCGAGCTCCTGCAGAAGCTGGCGGGAGACGCGGATGACCTTGTTGATCGTCTCGACCATGTGCACGGGGATGCGGATCGTGCGCGCCTGGTCGGCGATGGCGCGGGTGATGGCCTGCCGGATCCACCAGGTGGCGTAGGTGGAGAACTTGTAGCCCTTGGTGTAGTCAAACTTCTCAACGGCCTTGATCAGGCCGAGGTTGCCCTCCTGGATGAGGTCGAGAAACAGCATGCCGCGGCCGACGTAGCGCTTGGCGATCGACACAACGAGACGCAGGTTCGCCTCGGCCATGCGGCGCTTGGCCTCCTCGTCGCCCTCGGCCATGCGCTTGGCCAGTTCCTGCTCCTCCTCCGGGGTGAGCAGCGGCACCTTGCCGATCTCCTTGAGGTACATGCGCACCGGGTCGTCGGTCGAGAACGTGTCGGCCATGGCCTCGGTCTCGTTCATCTCCTCCTCGGTGACTTCCTCGATCTCCTGGAGCTCCTCCAGCTCGGGCAGCGCATCCTCGTCCACCGGGGGGAGCGCATCGTCGCCCAGGACGTCGATGTTCAGGCCCTCGAGCCGGTCGTAGAACTTTTCCGTCTCCTCGCTCGAGAGGTTCAGATCCTCGAGCACCATGAGATCCTTGCTCGAAAGCTTGCCGGCCTTCTTGCCCTTTTCCACGAGCTCGTTGAGCCTTTCCTCCGTGGTCTTCTCCGCCTCGGGCTTGTCCGCGGCCGCGGCTTCGGGCGCCGGAGCCTGCGCCTGCGCGGCGTCGTCCGCTGCGAGCAGCGCGTCCGCCATGGCGTCCAGTTCTGCGGCCGAGAGGTTGTTAAGTTCTTTCTGTTCCATCTTTACCACCATACCCTTTATGTTCTTTGAGTTGCTTTGCAAAGGCCAGCAGATCCGCCTCCGACGACGCTGCGCCGGCGGTGGCCTGGGTCTGAAGGATGCTTATGTAGTCGTCGAGCGCGCGCGCGCCGTTGGTCAGCTCCGCCGGCTGCTGGATGATGCCCGTGAGCAGCGCCAGCTCGTCCGGACTCAGCTCGCCCGAGAGCGCTGCGATCTGCACCGTGCCCGTGCCGCCGTGGGCGAGCAGGACGGTGTAGATGTGCCGCAGCTCCGGCGAGGAAAACTGCGCCGCGTCTGGCACGTTTGCCCGCCCCCGGAACAGGCCGGGGTCGAGATACAATAATTTAATGATGCCCTGTTCGGCCGCGGCCGAGCGGGGGTTATCAAAGCGGATGCTCCGCCCGGGCGGCTGCATCGCCGTCGCGGGGCGCAGCAGGTCGCGCTCCTGCTCCCTGCGCGCGCGGCTGAGCCGCCGCTTGCGCTGGCGCTGCACCTCGTCGGTCACGACGGCGGCGGGCACGCCCGCCGTCTCCGCCACGCGCATGGCGTACACCTCGCGCTCCACGCTGCCGGGCAGCTCCGCAACGACGCCCGCCGCCTCCTTGACGAAGGCCACGCGCTGCTCGTCGACCTTCAGGTCGTACTTGCGCTGCACGGCGCCGAGCCGGTAGTCGATGTGGTTTTCCGACTGTTCGAGCAGGTTGCGGAACGCATCCGCGCCGAAGGTCTTGATATATTCGTCGGGGTCTTTCGCGCCCTGCATCTGCAGGACGCGCACGCGCACCTCGAGCTTTTCGAGGATGCCGATCGCGCGCTGCGATGCCTTCTGCCCCGCGCCGTCGTTGTCATAGGCGATGACGATCTCGCTCGTGTAGCGCGACAGGAGCCGCGCCTGCTCCGGCGTGAGCGACGTGCCGAGCGAGGCCACCGCGCTGTCGAACCCCGCCTGATGCAGGCTCGCCACGTCGATGTTGCCCTCTGCCAGTATGATATACCCGCATTTCGACTTTTTAGCCAAATTGAGCGCGAACAAATTGTGGCTCTTGCTGAAAACGATGGTCTCCGGGCTGTTCATGTACTTGGGTTCGCCGTCGCCGAGGATGCGCCCGGAGAAGCCGATGACGTTGCCGCGCACGTCGATGACCGGGAACATGAGCCGGTTGCGGAACGTGTCGTACACGCCGCCGGAGCGGCCGTGGCGCACGAGCCCGCCGTCGAACAGCTCCTGCTCGGAGTAGCCGAGCGCTTTCATCGCGCGCACGAGGCTGTCCCACGTGTCGGGCGCGAAGCCCAGGCCGAAGCGCGTCACGGTCTGCGCCGTGAGCTGCCGGCGGGCGAGATAGTCCCGCGCCGGCCGGCCGGCCGGCGTCTTGAGCTGCGCGTGGAAAAAGCGCGCAGCGTCCCGGTTGAGCGTGAGCAGGCGCTGCCGCTTTTTCGCGCCGGGGTCGTCCGACTGCTCGGGGAGCTGCATGCCCGCGCGGTTGGCCAGAAAGGCCACCGCCTCCGGGAACGAGAGATTCTCGATTTCCATGATGAAGCTGATGACGCTGCCGCCCTTTCCGCAGCCGAAGCAGTGGTAGATCTGCTTATCGGGCGAGACGGAAAACGACGGCGTCTTTTCACTGTGAAACGGGCAGAGCCCAAAGAGGTTCGACCCGCTCTTTTTCGTCAGGCGCACGTAGCTGCTCACAACGTCGACAATGTCGTTGCGCTCGGCCAGCTCCTGTAAAAAGGTCTCCGGAAATGCCACGCGCGTCACCTTCTTTCTGCGGTTTTCGTTGGATGTACTTCCTTATTTGATGGTCCATGCGGCGGGGATAAACAGTTCGCTGTACACCTCCAGCGCGTAGCTGTCGGTCATGCCGGAGACATAGTCGCACACCGCGCGCTGCGACCCCTCGTCGTCCGCGATGGACTGGTAGACCGCCGGGAGCTCGTCAATGTGGTTGACATAATATTCCCAGATGCTCCCGAGGATATTCTGCACCTTGCGCTCCTCGCCCTTGGCGATGGGGTTGTAGTACACGCCCTCGTACATGAATTTCGTGAACACGTCCACGGCTTCCTGCATCTCGGGCGACATGTGCAGCTCCCCGTTGCCGCTGTGGGCGATGATGTCCGTGAGGATGGAGTTGATGCGCACGCTGTTGCGCTCGCCCACGCGCGCACGCACGATGGCGGGCACGTCCTCGGGCTGCACGATGCCGCCGCGCATGGCGTCATCGAGGTCGTGGTTGATGTAGGCCACGCGGTCGGCCAGGCGGACGATGTCGGCCTCGAGGGTGCTGCGCGGCTCGCCGGTTGTGTGGTTGAGGATGCCGATGCGCGTCTCGTTGCAGAGGTTCAGGCCGCGGCCGTCGCGCTCGATGCGGTCGACCACGCGCAGGCTCTGCTCATAGTGGCGGAAGCCGACGCCGGTATAGATCGCGTTGAGCGCGCGCTCCCCCGCATGGCCGAACGGCGTGTGGCCGAGGTCATGCCCGAGGCTGATGGCCTCGGTGAGATCCTCGTTGAGCTCCAGCGCGCGGGCGATCGTGCGCGCGAGGCGCGCGACTTCGAGCGTGTGCGTCAGGCGCGTGCGGTAGTGGTCGCCCTCCGGGCGCAGGAACACCTGCGTCTTGTGCTTGAGACGGCGAAACGATTTCGAGTGCGTGATGCGGTCCACGTCGCGCTGGAAGCACGTGCGCATCTCGCACGGCGGCTCCGGCACCGGGCGGCCGGTGGACTGCGTGCTCAGCAGGCCGTGCGGGCCGATGAACAGCGCCTCGGCGGCCTCACGTTTTTCTCTGGGGCAGGGCACAGGGGATCCCTCCGTTTCCGTATCAGATCGTGTGCGGCCGGGACGCGCTGCGCCATTTCCGGCTGCAATACCCTTATACGACATTGCCGTGCATTTCCCTCTTTTTTTTGAAAAAATGCAGAGAAAAAGTTTTCAAATCGAGTGCCAATTTTTTCACACAAGATTTACGACCGCTTCCGAAGCAGAAATGCACGGAAAACGGTCGTGAATATGTATGCGTCAAGCGGAATAATTATCCAATTCGTAAGCGCTCACAGGCCGGCGCCGGCGAGCGGGACGGCGCGCTCCGCCTCGCCGACGGGGCGCACGGCGCAGCGGCCGGCGGTCAGGTCGCGCACCTGCGCGGCAAAGGCCTCACCGGCCTCCTCCGGCAGCAGGGCGCAGAGCGTCACGGCGGCGGCATACTGCGTTTCCTGGACGACGCCGCCGAGCGTGGCGACGGCCGCGCGCACCGGCTCATAGAGCGCGTAGGGCGTGCTGACCTCGCAGGCGAGCCAGCGGCGCACCTCCGAGATGCCGGCGTCCGCGAGCGCGTCGGCCGCGGCGGCGGTGTATGCCCGCAGCAGGCCGCCCGTGCCGAGCAGCACGCCGCCGAAATAGCGCGTGACGACGCAGACGGCATTCGTCACGCCGGCGCGGCGGAACACCTCCAGCATCGGGATGCCGGCCGTGCCCTGCGGCTCGCCGTCGTCGGAATAGCGCTCGGTGCCGTCGCGCAGAAGGTAGCACCAGCAGTTGTGCCGCGCGTCGTGGTACTGCTTTTTGCACGCGGCGATGACCGCGCGCGCCTCGTCCTCGGAGCCGACCGGCTGCACGAGCCCCAGAAAGCGCGAGCGCTTGTCGACGTATTCCGAGGCACCGTTTTTCGTCGGGATGCGGTAAGCGTCCATACTCAGCCCTCCTCGCCCGCGATGACGAACGGCTCGAGCCGCGGCCACTGCTCCGGGTGGATGATGACCTCGAGCGCGATGCCGTCGTCGCGGTAGTCGGTGCGCAGCACGGCGCAGTCGCGGTGCAGCGTTTCGAGCAACGCGCCCTGCGCATACGGCAGCAGCAGCGTGACATGGTGGTCGGCGCGGCCGAGGATGGCGCGTACGCGCTCGGTCAGATCCGCCGCGCCCTCGCCGCTGCGTGCCGAGATGCACACGATGTTCTCCCCGTGCGGCAGGATGCCGAGATAGGCGTCACACTTATTAAACACGCGGATGCACGGCGTCTGCGCCGCGCCGAGCTGGTCGATGAGCCGGTCGACGACGGCAGCCTGCGCCTCCCACTCGGGGTTCGAGAGATCAATCACGTGCAGCAGCACGTCGGCATATGTCAGCTCCTCGAGCGTGGCCTTGAACGCCTCGACCAGGTGCGTCGGCAGCTTGCGGATGAAGCCGACCGTGTCCGAGAGCAGCACCTCCTGCGCGGCGTCGATGCGCCAGCGGCGGGTGGTGGTGTCGAGCGTGTCGAACAGGCGGTCGTTTGCCGGGATGTCCGACCCCGTGAGGCAGTTGAGCAGCGTGGACTTGCCGGCGTTCGTGTAGCCGACGAGGGCGACGACCGGCAGGGCGTTTTTCTCGCGGCGGCGGCGCTGCGTGCGGCGCACCTTGCGCACGTCCTCAAGCTCGGCCTGCAGCTTCTGGATCTTGCGGCGGATGTGGCGGCGGTCGGTCTCGAGCTGCGTCTCGCCGGGGCCGCGCGTACCGATCGGCGACGAGCCGCCGGAGGCTGTCTGCCGCACGAGGTGCGTCCACATGCCCGTCAGACGCGGCAGAAGGTACTGGTACTGCGCCAGCTCCACCTGAAGCTGACCCTCGCGCGTCTGGGCGCGCTGGGCAAAGATGTCGAGGATCAGCCCCGAGCGGTCGAGCACGCGCACGCCGAGCTCCTCTTCGAGCACGCGCATCTGCGACGGGGAGAGCTCATTGTCAAACACCGCGAGGTCGCAGTCGTTGGCGTCGATGAGCGCTTTGAGCTCCGCCACCTTGCCCTCGCCGAGGAAGGTGCGCGGGTCGGGCGTGGGCTTGTTTTGCAGCAGCGTCACGACGGGTTCGCCGCCGGCCGTCTCCACGAGTGCGGCGAGCTCGGCAAGGGAGATATCCGTTGAGCGCTCGCGCTCGTCCATGCACGCCGCGGCGAGACCTGCCAGCGCGGCGCGTTCGATCTTCTGTTCGGTAGATTGCATAGGGGTCATCCTTTTGAAATGAATATTTATCGGCTTTGCGGCCGGAAATGCCCGGCACGGCGGGGCGCGGTGTCACGTGTGACGTCACACCGAAGTCACGTGGCACCGTACCATACCGTACAGTACCGTACCGTAACGTATCTTCCTGCGCAGTAAGAACACACTGCCAAAGCATATCTTACCCTGTCTCTCTCAAAGAAAGCCAAGGGGAAAGAAAGCCGCTGTGGAAAACCGGCCGGATTGTGGAAAACTCTGTGGAAAGATTGTGGAAAACCGAAATTACGCCAAAAGCGCAAAAACGGCTTGACAAGTTATGCAAAAGCATACTAGACTGGAAGTGAGCCGATCGCCGGTGCGTTCACGACGGGGGCAGCGGCTCGGTGCTGCCGGCGGGTTCCGGGACTGCGGGCGCGGCAAAGCGCTGCACGCCCCAGATGCCGACGAGGATGACGGCCGAGGCCACGGCGCTGACCCAGCCGAACGGCTCGTGCAGGATGAGCACCCCGGCGAGCACGGACACGACGGTCGAGAGGTTGATGAGCGCTGCGGTGCGCGCGACGGGCAGCACCTCCAGCGCCCGGTTGAGCGCGAGGTACGACAGCACCGAGGCCACCACGCTCAGAAACACGATGGCCAGCACGAACGGCGTGTGCGTCATGGGCAGCACGACGGCGCGCAGATCGTGCCGATGCTCGAGCACGGACAGCACCCCGAACGCGGCGGCGCCCATGCCGCACGTGATGTATGTGCGCTCAAAGGCGGTGAAGCTGCCGGCACAGGCGCGGCAGGCCACCATGTAGCCCGCGCCGGTGAGCACGGTGCCGAGCAGGACGAGAAAGCCCGCGAAGCTGCCCGCGCCGATGCCGGTGGCATACACGGCGAGCACGATGACGCCCGCGACGGACAGCACCGAAAACAGCACCTGCCGGCGCGTGGCCTTTTCATGCAGGAAGACCGCCCCGTAGACGAGCGAGCACAGCGGGATGAGCGCGACCATGACGCCGGAAAACGACGTGCTCGTGAGCTTGAGCCCATACTGCTCGCAGGGGAAGTAGAGCACGGGTTCGAACAGGCCGGCCAGCAGCACGGGCCAGAGCTTCCGGCCGCGCAGGCGCACGGGGAAGCGCCCCGTCAGGCGCAGCAGGTTCAGCAGCACAAACGCCAGCGCGAAGCGCCAGAACAGCAGCACGAACGGCGTGCCGTAATCCTGCGCGATGCGCGAGGCGAGGAACGTGAAGCCCCAGATGAAGTACGTGAACGTGGCGAGCCAGAACGCGGCTGCCGGCGAGAGCGCGCGGCGCAAGGGCATCAGCCTTCTTTCTCGGTGGTGAAGGTGAGGTTCACACCGTCGGAGCGGCAGACGATCGTGCCGTTGAGATCCGTGCGGTAGACGGTCACGTCCGCGTCGCGCAGGCGGCTGAGCGTGTCGTCATGCGGGTGGCCGTACTCGTTGCCGGCGCCGCAGCTGATGACGGCATACTTTGGCTGCGCCTCGTACAGCAGGCGGTAGCCCGTGGAGGTGCGGCTGCCGTGGTGGCCGGCCTTGATGACGTCGCAGCGGACGTTTTCGCCCGCGTCGAGCACGTCCGTCTCGCTGTCATACTCGGCGTCGCCGGTGAAGAGGAAGGCGTTGCTGCCGTAGTTGACACGCAGGATGAGGCTCTGGTCGTTGACGTTGCTGTAATGCTTCTGCGGGCCGAGGACGGTCACGGTCGCGCTGCCGAGGGAGAACGTGTCGCCCACGTTCGGCACGGTGATGGCGAGGTTTGCCGTCTCGGCCGCGCGCATGACGCGCTGGAACGCGCCGTTGCTGCTCGAGGTGACGGAGCTGTAAAGCGTGCGCACCGGGAAGGCCGCGATGACGGCCTTCATGCCGCCGCAGTGGTCGGCGTGCGCGTGCGTGCAGACGAGGTAGTCGATGGCCGTCACGCCGTGCTGCTTGAGGTAGGCCGTGATCTTGTTGGCCTGGTTGCCCTCGGCCGCGTCGATGAGCATGACCTGCCCGTCGCACTGCAAAAGCGTACAGTCGCCCTGGCCGACGTCGAGATATGTCACGGTCAGCCCGTCGCCGGGCATAGGCGTGGCCGGCGCGGCCGCGGTGACGCCGGGCGTCGCCGCGGCGTCGGGCGCGCCGGCGGCATGGTCGCGGCCGTAGCCGAGCCACGTGGCAAGACCCGCGATGATGAGCGCGAGCACGATGGTGATCAGATGGTTTCTGGCCTGCGAACTGCGGCCGCGGTTGGGTTGGGACATGGGTCACATCTCCTGTTTGATGATCCAAGCGATATGGGCTGTGTCTGCCGGTGCAGAAAACGCCCGGAAAATCAGAAAAATGTCTGCGTAAGCGAATACGCAGACATTTTCTCATATCCCAGGCGAAATTGCAACCCCGCCGCTGTCCGGACAATGGGACTGTGCAGGGATTTTCCGGGCTTTTTATCCGTTTTGCCCGCTTTGCCGCCAAAGCGACACGGCGCGGATGCGTGCGCGTGCGCGGGCGCGCGCCGCCTCGGCGAAGGTGATGTTCATCTCCATGCCGCGTGCGGCAAGGTCCGCCTCGGCACGGTGCAGCGCCGTCTCGGCGCGGGGCAGGTCGATCTCCGGCGCGGGCTCGGCCGTGCGGGCGAGCACGGTCACGGCGTTGGCCGCGACGTTCACGGTGCCGGGGCTCACGGCACAGTAGTGTTCCGTGCCGCCTGCCGTGTAGCGCACGACGCCGCTCACGAGCGCGCCGAGCAGCGGCGCGTGCCCCGGCAGGATGCCGGCCTCACCGTCGGCAAGGGGCAGCGTGACCTGCGTGGCCTGCGTATCGACGGCCGCGCCGCCGGCCGTCACGATCTCCAGATGCAGTGTATCCGCCATGACGTGCCTCACTTGAGCGCGTCGCGCTTGCGCAGCACGTCGTCGATCGAACCGCAGAACAGGAACGCCTGCTCGGGAATATCATCGCACTCGCCGCCGAGGATGGCCTCGAAGCCGCGGATCGTTTCCGCAAGCGGGACGTACTTGCCGGCCATGCCGGTGAAGTTTTCCGCCACGTGGAACGGCTGCGACAAAAAGCGCTGGATGCGCCGCGCGCGGTTGACGGCGGCCTTGTCCTCCACGCTCAGCTCGTCCATGCCGAGCACGGCGATGATGTCCTGCAGCTCTTTATACTTCTGCAGCACGCTCTGCACGGCGCGCGCGGTGTCATAGTGCCGGCGGCCGAGAATGTCCGGCTCGAGGATTCGCGACGTGGAGCCGAGCGGGTCGACGGCCGGATAGATGCCCAGCTCCGAGATGCTGCGGTCGAGCACGGTCGTGGCATCGAGGTGGGCAAACGTCGTGGCGGGGGCGGGGTCGGTCAGGTCGTCGGCGGGGACGTAGATCG
>ERZ827104.1863-NODE-1863-length-17419-cov-4.014570_pt1 | contig 17419 bp, 9 predicted proteins | sample MGYA00519781_ERZ827104 | MGnify/ENA primary metagenome ERZ827104 (study PRJEB31778, sample SAMEA3449257) | human gut metagenome | biome: human gut; feature: human-associated habitat; material: faeces | place: United Kingdom | collected 2010/2012 ...
TTTATACCAACATGCTCGGGTTAAGGTTCTTTTGAATTGTTCAGCAGGCATTAATTAAAAACGGCGGTTGATAAATACATATGAAAACAGAACGTCAGCACAATGAAAGAAAAACGGAGATTATGGAAAGATGCTTTGAGTGCTATGCGGAAAACGGATTCACCGGCACGGGGATAAAGGCGCTGGCGGCTGCCTGCGGGTGCACAACGGGAAATCTTTACGCTTACTTTAAAAATCTTGACGAGCTGATAATCGAATCAACCGCACATTGCATGGCGAAGGTCGAAGACGATTTCATGGCGAAAGCGCCTGCCGATGCGAAAGACGTTATGCGGTTTATTGAGGAGATTCCTTACTGGACGGCGAAAAAGCACGGAAAAAAATACAGATTAATGTATCAGGTATATACCCACCCGAAATATATTGAATATGGGAAGAAGTTTTTTAAGGGCGTAGACAAAAGATACACCGAATACGCAAAGCTGCTTGAGCCTAAGCTCGGTATTCCGTGCGATGTGCTCACTCCGCTTATCTTCATTCTCGTCCGCGCGTGCGTGCACTACGCCATGTTTGAGGATGAATATTATTTAAAAAGTCAAACCGAGATATTAAAGCAGACGGTCGGCTTGTTTGCCGATAAATATAAAAATACTGATTTCACGGAGGTAAATTAAAATGAGAAAACGGCTGTTTTTAAACTTAATTTCGGTCTTCATTGTCGCGCTTACTGCTGCAGCAGCTTTAGTGCTTCAAACAAGCGCCGCCGCCGTTGACTACGGTCTTGATGTCGGCGGCAAGCGGGTTACAAGCGATAGGCTCTCGGGAGAGGGCTGGAAATTTGAGCCGGACACAAATACGCTGACGCTCAACGGCTTTATAAGCGATGTGACGGATAAAGCGACTTTCATGAAATATGATAAGAAAACCCATGTATATTACTATGCTTTTATTCGTGTAGAAAACAGTATGAACCTGAATATTAAGCTGGAGGGCAAGGAAAGCACCATAGGGGACCCGTACATCAGCGGTCATGCGGCTGAACGGATAGGCAACACGGACTCATATAATACGTTTTACGGAATTTACAATCCTAACGGCAATGTTGCTATAACAGGCTCGGCAAGGCTGAAGGTTTACACAAACTTAAGGGGGATTTCCGCCTCCAAACTCACTGTGGACGGCTGCACAGGCACAATTATGATGGGCGCATATACCAATTGTATTGATGTGCAGCGTCTCATCGTCAAGGGCGGAACCAAAATCAACGCAACCTGCGGCTACGGCGGGGCGATGAAACTTATGTATAATACCCCGATTCACGCCTCTAAAAGTATAGATATATATGATACCTCCGAGGTTTATTCCGTAATAGAGCGAGACAGCGATACGGACGACTACGGCATCAGCGGTATTTACTGCGACGGAACTATAAATGTTTACGGCGGTAAGCTGACCGCTATAAGCTACGCGCAGGGCAAAAAACCGACTGTTTCAGTTCCCGCAAACGTAGGTATTAATGCAGAAACTCTGAATATATCGGGCGGCGGCGTTGTCGAAGCGTATGTAAAACAGGGCTCTGATCAGAAAAGCTATCTCCGCTCCGCCGGTATCTGCTATATCTATCCGGGCAACGGAACGATCAATTTCAAGGGCAGCGGAGTATTGCGCGCCGGTGTGGAAAAGGCAAACCCCGACGGTATACAGAGAGTGATACCGAAAGACCCCAACTTAGCGGACGGCGTAGCGGGTATTACCACCGCTGTAAGCAAAGACGGCTACGAGAAATACTTGGAATATACCGCCTACGGGCGCGACGGAATATATCTGCGCAAGGTCGGCAGCGGCACATATTGGTCGTATTACAATCATCCGACGTTGGCTATAAATTCTTATTCTGGTACGCTCAACCTTAATGATCTTATTATAAAAAACACCGATTTCGGCATTCACTCCGTTTCGGGCGACCATAAGCTGGACCCTTATACAGAAAGCGGCGAGATTCCCGCAATTACGGTAGAATCGGGCGAATTATTGCTGGAGTTCTCCGAAGGCAAAACCTATAACTTTACTAACCCGATAGAGGTTAAAAGCGGAGCGACTCTCAGAATTTACGGCCTCGGCATTGTGAACGGGCTGGACATAAGAGGCTCGGGCACGGTGGATTTCATGGCGGGCACAATTACCGGCAGGATTCAGAGATCCTTAAAAGTGATTGTTGAGGGCGGCAGTATAAACGTGGACTATGACGGTCAGGCGACCGACGCGAAGGGCACTAAGGTGTGGCGCCAGGCATATACCCTCGGCAATGACGGTGAGACGTTCAGCACGGTAACGCAAATTTCCGTAAAGAACAACAGACTCTATTTCAGACCCGGAATATACCCGATTGACGGGAAAACGGTTTATCTTTGGATGCAATCGCCTGAGGAGCTTGAATCTCTGAGCGCCACCCCGAGCGGCAGCTCTTCACGGATTACGCTTAAAGGGCAGCCGGGAAATCCCCTGTGGCTCACTTCATCGCAGAGTATCGAGGCGTACTCGCGCAGCCTTTATACGGCAACCCCGGGAATGACGGTGAACATACAGCCGTTTACAAAGGCACCCACCGCGGAGCAGATGAAAGACTATAAGCTGATATGGTCCTACAGCGACGACGATATGAACTGGACGACAATAAATAATCCGAATTGCGACAGCGAGTGCCGGCTTATTTATACCGTTCCGAATGATGCTTGGAAAAACCGCACGTTCCGCTGCGAGCTTCGCACAGCCGACACAAATCAGCAGGTAGGCGTATATACCGCGGTGCTGCATATATTCAATCCGAAATTAATATGTGAAAACTCTTTCTCCGAAGGCAAAATGACGACCCTTGCCCTCACCGAGGAAATACTCCCGCCGGGCGGGCAGAGCGCCGAATTTAAACTTATAAGGTGGTATATAAATAAGGGCGACGGCAATTTTAATCTTCATAAAGAATCAAACGGCAAGAAAAGATATTCTTTTAAAGTGACAGAGGATAAGGACGGCTGGGTTTACAGATGCGTGGCAACCCAGACCGACGGAACTAATGTAACAGGTGAGCTTGCAGCCGAAATCACGTTAAACATAACCGACAGGTTGGTTAGAATAACCGAACAGCCGCAGTCGCAAACGGTTAAATACTCCGCAAGCGCAACCCTTTCGGTAAAGGCGAAGTATGCCGAAAAATATCAGTGGCAGGTCTCCAGGCGGTCATATGCGGGCGAGAATGTACCCTTTGAGGATATAGCGGGCGCGAACGGGGAAAAATATGTTTTTTCAGCCTCTTCGAGTGATGTTTACGTTTCAGCCGCACATTACGCCTACCGCTGCGTTGTAAGCAATGATTTCAGCAAGGTCATCTCGGATGAGGCAACATTTACTCTGCTTTATAATCCGTACCTCAAAGGGTGGAAAGGTCAACGGTTTACCGTGGTAGAGGATGACACTCTGCTGTTTGAGAGCGATATACTGCCGGGCAACCCGATAGTTGCCTCAAGCGTTTGCTGGCAGGTTAAAAAATCTGATGGCACCGTATATAATATTTCCGAAATAGAGGAGCTGCGCGGCAATTATACGGAAGAAAATATTTCCCAAACCGCAAACGGAATTACCTACTATACCAAGTGCAGCCTGCGCGTTGATAAGGCTGCGGTGGATATGAACGGCTGGATATTCCTCTGTGAGCTCACCTATGGAGAAGAATCTTCCAAAACCTATGCAGACTTTTATCTGACGGTACGCACCAAATGCCGGCAAAACGGTCACGATTGGCTGGCGGCCACCTGCACCGCGCCCGAGACCTGCTCAAGGTGCGGCATTACACAGGGCGAAACGCTCCCGCACACGGGCGGCAAGGCAACCTGTATAGACTTAGCAATCTGCGAGGTTTGCGGCAATGAATACGGCAATCTTGACCCGGATACACACCCCGACGGCGCAACAGACATTTGGAATGTGGAGGACTGGCAGGACAACGCGGGTCACCACAGCAAATGGAGCTGCTGCGGCAAGCCGAAATACCCGTATGAATACCATAAGTGGGATGACGGTATCTGCACGGTGTGCGGCTGTATATGCGAGCACTCCATTTCATCCCCTGCTAACTGCCACGAAAGGGCACGGTGTCATACCTGCGGTATATGGTACGGTCAGATCGACCCGCATAACCACGATTTTTACCCCTCCGGCACATATACAAGCGGCGAAAAGGAGCCGACCTGTACCGAAGAGGGCTACACGGGCGATACCGTTTGCTGGAACTGCCGCGGAGTTGTAGACTACGGCACGGTGATTCCCACAAAAGGACACGATACTTCCAGGCGGAAAGCAAACTGTCGTGAACCCGCTTACTGTTCGGTTTGCAAGCAATATTGCGGCGAGAAAGATCCGGATAATCATACCTCGTCTCCATCGGATTACAAGAAGACACCGCTCTGCCACGAGCAGCACTGGGATTGCTGCGGGAAAACAGTTGCCGAGCTGCACGATTACGATGAAAACGGCGTTTGCAGAGCGTGCCTGTACGGCTGCAAGCATTCCGGCGGAGAGGCAACCTGCCGTGAGCCCGCACGCTGCGAAAAATGCAGCACCCCATACGGTGAGATTGATCCCGATAACCACATAAATGCCGAATATGAGTTTACAGATGAAATTCATAAAAAAACATGTATGTGCGGAGCTTTAATAATTCCTGCCGGAAAACACACCTGGGAAAACGGAATCTGCACGGTGTGCGAATACGAATGCCGGCATACCGGCGGAAAAGCCACCTGCACCGAAGAGGCGGTGTGCAATATATGCGGTGAAAGCTACGGCGGAAAAGCGGAGCATAACTACGGCGGATGGTCAAAGAATTCGGAAAAGCACTGGCATGAGTGCTTAGTCTGCGGTAACAAAACGAACGAAGACGCGCACACGCCGGGCGACCCTGCTGCCGATACCGCCCCGCAGCTCTGTACGGTCTGCAATCACGAAATCACGCCCGCGTCGGGGCATAGCCATACGTTCACTCAGAACACCGACGAGAAGTATTTAAAATCTGCCGCCACCTGCACGCAAAAGGCAGTTTACTACCTTTCATGCTCCTGCGGGGTTGCGGGCAGCGAAACCTTTGAATACGGCGAAACATCGGCGCACACCTATAAGGATGATTGGTCGACGGACACGTCCTGCCACTGGCACGAATGCTCTGTTTGCGGAGAAAAAAAGGACAGTGAAGAGCATGAACCTTATGAACATGCCTGCAATATCTGCTATAAGATACTCAGTATATGCGCAGACGAAAATAACGATAACCGCTGCGACATTTGCGGGAGAATGCTTTCAAAGCCTTTCGGATATAATGATATCAGATATATCGGCAGCGACCCGACAGGAACCGTAATCGCTCTTGAAACAAGCACCGTCAATTATGTGTGGGGGGTCGGTTGCGATTTGGAAATCCTGACCGCAAACGGAACCGAAAAATTCAACTGTTACACCGACTACGTCAATACAAACGCGCTTGGCAAAAAGCCGTGGCTGGCTTTCCGCGACAGGGTTTATTACTGCGATGTGGATAACGACGGAAGCGTTGATACCGCGGCGGATATGGCGGCGCTCAAAAAGCTTTTGCTTGAGGGCAAGGTTGCGATAAACGCCGATATAAACGGAGATCTGACGGTCGATATACGCGACCTTATCAAATTTAAAAAGATAGCCTCAGAGATTGAGCTGACGCCCGACGCACCGTTTGAGAATTACACATATGCGTTTAACGTGGGCGATGCGCTGTCGGTTGACGGAATTCAAAGCGTAATCTATAAACCGTACTGCATAGTAGACGGACTTAAAATGTACGGAACTGAATACGCTCTCGATTCCGACAAGCCGAATTTTCCCGCTCCCGCGAATGACGGTGTTCGGGGAATAGCGGAGAAGCGAGCGAAATATTAAAAGACACAGCTTTTATATGATTGGCTTGGGCGAAAAAATCGTCTCCCCATCGGGGAGGCGATTTTTTACTGTAGGCTTCCCTCACTTCATGGGGAATCTCAAAAAAAACTCCGCGAAGCCCTTCAAATTAAATGGGATAATGGGGTAAAGGTAGTTCCTGCCCGAAAGGGTCTTGACGGACAGCATGCATATTATAATAAACACAAGTCCGCCGATAAAGCCCCACAGCCCGAAAATTCCGCTTAAAATAAGCAGCAGCAGGCGTTCCAGCTTCATGGCATAGCCCATTTCAAAGCTCGGCAGCGAAAAGCCCGCTATGGCGGTAAATGCCGTAATGAGTATCGCCTCACCCGAAAACCAGCCCGCCTTTACCGCAAATTCCGAAAGCAAAAGTCCGCCCACCACGCCCAATGAGTTTGAAAGCGCGTCCGGCGTATTAAGGGAGGCAAGTCTTAACCCGTCCACCGCGAATTCCAAAATAAGCAGCTGTACAAATACTGGCACCTCTCCCGCCTTTTCGGGAATGAGAACGCCGAGCCAATCGGGAACAGCGGCGGAATTACTCACAAGCAGCAAATAAAGCGGCGTTATAACTACATTCAGCAGGGCTACGAGCATACGGATAATTCTTATATAGCTTGCCACCACCGGCAGAAAATAGTAGTCGTCTGTCTCGCGGAAAAAGTCTGAAAAGGATATCGGGATTATCATTACCGCAGGGGAATTATCGGCTATCAGCGCAATCCTGCCGTCCAGCACACAGGCAGAGGTGTAATCCGGGCGCTCGGTGAATTTAAACTTCGGAAACGGGTTGAAAAAGGCATTTTTCTGCAGACATTCCGCCAGCGCCTCCTGCGTCATGGAAATTCCGCCCGCCTGTATTGCCCGAAGCCTCTGCCGCAAAATTTCAAGCACCCGCTTGTCTGCCTTGCCGTCAATATAGGCTATGGAGATATCAAGCTTGGTCTCATTGCCTATCTGCATATATTCCATGCGCAGGCGGCTGTCGCGTATTCGGCGGCGCAGCATTGCCGTGTTCATAACAAGCGTTTCAACAAAGCCGTCGCGCGGACCGCGAAGAGACCTGTCCTTCTGCGGCTCTTCAACTCCGCGCATGGGGTATGTTCTGGCATCTACCGTCAGCGCGCCGTGTATCCCCTCGATTATAAGCACCGAAGGCCCCGAAAGCACCGCGGTTACGACCTCCGCTGCGGTATATACCGCGTCGGTTTCAACATACGGCAGTTTATTTTCCGCAAAGCGGCTCATATCGTTAATTTCCGCTATGTCCTCGGCTGTTTGCTTGTATAAAAATTCGAGGATCTTTTCATACACCTCATCCTTTATAAACCCGTCTATAAAGTAAAGCACCGCCCGCCGTTCCCCGATTTTAAGCGGTCGCTTTATAATATCAAAGCTTTTATCCGGCTTCAGCTCGCTGTCAATTTCGGCAATCCATTCATTGTAATTCTTCAAAAAATCACCCTTCCGTCGGTTTATTTTCCCCGACAAAAGGGTGATTTATGTTTTTTTGCTTCCAAAAAAGGACCGTAAAATCTTTGTGTGTAATAAAGAAATTACGGCCTATAAATAACTTTAGCTCGAGTTCGGATGATGAGGCAGCAAGAACTTCTTATATAAAAAACGGGACTTAATTTCAGGAAAGATATGCTCCCCCGGTCCAAGTTCTTTTAATCGAACATTCTATAGGGTTTGTGCCCTAAAATTATCTCCTAAATTGCCAAAGTGAAGTTCGGATTTTTAGGATAAAAAATAAGAAAAACCCTAAGCTCACTTTGACAAAAGAGTATGGTATATATAGATATTTCAAGATTTTCAGAGCCTGAGGAAGCAGCCATCGACAAAGTCGGCTTGACCTTGGCGGGTTGCTGATGAAAATGCTAAAATGCCGGCTTTGAAGGCAAGAAAAGTACAGATATTTCTGAGTTTCCGTCGCCTTCGATGAAAATTGAACAGCATTTTTATCAGCGTTCCAGTCAAGCTTGGCGTTAAGCTCCCGTCGGTTTTCCGAGGAGCTTTTTTTGTTGATAAATTCCGCAAACTGCCTTTCTCTTGTTCGTGCCGTATAAGTAATACGGCGCAGCTCTTCGAGCAATATCTCATCCAGCACCACCTCACGGATTCTGTGCGGCGTGCATTTTCCTTTTGCATTATTGCGGTAATGTGAGCAGTTGAAGGAATAGCTTTTCGGATCGTCCCACCCGGCTGCTTTTGCCCGTTGACGAAGTTCGTGGCGAAGGTATGCCGCAGGCTGGGCACCCGAACTTCCGTGTGCTTACGGACTTCCGCGTCCGTCCTCCCTGATACTTCCTTGCAGACCTGCGGTACAAGGAGGAACTGATATCCGGATAAGCACGGCAACCGGGCGCTACAACATCTCCATGGCCCGACGGATACTCTCCGCCGGTTTGTCCGCAAAACGCTTGTTTTTATCCCGCAGCTGCTCATAAACGGCAAAGTACCGCCTTCCAAACACATAGAGGGAATGGGCGCTATCTATGTGCCGATGTACGGTGTGCTGATGGCCTTTCAGGACTACAGAGCCGTTTTTTTGAAATAGAGTTGAATTATTCGCCTGTTTCAGAGCATAAAGAAAACCGCCTGACTTTGCACAAATGGCTTAGTCAAGCGGTTTTTCATTGGCTTGTGGGTGCAATTAAGATACGGGTTATAAAACCGCATAAATAAAGGTTTCTAAAGGATTTTTATATTTTTTCAAGTATATTTTCGGCCTACATGGAATCAAGTTTTCAAACTCTGCTTGGGTGCAAAAAAGATACGCTTGCGCAAGGTGGTCATATCTATCTGCTTTAACACCTCTGTTTCTAAATTAAAGCTTTCATCGGCAATAAGCTCCTCGCCGGATGCTTTGTCATCGTCATCGCCATGACCTTCGCAAGCGTAAATGGAAATCACGCAAATGCCCGACTCTCTCTTTGTATCTCTCACATATTGTTCTCTGCGCTCGTCCACACGAAAAGATGGAATGCTGCCGGTATCAATTTCAAGGTATATATCATCAGAATTGTCGGAATCGCTGATTTTTACAAATCTCTTTAATTTACCTTCATCACTTTTGAGATAGGCATATGCCGCTTTACCGTAAAGTTTCGCATACCTTGTTTTGCCGTCTGCCGACAAATAATTTCCGTTGCTGTTTTTTGCATAAAAAATTTTCATTTCTGTAATCTCCTGAATTTTGAATTTTTGTATAAAGTCAAAATTTGAAGATTACGGATATTCAGCTATGTATGGTTGCCACTTTTTGCGCATAAAAATCCTTTCTGCTTTAGGCAAAAAGGTTATGCAAAAATAAGGACATAACAAATCAGCCTAAAACTGTTTGTTATGTCCTTATTTGATATCACTTGTTTTCACTTATTAAAAAATGTCGAGTTTTATACCACGGTTAAACTATGTATGGAACATAGTGTCGGTATTGATCCGGATTTATTAAAATTTCAAAAAAATATTATTGCATATCCATTATGGTTATATGCGTTATTTTGTAATATCCAAAAAGGATATACAATAACTTTATATAAAGTTTTAAGCGGTGATATAATGGATATTGATTATAAATCGATAGGTCGTAATATTAAGGAATTTCGTATTAAAAAAGGTTTAACACAAGTTAAATTAGGTGAAAAATCAGGTGTAGAACCGTCTAATATTTCACATATAGAGCGCGGTGCTACAAAAGTAAGCCTGCCAACATTAGTAAGTATTGCAAATGCTCTTGAAGTTTCTTTAGATGAAATAGTCTACGAGAGCCTAACTAAAAACGAGCATATAATTGTCAATATAATAAATGAATTGCTTGCTGACTGTTCGGCCTCTGAACTTTTAGACATTAGTAAAATAATCAAGGTGACCAAAGATGTCATTAAAGGCAATTCCAAATAATAATGTGCAATTGGCAGGACTTGATTTTGAAATATAATATATTCATACTCGATGACTTCATATTGTAAAAAAATCGTCATCAGATTATAAGTATGTCATATAATTAAAAAAATAAGATACAAAGTCCCCTATTTATGTTATATAATTGTTGTATATACGGAGGCAAAAGAGGTTCAATTATGCTGGCTCTATTTTTAACTTATCTTGATGATGAAAACGATAAAAGATTATTTGAGGAAATGTTTTATTCTTATCGAAAGCAGATGTTGTCTTTTTCGATTTCGATATTAAAGAACAAAGATGATGCCGAAGATGCGGTTCATAATGTGTTTTTACACATAGCTCAAAAAAATTGGGATACTGTACGGTCTATTGAAAATAGCACGGATTTAAGAAACTATCTCCTTAAGGCAACAAAAAATTCTTCACTTAACATCATAAAGCTCAACAAGAGAGAATCGGTATCTTTAAATGATTCTTCTGAATATAGCTATAATACTATTTCGGAAATGTCAGATGATGAATTTATAGAAATGATATGTGCAAAAATAGAATATGATAATATTGTAAAAGCGATTTATGCTATGAACGAGAAGTATCGTGATGTTTTGTATTTTCATTTTATAACCGGTATGACAATATCAAAAACCGCCAAATTATTGGACCAAACAACAAGCACTACAAAAAAGCAATTGGTGCGTGGTAAGAAAATGCTTCTAAATTTGCTCGACATAAAAGGAGATGGAAATAATGGGAATGAGCAAAGATGATTTTAAAAGAGCTTTCAGAGAAGTAGTTTCTTCCGAATTTGCTAAAATCCCTTTGGATGAAAACGACATTGATATCACATTTTCGGAAAAATTTAATAAGAAAATGGAAAAACTCATTAAATCACAAAGAAAATCATATTACATTCTTATAAATACTGTTGGTAAACGAGTAGCAATTCTGTTTGTTGCAATCATAACATTGTTTACAGCTTCTATGAGTGTAAAGGCAATTAGAGAGCCTGTGATTAATTTTATAATTGAGGTTTATGAAAGTTTTACAAAATACTTTTTTGAGGGTGAAACTGCTGAAAAAATAGAAAAGGTATATTCTATTACAAAATTGCCGGTAGGATTTAAGCAAACGCAGGTTATGGAAAGTGATGCGGGACGAACTGTCACTTTTGAAAGTTCGGAAGGAAACATAATTGTATTCACCCAATCTGCGACACAAAATGCGGAACTGAATATTGACAATCAAAAAGTCAGTCAAACCATAAAGCAAGTCGAAGATAAAGAAATTCATATTTATTATTTTGAAAGCGACACTTATATGTTTTGGACTGACCAAGGATACTGTTTCCAAATAATATCTTATGGCAATATTGAAACAGATACTTTAATTGAGATGATAGAATCCATAGAATAGATAAAAATGCACACGAAGCTCATAAGAGCTTCGTGTGTTTCCTTTTAATAGGAATCCGTTTTTTGATATTCTATTTTATCTGCTGAGCCGCCGGAGCCATATACTTTGTATACAACTGTTACGCGGTATGTTCCCGATGATGACAATTGATATGTTCGAGATCCGTTGTATTTGTAATTATATATCGTATCTACCCATTGTTCGTTGGCTTGTCCATTATCTACCCGCATCCAAAATAAACCTAAAGTTTTCTTTTCTATATAAGTTGTAATTGAAATTTTGGTGGTTAGGGACGAAAAGCCTGCAACATTATAATTTATAGACATTTTCCCACTATTGTTTATTGTCATAGATGTAAGAACAGTAGCCGTATTATTGTATAATGGTGCGATACTGTATTTGGCTGTAACCGCAGCTGCAGAAACTGAAAACACCGGTGTTGTTAATAGGCAAAACGCAAAAAACGACACCAGTATTTTTTTAATGCTTTGATTCATTTTTTCATCTCCTTTCATCTATATTTGATGAATAAAAAACTCCATCATTAATACAACAACGGAAAATGCAAAACAGGGGACAAAATAATTAAAAAAAGAAAAAAGAAAAAATTGTCACCTACATTCGATCGAAATTTGTTGTATTTATAGGAGGATATATGAGGTATGTAAAGGTGGTGAATTTTTAGCCTCATATATAGTTCTAAAAAAATAATAAGAGGAGCAAAAAAATGAAAGTAAAACAAAAATTCAGGAAAGTTTTGGCTTTAGCAGTATCCCTTGCAATATTGCTGCCGGTGTTTTCAACATTAGGAATTGTGGCAAGTGCTGAAGAGATCACACCACTATTTACTTATCAATATTTAAGTGGCGGCACATGGAAAAATTTCAACGGGCGAATTGACGGCACTGCAAATATTGATGGCTTACGAATTCAGAACAGCGGCACAAGTGCATATTACATACAGTACAGAACACAAAATGCCGGTGTTTCCGGATTCTACAGTTATGTTAAAAGCAATATTAATGATTATGCCGGTTCTAACGGCAAGGCTATACAAAAATTGCAATTACAGGCATATAATAGTTCGGGAACAAAACTTGTCAATGAAATTGTTTTAATGTGGCGAGTAAAAACCAATGCCAGCGGTTGGCTTGCGTGGGTAAGTAATGCCGATCCGGAATACATGAGTGGTGCAAAAAGCACTTATCAATTAGACGGTTCTCTTGATTCCACGAGTTATTATGCAGGCAAAGGCACCGAAAATGTTACAGGTATTGAAATTAAGATCTTTTCAAATGTATCGCCTTCAGAAAGCACAACATCAGTTAATTTCGACGGTACGGAAATAACACCGACTCTTAGTTATATGGTTGGCAGCAACTGGACTACATTTAATAAACAGGTGATTGTGAACGGTGGATTTGACGGAATTCGCATTCAAACTTCCTCGAGCAAAGAATATTATCTTTCATATAAAACGCTTAACGCAGGAAAAACCGGCTATTATCCTGCGGTTAGCAGTACAGGTTCTGATTATGCAGGTTCTTCTGATAAAAAAATACAGCGATTAAATATTAGAGCATTGCGTAATACCGGTAGCGTACTGACCTCGGGCATCGTTGTTATGTACAGAGCTTATGTTGATGGAAAATGGCTACCGTGGGTAAGCAACGCCGATCCCGAATACATGCGCAGCGTACAAAGCAAATTTAATTTGGGTGGCACTTTGGATACTTCAGGCGGTTATGCAGGAAAATCCGGCGTTAATATCCAGGGTGTAGAAATTCGTGTTTTCGAAGGTACAATCCCATCATCAACTATTGGAAATTTGCCCGGCAGAGAAATTACACCTACCATGAGTTATTTGCTCAATGGAGGTTGGACTTCTTTTACATCGAAGGCAGAAACAGCTATGGACGGCATTAAAATTCAAACCGATTCATCTAAGGATTATTATTTGAATTACCGTACCATGAACAATCCGAACACTTCGTATTATCCGTATGTTTCAAGTACGGTTAACGACTATGCAGGTTCATCCGGAAAGAAAATATCAAGAATAAGTATTCAGGTATTAAGAAAAAGCGATAATGCCAAAATTGATTCCGGCGTTGTTGTTATGTACAGAGTAAAAGTCAATGGAAATTGGTTGGCTTGGGTAAGTAATGCGGCTCCTGAGTGGATGCGCAGTGTTCAAATTAAATACGGTATTACGGGAATTTTGGATACTGCATCCGGATATGCAGGGCTATCTAACGGAACGGCAATCCAAGGTGTTGAAATCAGAGTATTTGAAGAAAATGGTTTAACAACAAAGGTCACAAAAAAGGGAACAAGCAAAAAAATAACAGCACCGTATATTAACCAAATCAAAAATTATAAATATGCTTGCGAGAGCGTAAGTGCTGTTATGGCGCTTAAAAAGATTGGTCAAAACATATCACCGGAAACTTTTATAAATAATTATTTGGACAAAGGAAATTATAATAGCTTTGATCCTAATGTTTGTTTTGGCGGTGATCCATACGGAAAATCAAGCGGAATGGGTTGCTATGCACCCGTAATCGAAAAAGATATCAATAAATATTTAGCCGATGTAAATGCAAATTATATCGCTACCAAATTATACAACAAATCTTTAGAGTATCTTTGCTCACAATACATTGATAAAAATATACCTGTTATATTATGGGCTACTACTGATATGAAGGCTCCGTATAATGGCAGAAAGATACCGTATGGTGACGGATATATCCAATGGATAGCGCCGGAGCATTGTTTGTTGCTTGTTGGATATGATGACAATAATTATATTTTCCACGATCCGCAAGAACACGCATATACATATTACGGAAAAGACGATGTTACCAGAGCATACCTTGGCTTAGGTGCGCAATGTGTTGTTATAACACCGTATCAAAGAAGCGGTGGCGGTTCATCAAGTTCATCTGCACCGAGTACCAACCCATCAGCATCGGCTTCAGAAAAAAAACCGACTAATAAAACGCCGGAAAGCAGTGCCGCCGACCCGATAGATCTTTATACCGGCGCACATACCATAAATGTTGATTTGTTAACATTATTCGGCGGTCAAAATCTTTCGGTAAGCGCTAAATATGATTCATCAAAATTAGTCAATGGTTCTTTGGGCGTCGGCTGGTATCACACATTTGATAAATCACTCGCATTCTCGGATATTGAGGTTCTTGTCTATGAAGGACCTTCTACCTATTATCGGTATGCAGATATTGACCAAGACGGAGTGTTTACTTGTACCACATTAGGCAAAAACGGATATACACTTGAAATTATCTCTGATGATAATAATTACGGTTATGTTCTTAATTGCAACGGTGAAAGAACAGAATATTATAATGATAATGGTTACTTGACTAAAATTGTTGATAAAAACGGTTTTGAAACAACACTTGCTTATACCGATTCTTTAATTACTGTTACGGATACCGTTACGGGTAAACATATTTATCTTGAAAAATCAAATGGAAAAATAGTGCGGGTTTATGATGATGCCGATCGTGAGGTTATTCTTACTTATGTAAATGATTACCTTGTTGGAATTAAGGATGTTAACGGAAATGATTTGACCTATTCTTATAATGACGAAGGATTAATTGCAAGCGGCACAGACAGAGATATTGTCAGATATTTTGAAAACACTTATGACAGTCAAGGCAGAGTTATTAAACAAACCGACGGTGTCGGAAGCAATCCAACATTAATTTCTTATGGTGAAAACGGCGTTAGAACCATAACAAATCGAGAAGGATGCGTAAGCACCCGTGTGTTCAATGAAAACGGTCTGTTGACAAGATATACCGATGAAGTCGGAAATACAAAAACATACACTTACGACAGTAATTGTAATATAATTTCCGAAACTGATGCTTTGGGTAATTCTGTAACCGCTGTTTACAATAGTTTTAACAAGCCCACTCAAATTACAGATAAGAATGGTAAAACTACTTATTATTCTTACGATAATGCTGGAAACTTACTTAAAATAACCTATCCTCAAAACGGAACTTCTGCAGTTGAGGAAACTTATGCGTATAATAGCAGAAACCAAGTAACGCAGTACATAGATTTAAGAGGAACGCCCACAGTATATACCTATGATTCAAACGGTTTGCCGGCTTCTAAAAAGGTTGGAGCGAAACCTGCTATTCAGTATAATTACACAAATGGTTTCCTTTTGTCACAAACAGATGCTAACGGTAATACAACTGCATACACATATAACAATATAGGCTTACCGTTAACAACCACAGATGCAGCAAATAATCAAACCACGTATGAGTATGATTTGAGCGGCAACTTATTAAAAACTACGGATGCCAAAGGTAAAAGCGTTTCTTATACCTATGATTCAAATTATAATAAGACATCGTCCACCGATGCTAACGGCAATACAACCTGGTATACATACACAGGTAATATGAAACAGAATATTGTTGCTTTACCCGATGGCAACACTATAGAATATGTGTATGACAGTGAAGACCGTGCAATAAAAGTCATAGACCAAAACGGTAAAGCAACAACAACAGAATATGACGATGCCGGTAGAATTATATCTGTTCAAGATACGGATAAAAATTCTGTTTATTATGAATATGATGCAGTAGGTAATGTTTTAAAAGAAACCGGGAAAACCGGTGCAAAAACCGCTAAAACCTACGATGCTAACGGAAATGTATTGACTGTTACAGACAACAACGGTAACATAACAAGTTATCTATATGACAGTATGAACCGTGTTGTCAAGGCTACCGACGCACTTTCCGGAATAACAACATATACCTACAATAATGCCGGTGACTTATTATCATCTACAAATGCGCTCGGTTATACAGTATATTATACCTATGACGCATATGGTAATAAGCTTACCGAAACCGACGCAAAAGGTAACACAACTACTTATACTTATGATAACAACGGCAATCTTCTCACTGTTAAAGACGCTCTTAACAATGTTACCGCATATACTTATGACAGCCGTAACCTTCTTACAAGCGTTACGAACGCCAAAAATAAAACGGTGACATACAGTTATGATGCTTTGGGCAGACAAATCTCTGTAACAGATGCAAAAGGCAACACGACATACACTGCTTATGACGGCAATGGAAATGTTGTGTCTGTAACAGATGCAAAAGGCAATGTCATTTCCGCAACAACATATAACGAACTTAATCTGACCGAGACCGTAACCAACGCTGTTGGAAATACCACAACATATTATTATGATAATCTCGGCAAAACCGAGTTCGTAATTGATTCCCTTGGTAACCGACAGCAGTATTGGTATGACAACCTCGGAAATAACATTAAGGTTATGAATGAGCAAGATAATGTCAGCACCGCAACTTATGACGCTCTCGGTAATGTAACCTCGCTCACCGGCCCGCTCGGCGGTACTACGCAGTATACATATGATGCTATGGGCAGATTAATTTCCGAAACCACATCGTCCGGCGGTAGTGTTAATTACGGATATAATGCATTAAATTTAAGAACTCAACTTACTAATGCAAGAGGGCAGGCACGAACATATACTTATGACGCAATCGGCAGAGTAACCGGTTATACAAGTGTTGAGGGTTCTGCAAGCTATACCTATGACAAAAACGGAAATGTTCTCACCGCAACAGATCAAAACGGAACTGTCACAAGGGAATATGACGCCCTTAACCGTGTAACAAAATATATTGACACTTTAGGAAATGTCATACGATATGAATATGATACCGTAGGTAATCTTACAAAAATCATTTATCCCGATAATACTGTTGTTACCTATGCATATGATGCTAATAATAACCTTGTGTCGGTTACGGACTGGGCAAACCGTGTAACGACCTATTCTTACGATTCAAACAATAATGTTATAGGTGTAACAAAGCCGGACGGAAGCATAACAACTACAATATATGATGATGCACAGCGTGTTATTTCTACGGTTGAAAGGAATTCTTCAAATACAGTTATTGTAGGCTATGAATATACTTACGATGATTTGGGAAGAATTTTGTCAGAAATACATCTTGCAAAAAACATAAAATACGATTATACTTATGATAGTCTGTCACGTGTA
>ERZ827104.1873-NODE-1873-length-17340-cov-3.469251_pt1 | contig 17340 bp, 12 predicted proteins | sample MGYA00519781_ERZ827104 | MGnify/ENA primary metagenome ERZ827104 (study PRJEB31778, sample SAMEA3449257) | human gut metagenome | biome: human gut; feature: human-associated habitat; material: faeces | place: United Kingdom | collected 2010/2012 ...
AGAAACTCCGGCAGGCTGTGCCGGGCCAGTGCTTCCTCCAGCCGGGCTCCGGCCACCGGCACGGCCTCCCCCAGGGAGCGGCGCAGCCGCAGCCCGCCCGCCGCCAGCCACAGGGCGGACAGGAGGACCCCCGCCAGATAGAGGAGGAACAGCCAGTCAGTGACAGAGCGGGGCAGTCCGCCCGCCGGGGGGATGGGGATGCCCGCCAGGGGCAGGGAGGGGGTCCAGGGGGAGGACCAGGCGGAGTCCAGCCCCAGCTCGACCCAAGTCCGCAGGGCCTCGCCCAGCCCGGTCAGGTCGGCTATGGCAGAGCGGCCCAGCCAGCCCACCGGCAGGATCAGCCGGAGCACCACCACCATCCAGACCGCGTACTGCCACTGGGGGGAGAGCTTGTCCCGGAAGATGTGCTGGAGCACGAGCACGAAGAGGGCGGCCATGCTGGCCGCCGCCGTCTGATGGAGGAAGGACCAGAGATCGAACACGGCTACACCTCCATCTCGTCCAGCAGGCGGCGCAGCTCCTCCCGCTCCTGGGGGGAGAGGCTGCCGTCCTTCACAAAGGCGGCCACCAGCTGTCCCGCCGAGCCGTCATAGACCCGGTTCACCAGATCCCGCCGCTCCCGGGCGGCGCACGTCTCCCGGCTGGGGATGGCGGCGTACCGCCGGGGGGAGGACTGGTCCATGGATACCAGCCCCTTGGCGGCCATCCGGGTGAGGTAGGTGTGCACGGTGGTGTGGCTCCAGCCGGTCTCCGGCGCCAGGGCGCCCAGGATCTGCCCCAGATGCTGGGGCCCGCCGGCCCAGAGGGCCTCCAGCACCTTCCACTCGCTGTCCGTCAGCTTCCACATAAAGACCACTCCTACACATGTAGAATTTCTGAGATGATTCTACATGTGTAGGAGGAACTTGTCAAGCCTTGTCGGGAAAAAGCCTGTCCCAGCCCCCTGGATTCTGCAAAAAATGGACAGGCCGGGGTCTATACTGAGCGGTACAAAGGAAGGGAGCGTGAGGTCATGGATAGCTGGCACAGCCGGCCGCAGGCCGATCTTTTTCAGGAACTGGACGCGCGGCCCGGGGGACTGACCCGGCGGCAGGCGGAGGAGCGGCTGGCCCGGTACGGGCCGAATCAGCTGGAGCCCCCCAGGCGGCCGGGGCTGCTCTCCCGGGTGATGGCCCAGATGAAGGACCCCATGATCTTGGTGCTGCTGGGGGCGGCGGGGCTGTCCCTGGCGGCCAGCCGGGGGGAGGACTGGCTGGATGCGGCCATCATCCTGGTCATCGTGGTGGTGAACAACATCATCTCCATCTCCCAGGAGGACCACGCCCACCGGGCCCTGGAGGAGCTGCGGAAGATGACCTCCCCCCACGCCACCGCCCTGCGGGGGGGCGCGCCCGTCCGGGTGGAGGCGGCGGAGCTGGTGCCGGGGGACGTGATCCTGCTGGAGGCGGGGGACCTGGTGCCTGCGGACGCCCGCCTGCTGGAGGCGGCGGGACTGCGCTGTGACGAGAGCGCAATGACTGGGGAGTCGGTGCCCGTGGAGAAGGCGGCGGGTGGGCCGCTGCCGGAGGACGCCCCCCTGGGAGACTGGACCAACATGGTGATCTCCGGCACACTGGTCACGGCGGGGCGGGCCACCGCCCTGGTCACCGCCACCGGCATGGACACACAGATGGGCCGCATCGCCGGCCTGCTGCTGGAGGGAGAGACCCAGCCCACCCCCCTCCAGCGGAAGATGGGGGAGATCTCACGCTCCCTCTCCTTCCTGTGCCTCTCCGTATGCGCCGTCATGTTCGGGGTGGGGCTGCTCCAGGGGAAGGACATGCTGGGCATGTTCCTCACCGCCGTCTCCCTGGCGGTGGCCGCCATCCCGGAGGGCCTGCCCGCCATCGTCACCATCGTGCTGGCCCTGGGGGTGGGGCGGATGGCGGACCGGGGGGCCATCGTGAAGAAGCTGCCCGCGGTAGAGACCCTGGGCTGTGCCAGCGTCATCTGCTCGGACAAGACCGGCACCCTGACCCAGAACCGGATGACGGTGCGGGAGCTGTGGGTCCCGGCGGGGGGGCACCGGCGGGACGCCCTGCTGGCGGGGGCCCTGTGCGGCGACGCCCGGCTGGAGTGGAAGGCGGGGGCCCCGGCATCCGCGGGGGACCCCACCGAGGGGGCGCTGGTGGTGGCCGCCGCCCGGGAGGGGCTGGACCGGAACCAGCTGTCCGAGAGCCTGCCCCGCACCGGGGAGATCCCCTTCGACTCCGGGCGCAAGCTGATGACCACCGTCCACGAAAAGGAGGGAGGCGGCCGCCTGGTGCTGGTGAAGGGGGCACCGGACGTGCTGCTGGAGCGGTGCGTGTCCGGCCCAAGAGGCCCACTGTCGCCGGCGGACCGGAGACAGATCCTCGCCGCCAATGAGGACATGGCCCGCCGGGCCCTGCGGGTCATCGGGGTGGCCCGGCGGGAGCTGTCCCTGCAGCCCAGAAAGCTGGAGAGCGGGACGGTGGAGCGGGACCTTACCTTCCTGGGGCTGTTCGGCATGGCCGACCCGCCCCGGCGGGAGGTGAAGGGGGCGGTGGAGCGGTGCCACCAGGCGGGCATCCGCCCGGTGATGATCACCGGGGACCACCGTGCCACGGCCATGGCGGTGGCACGGGAGCTGGACATCTGCCGCCCAGGGGACCTGGCCCTCACCGGCCCGGAGCTGGACTTCATGCCCCAGGAGATGCTGGAGGAGGACATTGAAAAATTCGCTGTCTTTGCCCGGGTGTCGCCGGAGCACAAGATGCGCATCGTCCGGGCCTGGCAGAAAAAGGGGCGGGTGGTGGCCATGACGGGGGACGGCGTCAACGACGCCCCAGCCCTCAAGGCGGCGGACATCGGCTGCGCTATGGGGCTGTCCGGCACCGACGTGGCCAAGGGAGCGGCGGAGATGATCCTCACAGATGACAACTTTTCCACCATCGTTCAGGCGGTGGAGGAGGGGCGGGGGATCTACTCCAATATCCGCAAGGCCATCCACTATCTGCTCTCCTGCAACATCGGGGAGATCTTCACCATTTTCGTGGCCACCCTCTTGAACTTCGGGCAGATGCCCCTGGTGCCGGTGCAGCTGCTGTGGCTGAATCTGGTGACTGACTCCCTGCCCGCCCTGGCCCTGGGCGTGGAGCCGGTGGAGGAGGGCGTGATGGACCAGCCGCCCCGGGCCCCCTCCGCCGGGCTGTTCTCCCGGGGATTCTCCCTGCGCCTGGCGTGGCAGGGACTGATGGTGGGCGGGCTGACTTTGGGGGCCTATCTGCTGGGGCTGTTCCACCTGGGCGCCCCCGGCATGGAGGGGGCGGCGGCCAACACCATGGCCTTCGCCACCCTGACGCTGAGCCAGCTGTTCCACGCCTTCAACGTCCGCAGCGAGGACCAGTCCCTGCTGGCCCAGGGGGCGCTGTCCAACCCGGCCATGAACAAGGCGTTCCTGGCGGGGATGGTCATGCAGCTTTCTGTGCTGCTCCTGCCGCCCCTTCAGGGGGTGTTCTCCGTGTGCCCCATGGACCTGACCCAGTGGGTGACGGTACTGGCCCTGGCCATGGCCCCCATCCCCATCTGCGAGGCGGAAAAGGCCCTGCGGCGGCGCAGGCCGGAGGCGGAGGAGCCCAGACAGGAGAAGGAGCTGTCCGCGGCCAGAAAGTAAACAGACGCGCCCCGGCCTGAGCAGGCCGGGGCGCAAGACTGTCGAAAAAGTGGCTTTGCCACTTTTTCGAGAAAGATGCAGTCTGCTGCGCGCAGGGTTTGTCCGCCAAAGGCGGACAAACCCCACACTTGCAGCCTGAGAGGTGTTTTCCCCGACGCGCATGTCGCCGGGGAAAACGGATCAGAACTGGATTCGCGCCTGCGGGCGCGAACTCTGCGAGGCTTTTTCCGCAAGCTGACGCCCTGGACTAAGCAGGCCAGGGCGCATTTTCGTGCGCGGTGGGATTCATTCCCGCAGAGGGCAGAGGCGCGGGACGATTCAAATTCCGCGGCGGTGGACCTCCGCCCCCAACTTGAGATAGAAGGCGGAGAGAATGGCATCAATGCGCTGGACACACTCCGGGTCCTCCAGCGTGTCGTCCTCCAGGATGTCCCGGATGGCCCGCAGGGTCTCCAGCGCGGCGCTGTCCATGGCGGCGAGGAGCTGCGCCGGGGTCAGATGGCTCATAAAATCCCACACCACACCGCCCAGGGCGGCACAGCAGATCCCCTGGTCAACATCACCGATGGCGTCCCAAATGCTGGCCGGGTAATCGCGGTAATCACGATTCATTGCGGGTGCCCTCCTCTATCTCACAGTGGTCAAGGGCATATTCCAGGAATATGCCCACAAGCTCGTTTCGGCTCCGCCCGGTTTGGGCGGCAATGAGATCCATGCGGGAGACGATATCCTCACGGATGCGGACAGAGAAGGTGCGGCACCCATCCTCTCCCTTCAAGGGTTTCTGACGGATGCGCAGGATATCTCTCTCCATGGACTCACCTTCTTTCTCACATATTTTATAGCAGGAGAATCTTCCCATCAATGTTAAATGGAGTGTGAGAACGGCGGTATCAAACCAATGACGGCGGATGGTGGCATCAGTATAACAGATTTGTGGTGAAACTATGACATCAGGCAGATGTCATAGTTCGGTGCTGGCGGGACAAGGCTGGGTTTTCAGCACAGGGGCGGCCCCGGGAGGCGCCCTCAAAGCCTTCCCCCCACCGGGGGGAAGGTGTCACGGCGTATGCCGTGACGGATGAGGGGTCTTCCTTCCATCCCACCGTCTCCGCCTCCAAGGGATTCCGCCCTGAGGGGCGGCTTACTTTGCCCCCGGCGGCAAAGTAGGCAAAGCGCCGCCGGGGGAGTGTGTCCGGTGTGACTACGGCTTCGCCTAGGTCCCCCAGGCCACACCCACCCCGGACCCCCGATACGGGAGACGCGGGCCTTTGGCATGGCGCCCGTGTCCGGCGCGGGTGGAGGACGACACCCAATCCCCCCGTTTGTGCTGCCGCCGCTGGTGTGTTGAATTGGCGGGCATACCCCACGAGGGGATCGCGCCTGTCCTGGCAGAATAGGGGCGGCCGGTGGGAGACCGGCGGGCGCACGATGTGCGCCCCTACGCAGGCAATGGGAGAAGATTGCACCCCGTAGGGTCCGATGCCCTCATCGGGACACAGAAAGCGCCCTGTCCCCTATGGGACAGGGCGCTGATGGTGGAAAAAGGCCGTTCACCGCTCCTCGCGGAAGTAGTTCAGGCCCAGGGCGGCGGGCTGTCCGCTGCCCTCCCGCTTGCGGATGGAGGTGACCACCAGCACGATAGCGGTGATCAGGAAGGGGAGGGCCTTGAAGAGGTGGGAGGGGATGCTGTTGAGCCAGCCCAGAGCGTCCGGGAATGCGCCGGCCAGAGAGCCGGAGTAGATCTGAAGGGTGTTGAAGAAGCCAAAGACCAGGGTGCCCAGGATGGCATACAGGGGGTTCCAGTTGGCGAAGATGACCAGGGCGATGGCGATCCAGCCGTAGCCGTTGATCCAGCAGTTGGAGCCCTCGAAGGAGCCGCCCATGTTCAGTGCCATATAGAAGCCGCCCAGCCCCATGATGCCGGAGCCCAGGATCAGGTGGACGTACTTATACAGCAGGATGTTGACGCCCACCGAGTCGGCAGCGCCGGGGTTCTCCCCCACGGAGCGCAGGCGCAGGCCGGTCTTGGTGCAGGTGAGGTACCACCACACCGCCGCCGCCACCAGGATGCCCAGATAGACCAGGATGTTGTGGGAAAACAGGGCCTTGCCCACCACCGGGATGGAGGAGAGCAAGGGGATCTCCCGGGCGGAGAAGCCGCTGACCAGGGCGTCGGCGCTTGTCATGACGGGCCAGCGGTCCCCCAGGCCCTTGCCGATGAAGAAGTAGAGGCCCAGGCCGAAGGTGGTGATGGTCAGGCCGGTGACGTTCTGGTTGGCCTGGAGGGAGACGGTGAGCAGGGCAAACAGGGCCCCGCACAGGCCGGCGGCCAGAAAGGAGACCAGCAGGCCCACCAGCAGGCTGTTGGCCATACAGCCTGCCAGGTAGCCGAAGATGGCGCCGATGGCCATGGTGCCCTCCACGCCCAGATTCAGGCTGCCAGCCTTCTCGGTGACGATCTCGCCCACTGTGCCGTAGAGCAGGGGGATGTTCACCAGCACGATGTTGAACAGGAAGAGGGTCAATACGTCGATGGATGCGTTCATTTGGACACCTCCTTGGGGGCTGCGGCGCGCCGCGCCAGACGGAAGCGGGTGAAGAAGTCCGCGGCCAGGACGGCGAACAGGATGATGCCCTGGATCAGGTCCGCGAAGTTGGCGTCGATGGAGGAATAGGTGGTGCTGGCAGCCTGACAGCCGAACTGGAGCACTGTGATGAGCAGGGCGGTGATGACGATGCCCACCGTGTTCAGCTTGGCCAGCCAGGCCACCACGATGCCGGTCCAGCCCACATCGTTGGTGACGGAGGTGGACAGGGTGCCGGCGGAGGAGACATAGAAGGCGCCGGCCAGGCCGATGAGGGCAGCGGACAGGAAGATGGTGCGCACCACGATCCGCCCCACCTTCATGCCCGCATAGCGGGCGGTGTTGGGGCTGTCCCCCACCACGGCGATCTCATAGCCGTGCTTGGTGTACTTCAGATAGCCGAAGAGGAGCACGCACAGGACGATGGCGATGATCAGGGACAGGTTCAGGTTGAAGGGGCCCAGGGGGAAGGTGATCATGTCCGCGTTGTCGGGGAAGCCGGCGAACTTGGGCCGGGCGGAATCAGGGTCCAGGAAGAAGTTCCAGCCAGCCTTGGTCTCCCCCAGGAACTGGAGGAGATAGAGGGCGATGTAGTTGAGCATCAGGGTGAGCAGGGTCTCGTTGGTGTTGTAGCGCACCTTCAGCAGGGCCACGATCAGGCCGTACAGGCCGCCGCCCAGGATGCCGCACAGGGCCATGACCAGCACCACCAGGGGCTGGGGCAGGACCGGGCCCAGCTTGTGGGCAGCCGCGGCGGCACAGATGGCGCCCATGATGAACTGCCCCTCTCCGCCGATGTTCCAGAAGCGCATCCGGAAGGCCAGCGACAGGGCCAGGGAGGTGATGAGCAGGGGGACAAAGAGCTTGACGAAGTTCTCCACGATGCGCCAGGGGAATTTGTTGCCCGGGATGCCCATGGTCACCATCTTCTGGTAGAAGGTGAGGGGGTCCACATCCATGGAGGAGAGGAGGGCCGCGCCGATGAGCAGGGCGATGACCACCGCCGCCACATAGGCCAGGGCCTGGCGGACGGGGCTGGACGACTCCCGCTTGACCACGCGGAAGAGCGGTTCTTTCCGGTTCATTGGTCCACCTCCTCGATCAGAGTGTCCCGGGCAATGCCCGCGGGCTTGTCCTCATACTTGCGGGTCAGGTCCAGGGCGCCGGTCATCATCAGGCCCAGCTCCTCCTTGGTGACCTTGTGGGCGTGGACTACGCCCATCACTCTGCCGTGGCAGAGGACCATGATCTTGTCGCACAGGGCCATCATCACGTCCAGGTCCTCGCCCACGAACAGGATGCCCACGCCGGACTTCTTCTGCTCGTTGAGAATGTGGTAAATAGCATAGGAAGAGTTGATGTCCAGGCCGCGGACAGGATAGGCGGTGACGATGACGTTGGGGCCGGCCTTGATCTCGCGGCCCAGCAGCACCTTTTGCACGTTGCCGCCGGACAGGCGGCGCACCGGGGTCTCGGTGGAGGGGGTGACCACCTCCAGCTCCTGGATGACGTGTTCCGCCTCCGCCCGGCCCCGCTTCCGGTCCACAAAGATGCCCCTGCCGTCGCTGTATGTTTTCAGCAGCATGTTGTCCGTGATGGACAGGGAGGGGGCCAGGCCCATGCCCAGCCGGTCCTCCGGGATGAAGGACATGGAGATGCCCTTGTCCAGGATCGCCTTGGGGGAGAGGCCCACGATGTTCTCCCCCTTGTGGATCATCTGGCCGCCCTCGATGGGCCGCAGGCCGGCGATGGCCTCACACAGCTCCTTCTGGCCGCAGCCCGCGATGCCGGCCACGCCCAGGATCTCACCGCCCCGGATATAGAAGTTCACCCGGTCGATGGCCACGGCACCCTCGTCGCTGCGGATGGTCAGGTCCCGGATCTCCAGCAGGGGGCGGGTCTTTTCCACCACGGGGCGCTCGATGTTCAGGTCCACCTTGTGGCCCACCATGAACTCGGTGAGCTGCTGCTCATCGGTCTGGGCGGTGTCTACGGTGGTGATGTACTCCCCCTTGCGGAGGATGGAGACCCGGTCGGAGATCTCCAGCACCTCGTTGAGCTTGTGGGTGATGATGATGATGGCGTGGCCCTCCGCCTTCATGCGGCGGAGCACGTCGAAGAGCTTGGCTGTCTCCTGGACGGTAAGGACGGCGGTGGGCTCGTCCAGGATGATGACCTTGGCCCCGTAGTAGAGCACCTTGATGATCTCCAGGGTCTGCTTCTCCGACACCGCCATATTGTACACCTTTTTCCGGGGGTCGATGTCAAAGCCGAACTTCCGGGCCATCTCCTGGATGACGGCGTACCGGTCCTTCTTCAGAATGGGGCCGGACTTCTCATCCCCCAGCCAGATGTTATCCGCGGCGGAAAAAATGTCCACCAGCTTGAAGTGCTGGTGCACCATGCCGATGCCCAGCCGCTTGGCGTCCTCGGGGGAATTGATGACCGCCTGCCGGCCGTTGACCAGGATGGTGCCGCTGTCCGGCTTGTAGATTCCGGACAGCATGTTCATCAGGGTGGTCTTGCCCGAGCCGTTCTCACCCAGCAGGGCCAGGATCTCCCCCTGTCTGACGTTCAGCTCCACATCCCTGTTGGCCACCACGCTGCCGAAGGTCTTGGTGATGCCCTTCATTTCGATGGCGTATTCTGTTGGCATGGCGTTCTCCCCTTTTCTCATTATCCTTGGGGACCGGCGGTCCCCTGCGGCCCTCCGCCGCCTTTGGCTGCTCCTCCCCGGTCCGGAGGCGGGTCCGGACCGGGGAGCAGGAGCCAAAAGGCCGGGCCGGCCGGCGGGGGATGCCGGCCGGCCCGGTTCAGGGTCTGCGCTGTGTCTGACGGGGGGAGGGGACTCAGCCCTCCACCACGCCGGCCACGTTGTAGTTCATGCCGCTCTTGATGACGTCGTCGGTCACGCTGGCGCCGCCGGCGGGCACGATCTCGGGGTTGGCCATCTCCACGACCTCGCCGTCCTTCAGCTCATAGCCGTCGGACATCAGGGGGGCATCCACCTGCTCCACAGCGGCGGTGCCGGCCTCGGCGTCCACGGTGATGTTCAGCTTCACGCCGGAGAACACGTCCCACTCGCCGCTGTCGATCAGCTCACGCACGGCCTCCATGGCGGCGGCGGTGCCGGGGGCAGCCACCAGCTCGTTCAGGGTGGAGGCGTCCACGAAGCCCTCGGACAGGCCGGCGTAGTAGGCGTTGCCGCCCATCTCGGTGACAAAGTTCTCGGCGCCGCCGCAGGTCATAGCGGTCTCGATGGCGGCCTGATAGTACACATCCCAGTGCCAGATGGCGGCAGTGAGGTGGGCGTTGGGGGCCTGCTCGGTCATGTCGGAGTTGTAGCCGCAGCCGAACACGTTGTTCTCGGCGGCCACCAGCTGGGGCTGGGCGGAATCGCAGTGCTGGCCGATGACGCAGCAGTCATAGGTGTCGATCAGGGCCTGGGCAGCCTGGCGCTCCAGGTTCTCGTCGCCCCAGGTGGAGATCTTGTTCACATGGACCACGGCGTCGGGGTTGACGGCCTGCACGCCCAGGGCGAAGGCGTTGATGCCGGAGCAGGTCTCGGCATACTCCCGGTTGTAGGCGGCCACGTAGCCGATGGAGTTGTTGCCCATCTCCAGGCTCTTCAGGCCGGCGGCCACGCCGGTGAGGTAGCGGGCCTGATAGATGCGACCGAAGTAGTTGTTGAAGTTGGTGTCATTGCCCATGTAGCCGGTGGCGTGGGAGAAGATGATCTCGGGGTACTCCTCCGCCTTGTCATTCATGGCGTCGATGTAGCCGAAGGAGATGCCGAAGATGATATTGGCGCCCTGACCGGCCAGGGTGTCGATGGCGTTGGAGACGGCGGTGTAATCCTCCGCCACGTTGTCCACGATGAGCAGCTGGCTGGCGGGGTCCAGGCCCAGGTTCTCCATAGCCTTGGTGATGCCGCTGTGGTGCTGGAAGGTGTAGCCGGCGGTGTCGTTCTGACCGTTGATGTAGATGGCGCCCACCTTGAAGTCGGCGGTGTCAGCGGGGGTGCTGGAGGCGGCCGGAGCAGAGCTGGTGCCGGCGGGGGTGCTGGTGCCGGCGGAGCTGGAGCTGCCGCCGCCGCAGGCGGCCAGGGACAGCGTCATGGCGGCGGCCATGACAAAGGCAAGAAGCTTCTTCATGAATGTGTTTTCCTCCTTAAAAGATCATGTGCAGGAGCCGGACGGGTCCCGCACAAATATATTAAAACCGGGCGAGCCGGTTTTAATCGAAGGGCGATTCAATTCTGGGGACGGCGGGCTCAGTCCACGAACTCCACGCCGGTCTCCTCATTCATGGACTTGACGCGGGCCAGGGACTCCAGCCGGATGCCTCGGGCGCGGATCATGTCGCCGCCGGGCTGGAAGGCTTTCTCGATGACGATGCCGGCCCCTACCAGAGTGGCGCCGGCGTCCTCCACCAGCTTGGACAGGCCCATCAGGGCGGCGCCGTTGGCCAGAAAGTCATCGATGATGAGCACCCGGTCGCCGGGGCCCAGGAACTCCTTGGCCACGATGATGTCATAGACCCGGCCGTGGGTGAAGGACTCCACCTTGGCGGTGTAGACCTCGCCGGCGATGTTCTTGGTCTGGCTTTTCTTGGCGAAGATCACCGGGCAGTCGAAGTATTGGGCCGTGATGCAGGCGATGCCGATGCCGGAAGCCTCGATGGTGAGGATCTTGTTGATCTGGCAGTCCGCGAAGCGGCGCTTAAACTCCCTGCCGATCTCGGCGAAGAGCTTGATGTCCATCTGGTGGTTCAGGAAGCTGTCCACCTTCAGCACGTCGGTCCCCTTTACCTTGCCGTCCCGGCGAATACGCTCTTTCAAAAGCTCCATAGCTTGTCCCATCCCTCTTTTTCAAGTTCCGATACAGATTCATTTTATCGAAAAAAGAAGGGTCCCGCAACGATTTCTTTCATTTTTTCGACCGGCGATTTCCACAAAAAGATGGAGCGAAAAATGAGGAAATCAATCGAAGTGCTGAAGCGTGCCGGCGAGACCAGAGGAGATGAGCCGATCGGCCAGGCGGGCCAGCGCCTCCTCTGCCTGAGGAAAGCCCTGAAGGGCCCAGGAGCGGGCCATGCCCACCGCCCCGGCGATGACGAACTCCAGACAGTAGTTGGGGCCGTCCAGACTGCCCAGGGGGTAGATGCCCTGCCACTCCCGCAGGCAGCGGGCATAGATCATGGCGTCCAGCCGGCGGAAGAAGTCGCCCTCCCCCCATGCGCCCATCAGGGCCAGGCACAGCTGGCTGTTGCTCCGCACGAAGCGGAACACGTCCACCAGGATGGGGGTCAGCTCGTCCCGGAGCAGGTGGGGCGGATAGGCATCCAGCAGCCGCCCCAGCTCGTCGAAGAGCTCGTTTTCCACCTGTTCCAGCATGTGGTAGATGTTTTGATAGTGGCTGTAAAAGGTCCCGCGGTTCACATCGGCCCGCTCAGTCAGCTCCCGGACAGTGATCTCCTCCACCGGCTTTTCCTGGAGCAGCTGGATCAGGGCCTGCCGCAGCTGGGCCTTGGACCTGCGGACCCTCCGGTCCTGGCGCTGTTCCGCCATGGACGCACCTCCCCCGTTTTTCGACACAGAGGACAGAGCCTGTCGGATTTTCCACAGAAGCCGCCCTTTTGCCCATTGCAATCCTCTGTTATCCCCTATTATAATAAAAAATACAAGATATTCAACACCTGTTTTATAACGGACAACAGGAGGGATGACCTATGGCCTATATCTCCCTTCAGCATGTGGGGAAACGGTATCAGATGGGGGAGATCACCATCACCGCAGTGGACGACATCTCCTTTGAGATTGAGAAAGGACAGTTCGCCGTCATCGTGGGGCCCTCCGGTGCGGGCAAGACCACGGTGCTGAACATCCTGGGGGGGATGGACGCCTGTGACAGCGGGGCTATCAGGGTGGACGGCCAGGAGATCAGCGGCTATGGGGCCCGACAGCTCACCACATACCGCCGATATGACATCGGCTTCGTGTTCCAGTTCTACAACCTGGTGCAGAATCTGACGGCCCTGGAAAATGTAGAGCTGGCCGCCCAGATCTGCCGGGACCCCCTGGACGCGGAGGAGGTGCTGCGCCATGTGGGGCTGGGGGAGCGGCTGAACAACTTTCCTGCCCAGCTCTCCGGAGGGGAGCAGCAGCGGGTGGCCATTGCCCGGGCGCTGGCCAAAAACCCCAAGCTGCTGCTGTGCGACGAGCCCACGGGGGCACTGGACTATGTCACCGGCAAGTCTATCCTGAAGCTGCTCCAGGACACCTGCCGCCAGCAGGGCATGACGGTGGTGGTCATCACCCACAACAGCGCCATAGCCCCCATGGCAGACCAGGTGATCCACGTGAAGAACGGGCGGGTGGAGCGCATCGACCACAACGACCGCCCGGTCCCCGTGGAGACCATTGAGTGGTAATGCCTCTACAAAATGCGATTTTGTGAAGAAAAAATACAAAAAGGAGAGGAGGAGAACAGCCCATGTCCCGAAAAAAAGCCCCCAGCCGCCTGCTGACCGACGCGGTCCGGGAGGTTCGGAACACCCGCAGCCGCTTCCTCTCCCTGCTGGTCCTCTCCGCCCTGGCGGTGTGCTTCCTGGCCGGACTGCGGGCCACTGCCCCCGACATGAAGGAGACCGGTGACCTGTATTTTGATCAGCAGCGGCTGATGGACCTGCGGGTGGTCTCCACCCTGGGCCTGACGGAGGAGGATGTGGAGCTGCTGGCCCGGCAGGAGGGGGTGGAGGAAGCCGAGGGGGCCTACACCATCGACGCAGCTGTCCCCCTGAAGGATCAGGAGATGATCGTAAAGGTTCACTCCTTTGCAGAGGAGGGGTCCAACCGCCCCCGGCTGGTAGAGGGGCGGCTGCCCCGGAAAGCGGGGGAGTGCCTGGTGGAGCCCCTGTTTCTGGAGAAGTCGGGCCTGTCCATCGGGGACACCATCCGCCTGGACACCGGGACCGGCGACTTTGAGGACGCCCTGGCCCGGCGGGAATTCACCATCGTGGGAACGGCGGATTCCCCTCTGTATATCTCCGTGGAGCGGGGTTCTTCCTCTCTGGGGACGGGGGCGGTCTCAGCCTTTGTTCTGCTGCCGCAGGCGGCCTTTTCCCTGGACTACTACACCGACGCCTACCTTCGGGCGGAGGGGGCGGAGGAGCTGTTGTGTTACAGTGAGGACTACACCGAGCTGATGAACAGCCTTTCCGACGCCCTGGAGCCTCTGGCGGAGGAGCGCTCCGCCCTGCGGGGGGAGTCCATCCGGGAAGAGGCCGAGCAGGCCCTGGCGGACGCCCGGCGGGAGCTGTCTGACGGGGAGGCGGAGGTGTCTCAGGAGCTCTCCGAGGGGGAGGCGGAGCTGACGGATGCCCGGCGGGAGCTGGATGACGGCTGGGCGGAGTACTATGACGGGCTGAACACCTTTGAACAGGAAACCGCCGATGCCCAGCGGGAGATCGACGACGGGGAGGCGGAGCTGGCGGACGCTCTGACTGAGCTGCGGGACGGGGAGCAGGAGTACCAGGATGCCCTGCCCGAGCTGGAGGATGCCCGCCGGGAGGTGGCGGACGCCCGGCAGGAGCTGGCGGACGCCCGGGCGGAGCTGGACGAGGGCTGGGCGGAGTACCGCAAGGGGTACGCCAAATATGAATACGGCCTGGCCGCCTACACCGAGGGGATGGCCCAGTATGAGCAGGGGCTGGCGGGCGTGGAGCAGATGCGCGCCGGGGCCCAGCAGGCCCGCCAGGGGGCGGCCCAGGCCCAGCAGGGGGCGGTCCAGGCCCAGCAGGGGGCCGCCCAGGCCGGTGCGGCGGCCCAGCAGTATGCGGCCCAGGCCCAGCAGGCCGCAGCCATGGGAAATCTGCTGCTGGCCCAGCAGCTTCAAGCCCAGGCCCAGCAGTACGAGGCCCAGGCCCAGCAGCTGACGGCTCAGGCTCAGCAGCTCCAGGCCCAGGCGGCCCAGGCCCTGGCCCAGGCGGAGGCACTGGAGGTCCAGGCCGTCCAGGTGGAGGCCCAGCTGTCCGCTGGGCTGCCCCGGCTCCAGTCCAGCGCCCTGGAGCTCAACGCCTCCCTGGGGCTGCTGACCCAGGCCAAGCGGGAGCTGGACGACGGGGAGGCGGAGTACGCCGACGGCGCGGCCCGGCTGGCGGATGGGGAGCAGGAGCTCGCCGACGGGGAGCGGGAGCTGGCGGATGCCAGGCAGGAGCTGGACGAGGGCTGGCAGGAGTACCGGGACGGCCAGGCGGAACTGGCGGACGCCCGGGAGACCCTGGAGCGGGAGTCGGCGGACGGCCGGGCGGAGCTGGCGGATGCCCTGACTGAGCTGCAGAACGGCGAGGCGGAGTATGCCGACGGCCTGGCCGACTATGAGGAGGGGAAGGCGGAGGCGGAGCAGGAGCTGGCGGACGCCCGCAAGGAGCTGGAGCAGGCCCGGCGGGACCTGGATGCCTTGGAGGACTGCTCCTGGTATCTCCTGGGACGGGGCACCAACACCGGCTACGCCAGCTACGAGATGGATGCCGACCGGATGGGCAGTCTGGCGGCGGTGTTCCCCCTGATCTTCTTCCTGGTGGCCGCCCTGGTGTGCCTGACCACCATGACCCGGATGGTGGAGGAGCAGCGGATCACCATCGGCGGGATGAAGGCCCTGGGCTACTCCAAGGGGGCCATCGCGGTGAAATATGTGGGCTACGGCTTCCTGGCCAGCGCGGCGGGGGCGGCCCTGGGGCTGGCAGTGGGGCTGACCCTGCTGCCCTGGATCATCTGCAACGCCTGGGCCATCCTCTACACAGTGGGGGAGATCCAGTACGGCTTTTACCCCGCTACCTCCCTGCTGGCCTGCGGGGCCGCGGTGGGGACGGTGACCCTCTCCGCCCTGGCGGCCTGCTTCTCCACCCTGGCAGCGGTGCCGGCGGAGCTGATGCGGCCCAAGGCACCCCCCATGGGCAAGCGCATCCTGCTGGAGCGGATCGCCCCCCTGTGGCGGCGGCTGTCCTTCAACTACAAGATCACCCTGCGCAACCTGTTCCGCTATCAGCGCCGCTTCTGGATGACGGTGGTGGGCATCGGCGGCTGCGCTGCCCTGATCGTCACCGCCTTCGGCCTGCGGGGCTCCATTTTCGACGTGATGGACAGGCAGTACGACGAGATCTACCGCTATACCGCCCAGATCGGGCTGGTGGACCGAGTGACCCCCGGCGAGCTGGCGGAGGTGACCGGGGCGCTGGAGCGGTCCGAGCTGGTGAGCGGATGGCTGGTGAGCCGCTCGGAGACGGCCTCCGTCGAGACGGAGCGGTACACGGTGGACTGCACGGTGGAGGTGGTGCCCAGCCAGGAGGCGCTGGCCCCCTTCGTCTCCCTGCGCCACCGGACGGACAGCGTGCCGGTGCTCCTGCCTGACGACGGAGTGGTCCTGACGGAGAAGCTGGCCTCCCTGCTGGGGGTGTCGGCGGGGGACACCTTCACTCTGGACGGGGACAGCCGGGTCCAGGTACGGGTGGCGGATGTCACGGAGCACTATATCATGCACTATGTCTACATGACCGACGCCTACTACCAGACCCTGTATGGCCAGCCGCCGGAGGAGAACCAGGTGCTGGCGGCCTACCCCGCTGAAGGGGCGGAGGCCCTGGACGCGGAGCTGGTGGGGCTGGACGGCGTCACCACCCTGTCCCAGGTGGCGGCCACCCGGGAGGTATTCACCTCCAGTCTGGAGAGCGTGGACTACGCCGTGGTCCTCATCATCGTGTGCGCCGCGGCCCTGGCCTTCGTGGTGCTCTACAACCTGACCAACATCAACATCACCGAGCGGATGCGGGAGCTGGCCACCCTGAAGGTGCTGGGCTTCTACGACGGCGAGCTGTCCGCCTATATCTACCGGGAGAACGTGATCCTCACGGTGTTCGGCGTGGCCCTGGGGATGGGGATGGGGAAGCTGCTCCACCAGTGGCTGGTGCTGACAGTGGAGATCGACCTGCTCATGTTCGGGCGGACACTGGCCCTGTCCAGCTATCTCTACGCCGGGGTACTCACCGCCGTCTTCTCCCTGGTGGTCAATCTGGCGGCCCACCGAAAGCTGAAAAAGCTGGATATGGTGGAGTCGCTGAAGACAGTGGAATGAACAGCAGCAGCGCCGCCCGATGGGCGGCGCTGAGAGGGTCGAAAAAGTGGCAAGGCCACTTTTTCGAGAAAGATGCAGTCTGCCGCGCGCAGGGTTTGTCCGCCGCAGGCGGACAAACCCCACACTTGCAGCCTGAGAGGTGTTTTCCCCGACGCACATGTCGCCGGGGAAAACAGATCAGAACTGGATTCGCGCCTGCGGGCGCGAACTTTGCGAGGCTTGTTCGTAAACTGATTAGCACCGCCCGTAGGGCACAGCTGCTCAGCTTGCGGATCAGGCGGCCCCGCGATTAGGGCAGGAGACTCAGCTCCAGGCCCCGGAAGGCGGCGTAGGCCCCCGCCTCATGCTCCAGAGCCCGACGCGCTCCAGGAGAGAGGGGCTCCCACAGGGACAGGGAGAACTCTAGTCGTCCCTGTACCGCTTTTCCGGTCCAGATGCCGGCCACGCGCCCATCCTTCAGAACGGCGCCGGGGTTGGAGACTGTCCGCCAGACCTGGCGCTGGCGGGCGGGGTCCTCCAGGACCAGGGCTCGGTCCCGCAGGTCCAGATAGGGGTCGTGGGGCCCCAGCAGGATCAGGCGGCCGGGCTGCTCCGGCGGAGCGGTGAGGCTGTCCCGGTCCCGGATCAGGGCCCAGCGGGTCCGGCCCAACACCCGGACCGGTTCCATCTCCTCTGCGGCGGCGGACCAGAGCCGCTTCGCCTGTTGGGGAGAGCTGCCCAGCCAGGCCTGGAGATCGGCGGGGGCGGCGGGGCCGTAGCAGTGGAGAAATCTCCGCACCAGCTCCGCCTCCCCCTGAGGGCAGGGGGAGGGCTCCCGGCCCAGCCAGCGGCGGAAGGAGGTAAAGGTGGGACTGTTCTCCTCCCGGCGGCCGAACACCACCAGAGAGGCAAAGGAGCAGGGGCGGAGGAGAAAGGAGACAGCGGCGCCTCCCACGGTCTGCCTGTCAGG
>ERZ827104.1882-NODE-1882-length-17299-cov-7.888135_pt1 | contig 17299 bp, 9 predicted proteins | sample MGYA00519781_ERZ827104 | MGnify/ENA primary metagenome ERZ827104 (study PRJEB31778, sample SAMEA3449257) | human gut metagenome | biome: human gut; feature: human-associated habitat; material: faeces | place: United Kingdom | collected 2010/2012 ...
AATTTTGAGCGTCCGCAGGTACAGAAGCTCATTGAGCTGGTGCGGGCCAATCAGATCGACTGCATCATCGTCAAGGATTTTTCCCGCTTCGGGCGAAACAGCATTGAAACCGGCTACTTTATCGAGCGCGTGTTCCCGCTGTTCCATACCCGCTTCATTTCCATCAGCGACGATTTTGACAGCAGCAAATTCAAGGGCGACACCGGCGGCATGGACGTGGCGTTCAAGTACCTCATCAGCGAGTATTACAGCCGCGATATGTCCATTAAAACCAAGAGCGCCAAGTACGCCAAGATGCAGCGCGGCGAGTATCAGAGCAAAATCTGTCCCTACGGCTACCGCAAAAGCGCCGATGGCAGAATGGAGCCTGACCCGGAGGCCGCTGCCGTTGTGCAGCTCATCTTCCAGCTTGCCGCCGAGGGCATCAACGCCACCGCCATCACACGGGAGCTGTTCCGCAGAAGCATCCCTACCCCCGGCCAGTACAAAGCGGCGCACGGCAATCATACCCACGATATTTCCCGCTGCCACGGGATTTGGAGTGCATCCACCATTCTCCGCATTTTGGAGGACGAACGCTACACCGGCGTGTATGTGATCGGCAAGCGGGCAGTTCTCGAAGTAGGCGGCACCAGAAGCCGCCTGAAGGACAGAGAATCGTGGTACATCATCCCCGACCATCACCCGGCCATCGTTGAGAAAGCTGTGTTTGATACCGTGCAGGCCAGCCAGCTCCGATTTTCCCAGCCAAACAAGAAAAAGCGGGACTACCCGCTGAAAGGCAGAGCCTTCTGCGGCTGCTGCGGTCATGCACTATCCCGCACCATGCAGAAAACCTCGTATTACTATTGCCGCCATTCCGAGGCAGACGAAGAAAGCCGCTGCCACAAGATGCGCCTGAATGCCGCAGAGCTGGAACAGGCGGTATTCCTGACGCTGAAAAAACAGATGGAAGCCGCCGCGCCGCTTGCCCCTGACGGTACGCTCCGGGTGGATGCTTCCGTACCGGAACGCACCGAATATGAGCAGCAGATCGAGGCACTGCAAGACGGTAAGCGCGCCTTGTATGAACGCTATCTCATGGGCGAGATCGACCTGAACACCTACAAGGCGGAAAAGGCCGCGTGTGACGAGCTGCTTTTGAAAACGAAAAATGCCTATGCCGCAGTATTGGCACAGGCGAAGCAGAAGCAGGACGAACAGGCGCGGCAGGACAGCCGAAAGGAAGCGTCCAAGGCGATTTTCGATGCGGACACGCTGACCACCGAGCTGGCCGAGCTGCTAATCGACCGGGTGCTGGTGTACCCTGATAAGCGCATTGAGATCGCATACAAAATCCAAGACATTTTCGATTGAGGTGGCAGACATGAAAATCGCTTTCTATTGCAGAGTGGACGGACAGGGCTTCGGCTTTGTCCTCCCCGATGAAGCTGACAAGCTCCGCGAGTTTTTCGCCGAGCATCAGGATAAGCCTGCGCTTGAAAATCCATCAGGCGTAAGCTAAAAATTTTTGTCGTGTGCTTGACATACGGGTGACGAAGATCGTGAAAGCGGATCTTCCGCATACCGTTCTTTTGCAGGATCAGCGGGAAATGCTGTGTGATATAGCCGGGCTTCACGAGTTCACCGATTTCATTGACATAGATATAATCAGCAAACTTCCTGCAATAAGATTTTCCGCACAGCTTTCGGTTCAGCTCCTGTTCCGCTTTCAAGCGGTGCAGCAATTCCTCAAACGGCGGAACAAGCGGCAGACTGCGGTAGCTGGCCTTTGTCTTTGTTCTGTCCTTTTGAATGATCTTGCTCTTGCCGTCTATTGTCGCCTGCGTAACGGTGTGCCGAATCGTAATGGTCTTTTTCTTGAAGTCGATGGCGTCCCATTTCAGGCCTACCGCCTCGCTTCGGCGCAAACCGTAAAATGCACCGAGGATCACGCCAAGCTCAATGGGATCACCACGGACAACTTCAAAAAGATGGTTCAGCTCATCCTCCTCATAGAAGCTGCCAACGAACTTTTTCTTCTTGGGCCGTTCAATCCGGTCTGCCGGATTCGAGTCAATCAGGCCGAGTTTGAAAGCGTGCTGCAAGGCTTTACGAATATTGGCGTGACGGTGTATGACCGTATTGGCAGAAACACCTCGCACCGTCAATTCGTAGGTGTAGTAGTCCTGTATGTGCTTGGGTGTAACATCCTGCAATGCAAGACCGGGGTGGTGTTCCTCAAAGTACGGGATGATTTTGCTTTTGATTCCCATGGAATACGCGCCATAGGTGGTTTCCTCCACATTCTTTTTTGTCATTTCCAGCCAGTCGAGCAGGAACGCAGTAAAAAGAATCGTGCCAATGGGGGCTTTACCCGTACTGCGTTCGATTGCTCTTGCTTCCAGCTCTGCTTCCTTGGCGGCACGAGCCTCAGAAAGCATCTTTTCGGCACGCTTTTTGTTTCCCTTTACCGTCAGACCTGTAGACTTGGACGGCGTGTGCCGTTTGCCGTATTCGTCCACATAGTTCAGTACCATATGATAGTACCCGTTTTTCTCTCGCAGATGTCCTGCTACCATAATAAGACCTCCTTTGATTGGTACAGCGCTGATCCATCTGCCATTGACAGCATTATTGTAGCAGATAGAAGTACATCGGCCAAATGTGCAAACGAGGTTTTACGCAGTAGATTTTTCTATCAAGTCCAAGTATTCCAAAATGTTGAGCTTCGGGATTCGATAGCGGCGACCAACAATAAAGCTCTTGATCTTGCCGGACTTCAAAAGCCGATAGGCAGTTTTATCGCAGATGCCGCCGAGCATTTCACACATTTGCTCAACATTGACTACATCGGGATAGTCAGCAAATAACAGTTTGTAGGCTGTCTGTGATTCCATAGGCCGCCTCCTTACCGTTTTTTCGGCACAAGTTCATAGTCATACCCTTTCCGCTGATTACAGTAGGTGCAAGTGTCTTTTGCCGTTTGGTGCGGGTCGATCCTGCGCAAATAATAAGCACCCGTGCCGTAGAAATTGTCGGCGCAGGTGCTGCAAAGGCAGAGGATCAGTTTTTTCGGGACGCTTTCAATCAGACCGATGCTGACCGCCAGCGCATGATTGATGCCGCAAATGTGCTTTTCGGACAGATGCCCAATGAAGTTGCCCAAGCGGCGCTTATCGACGGTGCGCAGCTGTTCCAGCAGGACGATAGAGGGCAGCTTCAAGCCGTCCTCGGCGTCGATGTAGTAGTGGGTAGGAAGTTTGGCTTTCACGCCGGTTTTGCTTGTAATGGAAGCGATAATGACCGTGGGGCTGTGTTTGTTCCCAACATTATTCTGAATGATCACGACGGGACGGTAGCCCTCCTGCTCAGAGCCGATGCCCCGGCCCAGATCAGCGTAATACATATCGCCGCGCAAATATGTGTGGTTCATTCTGTGATGACCTCCTTTGTGTATTTAGGCGTTTCCGCCTATGTAGAGGTCAAGCGGCAGAACAGAATTGAGGTTGGTGAGAGATAAAACATTCTCTGTTTCGTCTGACCCGTCCCGCCGCTTGACCGTAGTATTTTGAAGAAAATCTATTTGTCCTCGACACCCCGATTTCCTATTGGGAAGTCATCAAGCGGCCGATGGCTGTCGGCTCCACGGGGATTTCACCCTCACGAGGTTCTCTCATGACCGCCCCCATTGCCTGCGACGGCTTCACGGTCGAAATGCCGCTTATCACGCTCGGACTGTGGCTGGACGGGAGTATCGTTAGCCCTATTGCCGGTCGTCGCCGGGGCGGGAGCCACCCGCCCGTGATAGCCGACTGTATATCGCTCCCCGCAATGCGGGTTGTGGCGCAGCCGCTAATGTGGCTCATGCTTTCGCAATGGCAATAGGAATGTGCTTGATGAATGGGTATTTGGTTGTCAAAGGCCATCCCTGCTTGCCGAAAAGGAAAACAGGCAGAGAGTTTTCGTACCTCTCCACCTGTTTCCTCACTTAAAGGCTATTTTTCAACCACCTATTCCAAAAAAATTTTTCAATCTTTTTTCGGCGGCCGCAACCGATTTTGCAACGGCCTGAAAAGTGCATCCCTCCATTCCTGCGATCTGCTCATAGGTCAAGCCTTGAAAATAGTAGAGGATCAACCTCCGCTTTTGTATTTCGGGCAGTTCGGAGATCGCTCTATGTAACTGCGCATATTCCATGCTCTGCAAAGCGCTTTCTTCGACCGTCGCCGGACGATGCATGGCCCGGTCATACAACGATGCCTCCGTAAGCTCCGATTGCTCATAGTGGCGATCCACTTCGTTCAGATAGGAGAGGTCGTCCAGCTCAAAGGAATCAAACAGCGCAAATACGGCAGCATTGATCTCAAGATGATGCCGATGTCTCTGTCCGTCCGAAAAGGTCAGCCAGTGGCGGCCGTCCCCGGTCGTGCCGATGGTATAGGGATTGTATTTGTCCTTCCTTCGTTTCGGATGGTTTCCATCCATGATATTTTCCTCCGTTTCGATTTGAATTTTGAAAATCCAAATCGTGCGGAGGACTGCGGCAGCCTACGCTGCAGACCGAAAAGCGCAGACATAGGAAAATGCATCTGCAGAAAGCGAAGGCCTGCAAAACAAGTGAGTATAATCTATATGGGGTGGCTGTTTTTACTACATATTTCATTGCTCGGAGAGCGCTTCTTGAGGAACTCACCATTCGCAACGCAGGCTATAGAATGAAATAAAACTTGCTACTTTTTACAGGGAAGGCGGTTTGCAAACAAATAAACACAAAAAATCCCTCCAATCTAAAAAACTCAGATTGGAGGGATATACGCGCAATGAATCAGCCCGCCAACATTCGTTTTTTTATTTGGCGGGATATATGATTTCGTATTTGTTGCATCGCTTATTTGCCGATACTTGTACAGTTGACATGAATGGCGCTGCTATAACAATTACTTACTATAATGAAGCTCCATTAACAAAAGTCAAGCCAAAAAACAAAAAAAACATGCGAACATCTTAGCGGAGAGAAGGAGATCATTTTTCATGGTCATCTTTTGGAATTATATTTTCTAATAAATTCTATCAAAAATATAAAAACAGTATTGACAGAGGAAAATGGGTTTGTCATAATTACACCAATACGTTTCATTTTTTTACAGAAACGTACAAAATTTTACTTTGTGGGGTAAAGAAATATGAAAGAAGGCGTAAAGAAGAGCATATCCCTCATCCTTGTGCTGACGCTGCTGGTGCAGCTGCTGCCGGTGGTGGCATTCGGTGTCGGCGACGAAACAAACGATCTGGACATCAGTACAGACAGCGAAACGGTGTCCATGAAGGACGACGATGCGGAGATCGTCGGCGAGGAGGACGCGCTGCGCGAGGAATCCGTCAAGCATTTCCGGCTGCGGGACGGGGGCTACATGCTGGTGGAGTACGAGACGGCAGTGCACTACCAGACGGCGGACGGGTCCTGGGAGGAGATCGACAACACGCTGCAGAAAACCGGTCAGCAGTATGTTGCCCAGGCGGGAGACATGACGCGGAAATTTGCCGCGTCGCTCGACAGCGGCTTCCTGTTCGAGACGGCGTATCAGGGGCAGAGCGTGTCGATGTCGCTGGCGCGGCGCAGCAGCCGCGACGTTGTGGCGGTCGCGCCGGACGTTCCGGCAGCGGAGGAAACGGCAGCCCCCGAAGAAACAGCGGCACCGGAGACCGTCGACCAGCCGCAGGAGGCGGAGCAGACGGAGGCAGACCTTCCGCGAGCGCCCGCGGAAGCCGCGGCGGAGACGGATGCGCCGCAGCAGGAGACGGATGCGCCGCAGCAGGAGACGGATGCGCCGCAGCAGGAGACGGCAGAGGAGCTGCCGCTGCTGGACGACGCGGCGTATACGTTGGTCACGTCCACGGCGGCGGCCAGGATGGAAAACCCGGGGGCCAAAATGCGCACCTTCAGCAAGCTGGCGGAGAAAGACAAGATCCAGCCGCAGAAAATCCGCTCCAGCGTTGCGTTCGACAACGTGATGGACGGTGTCAGCCTGCTGTACCAGAACTATGGATATAACGTAAAAGAGAGCATCATCATTGACAAACAGCAGGAGCAGTATGCCTACTCGTTTGTGCTGAATATGCAGGGCCTGACACCGACGCTCGAGGCCGATGGTTCCGTGCTGCTGCGCAGCGCCGGCGGCGAGGTGATCTACGAGATCCCGGCGCCGTCTCTGGCGGATGCCAACAACGTCACATCGGTGGAGGACGCCGCCTATCGGCTCGAGCGCATCTCGGGCGGTTATCTGCTGACTGTGGAGGCGGACCCGGAGTGGATGAACGCGCCGGAGCGCGCCTATCCCGTAACGCTCGATCCGACGATCCTGCTGCACAACAAGGGCAATGTCCTGACGACGTATATCCGTTATGCAGCCCCGAATTCTGTCGCCCCGAATGCGGCAGATCAATATTGTGGTTATATTGAGGATAGTTCGTACGGTTCGTGCGACATTTATATGAAATTGAATTTGCCCGAAATCCCCAACGGTTGTGTTCCTGTGCGGGCAGAGATTGCGCTGTATCATGCAGGCTTCTTCGCTTCCAACCACTTTGGCGGAGCTGCACCCGACGGAAATCTAACAGTGGAAGCACATATATGTGACGGAACAGTGTCAAATGTGTCAAGCTTGACATGGAACGATGTATATGCTGGTGCATTATCTTTCGATCGCACGATATTGGATTACCAAAAGGTTAGTAAAGGCACACTCGGGGAATATATCACATGGGATATTTCACGAGCGATTGTTGAACGTTCCGTCACTGGTTCAGAGACAATCGGCCTAATACTCGAGACAATGGACTGCATCGAGAATTACCGTGTTGCCAACCTGATCGGCAGCGGATACCACGACTACAGCCCGTATTTTGCGGTGTACTACCGCAACCCGGTCGGGCTGGAGAGCTACTATACCTATCAGGAGGCCTCGGCAGCAAAAGCGGGTGATCTCTCCATCCAGAATTTCACGAACCAGTTCACGCTGGACCGCACGGATGTCTCGCTCTCTCTCGAGCCGGCATCCTACGCGCTGCGCCACATCTACAACAGCGCATATTCCGGAAGCTGGTTTTCGGAGAACGGATCGGTCGGCCTGCACACGCGGAATTTTTCTTCCATGCGCATCGGCATCGGCTGGAAGCTCTCCGCGCAGCAGACGGTGGTGGAGTGCAAGGTCGGCGACGAGACGTATCTGGTCTATAACGACGAGGATGGCACCGAGCATTACTTCAGCAAAACGGCGACCAACACCTATGAAGATGAGGACGGCCTCGGCCTGAAGATCGTCAGGTCCACCAGCGGCGGCAACACGATTTACACCATGACGGACATGGACAAGTACCGCACATGGGTGTTCCACAACGGCTACCTGATCTCCATCACGGACAACAACAGCAACACGATCTATTTTGCCTACAATGCGGCATACGGCAGCGGCAGCGCGTGGAAGCCGGTCAAGGACGCTTCCACCAACCGGCTCGTGCAGATCGTCATGGCCATTCACGACGGCGCAAGCCAGACGGTCGCAAACCTGACCTACAGCGGCGACCGGCTCTCCAGCGTGACGGACTACGCCGGCCGCACCACGAGCTATACCTACGACTCTGCCGGACACCTGACGCAGGTGACGTATGCGGACGGCACGTGTGCGTACTACCAGTACGATCCGGCGAACGGGACCATGATCACGCTGTATGACGGCGAGGCGCAGTACGGTCTGGAGATCTCGTACATTTTCAATTTCGGCGTCCGATCCACGTTCCGCGTGCGGGAATTCACCGCTGGCAGCGCACCGGCGGACGGTCAGCGGCAGTATGGCAGTGCCTTCCACGCCTACCGCGACGGTGTGCGGCAGACATCGTACCGTTTCTACGGCCCGGATCATACCCGAGATACCGCGGACGACACGATCACCAGCTACATTCTCGACTATACCGGCAAGACGATCTGCGCCTTTGACAGCAACACGGACCGCTCGGAGCTGCTCGGCGTCAGCGCCGCCAACTACACGAGCAACAACGGCACCAGCAAAACGAACAACCGCCTGACCGGCGCAGCGGCCATGGGCACATCGTCGCCAAACCTGCTGTCCAACTCCGGCCTGGAGACCTGCACCGGCAACGCCGCAGACGGCTGGGCGCAGCTGCCGTTCAGCACGTCCGCCTCGGCGGGCACACAGTCCGGAAACCGGACGCACCTCGGCAGCGCCTCGATCCAGACCACGGCGCCCGGCAGCGGCATGTATCACGAGGCCGCGCTGCAGGCAGGCACGACCTACACCTTCTCCGGCTACGTGAACACGTGCGACATGACCGCGTTCGATTCGGGCGGCAGCGTGTATCTTGCGGCGCTCACGGCCGACCAGATCGCCGATCTGTCGCAGGCGAGCCGCTCGCCGTGGAAGAGCGAACGGGTGAACTACCAAACGGACGCCTCGGTCAGCCGCGGCTGGGAAAAGGTCAGCGTGACCTTCACGCCGGAAACGTCGGGCACATACTACATGGCCTTCCTGCAGGACAAGGCGGACGGCACGGCCTATTGCGATGACCTGCTGCTCGAAAAGGGCGAGGCCGCGTCCGAGATCAATCTGGTGCAAAACGGCAGATTCTCGCAGCTCGTCAACGGAAAACCGGACTTCTGGACCGCCAACAAATACACGATCACCAACGAGCACCCCACCGGCCAGCCGAACAGCAAGTCCATGCACATCGGCAGCACGATGAACGGCTACGCGCGCACGCATCAGGTCATCCCGCTCAATCTCCCGGCAGACGAGGCGACGTTCCTGCTCTCCGGCTGGGGCAAGGCGACGAGCGTCGGCGGCACGGCCCGCAAGCACGTCCACGGCTACGAGCGGTATTTTGGCCTTGTCGCAGAGATCGCCTATACCGACGGCACGACCGAAAACCAGTACGTGAGCTTCAACGGGGACTACGCGGGCTGGCAGTTTGCATCGGGCGTCATCGTGCCGGGCAAGCGCGACGAGTGGGTCAAAGAGATCACGGTGCGCTGCGCCTATGACTACAACGCCAACGAAGCATATTTCACGGACATCAGCCTCGTGCTCGAACCGGCGGAGACCTACAGCTACGACAGCAAGGGCAACCCCGTCGCGGCGACGGACGGCAGCGCCAAAACGGCGAGCGAGTACTTCACGGACTCCCAGCGTCTCAAGAGCTATACCACGCCCGGCGGCGCAAAGCACACGCTGTGGTACGACGCAAGCAACAACCTGCAGGAGGATACGCTGGCCGGCCTGACGAATTACACCTACCACAACGGTTCCGGCAGCCCCACGACGAGCATGACGCGCAAGGGGTACAGCGGGGACTATCTCAAGTCCCAAAACGTCTACGACAGCTCCCGCCGCTTCCGCACGCAGGCCGTGGACGTCAACGGCGTCACAACGGGGTACGCATACGACACCGGTGCTGCGCGCCTGTACAGGACGACGGCGGCCAACGGCACGCAGCAGGATTACCGCTACTGCACCGGCAGCGACCGCACCGCCCTCACGTACATCAACGGTGTCGCCTCCATCCGCTATACCTACGACCGCGCGCAGCTGAGCGACCTCATCCGCAAAGGGTATCTGGGCTCGACGGGCTTCTGGCAGCACTACCTGCTGGGCTATGATGCCTTCGGCAACATGACGCGCGTGCAGGTCTGCGCCTCGAGCGCGGAGCGAGAGGGGTACACTACGCCCATCACCCTCGCGTCGTATACATATGAGGGCAACGTCAATAACGGCCGGCTGGCCACGATGGCCTACGGCAACGGCGACAGTGTCAGCTACACCTATGACGCGTTTGACAGGCAGCGCACCGCTGCGTATAATGACGGTACAACCTACCACTACGACTACAGCGGCGACAACGACCTTGCGCGGCAGTACGTCACGGACGGCAGCGGCGCGGTCACGGAGCAGTACAGCTACCAGTATGACAGCCTCGGCCGGCTCATCCATTCGCGCCAGTCTATGGGCGGCGGCACACTCGTGCAGCTCACGCAGCATATGTACGACGATGCCAACCGCATGACGTCACAGACGTGGCAGTTCGGCACGGGGCTGTACCGGCAGCAGTATTCCTACACCGGCGTCAAGGCCGACGGTGCGACCGACGGCTCGGTCGACGGCACGATCAGCGCCATCACGACCACGATCCCGGGCCAGCTCGACGTCACGTCTAAGTACGAGTACAATGACCTGCGCCAGCTTGAGAAAAAGACGGTCACTGTGCCCAACCAGAACAGGGGCACGACCACGGTCTACACCCGCAGCTATACCTACTCGGTCATCGCGGAGGATGACGGCTGCAACCGGATGGGTACGCGTCTGGCGAGCACGGGCTATACGTTCGGCTCAAGCAGCCGCGGCTTCACGTATACCTACGACGCAGCTGGCAACATCTCCAGGATCGTCACTGCGGGCACGAGCGTGCCCACAGCGGCCGCGTCGAAGGAATATGGCTACGACGCGCAGGGCCAGCTGGTGTCCGAGGTCAACGGCAGCGGCACGACCTTCGGCTATGCCTACGACACGGCGGGCAACATTCGGAGTATTACGAAAGACGGCACGGTCACGAAGTCCTTCGGCTACACAAACCCCTCGTGGCCGGATCTACTCACGAGCGTGACGGCGAACGGTACGACCAAGGATGTCCTGTATGAGGGGCAGTCGCAGACGAGCGACCTCCCGGCCTCCGGCAACCCGGTTACATATTACAACGGCAAGGATTATTCCTTCACGTGGACGAAGGGGCGTCAGCTTGCAGAAGCCATCGTGGACGGCCAGACCGTGAAGTACACCTACGACATGTCCGGCGTCCGCAGCGGCAAGCAGGTCGGTGATACGACCTATACCTACACGACGCTCTCCGGCAAGGTCATGCGCCAGCAGTGGGACGGCAAAACGCTTGAGTTTGTCTACGACGACAGCAGCCAGCCCTTTGCCATGATCTACAAGCACGGGTCGGAGACGGAGCTGTACTATTACCTTGTCAATGCACAGGGGGATGTGTCCGCCATCCTCGATTCGGGCGGCAAACTCGCTGCGTCCTACGACTATGATGCCTGGGGCAACTGCACGGTGTACGACAGCAGCGACGCGGCGATTGGCGACCTCAACCCCCTGCGCTACCGCGGCTATTACTACGACGCTGAGACCGGCTTCTACTACCTCCAGAGCCGGTACTACGACTTTGCCAACTGCCGGTTCATCAACGCGGATGGGGTCGTAACGACTAATGTTGCCGAGTTCCTCGAATGCAACATGTTTGCGTATTGTACCAATAATCCTATAAATTTTAGCGATGAAGATGGAAAATGCTATTATGCAAATGGTGTTTGGACACATGATGCGTGGGAAAACATCGGCGGGTATGAGAAGAAACCGGAGCCAAAAGGTGTCACTGGAACATATGGCTCTGTTTCGGCTGCCTGGGGAATCGCAGGATCGGTATCTGTTGCGCGAGTTACAGATAGCCGCGGGAATGAAGCACTTGCAATTACTGCTGGATTCGGTGGTGGTTTGGGGGGTAGTTTCTCTATTGATGCGGCACAAAAGGAATTCGAAGCAGGTGATCCCGGATCATCACTTGGGGTTGTGTATTATCCGGATGCGTCTGTTGTTTGGGATTTGCAAGGATGGGGCGTAGCAGTTGGTGGTACATGTATACTGGTATCAGGCGAAGTCTCTTCTTCCACTATAAATGGTTATTCAATAGCTCCTGCTTTTGGCCTAGACTTCCATGCATTGATCACTTATACTTGGGTTGTTCCAATCAACGACCGTTCTCGGAAAGGACGATAACGATATTACCATGAGATTATTACGTTATGAAATCCCATTTACTATGGAAGAGACTACACAAAAGCTGCGCGCGCAGATGCAAGGGCAGTATCGTTTAGAGCCGTTTCTCTTGCTGAACATGATTCCGTTTTGCGGAAAGCACGGCCTTTACGGCCGCATCAAGCAGCAGAAAATATGGGCAGTTGCAGTCAGCGGCTATGATATGTTTCCACGTAGATTTTTTAGAGGGACATTGCAAGATCGCGGTGGACATACAATCCTGGAAGGAAGATTTGTCCATTCCTGGGCATTGTGGATTTATTTGTTGGTAGCACTCGCTTGGGTGGAAACACCACTTTATTTGGGCGGATGGCCTCGCAGTGTGCTTATGAATGGATTTGTCACGTGGCTATGGTTCTTGGCCATGGCTCTGATACCCGGAATTCTCAAAAACAAGAAGAATGAGCAGCTTGTCAGAACATGCTTTGAGAATCTTTGTACGAATGAGACGGACTGCTCCAGCAATTAAATCAGCCTCGAACCCTCAATTCTCATTCGTCGCAAGCGGGCGGTGCTGTTGCACCGCCCGCGTTTTGTTTCTCTTGGTGGGGTTGCGTTCGCGCCAAGAAAAATGAACAAATGCCATTATATATGGTTTTTCGTGCTTTTTCTTATCTATTCTGGAATACCGTAGCCTAAAATTTCGTAGTATCCCACCGGATATTGGCGCTGTCGGCAGCTGTCGCCGGAATTGCCCTCGATGGTGTAGACAATGCCGTTTTCGCATTTCTCCACGATGCCGACATGATCGGACTGCCCGTCCTGCGGACCGGATGAGCCCTTGTTGTCCCAATCGAAGAAAATGATCTGACCGGCAGACGGCTCAAAGCTGCCGTCCTGCCATTGTCCACGGTCCTTGAACCACTGCACCCCATTGACACAGCCTGCGAACTTCGGAATAACGCCGCTGTCGATATAGCCGCACTCATTCGCACACCAAGATACAAAGCAGGCGCACCACTCCACACGGGAGTTAAATCCATACCATGACCAATAGGGCTGACCGCCCACATTGCCGATCTGCGACAAGGCCACCGTGACGATAGCATCGTCCCCGGAGTAAATGCCGTAAAGGACGGCTGACCACATACTACGGTTTTCCTCGGCAAGCAATTCAGAGAGCTGCTGCCGCTGATCGGCGTTGAAGTTGAAACGGTCTGCCATTTCTTCGGCGGTCTTGTGGCTGACCGTAATATAAAGGTAGGTGTGTGTGACCGTTGTAACGGTTTCTACAATGTTCCCGTGGCCGTCATCGGTTTCGGTGATAATCTTTCCGGGCTTTCTCTCAATGTGAGAAGATATTTCATTCATCTGCCAGAAAATATCTTTGAGGATGGCTTTCTTGGCATCGTCCACCGTGGCGACCTCCTGCGGATCGTTGGGGTCGGTGGTGGTTTTCACCGCATACACGGCCAGCACCTCCGGCCAGACGGCACGGGAGCCGGACATCTCCAGCTCATCATAGGTGAGATTTGCCCTTGCGGTATCGATCTGCGACTGATAGTCGGCGTTAATTTCCTGCACAGCCTGCCGCATAGTTTGCCCCGTGCCGCTGCCCTCGTCGGAGAAGAAGATGCCGAAACAAGAGCCGACGATCAGCCCGATCAGGCAGACTACGATGATGACGGTGACAGAGACCCATCCACCGGCGGCGATAGCTGCGGCTAAGGCCTTCGCTTTGGCAATTACGGCTTTAACAGCGGTAGTAGCCTTGACAGCCGTCTTCCTTGTGGAACTAGCAAACGCCTGCCTACTGCGGCTATTTGCTTTGATGGTGTTATGCACCGGCTTCTTTGGTAAATCCGCCTTTCTCAGCTGAAAGTGCTCTTTTGCCTTGGAGATGTTTTGCTTGGTGACCTTTACACCCTTGCGGTTAGCCTTATCCACCCCGTATGCGGCTTCGTGAGCTGCCGTTTCCACCCCGGTCAAAGTGCGGTCGGCGGCGTATTCTTCGGGAGAGGATTCCGCTGCAAAAACGCCGCGCTCCGCCTTGTCCTTGGTGCGGACATAGGCATCCTTCATCCGCTCAGCGGCCACCGCCGATTTGTCGATCACCTTTACCGTTCCCTTGACCACATCTCTCGTTTTGATGTCAGGCATGGCTGCCCACCTCCGCAGAGGGCGCGGCGATCCGCTTGGCAACAACGACCATGCGCCCGTTTTTGCGGCTGTATTCACAGGTGGAAAGCGTGATCAGCTTATCGCCGTATTCCGCCGTAACGCCGGTGTCGTAGAGAGAAAGCGCCTTGCATCGGGAGATATAAGCATCAAAGTCCTCCGCCGACTCTGCACGGGTGAAGTGATAATACTTGAAACCCCGTTCGGAATAGGCAACAGTCTTGAACACTGCCACGATCTCATATTCGCCAAAGCCAGATAGCGTATCAAAATGGATGGTCTTGTGCTCTCTATAAAAGTCCTCGTTTTCATACTTGCAGAGATCGGTAAACATCGTCCCGTTGTTCATGTGGTGGCCGTAGATCACGCAGTTGTCGGACAGCGCAATGTCGCAGTTTTCCTGTACATAGGGCACGCCGTAATCGCTGTACTGTTTGTCAAAGCCCCGTTTCAGATAGAAATTCGGCTCGTCCACGGTCTGCATCACGGGATAGTCGATGTTTGTGCCGGGAACGGAGAGCCAGCCCACAAAGTCACTGTTCTGCTCCTGCACCGCCCGGTACTTTTCAAATGCCGTCAGCTCCGGCAACGGCTTGGTTTCCACCAGTACGGCGACCTGTTCAAAGGCTTCGGTGGCCTGTTTTCCGTCCGCATACTGCCGACAGAGCATGATGCCGGAGAAAAGGAAAAGGGCGGCACATACGGCCGCCCCGATCATCAGATATTTGCTTTTCATATATGGCCTCCTTTAAGATGCGTTTCCGCTGCCGAACACACCCTCGCCGGGGCGCGTCGTCATCAAGCGGTAAAGCTCGGTATCTTTGGGAAAACGGTTGATAAACGGCACCAGCGCCGAGCCGTATTTGATCAGCCCGCAGCCTGCGTCGGCGTTGGTGACATAGCTCATTTGCTCGTCGGAGATGTTCAGGAGCTTCGAGAGCTTGGCACGGTCGGAAAACGCCTGATTGAGCATGACCACAAATTCGGAGTTGGAAAGCATCGTGCTCGCCTGCACGGAATCCAGCAGATATTCCACATTCTGCGTGATGGCGGTGGGATAACCGTTGCGCTTACGGAACTGTCGCCATGCGGAATTAAAGAAAATGCCGCTCTGCTCATTTTCAAAAACGACATGAAATTCGTCGATGAAGATGTGGGTGCGCTTGCCCTTCTTCCAGTTAAGGGTGACACGGTTGAGAATGGTGTCGGTGATCACCAGCAGTCCCGTCGGCTTCAACTGCTCGCCAAGGCCGTGAATATCGAATACGACGATGCGCTTGTCGAGATCGACGGTGCTTTCGTGACCGAAAATATCCAGTGAGCCGGTGGTGAACAGCTCCAGCGACAAGGCGATCTCCTTTGCCTTTTCTTCGGGCTGTTCCAGCAGCTTGTTTCGCAGGTCGCAGAGCGCAGCGGGCTTGCCCGTCCGCTCGGCATCCTGATACACCAGCGCCGTGCAGCGGTCGATGATGGATTTCTGCTGTGGGCCGACACCGGCCTTGTCGATCTGCTCCACAAGGGACATGATGAACTGCGATTTTTCCACGATGGGGTTGTTCTCGCCGTAGCCGTCCACCATATACATGGCGTTCAAACGATCTTTGCCGCCTGCCGCCATATGAATGACGGTCGCCGTTTCCTTGCCCAAAGCCGCCGCCAGCGCACCAAATTCGTTTTCAGGATCGCAGACCAACACATCATCGGCGGTGTCGAGAATGAGAAAAGCGATCAACTCCTTGGCGCTGAACGATTTGCCCGAACCGGGCACACCCAGCAGGAACGCCGACTGGTTCAGAAGATTTGCTTTGTTGCACATGATGAGGTTGTGGGAAATAGCGTTCTCTCCGAAGTAAATACCGCCCTTGTCCTGCACTTCTTGCACCTTAAAGGGCATAAACACCGCAAGGCTCTCGGTGGTGAGGGTACGGAACGCATTGATCCTCCGTGTGCCGATGGGGAGAACGGTGTTCAGCCCGTCGAACTGCTGGAATTTCAGCACGGCGAGCTGGCACATATGCTTTCGTGCCACGGCAAGTACCGTTTCGGTGTCGCTGTCGAGCTGTTTTTTGTCGTCGGCGGTAATGACCATCGTAATGACCGCCAGCATCATCCGTTGATCCCTCGTGGTCAGGTCGTCCAGAAATTCCTTGCTCTCCTTGCGTTGGAGCTCCATATCATAGGGGACGACGGCGGAGAAATTGTTGTTGGCGTTCTGCCTGCGCTGCCAGTTGGTAATGTTGGTTTCGATACCGAGCAGACGGTTCTCCACCTCCCGCACGGCCTCGTCGGTGGGAATCGGCACAACATCGATCGACAGCATCATATTCCGGTTGAAATCGGTCAGCTCTGTGACCATGCTGTCTTTGATATACGAGGCGTAGTCCTTCAAAAACAAGACCCGGCAGTATTTCTCGCCCAGCTTCAAACAGTCGCTGCTTTTCTCCATCGAGTTAGGGCAGATATAGTCCTTGAAATCGTGTCCCTTACGCATCATGTCCTGTGGGTCGAAGTGAAACGCCGCTTCTTCACCCTGACGGTAGAAGTCGTGGAGCACCCGCAGCTTTTCGGCGGCATCCAGCTCGGTACACTTGGAGCCGAGGGCTGCGAAAAGGGCAATCAAGTCAGCGCCGATCCGGGCAAAGTAGGTACGGGCTTCTTCAATGTCCTTTTTGCAGACCGACACCGTGATATATTTTTCCTGAATGATGCCGTTGACGCCGGTAGCCTTGTCAAGCAGCATTTGATTGTATTCCCTGCGGTACACATCGCAGGCATCGCCCCGCATGGGCATCAAGATCGACTGCTCGAAATTTGCCCGGTTCAGCCTGCGATTGTTGATGGTGATCTTTGTCGTCGCCCCGGAATCCAGACTGTTCAGCAGCTCCGAATAGGCAAGGAACATCTGCTCCTTGTCCTCACGGTTTGCCACAAGGTAGTTGATGTCGGTAAACTGATAGGTCTTGGAAAAGCGGCTGCCCACCTGAAAAATGCCGTCCTTCCAGATGCGGCGGACGGGGATCATATCCTGCACCTTGCGGGGCACGGTGTACCGCTCCTTGTCCTGTTTCAGCAGGTTTTTCAGCGTCTTGATCATGATTTTCCTCCCTCCAATTTGTCTTTAAGCGCTTCGTAGTAGAGGTTCGATGCCTCAAAGCGAAGCTCTTTCGGCTCTAACAGCTCCGAGCGCAGCCACGCCCAGAGAAATTGCTCGGCGGTCATGCCGTGATAAGTGATAAAGCCCAGCGCCGCAAAGGGTGCGGCACCGAGAATACACATCCAACTGACGGTTTCCGTCCCAAAGTGGGGCTTCAGCA
>ERZ827104.1894-NODE-1894-length-17152-cov-2.897350_pt1 | contig 17152 bp, 13 predicted proteins | sample MGYA00519781_ERZ827104 | MGnify/ENA primary metagenome ERZ827104 (study PRJEB31778, sample SAMEA3449257) | human gut metagenome | biome: human gut; feature: human-associated habitat; material: faeces | place: United Kingdom | collected 2010/2012 ...
CCCCTGCCTTGTCATAGCTGAAGAAACGAGCCGTACCACCAAAAGTGAGGGTACCGGGAATGACATTGTACTGGTCACCGCTGTGGACAAAGCCCAAGGAAATGGTCAGGCATTCAAAGGGGTCGACACGGCGCATCCGAAAGCTTGAAAGCTCACTGTAGATGGCGTGGAAACAGTCGATTGGGCTCCGGGCAAGATCAGGCCGGGCCCCGTGGCCAAACTGACCGGAAAGCTCGACAACAAAAGCGCAGCCCCCACTCATGACAGGACCGGGACAAAGCGACACGGTTCCAGAAGGCATGTCCCAGCGCACGTGGGTCGCATAGCAGCCATCGATGGGAAGCTTCAGGTCATGGACGATGTAGGGCAGGAGGTTCTTGATGTCTCCGCTTGTTTCCTCACCGCGTTCAAAACAAAAGACAAGCTTGCCGGCAAATTCATCCTTGTGGGCGGCAAGGATGCGCGCCGCAGTAAGGGTCATGGCCATATGGCCGTCGTGCCCGCAGGCGTGGCTGACACCGGGGACCTTGGAAATGCAGGCTTTGGATTCTTTCAGGTTTTTCTCGCTTTCCTTGATGGGAAGGGCATCGGTATCACTGCGCATGAGGAGGGTCCTCCCCTTTTTCCCGCTGTCAAGGATGGCAAGAAGGCCCCCGTCAGGGACATTCACGGTTTCAAGGCCAAGGCCCTTGAGATACGATTCAAGGAAGGCAATGGTCTTTTCTTCTTCATTGCTCAGTTCCGGATATTCATGAAAATGACGGCGCAGACGGACCGTTTCCGCAAATTCCGCCTTTGCCTCACTGAGGATGTTCATAGGCGTTCCTTTCATATAAGGCGCTGCTTGGCAGCATACGAAGGTGCCCGCAGGGGCCCTTCCAAAGACATAAAATTACAGTTTATTATACCATGAATTGCTGATTCTTCCATGCCTTTAGCCCCTTGCCCAGCAAAAGTTCCAGAAAAAGACACAACCTCCTTCCATAGGAAAAGAGACACTCACTGGTGCTTTTATTTTCCTATGAAAGGAGGCTCATGTGGGCACGAGGAAATGGACACTCCCGGTCCCCTTTATTTCAAGGTGCCAGATGATTGTGTTTGCGGAAAGGGCAAGGCCTTTCCTATAACAAAAGCTCAGCGCTTTGTTACCAGCTCATGAAGGGTCTTCTTCTGTCCATCAACAAGCGACCTTCCCAAGGTCAGCTGCTTGACGTTTTCCTTCGGTGCAGGACCGCCATAGGAGGTACGGGCAGCCACGCAGTTTTCAGGACGCAGGGCTTCAAGGAGATCCTTTTCGAAAAGGGGCGAAAACTGTTTGTACTCATCCAAGGTCAGCTCCACAAGATACTTGCGATGCTTGATGCCATAGGCCACGGCTTCGCCGACGACTTTATGGGCCTTACGGAAGGGCAGGCCTTTCTTGACAAGGTAATCGGCAAGATCCGTCGCATTGGAATAATCCTTATGGACAGCTTCGGCCATGCGTTCTTTATTCACTGTCATGGTAAGGAGCATATCCCGAAACACGGTAAGGGAAAACTTCACCGTATCGACTGCATCAAAGAAACCTTCCTTATCTTCCTGAAGGTCCTTGTTATACGCAAGGGGCAGACCCTTGAGCGTTGTCAAAAGGGCCATGAGGTGACCATAGGTCCGCCCCGTCTTGCCGCGAACGAGCTCGGAAATGTCGGGATTCTTTTTCTGGGGCATCATGGATGAGCCCGTTGCAAAAGCATCATCAAGATCGATGAACCCAAATTCCGTCGAGGACCAAAGACAGATTTCCTCACTGAGGCGGGACAGGTGCATCATGAGGATGGATGCGGCAGAAAGAAATTCCAAGAGGTAATCCCTGTCGCTTACGGCGTCCATGCTGTTGCCATAGACTGCATCAAAATTGAGTTCCTCGGCCACTTGGAAGCGGTCGATAGGAAGGGTTGTCCCCGCCACGGCACCCGCCCCGAGGGGCATGATGTCCGCTCCTTTCCACACCCCTTCGAGGCGGCGGAAATCGCGCAGGAACATATTGAAGTAGGCCAAGAGATGATGGCAGAAAGTAATGGGCTGCGCCCGCTGCAGATGGGTGTATCCGGGCATGAGCGTATCCTGATTTTTTTCCGCCACCGTCAGCAGGGCTTCCTCAAAGCGGATAACAAGGTCCATGACTTCGGTCACAACCCGTTTCATATACATATGCATGTCAAGGGCCACCTGGTCGTTGCGGCTCCTAGCTGTATGGAGACGGGCGCCGGCATCGCCGATGCGCTCCGTAAGGGCCGCTTCCACATTCATGTGGATATCTTCCAGTTCGGTCTTGAATTCGAACGTTCCCTTTTCAATATCATCAAGGATGCCCGTAAGCCCCTTCACGATTTTTTCGGCATCACCTTCCGAAATGATGCCCGTTTTGGCCAGCATGTGCGCGTGGGCAATGCTGCCGCGGATATCTTCATGGCAGAGGCGCTGATCATATTCAATGGAAGCGTTGAAAGCGTCTACCAAAGCATTTGTATCCTTACTGAATCTTCCACCCCATAATTTTGCCATCTTATTTCAGTTTCCCCTGTTTCATGAGGGCCCGAACCGTCAGCGGCAGGCCAAAGAGGGTAATGAATCCCTTCGCATCGGTCTGATCATATACATCGTCTTCGCCGAAGGTGACATATTCCTTGCTGTAGAGGGAATAGGGGCTCGTCGTGCCGGCAGAAATGATATTGCCCTTGTAGAGCTTCAGACGAACCGTGCCGGTCACCGTTTTCTGCGTTTCATCAACAAAGGCCTGGAGCGCTTCCCGCAGCTGGGAGAACCACATACCATCATAGACGAGTTCCGCATAACGGATGCCGATCTGTTCCTTATAGTTATAGGTGGCCCGATCAAGGCAGATATTTTCCAGTTCGTTATGGGCATAGTAGATGATGGTACCGCCCGGCGTTTCATAGACACCGCGGTCCTTCATACCGACCAGCCGGTTTTCCACCATGTCGGCAATACCAATGCCGTTGCGCTTACCGATTTCGTTAAGGGTGGTGAGAAGTTCCACCGGTTCCATCTTCTTGCCATTGACGGCGACCGGAACCCCTTCGACAAATTCCAGGTCCACATATTCGTCCTTATCGGGAGCGCCTTCGGGCGTACCGGAAAAGATATAGATATCCGGATTTGGTTCATTGGCTGGATCTTCGAGGTCGCTGCCTTCATGGGAAAGATGCCAGATGTTCCAGTCCATGCTGTAGTCTTTTTTCTTCGTGACCGGTACCGGGATATTATGGGCGGAGGCAAAATCGATGGCATCTTCACGGGATTTGATGTTCCATTCCCGCCAAGGAGCGATGACCTGAAGCTGCGGAGCCAGGGCCTTGATGCCCAGTTCAAAGCGGACCTGGTCGTTGCCCTTACCTGTAGCGCCGTGACAGATGGCATCGGCATTTTCCTTCAGTGCCACTTCAACAAGATGCTTTGCAATGACCGGACGGGCAATGGACGTTCCCAAGAGATACTTCTTTTCATAAACGGCACCGGATTTGACCATGGGCCAAGCATAATCGCGAAGGAATTCATCTCGCAGGTCAAGGACATAAGCCTTGGAAGCCCCGCTCTTTAGCGCCTTATCATGAACAAAGCTCATATCATCGCCTTGTCCCAAATCGGCCGTTACGGTAATGACTTCACAGTTATTATAGTTTTCCTTCAGCCAAGGAATGATGACGGACGTATCGAGGCCGCCGGAATAAGCAAGAACAACTTTTTTGATTTCGTCTTTTTTCTTCATGATCGGGTTCTCCTTTTTTTCTATGGATTAAAGGACTTCATCGCTCATTAGCAATGCCATAATGGCCTTTTGGACGTGGAGCCTGTTTTCAGCTTCATCAAAGACAGCAGAGTGTGGCCCTTCAATGACATCATCGGTGATTTCTTCTCCCCTGTGGGCCGGCAGGCAGTGAAGCACCATGGCATCAGGGCGGGCCACATCGAGAAGGGCTTGGTTGATCTGATAGCCTTGGAACTTCTTTACCCGTTCCTCATGCTCTGCTTCCTCACCCATGGAAGCCCACACATCCGTGTACAGGACATCAGCCCCTTCGGCCGCCTTCATGACGTCTTCTTCGACGGTGATGGAAGCACCCGTCAGTGCGGCATCTTCCTGGGCCTGTTTCAGGACCTGCGGATCAGGGTAATACCCTTTTGGGCTTGCACAGACCATGTTCATCCCCACCTTAGCGCAGGCATACATCAGGGAATGGGCCATGTTGTTGCCATCACCGACAAAGACAAGCTTACGGCCCTTGAGGACTTCCTTGTATTCCATAATGGTAAATAGGTCCGTCAGGGCCTGGCAGGGATGAAGCAAATCCGTCAGTCCATTGATGACAGGAACAGAAGCATAGGCTGCCAGTTCCTTGACGGCCTCATGGGAATAGGTGCGGATCATGATGCCGTCGACAAAACGGGAAAGGACGCGGGCCGTGTCCTTGACGGGCTCGCCTCGGCCAATCTGGCTTGTGGCCTCACTCATATAGATTGGATGCCCACCCAGCTGATGGAACCCCGTTTCAAAGGAAACCCGGGTTCGTGTGGATGCCTTGGAAAAAATCATGGCAAGGGTCTTCCCTTTCAGGTATTCATGAGGTTCGCCTATTTTCTGTTTTTTCTTCAGCTTGCGGCTCACATCAAGGATGGTTGCCACCTCTCCAACACTTAAATCATGGATGGAAATCAAATCTTTATTTTTTAAGGCCATTTTCTTCCCTCTTTTTCTTCTTAGAATTCCGTCAAAAGCTCGTCAAGACACTGAAGGAGCTGATCGATTTCCCCTTCCGTAATGATGAGGGGCGGAACAAAACGCAGGACATTTCCTGCCGTGCAGTTGATGATAAAGCCCTTTTCCAAGGCGCGCCCAACAAGACAAGCGCCGGCTTTTGAAAGTTCAGCCCCCATTAGGAGCCCCTTGCCGCGCACATCGACAATCTTGTCCGGATGTTTTTTCTGAAGTGCCTTAAGCCCCTTTTGGAAATAGGCCCCTTTTCTGGCTGCAGCTTCATCCATATGCAGTTCCTTTAACGTCTTAAGTGTCGCATAGCAGGAAGCACAGGAAATGGCATTGCCGCCAAAGGTAGAGCCATGATCGCCCGGTTTAAAGACATGGGCAAGACGCTCCGTCGTAACAAAGGCCCCCATGGGGAACCCACCGCCAATGGCCTTGGCAAGGCTCATGGCATCTGGCTTGACGGTGCTGTGCATGTAGGCAAACCATTTGCCCGTGCGGCAGACACCGGTTTGAACCTCATCGAGGAGGAAAAGGGCATCGTGCTTTTCACACAGGGCCTTGACCCCTTCAAGATAACCCGGGGCCGGAACATGGACGCCGCCTTCGCCCTGGATTGGTTCGATGAGGACGCCGCATACATCATCATCCATAACGGCTTCGATGGCCTTAAGGTCACCAAAAGGCACGTACGTAAAGCCTTCAGGCAGGGGCGTCAGTCCTTCATGATAATGCTCCTGACCGGTCGCGGTCAACGTTTCCATGGTGCGGCCGTGAAAGGAATCCTTTGCCGTAATGATGCGGAATTTCGCCGGGTTCTTACTGCTGCCGTATTTGCGGGCAAGCTTGATGATTCCTTCATTGGCTTCGGCACCGCTATTGGCAAAAAAGACACGGTCCATCCCCGTTACCTCAGCAAGCTGCTGCGCCGCCTTGGCTTGGATTTCCGTATAAAAAAGGTTGGATGTATGCATGACTTTCCGGGTCTGTTCGCACACCGCCTTGACAATCGCCGGATGGTTATAGCCCAGGGCATTGGTTGCGATCCCGGCAAGAAAGTCCAGATAGGCCTTGCCGTCCGCATCATATAAGGTCGCCCCTTCGCCATGATCGATGGCAATGGGGAAGCGGCCGAAGACGGGAAGGTAATGCGCTTGCGTCATTGCAATGATTTCTTTTGTATTCATGCTAGTTCCCCCTCATCAGCCCTTGATGACTTCCGTACCAACACCCTCATCGGAGAAGATTTCCTGAAGGATGGAGTGTTCCCGACGCCCATCGATGATGTGCGTCTTATGTGCCCCGCCGGAAAGAGCCGTAATGCAGGCCTTGACCTTTGGGATCATGCCTCCGTCGATGCTTCCCTTGATGATCAGTTCATGGGCCTTTTCAAAGGTCAGAGTGGAAAGGAAGGTACTTTCGTCATGATGGTCTTCATAGATGCCGCGCACATCGGTGAGCATAAGGAGCTTTTCTGCTTTGAGGGCCCCTGCCACTTCACCGGCCACGCTGTCGGCATTGATATTGTAGGTTTCACCGTCGGCACCGAGACCAATCGGCGCAATAACGGGAATATAGTCATTTTGGATCAGGAGATTCAGCAGGTCCGTGTTGATCTTGTCCACGGTTCCCACAAATCCGATATCGACCAAGTTCACTTGTCCGTCTTCATAGACATCGGCCAAATGTTTCTTGGCTTCAAGGAGTTTGCCATCTTTGCCGTTCAGGCCGATGGCGTTGCCGCCTAGAATGTTCAGTCTTCGGACAAGGTCCGTATTGGTGCGTCCCACAAGGGCCAATTCAGCAATGGCCACCGTTTCCGCGTCTGTGACGCGCAGGCCGCTTACAAATTCGCTCTTTTTGCCTGCTTGCTTCAGCATAGCCGTAATTTCCGGGCCGCCGCCATGGACGACAACGGGGCGCATGCCTGCAAGCCGCAGGAACACAATGTCTTGGAGGACCTTGTTTTTGAGGTCATCACTTAGCATGGCGTTACCGCCATATTTGACAACAACAGTCTTTCCTTTGAAAGCACTCAGGTATGGCAGGGCTTCAACTAGGATATTCATTTCATCGCCTTTGATCTGCATCTTATTTCCTCCTCATGTGCGGAACTCGCATCATTATTAATATTCATGCAATCTTGAATTCCAAAGTTCTTCGGGAATTCAGCAGATGCATCGCTGCGGTACCGTCTGCCAAGCCTCTTCAAGGAAAAGGATGATTCCCCCGAAATTTTCCATAAAGCACTATCTCCTCCTTTATGTTGCAATATTATACGTCTTTATGCATAAGTTTGCAACACTTTTTTCTTTTCTTTTTCCTTTTTTAAGGATGCCTACATTATAGTACTCAGCCCCTCACGGTACTAGTCATTTTGCAAAAATATCGCAAGTTTTTTTCTCCCCTCTTCCCCATGGATTTTTATGCTTCTTTCGGGTAGAATAAAAAGGAACAAACATCCTTGGAAAGGAGCCATCCATGAAAAAATTACTCTTCATTCTCACCCTCATCCTCGGCGGGCTCCTCTGGTATGTCATGGTCCCTGCCGCACCAACGGACAGTTCAGGCGGACCGACCCTCATGGAATCCTTTTCGTATCCCTACTTAGGAAAGAAACTGCCCCATCCCCTTCGGCTCTGCTACCTTGCCTATCATATGAAGGACGTGGCACAGGGACGGATAGATAAAAGTGACTGGATCAGCCTTGATAGCATGCCCGCCTACCTTCCCCAAGCCCTCATCGCAACAGAAGATCGACGTTTTTATTCCCACATCGGCATCGATCCCAGCGCCATCATGCGAGCCATACTCGTCAACCTTCAGTACGACGAAGTCGCCCAAGGCGGAAGCACCTTGACGCAGCAGCTAGTAAAAAACAATCTCCTGTCGCCGGAGCGCACCTTGGAGCGAAAGCTATGGGAAGCCGGCCTTGCCCTCATCGTCGAAGCCAGGTATTCCAAGGAAGAGATTCTCGAGATGTATTTTAATACAACTTTTTTTGGCAATCACTCGACAGGTATCAGAAGTGCCGCACGCAATTACTTCGGTATCGAACCTAAGCAGCTCTCCCTCATGGAGTGTGCCGTCCTTGCGGGACTGCCCAACGCACCGACGGACCTTAACCCCTATAACGACATGGAGGCCTGTCGGAGACGGCGGGACCTGGTCCTTGAAAATATGCATGATCAAGGATTCATTACTGGGAACCAGCTGAACCACGCGAAGAAAGCAGACATTGTACTGAGGTAGGAGAAGAGAAAAAACGAAAGGCAAAGGACTCGAAGGTGCGGCGACAAACCGCCCTATAAAAGAGCACCGAATTGATTCTTCAGTAACACGGTTCCCCAAGCAAACTTGCTAGTTAGAGTCCTGCTAAGGAAATCTGCCCGAAGCTTCGTCATCCCAAAAAACGGTTCTGTTACTTTTAGCATCCGCCAGATACTATGTGAGGCGAATATAAGGGGTAAAAGGGCACTGCACTCCGCCTTGTCTTTGCCGGATCGGACAGAAGAGGATACTCCAACGATTCCAATTGTCACTGCCCTTTGTGAAGCCTTCCCCACGAATTTTTCAGCATGAGGCTCAGCAAAAAATCCGGTAACTTACGTAAGTGCTCTGTCACGATCTCTCGCTTCGCTTTTTCTAAGACGCACAGGGAGCTGGCGAATCAATCGGCGATGCACTGACCGTCTTGGTAAGGCGAATCGATTTCGGAGAATTCAAGTGCTAAAGCAAAAAACGATAAGGTAAGCCCTAAGCCGAACTTAGATGCGAGTTTGGTTTAGGGCTCTTATTCTTATCATCAGTTTCTGTAAAAGGCCAGTCTTTTTGAAATATAGGGAAGACCACAACGGAGGAAGCAGCCTGCCTTCGTGTTTTTTCTTTGTACTCGAAGCGCAGCATCACGTTCTGAGGCAAAAAGCCTGACGGGGACGGTTCCATGCATCCTGAAGCGAACGCAAAAAGAGCCTTAACCCGCATCAAGACATGCATTCAGGTTAAGGCTCCAGGATGATTTGTTTTCAATTGACCGCTATAGGAAGCACTCCCTATAGGCCGAACTGAGCGGAGCGATTTCTACTCTCCCCCACTATTTTCCCAGTTTCCTTCTCATAATCTTCTTATAGACTTCCACGCCCGGCTGGTCAAAGGCATCCACATTGGCCAATTCTCCTTCGTAGGCAATGCTCAGCATGAGGTAGTAGAATATTTGCCCGAGATAAAATTCATCAAGCTGGGGCAGCCTGTAGAGGGCACTCATGCGTCCGTCGCTCATAAGGGCCTCTTCATTTGCTTCCATAGCGATTTCCAAGGCCCGCCCGACATCCATGTTTTCATAAGGGCGCAGGGCCTCAACTTCGGGGAAGGGATTGTGGAGATGGATTTTTCCTTTTAGACTGTCAATAAAAAGGAACTGAACCACTTTATCCCGGATTCCATCCTGGTGGAGCTGCGTCTGGGCATGCATATCCGTCGTTCCGATGGCAACAAGGGGCGTCCGGCCATAAAAGACGGCCTTGCCATTGCGATCCTGACGCTTGCCCAAGGATTCAGCAAGCAGCTGGACATACCATTCCCCGAGCGCCTTAAGCCGCATCGCATAAGGCATGAAGACTTCGATGGAAGCACCATGGTCCCGGGCAGCCAAATATTTCACGGCTGCTCCAAAAAGGGCAGGATTGCGCCGCCAGTCACTGCCGCGGCACACTTCATCCATATTGGCGGCACCGGCAAGCAGCTGGGAAAGATTCATTCCAAGAGTCGCTGCGACGATAAGGCCCGGTGTCGAAAGAACACTGAACCGCCCGCCGATTCCATAAGGAATGGGGAATACTTCCCAGTCATAGGCCTTTGAAAGACGCATGAGTGGCCCGTCCTTCTGGGCAGGGTCAGTCACGACAGTAACAGAAAGCTCAATCTGATCGGCATGCTTTTGGCAGCGCTCGTAAAAGAAGAGGAAACCTGTCGTCGGTTCCATGGTGGTCCCTGATTTGCTGATGGGAACGAGCATAACGCGAAGCTTACGCCCTTCCTGTTCTTTAACGGCGGCAGCCATGGCAAGAAGGGAAGCCCCAATATTCTTCATGTCTTCTGTGTCCATATTGTTGCCCACGAAAAAAACCTTGGGCACCGGCGTATCATGGTGTGTCCAAAATTCGCTTTGGTAGCAGTCGTAAAGGACCTTACCGCCCAGATAGGAGCCGCCTACGCCGCTGAAAAGCACCACGTCAAACCCTTGGGATACTTTCTTGCCAAAGGCTTCCAGCTGCGTCATAAGCTGCGGCGTATTGGGATGGTCTTCGGCTACATAAGGAAGACGGGTAAAATAGACCGCCTCAGGAACTCCATCCTTTGAAAGATGATGATAGGCCCTGCCTTCCTTGCGAATGTAGGAAAGGCCTTTCTCAGCCGCCTGAAGCTGAGGCAAAAGTGCGTCCAGTTCCTCGTCCTTGAGGCCACCTGGGGCAAACATATGAGTAAAATCAAAACAAAATCCAGATAACAAGGTAATAAGATGGGTATCGTCCATGAAATTTCATCCTTTCGGAATGATGTCAAATATGTTCCATTATACCATAATGTCCTAAAAATAGGGGCCATCCAGCTTTCTCTCATATGCGCAATCGTTTTTTTCGCTGCGTCTTTTAAATTGGACACTTGTATTATGGGAATGGATAGAAAAAAGCGCCTGTCATCCCTCTCCCTTATCTCTCATATAGGCATGAATAGGATTCCTTTTTTTCATATCCATCCAGTCTAAAAGAATACTGTCCCAAAGAATGTCCACGTTTAAAGGAGTACAGAAGTTGAGACTCCACGCTTTAATTGTAAACTTTCCTTTATCCCCCTGCTTTTCTTCAATATTTTGTTATATAAGTGTGAATGATTCCTGCTTGACAAGGTCAAGTATTTAGACTATTATTTATTTTTTAAAATAATTGATGTTTTTCCTTTATTTTGTGATATGATTATGGGAGAAAAAGTTGACAGAAATTTGAAGGAGGGGATCAGTGTGACAAAAGGAACCAATCAGAAGCTGAAAATGCTTTACCTGAAGCAGATCTTTGAAGAAGAAACTGACGATCAGCACAGCCTGACGCTCCAAAATATCACGGAACGCCTCAATAGTTTGGGGGTTAATGCCGACCGCAAGACGCTGTATCAGGACTTCAAGGAACTCAAGCGCTACGGCATGGACATCATTGCCATGCAGGAAGGCCGCACGTGGAACTATCATTTGGGAAGCCGTGATTTTGAATTACCGGAAGTCAAGCTCCTCGTCGATTCCGTGCAGGCATCCAAATTCATCAACGAGCACAAATCGGATACTCTTATCCGCAAGCTCGAAAAGCTCGTCAGCCACTATGAAGGGCAGGAACTGCAGCGTCAGGTTTACATTTTCGGCCGCATCAAGACGAGCAACAAACGAACTTACCTGACCATTGATACGATTTTCAAGGCCATCAATGAAAATTACCAGATCCAGTTCCATTACTGTAAATGGAACATCCACAAGGAACTGGAAAAACGCCGGGATGGCTCTTCCTACACCGTGAGCCCTTGGTGTCTGGTATGGGACAACGAAAACTATTATCTTCTCGGTTATGATGCCCTTGATAAAAAACTCAAGCACTACCGCGTGGACAAGATGATGGATATCAGCATCCTGCGGACCCGCCGGCTGGGCCGAGATGCCTATCGCCGCATCGATATGCCGGAGTACACGCAGTATCATTTTGGAATGTATGATGGGGATGTGGAAAATGTCACCATTGAACTTGAAAATGATTTGATTGGCGTCTTCATCGACCGTTTTGGCAAAAAGATTCCCGTCACCCCTGTCGATGATGACCATGTTGCCGTTACGATCACCGCGGCAATCAGCCGTCAGTTCCTTGGCTGGATCTTCGCACTGGGACCTGGGGTCAAGATCACCAGTCCTCAGTCCGTCGTCCTTGCCATGCGCCGCGAAGGCGAACGGATCGCTGATTCCTATACGGCAAAGCAGCAGGAACCAAAAGAATAAGCACAGAAAGAGAGACTGTCCTCATAATAAGAAGGCAGTCTCTTTTTTTAGTCCTTGAAGGGGCCTTTAACCTTGCAGAGGACTCCTTTTTCCGTAATCACCTCGACGCGGGCCGTGGCTTTTTTGCCAATCTTGTCATAAAGGCGGCCTGCACTGTAGCTTTCTCCAAGAACGGTCTTTGGACTATTAGCGACATAACCCACTTTGCCAAGGCCTTCCCGATAGGCAGCAATGGCCTCGCGGTCCCATTCGTTCTTCGGTTCTTTTTTAAGGATAAGCACATCGTGCCGGCGAAAGAAGTCCAATCCGCAGCAAAAGTCCATTCCTGTAATCGTAACATAGATGGTTTTCATATTCTCCCCTCCTCTAAAATCATCATAACACAAATACTGTCCCTTATAGGGGACTTGGAGGAAGAATTTAAGGACATTGCTCAATCTTCCTTGTCAAGGAGTTGAAGGGCTTCATAAATAAGGTTTCCAGCAGCGCGCACATCCTTTGCGTCTGTCCATTCCTTTCCATTATGACTGATGCCATCGCGGCTCGGGACAAAAATCATACCCACCGGGACGCGGCGGGCCAGGGCGTGAGCATCGTGACTGGCACCGCTGGGCATGACAAGGTAAGGCAGATGGAGCCGGTCCGCGGCCTTTTGAAAAACTTTCTGAATTCCCTTGTCACAGTAGGTACCAGGTTTTTCTTCCCGCGTTTCAAAGGAAAAGGTGACATCTGGGATTGTTTCAGCATAGGACTTGATGTCTGCAATGAGGGCATCTGTCAGGGTCCGCTCCAAGTGACGCATTTCAAACGTTGCTTCCACACGGTTTGGTACAACATTGGCTGAATTGGGCAAGCAGTCGATGGTCCCTGCCGTAAAAACGAGATGATCGTCCAGTTCACGGCACCTCAGGTCCCCGTAAACAATCAGTTTTGCCATGCCTACCATGGCGTCATGGCGCCGCTTCATCAGCGTCGTACCACTGTGATTGGCCATGCCGTGGCAGATGACGCGATAACGAAAGACGCCGGCAATGCCCGTAACAATACCCACAGGAAGCTTTCGGGCAGCAAGCTCGGGCCCCTGCTCGATATGGGCCTCGAGATAGCATTTGACGCCAGCAAAGTCGCGCCGCGCCGCAGCCATCTCTTCCCCAGTCCTGCCAAAGGAACGCAGCGTCTCTTTCATATGGGGCGCTTCGGAATCAAACCAACCTGTGAGGACGCGGCTTCCAAAAAGAGCCCCCAAGGGATTGAACTCCTCGCCGTTAAAGGCATAAATCTCCATTGGATGACGGAAAACCACGCCCTCTTTTTGGGCACGGCTTAGCGCTGCAAGAGCCGCCGCGACACCCATGGCGCCGTCGTAGAGACCGCCGGAAGGCACAGTGTCAAGATGGGATCCCAGGATAATCGCCGGAAGACCGGGAACGGAGCCCAGAAGAACGCCGTGCTCATTTCCAGCGGCATCGCGGTCCGTCTTCATGGAAAGGGCTCTCATCTCGTTCCGGACAAGGTCTGCCGCGCCCTCCCATTCAGGGCTAAAAATACGCCGGGTATAGGAGCCATCGGGATTTTTCCCGAACTGGCCAATTTTACATAAATAATCCATCGTATCCATGGTATCCCTCCTTTTGGATTCAGTTTCATCATAGCAAATGAGGACCGGATTGAACATATTCGGAGCAAAAAATCGCTATGACGCTGTAAATATGGAAGGGCTTGTGATCTGATTATGTCCCTTCGTTTTTGTAAAAAATCCCTCACGGCAGGGAAGAAACGTCCGCTGCTATGAGGGATCTCCATCAAGCGAGAAGTTTTTCGAGACGGCCTGCAATGGCGTTCAGGAAATCCTCGCTGTTTACTTTTTCTTTTTCCGGAAGGGTCGACATGCTGTAAAGGTCACCTGTCATGGTGCCGCTTTCAATGGTATCGATGGTGGCTTTTTCAAGGGCATCGGCATAAGCCTGAAGCTCGGGAAGACCATCGAGCTCACCGCGTTTTCTAAGGGCACCGGACCAAGCAAAGATGGTTGCCACAGGATTCGTGGAAGTCTTCTCACCCTTGAGATATTTATAGTAATGACGCTGCACCGTTCCGTGAGCGGCTTCATACTCATATTTTTCATCAGGGGAAACAAGAACGGAAGTCATCATGGCAAGGGAACCAAAGGCCGTTGCCATCATGTCGCTCATGACGTCTCCATCATAGTTCTTACAGGCCCAGACCATACCGCCGCGGGAACGGATGATACGGGCAACAATGTCATCAATGAGGGTATAGAAATATTCAATTCCGCACGCTTCATACCGCGTTTTATATTCCTTGTCATAGATTTCCTGGAAAATGTCCTTGAAGCGATGGTCATAGATTTTGGAGACCGTGTCCTTCGTGGCAAACCAGAGGTCTTCCTTGACAGATAGAGCATAGTCAAAGCAGGCGTGGGCATAGCTGCGGATGGATTCGTCCGTATTGAAGATGCCCTGCGTGATGCCTTCCCCGTTAAATTCATTAATGGTGCGGCGCGTCTGGTTTCCCTGCGCATCCGTCACGACAAGTTCGGCCTTGCCGCCAGCAGGAACCCGCAGTTCCGTATTCTTATAAATGTCGCCAAAAGCATGACGGGCAATGGTGATGGGCTTTTCCCAGTTACGGACGAGCGGGACAATCCCCTTGACCATGATAGGTTTGCGGAATACGGTTCCATCCAGGATGGCGCGGATTGTTCCATTCGGACTGGGCCACATTTTCTTGAGATTGTATTCCTTTACACGGGCCGCATTCGCAGTAATGGTGGCACATTTGACAGCGACTCCGTATTTTTTTGTGGCAAGCGCCGACTCAATGGTGACCGCATCATCCGTTTCATCACGATGCTTCATCCCCAGGTCATAGTATTCACTCTTGAGGGCGACATAGGGAAGAATCAGGATATCTTTGATCATCTTCCAAAGGATACGGGTCATTTCATCGCCGTCCATTTCCACAAAAGGCGTTTTCATCTGAATTTTTTGGGTCATAGGGGCCACTTCCTTTTTTCAAGATTTCGGGTCTTTCATCATATTCATATTGTAGCATGGTTTAGCACGTTCTCCCATGACTGAAAAAAGGCCCTATCAGAAAAACTGATGGGCTGAGTAAACAGGAAAAGGCCGTGGCAGCTTTGGTAAAACAAGGAAAAAGACGCTTCTTAAAATAAATACAGGGCGAATTTTATCCCCTGATGAGAAGATTTTTTCAAAAGGAAAGGAAAGACGGTTTTCAATCCATCGAAAAATACTATAGAAACAGGAAAGGCAGCCCACAAGCCTTTCAAAAAAAAGAGACGGTGCCTGTCTTTTCAGCAGAGGCTGAAGGGTTCCCAATCGAGGAGGAGGGATTTCTAAAATAGCAGCCTTATCCTTCCCCCTAATTGGCATCATATAGATACCATATTCAGCACCCAGACGAGAAACTGCTCCAGCAATAGCATTGGCCATTCTCATATCCGTCTGGGGGTCAATAACAATTAAAACTTCTTCTCCGGCTTTGACACCCATAAGATTGCCCATCAGATAGTCCGCTCTTTCAATGCATTCAATCATTCTATTGTCTTCCATAATTGGCGCTTCTTATCATTCAAGATTAAATCATGACCATAAATTTGGGGAAATCAATAAACTTAATTGCGCAATTCTTTCCTCTGGTCATATGTTACTAAAGTAACTCTTTAATAACAAAACATATGTTAGTTTTTTATATCCCATAACCATGGAGTTATATATCGTCTATGAGCTAACTCGTTATCAAGAGAATCCATGCACTATTTATCTTTCGATAATTTAACTTTCCTGCGAAGAAGGGAAATCATCTTAGGCAGCTCATAACAAGTCATGGAAATCCAACCAATCAGCATGGCATAGGCCACGGAAAGAAAACCAACAGAAAAATGAAATACAAGGACGGCACAGCTTACGACGCGGACACCAATATTGACGGCACTGCTGTAAAGGGTTGTGGATAGTTCGCCCAGCCCTCTAAAAAATCCCTGCATCACATTCGTCAGGGCGCACAACAAATAGATCCAGCTCATGGTGAGGAGATAAGCTTCTCCCAATCGGATGATGGCCGGTTCTTCTGTAAAAAGGGCCAGGATCCGTCCACTTACGCCATACACCACCCCAATAAAGCCCATTACATAGATAAAGGAAAAGAAGAGACTTACAAGAATGCTCCTATGCACCCGTGCAGACTTACCCGCTCCAATATTCTGGGCAATGAAGATGGTCATGGCATAGGCTATTGTTGATAAAGGCACCATGGCATAATCTTCAAACCGGCTGCTGACGCTGTAGGTGGCAATGACTGTTGTACCAAGCGTATTCACAATCGCCTGGGTGCCCAGTTTACCAATCTGCAGGGAAGACTGCTGCAAAGCGCTCACCATACTGAAAGAAAAGATTTTTTTCACAAGGGGCCACTCAATGGCAAGATGCTGCTTTATCGCAAGCTTACCCATAAAACTTACTAGAAAAGGCAAACAGAACAAGGACGAGAGCAGTTCACAAAGGACCGTGCTCACGGCAGCGCCCACGATGCCCCAGCCAAAAATAACGACAAAGAGATAATCACCAAGGACATTGAGCCCTGCACTTACAGCGAGAATGAAGAGCGTCGTTTGACTGTCCCCCATGGCTCTCAAGACCGTTGAGAAATAGCCATAGCAGAAATGGAAAAAGAGCCCTACCATGATAATCCTCACATAGAGCGCCGCGTCCTTTAGGATAGCCGCTGGAACTTGAAGAAGGAGCAGGATGGGGCGCGCAAAAATAATCAACACGGCTGAAAGACCAAGGGATACCAAGGTTCCTGCTGCAAAGCCGCTCACCATCTGGCGGCGAAGGGTTGCCACGTCTTTGGCCCCATAGGCCTTTCCAATAAGGATGCTTGCGCCAAGGCAGATGCCATTGATGAAAAGAAGTGAAAACGTCATGAGGGGATTGCTCGTTCCCACCGCCGCAAGGGCCAAGTCCCCAATATAGCGGCCAACAATGGCACTATCGACAGCATTGTAGGTCAGTGTGAGATAATTGGACAAAATAAGCGGCAGCAAATATGAAAGAAGCTGAAGGGGAATGTTTCCCTTTGTCAAATCATGGGTTTTCACAAAGACCACCGTCCTCTTAAAATGAATATCATTGATGGATTGTCAAGAATTTGGTTCTTCACGGAAATTTGTGGGGTCACAGACAAATGGATATTGAAAAAGGACATCAACTTCTCCAAAATATAAGGTGACCAAACCAAAGTAAAGGAGAAATGAGATGTCCTCTATCTAGTACATTATTCAAACTGGCCTTTTTTGTCAAGACCCCGATGAC
>ERZ827104.1906-NODE-1906-length-17089-cov-6.669719_pt1 | contig 17089 bp, 15 predicted proteins | sample MGYA00519781_ERZ827104 | MGnify/ENA primary metagenome ERZ827104 (study PRJEB31778, sample SAMEA3449257) | human gut metagenome | biome: human gut; feature: human-associated habitat; material: faeces | place: United Kingdom | collected 2010/2012 ...
CCGCAGCCGCCGAAGCGGTGCTTAAGCCGCTAGGCGGGAATTGTGCGGTGTTGCCATAGAGAACGCACGGACGAAAAATATTCCGGAAATCCATGTACAAATGATGGCGAACAACAGACAGCACAAAAGCACCCCCTGCACCAAAAGCACAATGCTTTCCGGTGCAGGGGGTGTTGTGGTTCAGTTCAGCCGGTCAGCCAAAACCATCAATCTTCGATCGTGATTTTGGTGATGACAGGCATCTGTTTGGGCTTGTTCCAGGTTTCAGGGCCGTAAGTGGGCTGGTTGGCAATGGCGTCCAGCACATCAAAACCGCTCTCCATTTCGCCAAAGGCGGCGTAACGGCCGTCCAGCTTGGCAGCATCCTTGTGAACAACAAAGAACTGCGTGCCGGCGGTATCAAAATCATCATCGCGCGCCATAGAAAGGGCACCGCGGATATGCTTGAGCGGGTTGTTGACGCCATTTTCCGTAAACTCGCCCTTAATATGCCAATCACTGTCCGTCATGATGTCATTGTCCGGCGAACCGCCCTGAATGACATAATCCTTAACGATGCGGCACCAACACAAACCATCATAAAAACCGCTGCGTGCAGTTTTCACAAAGTTTGCCACGGTGAGGGGGGCATATTCCGGGTACAGCGTAAAAACCATAGTACCAAAGTCCCTGGTTTCAATCGTGCAGCGCATTAGCCGACCTTCACATCCTTGAAGAACAGGTTGCCGGAAGCAGTCATGTAGAAACCGCTGATGTTGTCATGCATCAGGTAGTTGTTGGACTTGTAGTACAGGGGCAGAACAGCGTAATCGTTGGAAACGATAGCGTCAGCCTGCAGGGTCAGCTCAGCAGCCTTGGCCGGATCGTTCTCAGCCTTGACCTGATCAACCAGAGCGTCATAATCGGCGTTGGAATAGAACAGGTTGTTGGAAGAATCGCCGGTCTTGCACAGGGGCAGGAAGCTCATGGGGTTCACGTAGTCAGCGCTCCAGCCCATGGCAGCAACCTGATAGTTGCCTTTCTGAACGTCGTCATAGAAGATGCTCCACTCGTTGGAGGAAACTTCAACATTGATGTTCAGGTTGTTCTTCAGCATTTCAGCCATAGCTTCAACGACCTTCTTGACGGTGTCGTTGTCGTAGTAGCTCAGGGTCAGAGTGGGGAAGCCTTCGCCGTTGGGGTAGCCAGCCTCTGCCAAGGCAGCCTGGGCACCCTCAACGTCAGCGGTAGCGGACAGGCCAAAGCTTTCGCGGCCTTCGGTGATATCCTTGCCATCAACAGAGTAGCCGGGGGCCAGGAAGCTGTAAGCGGGCTGTGCATCGACCTGCACAACGTTGTCGATGATGGACTGACGGTCGATGGCCAGGCAGATTGCCTTGCGGACCAGAACGTTGTTCACAGGCTCGGCAGAGCAGTTGAAGTCATAGTAAACAGTGCCGTAGCTGGGGCTGGTCTGCACACCGGCATTCTCGGCCTTCAGGCGGGCAAAGTCAGAGGAAGGAATGCTGGCAACGCCGTCAACCTCGCCGGACTCGTAAGCGGTCAGAGCAGTTGCCTGATCCAGAACGTAGCGGAAGGTGACCTTCTGCAGGGAGACATTCTCAGCATCCCAGTAGTTCTCGTTCTTTTCCAGAATGACGTTTTCGTTCATGCTCATGCTGGCGATCTTGAAGGGGCCGTTGCAGATATAGGTATCTGCTTCGGTGGACCACTTGTCGCCGTTGGCTTCAACGGTGGCTTTCTGAACAGGGGAGAAGGTCCACATGCTCAGGATGTCGATGAAATAGGAGGTGGGCTGGATCAGGGTGATCTCCAGGGTCTTGTCGTCCAGAGCCTTCACGCCCAAGTCGTCAGCGGTGGCGGTGCCGTCGTAATACTCCTGAGCATTCTTGATGTAATCGGTAGCCATGCTGACGTACTGTGCGGCGGTGGCCGGGGTCAGAACGCGCTGAATGGTGTAAACGTAATCTTCAGCGGTCAGGTCGCTGCCATCGCTCCACTTCAGGCCGTCACGCAGGTGGAAGGTGTAGGTCAGGCCGTCGTCGCTGATATCCCAGCTTTCAGCGTTGCCGGGAACCAGGGTGCCGGTGCTGTCATAGGTAACAAGGCCTTCGAAGCAGTTGATCAGAACATACTGTGCGAAGGAGTTGTTGGTCACGCTCGGATCCAGGCCGTCGGGAATGTTGCTCAGAACAAAGGTCAGTTCCTGGGCGGCATCACCGGTAGACTCGGAGGAAGCGGTGGTGGAAGTTGCTTCGCTGCTGGCAGCAGAAGAAACATCGGAGATGTTCTGGGGCTCATTGGAAGCGCCGCAGGCGCTGAGCAAGGAGACCGCCAGCGTGCCGGCAAGAGCGGCACTGATGACTTTCTTTTTCATGTGTATCCCCCTCGAAAAGAAAATAATGTATGTTTGCCGTTTCTTTGCACCGGCAGGGCGCAGCAAACCGGGCAGGGGAGCCAAAACGGAACAGCACCACCGTGTTGCATATCCCGCTTTGGCCGCCGGTACCCGTTTGCGGCAGGCTGCCGGAACAAGAAGCGGAGAAACCAAAATAAAAAGGCTTAATACAGGTGGCAGGCCACAAAATGGCCGGGTGCGGCTTCCTTCATGGCCGGGGTCTGCTCGCTGCAAATGGGCTTTGCATAGGGGCAGCGGCCACAGAACCGGCAGCCGGGTTTCGGGTTGACCGGGCTGGGCAGATCGCCCTCCACACCGGCGCTCGCATGGGCGCGGGCCAGCTTGGGGTCCGCGATGGGAATGCAGCTCAGCAAGCCCTTGGTGTAGGGGTGCAGCGGGTTTTTGTAGATCTCTTCGGAATCGCTGCTTTCCACCAGCTGGCCCAGGTACATCACGCCGATATCATCCGAAACGTAACGCACCATCGAAAGGTCGTGGGCGATAAACAGGTAAGAGGTACCTTCGGCCTGCTGGTAGTCACGCAGCAGGTTGACGACCTGCGCCTGAATGGAAACGTCCAGTGCGGAGATGGGCTCATCACAGATGACCAGCGCGGGGTTCAGCACCAGGGCGCGGGCAATGCCGACGCGCTGGCGCTGGCCGCCGGAAAACTCGTGGGCATACCGTCCGGCGTGTTCTGCCGTCAGGCCAACGCGGTTCAGCATGGCAAAGACTTTTTCGTCAACTTCCTGCTTGCTTTTGCAAACATGGTGGGCTTTCAGCGGCTCGGCAATGATATCGCGCACCGTCATGCGGGCGTTCAGCGAAGCATACGGATCCTGGAAGATCATCTGCATGTTGCGGCGCACCGGCTGCATCTGGCGGGGCTTGAGGTGGGCGATATCCTGCCCGTTGAAGATGATCTTGCCCTGCGAAGGCTCATAAATGCGGATGATGGTGCGTGCGCAGCTGCTTTTGCCGCAGCCAGACTCGCCAACCAGGCCAAAGGTGCGGCCGCGGCGCAGCGTAAAGTTGACGTCATCTACTGCATGAACTTCCGCGTGCGGGCCGACAGAAAAGAATTTTGTCAGGTGCTCTACCTGAAGAATGGGCTGTTCCATTAGTGTGCCTTCCTTTCGGCTTCTGCCAGTTTTTCATGCAGAGGATTTCCCTCGGCCGGGGCGTCCGGCTGCAGCAGCCAGCAGCGTGCCTGACGGCTGCCAACCTGGACAAACGGCGGGCACTCGGCTGCGCAGATGTTGCGCGCAAACTGGCAGCGGGAAGCAAACGGGCAGCCCTTGGGGGGCTTGGTCATATCCGGCGGGCTGCCGGGGATGGACTGCAAGCGCTCGCTCTTATCCTTGGTCAGGCCGGGGATGGAGGCCAGCAGGCCCATGGTGTAGGGGTGCAGCGGGTTTTCAAACAGATCGTTGATCTCCGCTTCCTCCATCACAAGGCCGCCGTACAGAACAACAACGCGGTCGCACAGCTCAGCCACAACGCCCAGGTCATGGGTGATAAAGATGATGCTGGTGCCGTATTCCTCCTGCAGGGAGCGCATCTGTTTCAAAATCTGGTGCTGGATGGTCACATCCAGGGCGGTGGTGGGCTCGTCCGCAATCAGCAGGTCGGGGTGGTTGGCCAGCGCCATGGCGATCATGACGCGCTGGCGCATACCGCCGGAAAATTCATGCGGGTAGGATTTCAGCCGCTTTTCGGCTTCGGGAATACGTACTTCGCGGAACAACTCCAGCGTGGCAGCCTGCAGCTCGTCGCGCTTCATCTCCGGGTGGTGTACATGGATCATTTCGGCAACCTGTTTGCCAACGGGAATCAGCGGATTCAGGCTGGACATGGGGTCCTGAAACACCATGGCAATCTTCTGGCCGCGGATTTCGCGCATCTGCTTATCGCTGACTTTGGTCAGGTCGGTGCCTTCAAATTCAATTTTGCCGTTTTTAATGCGGGCAGTATCGGCCAGCAGGCGCAGGATGGACATGGAAGTAACGCTTTTGCCGCTGCCGGACTCACCGACAATACCAAGGATCTCGCCCTTATGCACTTCAAAGCTGACGCCGCGCACAGCCTGCACTTCGCCGGAGGAAGTCATAAAGGAGGTTTTCAGATCCTCTACCTTCAAAATCGTCTCGCTCATTTTGCTCTCCTTACTTCTTCAGCTTCGGGTCCAGTGCATCACGCAAACCATCACCGACAAAGTTAAAGGCAAACATGATCACACAAATCATCAAAGCAGGGATCAACAGCTCGTGCGGGCTGGTGCGCAGGTTGGCAGATGCATCGTTGCACATGGTGCCAAGGCTGGCCAGCGGGGGCTGCAGGCCGATGCCCAAATAACCCAGGAAAGCCTCCATAAAGATGGCGGAGGGGATGAGCATGGTAATGGTAACAAGGATGGAGCCGAGCGCGTTGGGAATCAGGTGGTCAAACAGAATCGTTGTGGCAGAGGAACCAATGGTCTTGGCGGCAAGAACGAATTCCTGCTGCTTCAGGCTCAGGATCTGGCCGCGCACAACACGGGCCATATCCACCCAGTACACGCTGCCCAAGGCAACAATGATGCTCTGGATACCGGCACCCAACACCTGCATGATCAGGATAACATACAGCGTCAGGGGAATGGTGGAGATAATATCCACAATACGCATCATGATCATATCCACGGTGCCGCCCAGGTAACCGGAAATACCGCCGTACAGAATGCCGATGATGAGGTTGACGAACGCAGCCATCAAGGCAACCAGCATGGAAATGCGGGTGCCGTACATCAGGCGGGTCAGCACATCGCGGCCCAGGGCGTCAGTGCCAAGGATGTAGGATTTGTTCAACATCGTCTTGGACGGGTAGATGCTGCCGGTGGCTTCATCGGCAATGACATAGGGGCTGCCGCCGTAATACAGGGCAACCTCGGTGCCGTCGGCATCAAAGATGGTCATGGATTTATCGGATTCATCGCGCACCTTGCGCAACTGGCCGCTCAGTTTGCCGTCCGGGGTAACGGAGATGACTTTCAGGGCGGTGGTAATGTACAGGTAGTCGCCGTTGGGGATCTGGTAAACCTTCATGACCGGCGGAACGTTGACAACTTCCAGATTCTGCACGGAGTAATCATACGGGGTAAACAGGGGGCCGACCAATGCAAAAAGCGTCAGGGCGATAATAATTACAAAACCGGCGATGGCCGTCGGCTTGCGGCGGAAACGGAACCAGACGTCACCTGCAAAGGTGCGGCTTTTGGACCAGATTTTTTCACGGTCGCTGTTATCGGTAGCAAGCGGTTCCCACTTGTTCTGTGCGGTTAAATCTGCCATAAGTGTTTTCACCTTTCCTCAACATTACGCGTCAAACTTGATTCTGGGGTCGATCAGGCAGTAGAAAATATCGACCAAAAACACCATTGCCATCAGGAACGCAGCAAAGAAGATGGTAACGCCCATGATGGTGGTGTAGTCGCGCTGGGTCACGCTGTTTACAAAGTAATAGCCAATGCCGGGAATGGCGAAGATCTTTTCTACAACAAAGCTGCCGGTCAAAAGGCCAGCCACCGTGGGGCCAAGCACCGTGATGACGGGGATCAGCGCATTGCGCAGGGCATGCTTGGTAACAACGGCGAACTCGGTCAGGCCCTTGGCGCGGGCGGTGCGGATGTAATCCTGGCCCATAACTTCCAGCAGGCTGGAGCGCATCAGGCGGGCCAGGTAGCTGACGGAATAGCCGCCCATGGCGATGACGGGCAGGATGTAGCTCTTCCAGCTGTCCAGGCCGAAGGTAGGCAGTACGTTCAGCTTAAAGGAGAATACATAAATCAGCATGGAGGCGATCACGAAAGACGGAATGGTAACGCCGATGGTGGCAATGGCCATCAGCAGCATATCCTGCCATTTGCCGTTTTTCAGCGCCGCTAATATGCCCATGGGGATGGAGGTAAGCAGCACAAACACCAAGGTGACAAGGCCCAGCTTGGCGGATACCGGCGCACCGGTGGCAATAAAATCGTTGACGGTTTTGCCGGTATATTTATAGGAAGGGCCGAAATCGCCATGCAGCAGGTTGCCCAGATATTTGACAAACTGCACCGGCATGGGCTGGTCCAGGCCGTACTTAGCTTCCATGGCCTGGGTAACCTCTTCCGGCACGCCCTTGGTGTTGGTGAACGGGCCACCGGGAATAGAGTGCATCAGGGTGAAGGTGATCAGAATGATCATGAACATGGCAATGATCATGGTTCCGATGCGCTTCAGGATAAATTTAACCATTACATTTTCCCTCTTTCGTGTGCACGGCCGCCGCACAGGGAATGGCGCCCCGACGGCTGCTCTGTGGCCATAGTGTGCACATGCGTTGTTCCTGGCGGCGGTACAGACTGACAATCCAGCCGCCTTATAATTATCTTATTATATAGCGGCAGCTTGCGGTTGTCATCAATTTTTATTCATGTTTTTTTACCTTTATAAAAATATCCGATTTGCATACAAAACAAACGGCGCTGCTGAGAAAATGTGTAGAATAAGACCATGGATTATGAGGGAAAAAGCGATAAGCAAAGTAAATGTGTCCTTGTGATGAGAACAAAAAAAGAGAAAATATGGGAATGAATGCAGTATTGCCGACCCGGAAAGTTGGAAATTCCAGCGGGGCGGGCTTTGTATGGGTGGTTTAACGGCTTAACGCTCTAGTGAATAACTGTGATGGTTGAAACAAAGAGCAATGCTCTGCCGCTGGAACGTGGGAAAGCGCTTCCGGCGCAAAATCGTGGGATCACTGCGGAATGGCAGGGGAACAAGCAGCGTACAAGGGGATGTGGTGGACTGTTTATGTGCGGAAAAGGAAAAGTGAGACGAATGGAGGCGGACGGAGAACATACATAAGCCCAAAGGGATGCCCAACTCATCAAGTGAAACACGGCGCGAAAAGGCATAACGGCCACAGCGAGATGGCCGAAACACAGACCGAAACGCAAAAAGGCAGTGGAAACGCAGCAAAATAGCAGAGGTGAGGAACAACAGAGCAAAATATCTGTCCTCGAATGGAATACACAAAATACAGGGAGTGGAAACGGCGTATGCAAGCCCGCCAAAGCTGTATATATAACGCAAAAACTCGAATATATATACAGTTTAACGGTAAAGACTCCTCCGATGATAAAAGCGTAAAAATCGGCTATCCATGGCACAGGAAGCCAGGATGGCGGCAGGCGCTGCAAAGTCAAACGGTGCAGAATCTTTCCCAATATGTCCTCTATTCAAAAACATTTTGCTCTGCATCCCCGATTCCCGCACCTGTTCGGGGGGAGTTTTGGTATTTCCGTATCAGATAGAAAACAGCAGGCCTGTGCTGCGGCAGTACAGATTTGCGGGGCGTTCTGCTTTCCCTATACCGCAGGGGGGCTGCATATTGCAGAAAAATTACCGTTCCCCCGGTGCAGAATGGATGGCATATTCATTTATAGTGTGATAGAACGATTTCATTGAGTTAGTCTAAACTAATGTGGCAGCAAAGAGCAACACCGCGAAAGAATGGCTGCCGGAAACCATGCCGTAACCCACGGTCCACAGCAGAATGTTAAACACCGTCACAAAAGCGCTGGCATGAAGTGCAACGGTTATAAAGTTATAAGCAGCCTGAAGGCATTGCCGCACATGGTGCAGGGAGGGTTTTTAAGCGATTTAAGGAGATTTAGAGATAGGAATGGGGCGATGGGCAGAATGTTTAAGCCAAACACGTAATTTCGCTAAAGCACGGTTTAGCGAAATATAGAGGAGAGACAGAACAATCATCTTTATCACACGAATTGCACTACTACTAAAAAGCGCAGAATCCACTGTCGCCATCGAACCAATAGCACCGTACAGTATCAAGATTTTCATCTCATTTTGATACTGTACAATATGATCGGAAGTCTGCTGGATCATTTTTAACAAGAACGAAAATCTTTACGGCGGCAAAGAAATGCTGTATACTAAGGTGTAAAGACACCTCGGAGAAAATACTGTGGACAGGGAGCAAATGCTATGAATGACGAAAAAATCACCCTTGATCTTGTGATTGATGTGCAGAAAGATTTTATTACCGGGGCACTGGCCAACACACAGGCGCAGGCCAATGTGACGCACCTGGCAGAGACCGCGCGGGCACACGCGCAGACCGGGCACTGGATGTTCTTTACCCGTGATACCCACCAGGACAACTACCTGACCACGCGGGAGGGCCGCAGCCTGCCGATCGAGCACTGCATTGAGGGTGAGGATGGCTGGAATTTTGCGCCCGAACTGGAAAACGTCATGGCGGACACCGAGCCGGAAGTGTGCCACATTGTGGACAAACCCACGTTCGGCAGTTATATGCTGCCCAGTGAGATTCTGGATGAACTGATGGCACACAACAAGGCTGTTGAAGATATTGAAAAAATTGTTATTTATGGCTACTGCACCGATATCTGCGTGATTAGCAACGCCATGGTACTGCGTGCAGCTTTCCCGGAAACAGAGATCGAAGTTTTGTCGGACTGCTGCGCCGGGGTAACGCCCCAGAGCCACCAGACCGCGCTGGATGCCATGCGGGCCTGCCAGTTTACAATCATATAATAGGTGATGAAATAAAAAATACCGTGCAGCTTTTTTGAACTGCACGGTATTTTTATCTGTTTGTCAGCTGACGCAGCTGGCTCAGGTCCTCCCGCGTATCCACATCCCTCAGTTCGGCATCGTTCCGGGCGGACACAAGGCAGACGGAACCGGGGTGGGTCCGCGCAACGGCATTGCCGCCGCGGCCATCCGGCAGGTGAAGCAGCTCCGAAAAATAATCCGCGCCGAACAGCACTGGGCTGCCGGGGGTGCCATCGGCAGCGCACAGCCGCACAATGGCATCGGGGGCCGCTGCCAGCGCCAGTGCTTCCACACTTTGCTGCGTGAGCAGCGGCTGGTCCCCCGGCAGAAACAGGCAGCCGCGCAAAGCGGGCTCTTTTCCCAGCAATGCCGCCAGCCCCAGCCGAACCGTATCGCTGCGGAAGGGCTGCGCGTGGCGCAGAACGGGGACGCCCTGCGCGTTACAGAGCGCCTCAACCTCTTCCGAGCGGGTCACGACAATGCGGCAGGCCAGCAGCGGCAGGGCGGCTAGAGCCAGCGCATTGGCGATCAGCGGTGCACCGCAAAAATCCGCCATCAGCTTGTTTCCGCCGAACCGCCGCCCCTGCCCGGACGCCATGACCACGCAGCCGAGAGCGGGCGCGGGATCGTCCAAATCCACCACAAAGGCATCCTGCCGGGCGCACAGTGCGGTTAAAAATGGGGTATCCTGCTTACGCACAATAGCGAGAACGCGCTTTGCATCCAGCAGCGCTTCCACTGCCTGCCGGAATTCGGGGCAGCTATTTTCCAGGTAACCGAGTTCATCCAGCACCGCCCATTCGCTCTCCCCTGCCGCCATGCGGTGCAGGGCGGGTACACCCAGCAGCAAAAAGCCGTCCGCCACGGGGCGCATCCGGTTTTCGCCTGGGGGCAGTGCCGGGTCAAAGCGGCCGATCACCGCTATTTTTCCGCCCACACTTTCTCGAATTTCCACACGGTCCGCAGGGTACGCTGCTGTGGTAATTTCCTGTGCCCCGGGGCAAAGCAATGGCACCAGTGCACGCAGCAGGGTGGTTTTTCCCGTACCGCGCCCGCCGGTCAACAGTAGGTGGCGCTTACCGCTCACCCAGAAAGAACTTATAATAGAGCTCGCGGTCAGTCTGTACACAGGCATCACGGTAAGCCTCATACCTTTCCATAAAATTGCGGGCTTCATCCGTCAGGGTGCTACCCCCGCCGCCGCGCCCGCCAATGGTTTTGCGGGTCAGCGCAAAGCCCAATTCTTTTTCCGCCCGCTTGACCATGCGCAGCGCTTTGGAGTAAGAAAGCCCCATGGCCTGTGCCGCCGCCCGCAGTGAGCCGGTCTCTTCAATCCGGTGCAGCAGGCGGCAGGGGCCTTCGCCAAAAAAGCGCTCGCCGATATCATCGCAGAGCATCACATGAATCTTCGGTTTCATTTTTCTTTCCTCATAACGGCAGCAGCGCCAGCCGCACCCGGCCCGTGCGGTCGGTCACGGGCACCAGTTCCAGCGGGCCGTATACTGCTGCCAGCGCGGATTGCAGCGCTTCAACCGGGTCGGTTCTGGGGTGCAGCATAGCTCCAACCTGCCCGTTTTGCAGCACGATCAGCGTATCGCACCAGTCCAGCATCAGCATGGGGTCATGCAGGCAGATCAGCGCTGTTTTGCCGCTTGCATGCACAAATTCCGCCAGCAGCGCCGCCATATGGCTGCGGTTGGCAAGGTCCAGGGCGCTGTCCGGTTCATCCAGTAGCAGCAAAGGCGCATCCTCCACAAAGGTACGTGCCAGAATACAGAGCTGGCGTTCGCCGCCGCTCAGCGTCAGGTAGTCCTGCTCGGCTTTATCCGCCAGGCCTACCGTGCGCAGGGCTTCTTCCGCTGCCGCACACATGGCAGCGGTGGGGCTTTGCAGCACGCCAAGGCGGGGGTTGCAGCCCATCAGCACAACTTCCCGTGCAGACATGGACACCGAAATTCCGCTTTGCTGCGGGATGTAACTGACCGTTTGTGCCAGACACCTGGTAGAAAGGCTTTCCAGCGGCACACCATCCATCAGGCAGCACCCCGTATGGGGCAAAAGCCCGGCCACTGCGCGCAGCAGGGTGGTTTTTCCGCTGCCGTTCGCCCCCAATATTCCCACCAGCTGGCCGGGGGTATCTATCGTAAAATGAACATTTTGCAGGATGTTCTTATCGCCAAGACGGACGGCCAGATTCTCCACAGTGAACATTACCGCGTCTCCCTCCCCGGCTTTATAATAAGGTAGAGCAAAAACGGAACACCCAGCAGCGAGGTGAAGATACTGACCGGCAGTTCGGTTGCCGCCACCGTTTTGGCAATGGTATCCGCCGCCAGCAGCAGCGTGCTGCCCACCAGCCCGCTGAGCAGGCTGGTGGAGCGGCGGTTGTGCCCCGCCAGCAGCCGCGCACAGTGGGGGGCCAGCAGCCCGACAAAGCTGATCAGCCCAGTCACGCTGACAACTGCGGCCACCACCAGCGTTGCCAATGTCAGCAGCAGAAAACGCATCCGCCCCACCGGAACCCCCAGCAGCCGCGCTTCATCCTCTTCCACGGATAAAAGCATCGCCTGACGGTGCAAAGCAAAAATTACGGCGCAGCAGGAAATAACCATTGGAACGGGGAACCACACCCGGCTTTGCGTTACCCCCGCCAGGCTGCCCATGATCCAATATTCAATGCTGGCCAGCTCTTTTTCCGGGTCAGCGGTCAGCTTTAGCAGCATCAAAAGAGTTTGCGCCAGCGCATGTACGGCAATGCCCGCCAGCACCAGGTTCATCTTGCTGCGCCCCGGCGCGGCGGCCGCCAAGCCAAGTGAGAGAAACACCGCTGCCAGCCCGCCCGCAAAGGCGCATACCGTGGTGCCCAGCGTGCCCGAAGAGACAAACAAGATGGCAAATGCCGCGCCAACGCTGGCCCCCGACGATACCCCAATGATATCCGGGCTTGCCAGTGGATTGCGGAAAACAGTCTGGTACACAAAGCCCGCCACGCCAAGACCGAACCCGCCCGCCAGCGCCATCACGGCACGGGGCAGGCGCAGTACCGTAAAGGTGCGCACTGTCATAGCGTCCCCCGCCAGCAGTGCCTGCAGGGTTATGGGATAACGGCCGAAATAAAGTGCCGCACCAAAGGCCATAAAAACGCAGAGCGTTGCGCCCAGAAGGCACAGCGCCGTGCGTTTGCGGTTTTTATTCATAAGATTCGGGGGTAAAGCCATAGAAGCTACCATAGAATTCATCGACAGCGGCGTGGTAATACTCCTCGGTCACCTGCTCCGGGTGCAGCACGCTGGCAAGATAAACACTGCCAAGGAAGCTGGCCGGCACGGGGGAATCCACAGCCTCAACAGCGTGGGGCAGCTGGTAAACATGCCTCTCCTTGACGGCGGTGCAGTCCGCCAGGGCGGCATCGTTCAGAACAGAATCAACGTCATATTCAGCATCGGATGCCAGAATGATGTAATCGGGGTTCCAATCCAGGATCTGCTCATAGGAAACTTCGGCCCAGTAGGTATCTTCCACGCTGGCGGCGGCGTTTGTGCCGTTGGCGTTTTCGATCATCGTGTTCTGATACATGGCGGGGCCTGCGGTTTCCAACACGGAGCTGTTGCCTGCCAGGTAAACGCTGGGGGCATCGGTGCCGGCAACGGCTTCGGCCAGGGCGGCCAGGTTGCTGTCAATGGCCATTTCCAGCTCCTCGCCGCGGGCGGTGGTGTTGGTTGCCTGTGCCAGCAGCTCGATCGCGCCGAACAGGCCGGCCTGGTTTTCCGGCTTAACAGCCAGCACGGTCAGGCCCATTTCCTCCATCTGGGGGATGGAATCCTTGAGCTTGGCGGGCACGATGACAAGATCCGGAGCCAGCGCAGCGCAGCCTTCCAAGTCAAACTCTTTGGCGGTGCCAATGCTGGGCAGGGACTGGATCTCCGGGGCGGACAGGCTGTAGATGTTGCGTTTGTCGGCTTTGGCTTCCACGCCAACCAGCTCGTTCTGCACGCCCAGCGCAATCAGCAGGCTGGTGGAAATGTAGTAGCCGCTGGCAAGGGTTTTGGGTTCTTCCTCAATGGTAACTTCGCGGCCCAGCTGGTCGGTAACGGTCAGCGGGTAGGTAACCGCCGTTTCGGCGGCAGGTTCTTCCGGTGCAGCAGTGGCTTCCGGGGCTGCGGTAGCCTCTACGGAAGCAGCCTCGCTGGCTGCGGTACTGCTGGCAGCAGCGGTGCTGCCGCAGGCTGTCAGTGCCATAGCGGCGGCCAACAGCAGGGCGGTCATTTTGGTCATTTTCATGTTTCTTACTTTCCTCTAAAACCAATATTCCGTTGTATTTTTCAAACAACAACGGAATTATAGCAGAATTTGTGGTAAAATAAAAGTGGTACTACACAAAAGTATGATTTTACCCAAAAACGGAGAGCATTCTATGATAACGATTCGAGAATATGCCCGCCCCGCCACACTGGAAGAAGCATGGCAGCTGAACCAGAAGCGCCCGAACCGGGTGCTGGGAGGGATGCTGTGGCTGAAAATGGAAAAAATCAGCGTTGGCACAGCCATTGACCTATCTGCGCTGGGGTTGGATACCATTGAAGAAACCGATACCGAATTTGCCATTGGCGCCATGGCAACGCTGCGCAGCCTGGAAACCCACGCCGCGCTGAACGCGGCCACCAACGGCGCCATGCGGGAGGCTGTGCGCCATATTGTGGGGGTGCAGTTCCGCAACTGCGCCACCGTGGGCGGCAGCGTGTACGGGCGGTTTGGCTTTTCAGACGTATTAACGCTGCTGCTGGCGCTGGACTGCGATGTGGAGCTGTACAAAGCAGGCCGGATGCCCATTGCACAGTTTGCCGCCCTGCCCTATGACCGTGATATTTTGACCCATGTTTACATAAAAAAGACGCCGGGGCTTGCAGTGCATTACCAGTCTGTGCGGGCCACCCAGACGGACTTCCCGATTTTGACCTGCGCTGCTGCACGCACGGCGGATGGAGCCTACCGCTTTGCCATCGGTGCACGCCCCATGAAAGCCATGCTTGTCTGCCCCACGGCCGCCCCGGATGAGCTGCCCGCCGCCGTACAGGCTGCGGTGCCCACCGGCAGCAACCTGCGCGGCAGTGCCGCCTACCGCACCCATCTGGTGGGGGTGCTTGTCAAGCGTGCCGTACAGGCACTGGGGAACCTGGAGGTGCTCTGATGCAAATTCATTTTACGTTGAACCATAAAAAAACAGCTGCTGAGATCGCCCCCGATACCCTACTGATTGATCTGGTGCGCTCTTTAGGCTGCAAAAGCGTCAAGCGCGGGTGCGAAACCGCCAACTGCGGGCTGTGCACCGTGTTTTTGGACGAAAAGCCGGTGCTTTCCTGCTCTGTACTGGCGGCGCGGGTGGATGGCCGCAGCGTTACCACGCTGGAGGGCCTGCAGGAGGAAGCCGCTGAGTTCGGCGCGTTCATCGCTGACCAGGGGGCCGAGCAGTGCGGCTTCTGCAACCCCGGCTTTATCATGAATGCGCTGGCCCTTTTCCGCGAAAAACCCGACCCCAATGAGGAGGAGATCAAGGAATACCTTGCGGGCAACCTTTGCCGCTGCTCCGGGTACGAAGGCCAGCTGCGCGGGATCCAGAACTTTTTGGCGTGGAAAAAATCAAAGGAGGCTGCCCAATGAAAACTGTGAACCAGCCTGTGCGCAAGAAGGACGCCATGCAGCTTGTAACCGGCCAGCCTGTGTACATGGATGATGTTATCCCGCAGGACTGTCTCATCGTCAAGCTGCTGCGCTCCCCCCACGCCAATGCGATCGTCAAAAATATTGATACCTCCCGCGCCATGCTTGTGCCCGGCATGGAGGTGATTTACACCTGGAAAGATGTGGACCAGAACGCCCGCCGCTACACCCAGGCGGGCCAGACCTACCCCGAAATGAGCCCTTACGACCGCCTTGTGATCGACCGCCATGTCCGCTTTGCCGGGGATGTTGTTGCAATCCTTGCGGGCAAAGACGAAACATGCGTCGATAAGGCGATGAAGCTGATTCAGGTGGAATATGAAGTTCTGCCCGCGGTGCTGGATTTCCACACAGCGCTCGATAACCCTACTCTTGTACACCCGGAGGATAACTGGGAAGCCCTTGTTCCCGGTATCGGAGCTGACAAGAACCGCAACCTCTGCGCCCACGATGAATCCAGCGAGGGTGATATTGAGGCGGTGTTGGCTGGGTGCGATGTGGTCATTGACCACACCTACCACACCCGCGCCTGCCAGCAGGCCATGATGGAAACCTTCCGCGCTTATTGCAGCATTGATGCTTACGGGCGGCTGAATGTGCTCAGCTCAACGCAGATCGTGTTCCATTGCCGCCGCATTTTGGCAAACGCCCTGCACATCCCCAAATCCATGATCCGCGTTGCCAAGCCGCGCATCGGCGGCGGGTTCGGCGCAAAACAGACGTCAGTGTGCGAGGTTTACCCTGCCTTTGTTACCTGGAAAACGAAGAAGCCCAGCAAGATCATCTATACCCGCTTTGAAAGCCAGACGGCTTCAACCCCGCGCCATGAGATGGAGATGCACGTGCGGCTGGGCGCAACAAAGGACGGCATCATCAAGGGCATTGACCTGCACACCCTTTCCAACACCGGCGCTTACGGTGAGCACGGCCCCACAACGGTGGGGCTTTCGGGCCACAAGTCCATCCCGCTGTACGGCAAGGCCGAAGCGTTCCGCTTTGTCAGCGATGTTGTTTACACCAACCACATGTCATCGGGTGCGTACCGCGGGTACGGCGCAACCCAGGGCCTGTTTGCGGTGGAATCCGCTGTGAATGAGCTGGCCGACAAATTGGGGATGGACCCGTTCGAGCTCCGGCAGCGCAACATTATCCATGAGGGCGATGTTATGCCCGCCTACTATGGCCAGGTCAACACCAGCTGTGCGCTGGACCGCTGCCTGAAAACCGTGCATGACAGGATGGATTGGGACCATAAGTACCCCGTGCGCGAGATCGGCAATGGCAAGGTGCGTGCTGTTGGCATGGGCATGGCCATGCAGGGCTCCGGCATCGACCATGTGGACGTGGGCAGCGCCACGCTGAAAATTAACGATGACGGGTTCTATACCCTCTCCATCGGCGCAGCGGATATGGGCACCGGCTGCGATACGATCCTGGCGCAGATTGCTGCCGAAGTGCTGGAATGCCCGCTGGAAAACATTGCGGTTTTGGGCGCAGATACCGATTCTTCCCCCTATGATTCCGGTTCCTATGCGTCCAGCACAACCTATGTGACCGGCAAGGCCGTGGAAAAGTGTGCGCTGGAACTGAAAGATAAGATCTGCACCCTGGGGGCACAGATGCTGGGGCTGGACAAAGCCGCCGTGCTGTTTACCGGCGATGCCGTGACGAGCGAGGATGGCACCCAGCGCGTGCCGCTGGCCAGCATTGCAGCGGCATCCCAGTGCGGCAACACGGTGGCGCTGGAAGCCACCGTGACCCACAGCTCGGAGATTTCGCCCCCGCCGTTTATGGTTGGCGCCGCCGAAGTGGAAGTTGACCTGGAAACCGGCGAAGCCCAGGTGGTGAACTATGTGGCCGCGGTTGACTGCGGTACCCCTGTAAACCCGAACCTGGCCCGCGTGCAGGCCGAGGGCGGCATTTTGCAGGGCATCGGCATGGCGCTGACCGAGAATGTGACCTACAATGACCGCGGCATGCCGCGCGAAAGCTCCCTGATGCAGTACAAGATCCCCTGCCGCGCCGATATTGGACATATTGACGTAAGTTTTGAGAGCAGCTACGAGGGCACCGGCCCGTTTGGCGCAAAGTCCATCGGTGAGGTCGTCATCAACACCCCGCTGCCCGCCGTGGCCGATGCCATCTACCACGCCACCCACAAACGCTTTTATGAGCTGCCCATCACCCGCGAGCAGATCGCAATGGCGGTGGAAAAGTGAGTGACGGGGGGCTTGTGCCAGGAGATGCAATGGCGTTCGCTTTATAAGCATACGGTTTGCTTCATTTTTTCCCTATGGCAATACCGCACAATTCCCGCCTAGCGGCTTAAGCACCGCTTCGGCGGCTGCGG
>ERZ827104.1910-NODE-1910-length-17075-cov-3.088367_pt1 | contig 17075 bp, 16 predicted proteins | sample MGYA00519781_ERZ827104 | MGnify/ENA primary metagenome ERZ827104 (study PRJEB31778, sample SAMEA3449257) | human gut metagenome | biome: human gut; feature: human-associated habitat; material: faeces | place: United Kingdom | collected 2010/2012 ...
TTGCCCGCGCCATTGCCAAGCACCCGCAGATCTATCTGTTTGATGACAGCTTCTCAGCGCTGGACTTCCGCACCGATCTGGAACTGCGCCGGGCACTGGCAGCGGAAACCGAAAACAGCACAGTCCTGATCGTAGCACAGCGTGTATCGACCATCATGCATGCCGATCAGATCCTGGTGCTGGAACGGGGCGAGCTGGTGGGCCATGGCACCCACCAGGAGCTCATGCAGCCCTGTGAGATCTTTCGGGAGATCGTGCTCTCCCAGCTTTCGGAACAGGAGGCGACTCAGAATGGCAGATAACCGTACTTCTACCACTACGACTACCACAGCCCGCCGGGGTCCCGGTATGGGCGGCGGACGGGGCAGAGGCGGCCGGATGATCATTGCCAAGCCCAAGGATTTCCGGGGAACCTTCCGGAAACTGCTGCGGTTCATGCGTCCACACTGGATGGGTATGACCGCCATTATCCTGCTGGCAGGCGCCACGACCCTTGCCTCCTCGCTGAGCCCGAAGATCATGGGCAGTGCCACCAACGAGATTGTCCGGGGCGCCCAGTCCCTGCTGGAAGGCGGCAGCGGCGTGGATTTCGGCCTGCTGGCCCGCATCCTCATGCTGCTGATGGCAGTCTATGTTGCCACATCGCTGCTGCGCTATGCCCAGAACTATGTGATGACAGGCGTGAGCCAGCGCACCATGTACGACCTGCGTCAGGCTGTGGACCGCAAGCTGTCCCGGCTGCCGCTGGAATACTATGATACCCATGCCTATGGCGATATTCTCTCCCGTGTCACCAACGATGTGGACACTGTTTCCGATTCGCTGCAGTCCAGCATTATTTCGGCATTCCGGTCGGCACTGTCGGTGGTCATCACCCTGGTGATGATGCTCACCATCAGCCCCCGCCTGACCCTCATCGGCCTGGTGACAGTTCCCATCACATTGTGGTTCTCCTCCACCGTGGTGAAAAAGACCCAGCGGTTCTTCAAGGGGCAGCAGTCCGCCATGGGACGGCTCAGCGGCTATATCGAGGAGATGTACACCGCGCACAGCATCATCAAGGCGTACAGCGGCGAGGAAGATGCCTGCCGGCAGTTTTCGGAGATCAACCGGGAGCTGCGGGACTATGGACGCAAGGCCCAGTTTATCTCGGGTGTGCTGTCGCCCATCGTGGGCTTTATCGGCAATGCCGGCTATGTGCTGGTAACGGTCGTGGGCGCTATGATGATCCTCGGCGGCGAACTGCTGGTGGGCGATCTGCAGGCGTTTATCCGCTATCTGCGCCAGCTCAGCGATCCCATCAATGAAACCGTGAGCATCGTCAATGTATTGCAGTCCACCGTGGCGGCGGCAGAGCGTATCTTTGAGGTGCTGGATGCCGATGAGGAAATCCCCGAGCGGGAGCCTCCGGTAATCCCGCCGGAGAGCCGGGGCGCGGTGGAGATCACCGATGTGCACTTTGGCTACGAGCCGGGCATCGAAGTGATCCGGGGCCTGGATGTATCGGTGCAGCCGGGTGAGCAGGTGGCCCTGGTGGGCGAAACCGGTGCCGGCAAGACCACCATTGTCAATCTGATCATGCGCTTTTATGATGTCACCCAGGGCAGCATCAAGGTGGACGGCGTGGATATCCGGGATATGCCCCGGGAAGTGCTCCGGGAGCGGTTCGGCATGGTCCTGCAGGACACCTGGCTGTTCCATGGCACCATTCTGGAGAATATCCGGTACGGACGCCTGGACGCCACTGACGAGGAAGTGCGGGAGGCAGCACGGCTGGCCTATGCCGATGGCTTTATCGCACAGCTTCCGGGCGGATATGACTTTGTGCTGGGTGAGGATGCCCTCAATCTCTCCCAGGGACAGCGCCAGCTGCTCACCATTGCCCGGGCGATCCTGTCTGATCCGGAGATCCTCATTCTGGACGAGGCCACCAGCTCGGTGGATACCCGTACCGAAGTGCTGATCCAGAAGGCGATGAAGAACCTGATGAAGGGCCGGACTGTCTTTGTGATTGCCCACCGGCTCTCCACCATCCGGGACAGCAGCGTGATCCTCATGCTGGAGAACGGACAGGTGCTGGAACGGGGCACCCATGCGGAGCTCCTGGCTCAGAACGGCGCCTATGCACGGCTCTATAACAGCCAGTTCGAGCTGGAAAACGGCGCGGCGGTATAGCAGGGCAGTTCCGTGAAAACCACCCTTGCGCTGACCGGAATTTTCGGCTATACTGAGGGACAGAAACCGCCGGACTGTGGTTCCGGCGCCCTTGGGAGGATCGCATGAAAGACTATCGAAGCCTGTGGAAAAAGCCCCATCTGGTGGCAGCTGTGATGGCTGGTACAGCGGGTGTGCTGGCAGCGGCGGCGCTGGGATATGCGCTGCTGGGGCCTGGCGCGCCGGTTTCCGCAGCCGGAGCAGCGGGTCAGGTACAGGAAGGCCCGGTGGAGGGCTATGAGGCCGCCGACCATCAGAATGACGAGGATACCCTCAGTTTCCGGCTGGACGCATCGCCGGAGTTTGAGAAGGGCGGGAAGAACGGGGGACTCTATCTGGAAAATCCCCGGGAGAACCGCTACGATCTCCAGGCGGATATTGAGCTGGAGGATGGGACGGTAGTCTATTCCTCGCCGGTGCTGGAACCGGACAGCCATATTGATACCGTAGACCTCGATGAGGAGCTGGAGGACGGCACCTATCCGGCACAGGCACGGCTTTTCGCAGTGGACCCGGAGAGCGGAGTCATTGTGGGCTATGTGCTCCAGCCCATTGAACTCCGGATCGGGAATGCTGATTGACATTGCCCGGAGCCGGGGATATAATAAAATACAGGTTTTACGCAGCGGGAGGCCGTTTCATACGACCTCCCGTCTGTATATCTGAAAACGGGAATCGAGGGATTCACATGAAGGAGAAAAAATTTGCGGCCCGCAATCTGTCGATGCTCATTGACTTTTATGAGCTCACCATGGCGAATGGTTATTTCCAGAGCGGGCGGAAGGACACCATTGCGGTGTTTGATATGTTTTTCCGGAAAATTCCGGACAATGGCGGCTTTGCCATCTTTGCGGGCCTGGAGCAGCTCATCGACTACATGAAGAATCTGGAGTTCGATGAGGAGGACATTGCCTACCTGCGGGGCCGGGGAATCTTCTGTGAGGAGTTCCTGGACTATCTGGCAAACTTCCATTTTGAATGCGATGTATGGGCGGTACCCGAGGGCACACCGGTCTTTCCCAACGAACCCATGGTGATTGTCCGGGGCCCGGTGGTGCAGGCACAGCTGCTGGAAACCATGCTGCTGCTCACCATCAACCATCAGTCGCTCATTGCCACCAAGGCCAACCGCATTGCCCGGGCAGCCCATGGGCGTGCGGTAATGGAATTCGGCTCCCGCCGGGCTCAGGGGTATGATGGTGCCATCTACGGCGCCCGGGCTGCCTATATCGGCGGCTGTACCTCCACCGCCTGTACCGTGTCGGATATGCTGTTCGGCGTGCCGGCAGTGGGTACCATGGCGCACAGCTGGGTGCTGACCTTCGACAGCGAATACGAGGCCTTCAAGACCTATGCAGAGATCTACCCCGACAACTGCACCCTGCTGGTGGATACCTATAATGTCCTCAAGAGCGGCATGCCCAACGCCATCAAGGTGTTCGATGAAGTTGTTGTGCCCAAGGGCTTCCGCCCCAAGGGTGTGCGGATCGACAGCGGCGATATTGCCTACCTCTCCAAGAAGATGCGCAAGATGCTGGACGATGCCGGCTATCCCGATGTGGCGATTGTTGCGAGCAACTCGCTGGATGAGTACATCATCGGGGAACTGTGGTCGCAGGGCGCACAGGTGGACTCCTTCGGTGTGGGCGAGAGCCTCATCACCAGCCGGTCGTCGCCGGTATTCGGCGGTGTGTATAAGCTGGCGGCAGTGGAGCATAATGGAGTCTATACAAACAAGATCAAGGTGAGCGAGAGCATCGACAAGATCACCAACCCCGGTTTCAAGACCCTGTACCGCCTGTATGCCAACGACACCGGCAAGGCCATTGCCGATTACATTGCGTTCCATGACGAGGAGATCGATGAGAGCCAGCCGCTGACCATCTTTGATCCCATTGCCACCTGGAAGCGTCAGGAACTGCGGAACTATACCGCCCGGAAACTGCTCTGCCCGGTATTTGAAAAGGGCAGACTGGTTTATCAGTCTCCGTCGCTGCTCGAGATCCAGAAGTACTGTCTGGCTCAGGTGGATACCCTCTGGGATGAGATGAAGCGGTTTGAGTTCCCGCACCGGTACTATGTGGATCTCTCCCAGAACCTGTGGCAGGCCAAGCGGGACCTGCTTGATTCCATCCGATAGGAGGCAGCCTATGAAAAACAGCCGGATTGTGACGGCGGTGATCCTGCTCACCGGAGCAGGTCTGATGGCACTGGGACTTACCCGGGGAGAACTGGGGGTCTATTTTGTGAAATCCATCAATCTGTGTCTGGAGTGTGTGGGCATTGGATAAACTGAAAACACAGCGCCGGAAGCGGTTTGGCATCCAGGCGCTCTGGACCCTGGTGACCAACGCCAACTTCGCCGGCTTCCTGGACGGGAAACTCTACAAAGGCCCGCTCAAACAGTTCTGTGTGCCGGGGCTCAACTGCTATTCCTGTCCCGGAGCACTGGGGAGCTGTCCCATCGGTGCCATGCAGGCGCTGGCCGGGTCCCCGGATTACGCCCTGTCCCTGCTGGTACTGGGCTTCCTGATGGTAGTGGGCGGCCTGGGCGGACGGCTGGTCTGTGGATTCCTCTGTCCGTTCGGCTGGTTCCAGGACCTGCTGCACCGCATTCCCTTCCCGAAAAAGTTCTCCACGCGGCGGCTTCGTCCGCTCACCTGGCTCAAGTATGGGGTACTGGTGGTGTTTGTGTTCCTGCTGCCCAACCTCATGGTCAATGTGCTGGGCATGGGTGATCCCACCTTCTGCAAATACCTCTGCCCCCAGGGAATCCTGGAGGGGGCGCTCCCGCTGGCTGCGGTGAGCGAAAACACCCGGGCGGCGCTGGGCGCGCTGTTCCAGTGGAAGTTTGCCCTGCTGCTGGCTGTGGTGCTGCTGTCGGTGATGATCAGCCGCCCCTTCTGCAAATACCTCTGTCCGCTGGGCGCTATCTATGCGCTCTTCAATAAGTTCTCACTGTACCGGCTGCGCTTTCTGCCGGAGGAGTGTGTCCACTGCGGCAAGTGCGTTACGATTTGCCCGATGGACTGCGATCCCACCCGGGACCCCAACTCGCCGGAGTGCATCCGCTGCGGGGAGTGTGTGGCAGTCTGTCCGACCCGGGCGCTGCAGAAGCCGAAGATCGGCGCAGGTCTCCCGGACAAAACCGCTCCTTACAAAGGCGTGGAGCTCTGATATTCCCGTAAAAAACAGAAAAACCGGAAGGATCAGTTCCTTCCGGTTTTTGTTATGCTGTGCTGCAATCAGCCGATTACCTTGGTGATGTCCAGGGTGCGGGTGCCGTCCTCGAGGACGAAGCAGGGAATGCCCAGACCGCCGTTCTTCTTGGCGTTGTCAAAGATGGCGTCATTCTCCCGGATTGCCAGGAACTCCTTGAGATCGGAGAGGGCAGCGGAGATGTTCTTGAAGGACATATCAACGCCCTTGGACATGAGCTGGTTGATGGCATACAGGGTATCGGGGCAGAGATGGCTTCCATAAACAGTTACTTTCATGTGTGTGACCTCCTTGATGTCTGGGTGGATTGTTTTCGATGGTTTCAGTATAACAGGGATTTACTTATTTGTAAAATTGAATTATTATATAGATAATATCAAAATTATTGAATTAAAAGGAGGCAGAGGCCATGGAGCTGCGGAATCTCCGTACTCTGGTGCGGATTGCGGAACTGGGGAGCTTTTCGGCGGCGGCAGAGGATCTGGGCTATACCCAGTCCACCGCGACCATGCAGATCAAGGCGCTGGAGGAGGAGCTGGGCGCACCGCTCTTTGACCGCATCGGGCGGCGGGTACGGCTCACCGACAGCGGACGGCAGGCGGTACAGTCGGCCCGGGTGATGCTGGCGGAATCGGAGCGGCTGCTGCGCAGTGTGCAGAGTGAGGAGAACGCCCTGGTGCGGGTGGGGGTCTATGAGTCGCTCTGCGGCGGATTCCTGCCGGGGACCATCCGGCGTTTTTCACAGAGCCAGCCTGGGGCGGTGCTTTCGGTGGTGACAGCACCCCGGACCGAGCTGGAGCGCCGCCTGCAGGCAGACCAGGTGGATCTCATCTGGGTCTATGGGCACGACGCGCCGGAGCATACCCGGATGCTGGCGGAGTTTTCCCACCCCACACAGCCGCTGTGTGCCGCTGGTTCGCCCCTTACAGGACGGCAGATCGCCCCGGCAGAGCTGCTGGGGCAGAAGATTATCTACACCGAACCGGGCTGCCCCTACCGGAGGCTGCTGGAACGCTTTCTGGAGGAGCAGGAGCTGTCGCCCGAAGTGTTTCTGGAAACGGGCAGCGCCGATGTGGTGCTGCGGTTTGTAGAGGCCGGGCTGGGGATCGGCTTCATGCCGGAGTTCATTTCCCGGGAAAAGCAGGCGGCCCATGCGGTGTAGGCCTTTGGGATCGCAGGCTTCGAGCCCCGGCTTTACAGCCGGATCTATGCCCATTCGGACAAGTGGCTGACACCGGCGATGGAGGCCTTTGCCCGGGCGGCACTGACAGAGGCGGGACAGGCATAACCCGGCTTCCCTGGGCGTAAGATAGGGGGAGAGGGGGAAGCGCGTATGGCAAGCTGCCGGATCGGAGAGCTCTGGAAAAAGGATGTGGTCTGCGTGGACAGCGGGGTCTGTCTGGGCCGGGTGGACGATGTGGAGGTAGATGTCTGCACGGCGCAGCTCACCGCCATTGTCATCTATGGGCGCAGCCGGCTGTTCGGGCTGCTGGGCCGGGAGGAAGATACGGTGATCTGCTGGCAGGATATTCAGCTCATCGGCGAGGATACCGTTCTGGTGCGGTACTGTCCGCCTCAGGCAGAGCCCCGGAAGGGTCTGTTCTCCTTCCTGGGCTTCTGAAAAGATGCGGTTATAACGGATTTTACCCGGATTTTTCCGGCAGGGACTTTTCAGGGGGACAGCAATCTGTTACACTGTCAGAGGACGGTTTCCCTGCCGCTCAGTCGCAGACAGAAGAAAAGGCAGCCGGTTTTCCCAGCTGCCTTTGATTTTAGCGGTCTGGTGTCACAACGGGCTTGCCGTCCTGGTCCAGCAGCGGCGTAAAGCCAGCTGCGTTGCCGCTGCGGTGGAACAGATAGTTGATCCCGGTTTCGGTATCGACCCAGATCTCCATCACTTCCACAAAGCCCTGCTCATAGATCTTCTTGAATCGCTCCATGACAGTTCCTCCTTTTTTCATCGGTGTCACATGGCGGAGTTTCTCTTTTTATAGAGAATAATCTCCGGGTTTTCTCCGCCGCAGCCGTACTCGCACACCAGAAGCATCTGATCATCCGCCGCCAGCCCGTAGCACCGGTCGCTGCCGGGGATCTCGATCTGGTTCCCCAGATAGATGTCATAATCCTTCAGCAGCTTTACCTGCTGTCCGTTGGGGAGGGTATATTCCAGATTGACAAAGAAGCCATTGAGCAGATTGAGGTCCTGAACCGAAAGATTCCTGATCCCCAATGCGTTGAATTCAGAGATCAGCTCCTTCTTAACACACTGGAACTCCGCTTCGCCGCCGTGTTTGATGCATTCCGCTGCCATGCAGTTCCCGCCGAACGGGTGGCCGTCTGTTTTCCGGCAGCCGCCGCATGCTTCAAGCCGACTGCATTGTTCACAGCAGTCCAGTCCGCAGATTGATTTCATCCATCCCTTCTCCATTCCGATATAGATGTATTGACAGTAAAGCCATTTTACCATGCTTTACCCGGATCAATCAAGCGAAGGACACCTGCTCGCTGATTTCAGGAAAAATCGCATGTTTTCCGGGAGAAAATGCAAAACAGGACTTGCAATCCTGGATAAGCTGTGGTATTATATTAGGGCAAAACGCACGCCCCGGTCAAGAACAGCCCGGTGCCTGAAGCAGTTTCAGGTCGGCTGGAACGGAGCCGGAGCGGAGGAACAACCAAAGGAGGATTTTATCAATGAGCGTAGTATCTATGAAGCAGCTGCTCGAGGCTGGTGTGCACTTCGGTCACCAGACCCGTCGCTGGAACCCCAAGATGGCTGAGTACATCTTCACCGAGAGAAACGGCATCTACATCATCGACCTGCAGAAGACCGTTAAGAAGCTGGACGAGGCTTACATGTTCGTTCGTGAGCTGTCTGCAAACGGTGAGAATGTTCTGTTTGTCGGCACCAAGAAGCAGGCTGGCGACAGCATCAAGGAAGAGGCTGAGAGAGCCGGCGCTTACTATGTAAATGCTAGATGGCTGGGCGGTATGCTCACCAACTTCAAGACCATCCGCCGCAGAATTGACCGTCTGGCTCAGCTGCGCAAGATGGAAGAGGACGGCACCTTTGACCGTCTGCCCAAGAAGGAAGTTGTAAAGCTGGAACTCGAGATCGAGAAGCTGGAGAAGTTCCTGGGCGGTATCAAGGAGATGAACAAGCTCCCTGGTGCTCTGTTCATCGTTGACCCCCGCAAGGAGCGCATCGCAGTAGCTGAGGCTCACAAGCTGGGTATTCCGATTGTTGCAATCGTTGATACCAACTGCGATCCCGATGAGATCGACTATGTAATCCCTGGCAACGATGATGCCATCCGTGCGGTTCGTCTGATCGCCAGCGCTATGGCTGATGCGATTATCGAGGGCCGTCAGGGTGCTGAAACCGCCGAGGCTGCTGAAGCTGCTGAGGCTGAAGAAGCTGCCGAGTAATCAGATTCAGAATTTAGAGGCTCGGGTCATATTATCCGGGCCTCTTTTTACAAAAATGCAACCGATAGAAAAGTCGAAAGACTTGATCGCTGAGGAGGAAATGAAAATGGCTTTTACTGCTAAGGATGTCCAGACCCTGCGCCAGATGACCGGCTGCGGTATGATGGACTGCAAGAAGGCACTGACCGAGTCGAACGGTGATATGGACAAGGCTGTGGAGTACCTGCGTGAAAAGGGTCTGTCCGCTGCTGCCAAGAAGGCTGACCGTGTAGCTGCCGAAGGCGTTGTATACGCTGTTGCTGATGCTGCCAAGAAGGTAGGCGCTATCATCGAAGTAAACTCTGAGACCGACTTCGTAGCCAAGAATGCTGACTTCAATGCCTTCGTTGCACAGTGCGCTCAGATCATCATGGAGCAGAATCCTGCTGATGTTGATGCTCTGCTGGCCTGCAAGACTGAGAACGGCATGACCGTTGAGGAACTGCTGCGTGAGAAGATCCTGGTAATCGGTGAGAACCTGAAGATCCGTCGTTTCGTACGTGAGGAAGGCACTCTGGCTACCTACATCCACGCTGGCGGCAAGATCGGCGTTATGGTTAAGTTCGATGTTTCGGACGGCATTGCTGACAAGGCTGAGTTCGTTGAGTGCGGTCATGATGTTGCTATGCAGATCGCTGCAATCAACCCTGGCTACCTGAAGCGTGAAGAAGTTCCCGCTGCCGTAGTTGAGGAGGAGAAGAAGATTCTCGAGGCTCAGATCCAGAACGATGAGAAGCTGAAGAACAAGCCTGCTCAGGTAATCGAGAAGATGGTTACCGGCCGTGTAGAGAAGTTCTACAAGGAGAACTGCCTGGTAGATCAGGCCTTCGTAAAGGATGGCAACATGAACGTGGCTCAGTATGTAGCCAAGGTTGCCAAGGATCTCGGCGGCAAGATCGAGATCGAGTCCTTCGTTCGTTTCGAGAAGGGCGAGGGCATTGAGAAGAAGGCTGATGACTTCGCTTCCGAAGTTGCCAGCATGGTAAAGTAATTTACTGCTGAATCTCTTTATACAGACCCCGGTGGGAGTTTCCTGCCGGGGTCTGTTTTTGTCATTTCTTGTCTGTTTGCCAAAATCCTGCTATAATGACGGCAGAGAGAAACCGCAGTGAATGAAACGGAGGGATTTTATGAATACCGAAAACAAACTGCCTGTACTGCGTCCGGAGGACAAACCGGCGATCCCTGAGCCTGCCGACACTGCCGCATCGGCAGGGGGGAAGGCTTCCCGCTGGAAGCGCCCGGAAACCCATGAGGAGAAGATGCTGTTCTGGATGCGTGTGACCGGCATCTGCGCGATCCTGCTGGCAGTGCTGGCGGGAGCCGCGGCAGTGATGCTGCTGCTCAACCTCAGCCAGCTGGGGGAGATCCTCAGCCATCTCAACTCGGCATCGGTGGAGCTGGAAGAGGCCAGCCGGCAGCTCAGCCAGGCACTTCAGTCTCTGAATAACGAGGGCCTCCAGGAGCTGTACGCCGCCCTGGAACAGATCCAGAAGCTGGACATGGACAGCCTGAACCGCTCCATTGAAAGCCTGGCAAAGATCATGGAACCCCTTTCCAGAATCTTTGGTTAGGATCAGAATCTGTTCCAATTTTCACAATGTAAAGCGAGAAAATCCAAAGGAATTTTATGTAAATCGCCGTTCTTTGATGAGAATGGGAAAAAATCACAGATTTTCGTTGACGAAAGCGCTTTAGCGTGGTATGGTTGAAAAGTAAACCGGTGAGAACCCGGGGAATTTTTCACAAAGGGGAGAAAACAACATGAACTACATTCTCACAGACAAGGAGCCGAAGCTGCCGCTGAAGTATTTCGAGGATATTTCTGCGATCCCGCATGGTTCTTATAATGAAAAGGCAATCTCTGCATTCATCGCAGACACTGCTGCCAAGCTGGGTCTGTATGCCCGTGTCGACGAGCGCAACAATGTGGTAGTCAAGAAGCCTGCCACACCGGGTTATGAACATCTGCCGGCACTGCTGCTGCAGGCTCATGTGGATATGGTAAACGAGAAGAACAGTGACTCGGACCATGACTTTACCAAGGACGGCCTGAAGCTGATCCTGGAAGGCAATATCCTCCGGGCAGACGGCACCACCCTGGGCGCAGATGACGGCAAGGGCGTTGCTTACATGCTGGCTCTGATGGATTCCGATTCGGATACCTTCCCGCATCCTCCGCTGGAATTCCTGTTCACCACCGGTGAGGAAGTAGGCTTCTGGGGCGCTATGGCACTGGATTGCTCGGACATCACTGCCCGCCGCATGATCGGTCTGGATGCCGGCCCCGAAGGTGTTGTAGCCACCACCTCCGCTGGCGCACAGGAAGTGATCTTCTCCATTCCCACCGAGTATGAGCCGGTCAAGGGCGATGTGCTGGCTGTTTCGGTTCGCGGCCTGCTGGGGGGGCACTCTGCCATGAACATCACCGATGAGAAGGGCAACTCCAACAAGATCATGGGCCGTCTGCTGCACAACGCAGCCAAGGTTGCGGACTTCCGTCTGTGCCATATCACCGGCGGCGCCATGTTCAATGCCATTCCCCGTGAGGCAGATGCCATCATCGCCGTAGAGCCGGGCAAGAAGCAGGCTGTGATCGACAAGATCGCCAAGGTAACTGCTGAGCTGCAGGACGAGCTGGCAGCCAGTGATCCCGGCCTGACTGTAACTGTGACTGACGCCAAGGCTGACAAGATGCTCTCTGCTGCTGTGACCAAGGCCGTAGTAGAGTGCCTGTACAACGTGCCCAATGGCGTTCGCATGATGAACAAGCAGGTTCCCGGTCTGCCGGTGACCTCCACCAACATGGGGGTGGTCAAGACCCTGGAGGACAAGATCACAGTCGATACCATGCTGCGTTCTTCCAGCAAGAGCCTCAACGATGACTATGTGGACAACATCTGCACCGTTGGTAAGCTGGCAGGCATGCCGGAAGTATGGGTAGGCGACTGGATGCCCGCCTGGCCGTACATGGCTGGTTCCAAGATGCGTGAGCTGGCTAAGAAGATGTACAAGGAGCGCACCGGTGAGGATATGCGTGAACTTGCGGTACACGGCGGTCTGGAGCTGGGCGTGTTCAGCGAGAAGATGCCCGGTATGGACATTGTTACTCTGGGCTGCACCTCCGGCAATGAGCACACTGTAACCGAGTGGATGGATATTGATTCCTATGCCCGGGTATATCAGTTCATGAAGGACTTTATTGCAGAGCTCTGCAAGTAATCACAGAATAGATCCCTCAAAAGCCTCTGTCAGATAACAGAGGCTTTTTTGCATGGCAGCGAGGAAAGCGAGGGGAGAGGAGCCGGGAGTTTTTATTGGAGCAGAAGACTGCGGTAAAACGGGATTTTTCTCTGCAACTGCGGACAGAATGCTTTTATTTCCCTGGGGTTTGTGATAAAATAGAAACGGTATTTGCCGCGGGAGAGTCCGTGGCTTTTTCTGCACAAGTCTGTTAACGGAGCGTTTCTTATATGGTATTTGCCAATCTGTTTTTCCTCTATATATTCCTGCCGGTCAACCTGATCCTCTACTATGCCACCCGCAGCTATGCGGTACGGAATTTTGTATTGGTGGCGATGTCGTTCCTGTTCTATGCCTGGGGTGAGCCGGTCTGGGTTCTGCTGCTGCTCGCTTCGGGATTCATGGTGTGGTTCTGCAGTCTGCTGGTGGAACGGTTCGCCGGAACCCGCAGGGGAAAGGCCGCACTGATTTTCGCTGTGACCATCAGCCTTTCGTTGCTTGGAATCTTCAAGTACAGCGGCTTCCTCATCGAGAATATCAATGCGGTTTTGCCGCTTTCCTTGCCGGTCCCGCAGTTCTCGCTGCCCATCGGCATCAGCTTCTACACCTTCCAGATGATCTCCTATATCGTGGATGTCTATCGCGGCGATGTCAAGGCCCAGCCATCCTTCCTGCGGTTTATCATGTATGTGTCCATGTACTTCCAGCTGGTAGCCGGTCCCATCGTCCGCTATTCCGATGTGGCCTGGGAGATCGGTCACCGCACCGCCAATGCCAACGACATCAGCCATGGCATTACCCGGTTTTGCATCGGTCTGCTCAAGAAGGTTGCGGTGGCAAATGTCGCCGGTTCGCTGCTGGTGCAGTATATGGACGGCGATCTTACCAAAGTGACTGTGCTGGGAAGCTGGTTCGGCGCGGTGCTGTTCATGCTGCAGATCTACTATGACTTCTCCGGCTATTCGGATATGGCGATCGGCCTGGGTCTGATGTTCGGCTTCCACTTCGTAGAGAACTTCAACTATCCCTATATCGCCAAAACTGCCACAGAATTCTGGCGGCGCTGGCACATTTCCCTGAGCAGCTTCCTGCGGGATTATCTGTATATCCCGCTGGGCGGCAACCGCAGCCATGCCTGGCGTAACCTGTTTGTGGTATGGTTTGCCACCGGCCTGTGGCATGGCGCCAGCTGGAACTTTATCCTCTGGGGTCTGTTCTTCGGCGTGCTGATCGCCCTGGAACGCTTGGGCCTGCGCAATCTGCTGGAAAAGCTGCCGGGCTTCATCAGTCATTTCTACCTGCTGTTCGCGGTGCTGATCAGCTGGGTGATCTTCTACTTCACCGATCTCTCCCGGGCCGCACAGTACCTGGGGATCATGTTCGGCCTGTCGGGTCAGCCGCTCACCAACTCCCAGACACTACTGGCCCTGGAGGGCAACCTGTTCTGGCTGATCCTGGCGGTGGTATTCTGTCTGCCGCTGGCCCGGATCGCATCGCAGCAGATCACCGCGGCAGCGGCTGTGAGCCGTCCCCGGCAGATCATCCTGGGCATTCTGGTGCCGGTGATGAATCTGGGGATTCTGCTGATCTGTACTGCCATGCTCAGCGGGCAGAGCTATAACCCGTTCCTGTATTACCGGTTCTGAGAGGAGGGACTGAAATGGCAAACGAACACAACAACAAGCGGCCTACCGCTGCTTCCATGCTCAACATTGCGGCATTCTGTACAGCGCTGTTTGCTGTGGGCGGACTGTCCATTGCCATGGAGAAGCCCACCTATTCGGAGCAGGAGAAGCGTGACCTGGCGAAAATGCCCGAGCTGACCCTCAAGGGATACTGGGATGGATCGCTGGCTTCGGGAATCGATGCCTTTTACAGCGATACTTTCCCGTTCCGGGATGCGCTGATTTCCTTGGGCAGTACCCTGGAGGAAATGCGTGGGCTGCGTCTGGATGACGCCAAGATCCATGAAACAGCCCCGTCCACTTCGGAGCCGGAAGTTCCCACAGAGCCGGGCAGCGGCACAGAAACAGAGAACTCCTCGTCCAGCAAGGCAGAGGAAACTGCTGTGGGCGAACAGAATGGTTCGGTATTCATCTATAAGGGGAAGGCGATGTCCATGTTCGGCGGCAGCCAGTCCATGGGCAAGTGGTATGCCGATGTCATCAATTCCTATGCGGCGGCGCTGCCGGATGTCCAGGTATATGACATTGTGGTGCCCACCTCCATCGAGTTCTATCTTCCGGAAAAGTATCAGGATATTTCCGCTCCGGAAAAGCCGAATATCGACTATATCTACTCCCAGATGAGCGATGCGGTCAAGACAGTGGATGCCTATGGTGAGATAGCCCAGCATACGGATGAATATATCTACTTCCGCACCGACCATCACTGGACGGTAACCGGCGCTTACTATGCGTATGTGGCGTTCTGTAAGGATGCGGGCTTCACACCCACGCCCTATGACAGCTTTGAGTGGAACCGGAAGGAGCCGTTCTATGGAACGCTCTACTCCCAGACCCAGGATTCCACCCTGCGGGAGAATCCGGATTATGTGGATTACCCCACCATTTCCACGCCTCACCAGGCATATATGTACAAGCGGGGCGAGCCGTTCACACCCTATGCCAGCACCATCATGGCGGACTATGCTTCGGGCGTGAATATGTACTCAGTCTTCCTGCATGGAGACCAGCCTCTTACCGAGATCCAGACCGAAAACAAGAACGGACGCAAGGCAGTGGTAGTGAAGGAATCCTTCGGCAATGCCTTCTCGCCGTTCCTGGTGGCACACTACGAAACCGTATATATTGTGGATCAGCGCTATTTTGAGCTGAATCTGCTGGACTTCATTAAGCAGAACGGCGTAACGGACCTGATCTTCATCAACAATGTCTTTGCTGCCAATACGGCGGTACAGATCCAGTGGATTCAGGGATTGATGACCCAGCAGTGGGCTCCGCCGGTCCAGGAGGAAACTGAGGAGTCGGAAGAGGAGACCGAGAGCAGTCAGGAGCCGGAGGACGGCGAAGAGGATGCGGATCGGGACAAGGATTCCTCAGAGGACGAGGAAGATGAGGACCGCCGGAAAAAGGATCAGAATGACGAAGATGAGAAGTGAGGGGAGAGCCAATGGGAAATACACACCGGCGTTTGCTTGGAATGACGCTGGCGCTGGCATTACTGGCGACCGGCTGTTCGTCCGGGGAACTGGATTCCCCGTTCCGGCAGAATGAGAGCCTGGAGGTCCGGATTTCTGTATCCAATACCGCAGATGAGACCGAACGGGACGGAATGCGCCTGTTCGTCGATAAGCTGGTGGAGTACAGCGAAGTTCCGCTGGACATCAGTCTGTTCTATGAGGAAGACCCGGAAGCCAGCCTGCTGGCAGGGGAAGCGGACCTGATCTATGTGGATTCAGCTGGCCTGATCCCTTATGACAGCGATTTTGCCATCTATGCTTCGCCGTTTTATTTCCGGGATTACGAGCACATGACTATGACCCTCAATTCGCCGACCTTTATCCAGCTGACCGAGCTGGACTATGCCGAGACTCTCAAGGCACGCCAGCTGGGTGTGTTCTATGGCGGCACCATGATGGTGATGACCAAGGAGAGCCCCATCCGTGCGGTGAAGGATATGCAGGAGTTCATACTGGCAGAGCCCTCTGATTACTACACTGCGGCGGCTTTTGAGAGCCTGTTCGGCGATACAACCGCAGCCAGTGCTACCCTGACTGAAACCTGGCGGGACGAAACAGTCACGGCAATGGAGGTCAACAGTGCCCAGCTGGCGCAGCTTCTGGATGAGGATATGGAGCATGCCTACCTCATCAATACGGCACACCGCATTGAAGTGGATTGGCTGTATGTGTCCGAGGACTTTTACCAGTCAGCAGGTGAGGAGCTGCAGGCAGCTATGAAGGAGGCTTCGGCTTACGCTCTGGCGTATGTGGATGCGGACCGGAACAAGGCCTACGAGGACGCCTATGCCACTCTGCAGGAAAGAGGTCTGCGCACCGCCCGGTTCGTCACCGATAACCTGCGCAAGTCCGGCAAGGAACTGCTGACATCAGAAAACGACTTCTTCACCCAGATTGATAAATCCCGGTATGATGCAGTTACAATGATCATCCGGTAAAAACAGAAATACAGTATAAAAGCCACAGCCTTTGGAATCGACCAGAGGCTGTGGCTTTTTATTCTCCCGTGCACGGTGCGGGAGAGGGGAGAGAGGGAAAGAAAAAGGCTTCGGCAAGAAGCCGAAGCCTTTTAAGCTATGAGAGAAGTTAGCAGGTAATCAGCGACAATTACTTGGCGTTGAATACATACTTGTCCAGACGATCCATAGCGTCGATAACACGGGAGTGCGGAACTGCCAGGTTAACACGAATGGCAAAGGGACGGTTGAAGGGACGACCATCCTGCCAGATAACACCAACAGCTACACCGGCCTTCAGCAGGTCGTCCATAGACATGTTGTGCTCCTTGCACCACTCTTCGCAATCCAGGTACAGCATGTAAGTACCCTCGGGCTTAGCAAGCTTAACGCCCTTGAAGTTCTTGCAGATGTAGTCATAAGCGTAGTTAACGTTGCTGCTCAGAACTTCCAGCAGTTCGTCAACCCACTCACGGCCGGTCTCGCTGTAAGCGCCAACCAGAGCATGCATCGACATAACGTTGATGGAGTTGTAGTGAGACAGGGAAGCAACCTTGTCCATACGCTCACGCAGGTACTTGTTGAAGATTACATGGTAAGAACCTACCAGACCAGCCAGGTTGAAGGTCTTGGAAGGAGCGTACAGAGCGATGGTACGCATCTTAGCATCCTCAGAAACTTCCTGGGTAGGAGTCTGAACGTTGCCGTTCATAACCAGGTCAGCCCAGATCTCATCGGAGCAGATCAGCATGCCGTACTTGTCGCACAGCTCA
>ERZ827104.1920-NODE-1920-length-16992-cov-7.447718_pt1 | contig 16992 bp, 18 predicted proteins | sample MGYA00519781_ERZ827104 | MGnify/ENA primary metagenome ERZ827104 (study PRJEB31778, sample SAMEA3449257) | human gut metagenome | biome: human gut; feature: human-associated habitat; material: faeces | place: United Kingdom | collected 2010/2012 ...
TGCTCTACGACCTGTTCCAAAGCCTTGCCGAAATCACCGACCAGACTGCAGCAGATGCAGCCGGAGTTCATTTCATTGATCTGCACGCCGGAGTCCTTGAGGAAGCCGCCGTCGATGGCGATCTCACCGAACTCGTTTTCGATCAGCACGATCTTTTCGCCCGTGTAGGCCTCGGCGATCAGCTTTTTGATCAGCGTGGTCTTGCCGGCGCCGAGAAAACCGGAGAAAATATCAATTTTTGTCATAAGAATCGAACACTTCCTGTCTGGGGGCACACCCCAAAATTTTGTCCATTATTATAGCACATATTTGTGAACGAAACAAGTCCGGCACGTCGAGGAAACGGTGTTGTGTTTTTTCTGCCGCCGCGGTAAAATGAAGGCATGAAACGAAATGATTTTTGGATAACTGCAAAACAAAATTGGCGCGCACTCGCCTACCTGCTCGTGCTCACGGTGCTGGCGGTCGTGCTCGTGGTCATATGCGTCCGGCGCGGACAGGATGCCGCGCAGCCCTCGCCCACGCCGCGTACCTCGGCCGAGGTGCGCAAGGACGCGGCGCAGGCACTGCTGGACGGCATGACCACGCACGAGAAAATCTGCCAGCTGCTCGTCGTGCACCCCGAGGCGCTCACGGGTGGCGGCACCGTCACGGCCATGACGGATGATCTCGCCGCCGCGCTGCAGGACTATCCCGTCGGCGGTTTCCTGTTCTCGGCGGGGAACATGACCTCCGGCGCGCAGCTCCGGGCGCTCACGTCCGCGCTCTCGTTGGCCGATGCCACGGCTCCGCTCGTCACCGTCGACGAGGAGGGCGGCCGCGTCGCGCGGCTCATGAACACCGTCGGCACGACGAAACTCAACAGCATGTACAGCTACCGCAGTTTCGGCACGCAGGGCGCGTATGACAACGCCCAGACCCTCGCGCACGACATCGCGGCCTACGGCTTCAATACGGACTTTGCGCCCGTGGCCGACGTCTGGACGAACAAGCGCAGCAACGCCATCGGCGACCGCGCCTACAGCGATGATTATGACGAAGCGGCCACGCTTGTCGCAGCCGCCGTGGGCGGCTTCCGCGACGCGGGCGTCATCTGCTGCCTGAAGCACTTCCCCGGCCACGGCAGCACGACCACGGACTCGCACAACGGCGCCGCCACGGTCGACAAGACGCTCCCGCAGCTCCGGCAGGAGGATCTCAAGCCCTTCGTCTCCGGCATCGCCGCCGGGGCGGACATGGTCATGGTCGGCCACCTCACGGTGCCGACCATGGACGATCTGCCGGCTTCTCTGTCGCACAAGCTCGTCACGAATCTGCTGCGGCACGACCTCGGTTTTCGCGGCGTCATCATCACCGACGGCCTGCAGATGCAGGCGCTCGCGCAGTATACCGACGGGGAGAAGGCCGTGCTCGCCCTCGCCGCCGGCAACGACATGCTGCTCGAGATCAGCGACGTGCCCGGTGCGGTCGCGGCCGTGGAGCAGGCGCTCACGGACGGCACACTCACGATGGACGCCATCGACCAGAGCGTGCTGCGCGTGCTGCAGCTCAAGCTCGCGCACGGCATCGTGCCGCTGCCCGCGGACGGCGAACATTCATGATATTTTAAGAAAGCTGTGGTAGGATCCATCCTGGACGCGGTTGTCCGGCCGCGCCCTGCATCCACCTTCTTTCTTCCCCCAACAGACCAGAGCAGCCGCTGCCGAAAAGCAGCGGCTGCTCTGTGTTTTCATGCGAAGATTTACGCGGCGGAAAAGCCGCCGATGCCGTCATTTCCGGTTGTAGACCGGGGCAAAACGTGGTATTCTATACTATCACGACCAGAGAGGCGGACCCCATGCAATTTGTAGACATCGAAAAAAAGGACGGCGGCGCGTTCCTGCACCGCTACGACCTGCACTATATCGACCGCACCGGCTGCCCGCGCACATATGAGATGGTCAGCCGCGACCGGAACATCGACTCCCTCGAGCACCTGCAGCACCACCGCACGGACGCGGTCGTCCTGGTGCTCACCGATGCGGAGCGCGCGCACATCGCGCTCATCCACGAATTTCGCATGGAGCTCGGCCAGCGCATCTACGGCCTGCCCGGCGGCCTCATCGAGCCGGGGGAGACGCCCGAGCAGGCGGCGCGGCGCGAGCTGCGCGAGGAGACCGGCCTGCGCCTTGTGGAGATCACGCACATCCTGCCACCGGCCGCGTGCACGGTCGGCATCGGCGACGAGCGCACGGTCTGCGTCTTCGGCACGGCGGAGGGGACGTTCCGCCCGAGCAGCGACCCCATGGAGGAGATCGAGGCGGCGTGGTACACGCGCGCGCAGGTGCGCGCCCTGCACGAGACGGAGCTTTTCGGCTCGTGGGCGCTGGCGTACAGTTGGATGTTCGCCTGCGGCTGCCTGCCGGGGGCGGACGGCAAAGATTAATCAACGATCACGGAGCGATTTTTTTATGTTTTATTCGGAAATGTATCAGCCGGGCGTCGCCGATTTTGACCGCGGCGGCAAGCTCGGCTATGAAGCCATCCTGCGCATTCTGGAGAACACGGCCAGCCGCCACTCCGACCACGCGGGGGACGATGTGGTCGCGGACAGCAAAAACGGCATCACCTGGGTGCTGACCGATTGGCGCATCCGGATCCTGCGCCGGACGGACAGCAAGGCGCCCCTGCGCGTCACGACCTGGGTGCGCGACAATGCGCCGACCGGCCGCATCTCCCGCGACTATACGCTCGCGGACGAAAACGGCACGGAGCTTGTCCTTGCCGAGTCGCGGCTCGTGTTGTTCGACCTGCGCGCGGAAAAGATCATCCGCATCGACCAGACGCGCTTTCGCTCCTATCGGCCGGAGGTGCGCGGCGTGTTTGCGGCCGCCGCGCCGCGGCTGCGCGCGCCCGCCGCCTTTGACGGGGAGAAGACCCTGCCTCTGCGCCGCAGCGACATCGACTTCAACGGCCATGTACATAACACGCGGTATCTCGACTTTGCGCTCGAGGCGCTGCCAGACGCGGCGCGCCGGGATGCGTTCACGGACATCCGCATGGTCTATCCGAAGGCGGTCAAGGATGTCGACGCCGTCACGCTCAAATACACCGCGACGGAGCACGGCTGGTTCGTGTGCGTGTACAGCGCGGACACGCTCTGCACGCTCATCCGGCTGGAGCAGTGACTGCGATCCCGCCGTGAAAAACGCCCCCGCTGCCAAACGGCAGCGAGGGCATTTTCAGCTTTCGGCGAACCGGTCGACATACGCGCGCATTTCCTGCCGCGAGTCGATGCCGTGCACGCCCGCGATGAACGCGCGCTTTTCCTCGTCCGTGAGCGCCGAAAATTTTGCCAGCGCCTGCTGGTTGTGCACCAGCGCCATGCCCAGCCCGACCGGGATGGCCGGCTGCGTGCCTGCTTTGTGCAAAGGTTCCACCTTCCTCTGTGTCCGGTTTCGGAGCGGCTGCTCCCTAACCATAGTATGGAACAGATGGGAAAATAGAATACATCAGCCCAGATCGAGCACCTGCCGCGCGGCGTAGCCCTCGTCGCGCAGCGCGCCGTCGAGCAGCTCATAGCGCGTGATGTCCAGCCGCACCGCGTGCAGCATCGCGGGCATCTGCTGGAGCTGCTGGAGCTGCACGCCGCGCGCCTCGATCACGCTGCGGTATTCGTCGCTCAGCGGGTCGATGTACACGGCTGTGCCCGTCATCTGCAGCCCGGCGAGCGAGGCCATGCCCGTATAGCTGTCGTACACGGCGGCGGAGATCGCCCCGTTCCACCAGATGCCCTTGAACTTCAGCCCGCCCTCGGTGAGGATGTAGAGCCTGCCGTTCACACGCAGATATTCCAGCGGCGTGCACCGTACCCACTTGCCGCAGCCGGTCGCCAGCGCGAGCGTGTTGTGCCCTTCGAGAAAGGCATCGATGCGCTCCCGGAGTTTGTCCGTCGGCATCGGTGCCTCCGGCGGGCAGAACGCCTTTGCGATCAGCTCGGCGGCGGCGACGGTCTCGTCCTTGCCCTTCGGGCGGAAGGTCACGCGCTTTTGCAGCCCGGCGGTCACGACCGGGGCGCCCTCGCCCGCGGCGACGGTGATGACGTTTGCATAGCCGCTCCAGTCGCGCGGGGCGCGCTCGGTCGGGAAGAGCTTGCAGTTGCCGATGACCGTGCCGAGGATATAGGCCGTCGGGCGCACGGCGGCTTCATAAATGATGGCAGTGATATTCATACGTTTGCCTCCGAAAAAAGAATCTTACCGTGAGTATAGCACGCAAAGAATGGATTGTAAAATCGAAAGCCGGATGTTACAATGGAAAAAACTCAGAAACAGAAAAGAGGTCTTGCCATGATCTGCCCAAAATGCGGCGCGCAGCTTTCCGACAGCGCCGTGATCTGCCGCGCCTGCGGTGCCATGCTGCCCGAGCAGCCTGTCGCCCCGCAGGTGCCGTACCCGCCGGCGTCCGACCCGGCTGAAAATGCCGCACCCACCCAGCCCAATGCCCCGCGCACCTGCGCACGGTGCGGCGCACCGCTTGCCGACGGCGTGCGTTTTTGCACCAACTGCGGCGCCCCTGCGGACGCCCAGCCCGATCCGTCCGACCCGAAACAGTCCGCTTCTTCCGACCCGGCGCGCTCCGCCCCGCAGCAGCAGGGCGCAGCCTCGGGCACCTATACCGGCGCGGCGTCCTCGTTCGGCCCCGGCATCTGCCCGCGCTGCGGCAGCCGGCTCACGCCCGGCGCGCGCTTTTGCACCGTCTGCGGCATGCCCGCGCCCGAAGCACCCCAGGGGCAGGGCGACTGGTATACGCCCGCGCCCGGCGGTGCGGTGCCCTCGCCGGAGATCGGCCCGAAGCACAAGCCGAAGAAGCTGCTCATCGGCCTGCTGTGCGGCTTTGCGGCTCTGGTCGTGATCGCGGCGGTCGTGGCCGGCATTTTCGCTTTCCGTCAGGCCGGCAGTCCCAGCACAGCCGGCGGCACGGAGGTCGACCAGCTCCTCGAGCATTACTTCACTTACTTTGAGAACGATGACGTGGATGCCATGCTCGACCTTTTCCTGCCGGAAGGGATCACGTACATGCAGAATAACCACGACGACGTGACCGACCGGGGGGACGCACTCATCGAGCTCGACGACTGGTATTATGACTACGGCAAGGCCATCGACGACTATTACGTTTATGACGATGACAGTTTGGACGCCAGCGACGTGCGCGAGCTCCAGCGCGAGCTCGGCGTGCGCATCGATGACAATGTCATCGTCGCCTGCGACGTGACGTATCAAAACGGTCAGGACAACGACTTTTATTTCGAGTTTGTTCAGGTCGACGGGCAGTGGTATCTGCTGTTCGTCGTGGAGTAACGGCGCGATCGCCAAACGCCCCGGCAGCTTCGGCTGCCGGGGCGTTTTCGTTTCATGCCTGCACCTGCACGCGGCTGCCGCCGCTGCGGTCTTTGGTCACGATGATCTGCCGGTCGATGCGATCCTTGAGCTCCGCCACGTGGGAGATGATGCCCACGATGCGGGTGCCGCCCGACACGCCCACGAGCGCGGCAAGCGCCTGCTGCAGCGCCTCGCTGTCGAGCGAGCCGAAGCCCTCGTCGACGAACATCGCCTCGAGCTGCACGCCGCCGGCGGTCGCCTGCACCTCGTCGGACAGCCCCAGCGCCAGCGACAGCGAGGCGGCAAACGTCTCGCCGCCGGAGAGCGTCTTGACGCTGCGCGCCGTGCCGTTGTAGTGGTCGATGACCTCCAGCTCCAGTCCGGTCTGGCTGCGGTTGTCGCCCGCGCGCGCGCAGCGGCGCAGCTCGTACTGCCCGCCGGACATGATGAGCAGGCGCGTGTTCGCGCGGCCGAGGATGCGGTCAAAGTACGCGGTCTGGATGTAGGTTTCGAGCATGATCTTTTCCTTGCCGGGCACGGCGCCGTTGGCCGTCGCGGCCAGCGCGTGCACCCATTGCCAGCGCGTGCGCGTGGCCGCGTGCTGCTTCCGCTGCGTGTCGATGGCGGCGTAAGCCGCGCGGTTCTGTTCCAGCCGCGTGCCGCAGGCGCTGCACTGTGCCTGCAACTGCGCGGCGCGCGCGGTCAGCGTGTCCCGCTGCGCGCGCAGGGCGCCGATGTCGGCCGGGGGCGCGGCCTGCAGTTGGGCGCGCAGCGCCTCGCGCCGCCCGGTCAGGGCGTCGAGTGTGGAGCGCGCGGCATCGCTGCGCTCGCGCGCCGTGTCCAGCACCTGCTGCAGCGCCTCGCACTGCGCGCGGGTGTCGTCCAGTGCGCGCCGGGCGGCGTCGCGGTTCGCGTGGGGCAGTTCCTGTGCGCGGCGTTCGGCCTCCTGCTCCAGCTCCGCACACCGCGCCTCGAGCGCGGAGATCTCCTGCGCGCGGGTCTGAATGTCCGCCTGCAGCCGCCGGAGGGCTTCTTCCTGTGCCGGCAGCCCGGCTTCGAGCGCCTGCAGCGCGGCGAGTGCCTGCCGCTGCGCCGTGTACTGCCCGGCGAGACTTTGCGCGTCCTGCGCGGCCGCGGCGCGCAGCGCGGGGAGTGCGTCGTCCAGCGCGTCGGGGTCGAGCGGCGGCGTCAGCGCCCGGCAGGCCTGCGCCAGCGCGGCACGCACGGCCTCGCACTGCCCGCGCAGCCCGGCCGCCCGCGCGCTGCACGCTTCGGCGGCCTTCTGCGCCCGGTCACTGTCGGCCAGCGCGCGCTTGAGTGCGGCCGCGTCCGGCGTCTGTTCCGGTGCGGCGGCGGGGCAGGGGTGCTCCGTCGCGCCGCAGACCGGGCATGGCTGCCCGGGCACGAGCGCGCGTGCCAGAATGCCCGCCTGCGCGTCGAGATAGGCGCGGTTGAGCGCACCGTAGTGTGCCAGCGCCGTCTGTGCCGCCTCGGCCGCATCCAGATAGTCCGCCTGCGCGCTGTCAAGTGCGGCGCGCAGATCGGCGCACTGCGCGCCCTGCTCCGCCAGCGCCGCAAGCTGCGCGCAGCGCTGCTCGGCATCGGCCTGTGCGTGCTGCGTCTGCGCCGCGGCCATGGCCAGCGCCGGCTGCCCGGCCAGCTTTGCCCGCGCGTCCTCGAGCGCCCGGGCGGCGGCATCCGTCCGGGTCTGCGCCGCGGCTTGTTCGCTGCGCTTTTGCGCCAGCCGCCTGCGCTCGGACTCGGTCTGGGCGCGCTGCGCGTCAAGCTGTTCATAGCGGCGCAGCGCGTCCTCGAGCCGCGTGATGTCCTGCCGCCGGCGCTGGATCTCCGGCTGCGCGGTCGCGGCGGCGGCCAGTGCCGCCTGTGCCGCCTTGGCTTCCGCCTCCGCCTGTGTCCAAGCGGTCTCCGCTTCGGCCAGCTTTCTGCGCGCGGTCTCGAGCGCTTCCGCCTTGCCGAGGCCGGAGAGCACCTGCTCACGCTGTGTTTCCGTGTCCTGAAGCGCGGCCTGCGCCTGTGTCAGCGCGGCCGCGTCGTCCTGCAGCAGCGCGGTGAGCGCAGTCAGCAGCGCGTCGGTGTCCAGCGCGTCCGGCAGCGCGGCCGCATCGTCGCAGCGGATGCTCTCGGCGGCGCGCCGCAGCCCGTCGGCCAGCGCGCTGCACTGCCGTTCCAGCGCGGCGTCTTCCTCCTTGAGCCGCACCTGCAGCGCCTGATACCGCCCCGTGTGGAAGATCTGGCGGAAGATGGTCTTGCGCTCGTCCGTCTGGGCGAGCAGCAGCTTGCGAAACTCCCCCTGCGCGATCATGGCGATGCGGGAAAACTGCTCCCGGTCGACGCCGATGATGTCCGTCACGGCGGCGGTCACGTCGCGCGCCTTTGTGATGACGCGGCCGTCCGGCATGGTCAGCTCGGCGTCCGCCTTCTGCACGGTCGTGCCCGTGCCGCGGCTTTTCGGCCGGAGATATTCAGGGTTGCGGCGCACGGTGTAGATCCGGCCGCCGTTTGAGAACGTCAGCTCCACGAACGTCGGCGTCTCGGGCGCTGCGTATTTGCTGCGCAGCATGGAGCTCTCGCGGTTCTCGCCGCTCGCCTCACCGTAGAGCGCGTAGGCGATCGCGTCAAAGATCGTCGTCTTGCCGGCGCCCGTGTCGCCGGTGATGAGGTAGAGCCCGGACGTGCCGAGCGCTTCAAAATCCACGGTCGTCTGCCCGGCATACGGGCCGAACGCGGACATGGTCAGATGTAAGGGCCTCATGGCTGCGCCTCCCGGATCTGTTCCATGAGCTGCGCGACGAATGCGCGCTGCTCGTCGCTCATGGGCTGGTTGTTCTGCTGCAGGTACAGCGCCTCGAACAGCTCCAGCGGCGTGCGCTGCTCCATGGCCGCGGGCGCTGCCACCGCACCGGCGGCACGTGTGCGCGTGTTGTCGTAGTCGAGCGTCATCAGATACGGATAGATCGCCCGCAGCCGTCCCACGGCGTCGAACACGTCCTGCTCGTCCGTGAGGATCAGGTGCAGGTAGTCGCCGCGGTAGGTCGTGTGCTCGTAAAAGCTGCGCGCAGTCAGCTCGTCGTAGCTGCCGCGGATCTCGCGCAGCTCGCGCAGCGGCGTCAGCGGCGCGGTGCGGATATCGACCGTGCCCTTTTCACCCAGTGTCACAACGGTGACGGATTTGTGCTGGTGTGCCTCGGAAAACGAGTACTTGAGCGGCGACCCGGCATAGCGGATCGTCGGGCGGGCGATCTGCTGCGCGCCGTGCAGGTGCCCGAGCGCCACATAGTCAAACGGCGCGAACACGCCGCTGTCCACATTGTCCGTCCCGCCGACGGACAGTTCCTCCGAGCCGCTGCGCGTCCCGCCGGTCACGAACTGGTGCGTCACGAGCACGTTGCGCGCGGCGGTGTCGATGTCCATGTGCGCGACGGCGGTGCCGACGGCGCCGGTGTAAGTCTCGATCTCCACGTCCGGAAACCAGCGGCGCACGTGCGCGGGCTTCAAAAACGGCAGCAGCCACACATACACGGAGCCAAAGCCGTCGTGCAGTTCAATGGGCGCGACCGCGCCGCCGTACACCGGCGCAATGTGGATGCCGCAGCCGTTCATGACCCGCCCGCCGAAAGCGAGCCGCTCCGGCGAGTCGTGGTTGCCGCTGATGACGAAGACCTGCGTCCGGCGCGCGCACAGCTCGGTCAGAAACCAGTCGAGCAGCTCGACGGCCTCCGTCGGCGGCACGGGCTTGTCGTACACGTCGCCCGCGATCAGCACGCCGTCCGGCCGCTCGTGATCGAGCAGCGTGAGCACCTGGCGCAGGATGTATGCCTGATCCTCCAGCATCGAAAAGCCGTTGACGCGCTTGCCGAGATGGAGGTCGGCGAGGTGGAAGAATTTCATGATGGTTCGCTCCTTCCCGCGGCTCGGCCGCGGTGTGGTGCTTCCATTATAATCCGAAACGCGCCCCGGCACAACGGCGTTTTTCGCCTGCATGGAACAAAACCCGGGAGCCGTTACGGCTCCCGGGTTTTGCTCTTGTGCGCGAGATAGGCCACCAGTTCCTCCGGCGTGAGCGCGCCGAGGGCGTCCGTGTGTGCCGCCGCCGCGCGCACGGCGGCATGCACATCGCTGACGGGCACCCCGTGCGCCCGGGCGACGGCCTCAAGCGCGCTGCGCGCCAGCGCCTCCGCGGTCGGTCGGGTCACTTGCTTCTTCCTTTCCTGTTTCCTGCGCCTAGTATGTCCCGGCGGCCGCGGCCTATCCGCTCACCAGCCGAGCAGCCGCGCCAGCGCGGTGAATGCCGTGCACAGCGCCATGCCCAGCGCCGTCGGCAGCAGCGCCGCCAGCAGCGTCCATTTTGCGCTGCCGGTCTCGCGCCGGATCGTCCAGAGCGTCGTCGAGCACGGCCAGTGCAGCAGAAAAAACAGCACGGCACTCACGGCGGTCGTCCACGTCCAGCCGTTGGCGGTCAGCAGCGCGTGCATCTGCGCCAGACCGAGCGAATCGGCGAGGCTGCCCTGTGCCAGATACCCCATCACGGCGATCGGCAGCACGATCTCGTTGGCCGGGAACCCGAGTACGAACGCCAGCAGCAGCACGCCGTCCATGCCCATCAGCCGCCCGAGCGGGTCGAGCGCACCTGCGCACCGCGCCAGCAGGCTCATGCCGCCGATGTGCACGTTTGCCAGTGCCCACAGCGCCATGCCGGCCGGCGCGGCCACGGCGGCCGCGCGCCCGAGCACGAACAGCGTCCGGTCGAGCACGGAGCGCACGATCACCTGCCCAACCTGCGGCGCGCGGTACGGCGGCAGCTCCAGCGCGAAGGCCGACGGCCTGCCGCGCAGCACGGTCACACTCAGTAGCCATGTCGCGCCGAAGGTCAGCCCCACGCTCAGCACGAGCGCCGCCGTGAGCAGCAGCGCGCTGACGAGCAAGCTGCCGGCGGCCGCGGCAAAAAACATGGTCATGAGCGCGATCAGCGCCGGGAACCGACCGTTGCACGGCATGAGACTGTTGGTCAGCACGGCGAGCAGCCGCTCGCGCTCCGAGTCGATGATCCGGCAGCCGACCACGCCTGCCGCGTTGCAGCCGAGCCCCATGCACATCGTCAGCGCCTGCTTGCCGCAGGCGTGGCAGGCGTGAAACGGCCGGTCGAGGTTATATGCCACGCGCGGCAGATATCCCGCGTCCTCGAGCAGCGTGAACAGCGGGAAAAAGATCGCCATTGGCGGCAGCATCACGGCCACGACCCACGCCAGCGTCCGGAACATGCCGTCCACCAGCAGCCCCTGCAGCCAGCCCGGCGCGTGCAGCCACGCCAGCAGCGCGGCAAACTGCCCCTGCACCCGGCCGAGCCCGCGCGCGAGCCATTCCGACGGGGCGTTCGCGCCCGCGATCGTCAGCCACAGCACGCCCGCCAACCCCAGCAGCATGACGGGGTAGCCGGTCGCCCGGCTCGTGAGCAGGCGGTCGAGCCGCCGGTCGCGCGCGGCGTATTCGGCCGTGCCGCAGCGCACGCACGCGCGGCAGATGGCCTCGGCGCGGCGCACATCGTCCGCCGGATCGGCCGGCGGCGCCGCATTATCCGGCAGCGTCTGCGGCGCGGCAACGACGGCGTCCAGCGCATCGAGCAGGGCGGAGAGCGTTTTCTTCTTTCGCGCCGTCACGCCCACGACCGGCACGCCGAGCTGTGCCTGCAGCCCCGGCAGGTCGACGGTGATGTGCTTGCGCCGCGCCTCGTCGAGCAGGTTCACGCACACGATCACGTTCGGCGTCACGCTGCGCACCTGCAGCGCGAGTACGAGCGTGCGCTCCAGACACGTCGCGTCGCACACGACGACCACGGCGTCGGCCTCGCCGCCGCGCACAAAGTCGCACGCGACGGCCTCCTCCGCCGAGTGCGGGCACAGGGAGTACGTGCCCGGAATGTCCACAAACAAATAGTTCTCCCGCGCCGAGCGGCACCGGCCGCATGCGCAGCCGACGGTCTTGCCCGCCCAGTTGCCGGTGTGCTGGTGCATGCCGGTCAGGGCATTGAAGACGGTGCTCTTGCCGACGTTCGGGTTGCCTGCCAGCGCCACGACGCGCTCACCCGCCCGGCGCGTGCCGCCGAACGCCGCCGCGTGCGTGCCGACAGAGCGGTGCGTCAGTCCCATGTGCGCACCCCCTTTACGACACGGCCACGCGGATGCCGCAGCAGTCGCACCGCCGCAGCGCGATCACGGTGCCGCGCACGAGATAGGCGCTCGGGTCGCCCATGGGACTGCGGCCGAGGCAGACCACGTGCGTGTTTTCGATCAGGCCGAGATCGCGCAGCCGCCGCTGCATCCCGTCGGGCGCGCACACGCTGCGCACGGTCGCGCTCTGGCCGGGCTGCAGTTCGCTGAGCGTTTGGATCTGTGTCATGGTTGCTTCCCCTTCCTCCGGAGGCGGGTGCCTCCTGTACCCATGGTATTCGGTGCCGTGCGTGCGGGTGCAGGCGGTCAGTCTGCGCCTGTGAGGATGATCTCTTCAGCCAACTGCTGTGCGCTTTTGAGGATGCGTTCGGCCATTTCGGGCGCGGATAGTGCATCTGTGATCGAGTTGAACAAAACAATATATGTCTTTTTATATAGATCGTTCATATCCATGATGTTCCGTCCTTTCGCTTTTTCTTGATTATAGCGCAAAATGCAATGCGAATGCAATGCATAAAACAAGTGCAAAACGCCGTACAATCATGAAAAAACGAAGAAAGGAGCGGCATTATGGCAGCATTTCAGATACCGCGCACGCCGCATACGACGAATAAGACCATCCGCTTCCCGGATGATGTGATCGCGGACGTGGAAGCGGCCATCGCGGGCAAGGACTGCACGTTTTCCGCGTTTGTCATCGCGGCGGTGCGCAGCGCGCTCGCGGAGCTTGCAGCGTCGCCGGAGGCGTGAGCCTTGTCCCTTGCGCGCGGCCGCGGAGCGTAGTATAATACAGGAAAATACCTGTATCAGGAGTGACCGATATGGCAGACAAGCCGAAAACGAATGTGGATAAGTTCTTTGAACGCTATGATGCCGACCCCGCGCTGCAGGTGCGCGTGCAGCAGGCGATGGACAGCTATCCCGGCAGTCTCGAGATCCGCGACGTCATGACCGAGCACGTGCTCTTGCCGGTGGCGGAGGAGCTGGGGCTGCCGTTCACGCTCAAGGAGCTGCGCAATTATGAGCTGCTCAAGTGGGGGCGCCAGCACCAGGATCGGGAGCTGACGGACGACGAGATGGCGGCGGATGATGAGACGACCTATTGGCTGCTCGACCGCGGCTGGACGAATGATGAGGCATCTTTCTGCGGCGGCGAACATTGAGGCGCTGCGCGTAAAAACCGTGAGATGCAAGGAATACGACTGTGTGCTGCTCAAGGATGGGCGAAATGGCACGGTCGTGGGTGTGTTTCCGGACGGCGTGTATCTTGTCGATATCGACTATCCGCAGGAGCGGCTGTACGAGATCGAGGATACGACGGAGTTCATCCGTGAAGCGGACATTGAAAAGGTCACCTATGTGTTCGCGTGAACACCGGCGGCGCCTTTGAGAGGCCAAAACCCGTCCCTGCCAGTGCAGGGACGGGTTTGCTTTTGCGCCGTATGTCATATACTATCTCATTGCAGTCGGCTTCGGATGTCCTCTACATCGCGTTTCACGCTCTGGATGAACAGCGCGGCGTCGAGGCTGTACGCCATGGCGTCGAAGCCCTTGCGGAAGCCGTCGACCACGCCGTCGGTCGTGCCGGTGAAGAACATGCAGTACTTGCCGGCTGCGCGGCAGGCGGCGACAATGCGCGTGATGGCCGCCTGAAACTCCGGCGCGTCGAACTGCCCCGGCATGCCCATCGAGATCGACAGGTCGAACGGCCCGACGAAGATACCGTCCACGCCGTCCACGGCGCAGATGTCCTCGATGATGTCGAGCGCCTCGGCGGTCTCGCACTGCGGGAAGAGCAGGGTCTCGCCGTTGAAGTGGCGCATGGTCTCCGGCACGGAGCCGAGCCCGTCAAAGCCCCAGCCGTCCTTGCGCGACGGGCAGAAGCCCCGCTGGCCGATGGGGTAGTACTTGGCGTAGTTCACGAGCTCCCGCACCTGGTCGAGCGTCTTGACGTTCGGCACGATCAGCCCCTGCACGCCGACATCGAGCAGCTTGAGCACGGCGGGGCGGCTGATTTCGCGCACACGCGCGAGCGGGCAGATGCCGCTCAGCTCGGCGGCGCGCACGAGCGCGGCGGTCGTCTCGGCCTCGATGGGGGAGTGCTCGTTGTCGAGGATGGCAAAATCGAGCCCCGTGCGGCCGAGGCACTCCATGAGGCTCACGCTGGCGGTGTCGAAAAAGGTGCCGATGGGCTGTGCACCGGCGGCGAGTTTCTGTTTGAGTGTGTTTTCCATGCGGATTCCTCCTTATCTTGTCTCGATGCCGCGATTATACTTGCATTTTCACGCAAAGGCAAGCACGGTCAAAGAGAGGGATGCAAATTTGCATCCCTCTCTTTAACACTCGAATCACATATAACGCGCCAACGTTTTGTGCAGCAGATCGCTGTATTGTTCCAGATCGTATACACTTGTTAGCGTGAATTTCTGTCCCTTTTTCTCCTCGTCCGGTATAATCAGCGTTTTGACTGTATCGGTGAGTATCAGCCGGCAAACCCATTTGCGGGTATTTTTCTTGTAGAGAATATTGATGTACGATTCGGTATCTTTATAGGTGATATCTTGCAGGTCGACGACATCTTTCAGCAAATTTTTAATGATAAAATAAGCTTCCAGCTCTTCTTCCGTCGTCACGATTTTTGATTCTTTGCTGTCGGAACTGTCTGAGACTTTTTCTGTACCAGCGGGCTCTGCCGGAGGTGCTTCGGAGACCGAAACACTGCCGCCTGAACCACCAAGTGCATTTTTGATTTTGTCATTCATCGTTTCGCTGATGTAATCATTCAGCGCCTTTTTCAGAAGGGGACGGAATTTCTCAATGACAGCCTGTGTTTTTTGCCCGGTATAGCAGCCCTGCAGGAAAAGACGTGTGAGCTCATCAGATGGGTTTTCCACCAGTGCGGCAAATTGGTTTTTGAATTCGTGTACGTACTTCAGTTCGGAGGCGGTGCTGAAAATGGAATCAATATCAAATTCCGTTTTGCAGAATTTTTTGAGCTCTCGAACCTGATTCTCACGAATTTCAAGAATGTTGACGCTCAAAAACGGATCGGTGTCCATTTTGTTTGGATTGTCCAGGTCGGTGAAAAAGCGATAGATGAGTCCGTTTGTCAGGATTGCAAATTTTGCATCTGTTGTACCAAAATACCGGAAAAGCTGAGAATCATGGCGCTCAAGATTTTCGGTGATGGATTTGCACTCAATTAAAATGACCGGAGCGCCATCTTTCATGATGGCATAATCGACCTTTTCACCCTTTTTAATGCCGACATCTGCGGTGTACTCAGGTACAAATTCCTGTGGATTAAAGACATCATAGCCAAGCATGGAGAAAAACGGCATAATAATGGCGGTTTTGGTGGCTTCCTCTGTTTGAATGGAGTCTTTCAGAGAGTCCACACGCTTGGCAAATTGCTTGAGTTGGTCAATAAAATCCATAATGCACACTCGCTTTCTTGCATTTTTTGTTTTGTACTTTTTATCCAATTTTATCACTTGCGGCATAAAAATTCCATTCTTTTCAATTGCAATCTGCGAATATTTGTGATGTTGTGCTATTTTTTGGCGTATTTGCGAGAATTATTCTTTAGATGTGCGCGCTTTTGCTTCGCCGCAGGTCTGCGAGATGATGTAGCGCGGCCGGCCCTGACACTCCACATAGATCCGGGAGATATAAAACCCGATGATGCCGAGACTGATCATGAGGATGCTGCTGAAAAACAGCAGCAGGAGAATGACCGTCGTAAAGCCGCTGAGTGCGATGCCGGCAAACTTCTGGTACAGCGAGATGCAGCTAAACACGATCGAGACCAGCAGCGTCACGATGCCGAGAAACGTCACGATCTGCATGGGCGCAGTGGAAAAGGCGGCGATGTTGGTCAGCGCGTAGCGGATCAGCCGCCGGGTCGACCACTTGGATTCGCCGACGACGCGCTCCTGCACGCAGTAGGACACGGTGGCCTTCCGGTAGCCGACCCAGTAAGACAGCGCGCGGAAGAACACGTTGCGCTCCGGCAGGGCGTTGAGCGTGTCCACGACTTTGCGGTCGAGAAGCTTAAAGTCCGAGGAGCGGGACATGTCCATGCCGGCGGCGTTGCTGATGAGCTTGTAAAACGTCCTGGCGGCAAAGCGGTGGGCGGCGCTTTCCCTGCCGCGATCCTCCTTGACGCCCTCGACGACCTCATAGCCCTGCTGCCAGAGGTGATACATCTCCACGACCTTTTCGGGCGGGTGCTGCAAGTCACAGTCCATGACCACGCAGCAGTCGCCGTGCGCTTTGGCAAGGCCGGCGAACATGGCCGATTCCTTGCCGAAATTGCGGCTGAAATGGATGCCGAAAATGTGCGGGTTTTCCTGTGCCTGGGCGCAGATGACATCCCAGGTCTTGTCCCGCGAGCCGTCGTCGATGAACACCAGCTCGTAGGGGATCTCATCGCCCATCGTCTCGGCGAGCGTCCGGACGGTGATCGGGATCATTTGTTCTTCGTTGTATGCGGGCAGAATAATGGACAGCATTCTGTTTCTCCTCCCCGGAGCGGGGCACCCGGTGGCGGGCGCGTTTGTTCCTGTCGAAATCACCTTTTCAAGATACCATGATTCCCGCGTCAAAGTCAATGGCTGCGCCGGGGTTTGCGCGCACGGCCTGCACAGATCGAGGAAAAATCTGACCGCCGGGGACGGAAGCCTTTGGCGTCTCGGCGTGACAACACTTTTGACAACAGTTTGCGTCCCAAAACGTTCCGGAGCGCACCGAAAGAAAAACAAAGAAACCATTGAAAAATCAAGGTTTTCTTGAAATTTCAATGGTTTCTTTTTGGTGCTCCAGCGGGGATTTCCCCCGGTCGGGGGATAAACTTCGACTCCCCGGGAGCGACCGAAAAAAATATCCCCCGCCAAAAGGCGAGGGAATATTTTTTGGTGCTCCAGCGGGGATTCGAACCCCGGACACCCTGCTTAAAAGGCAGGTGCTCTGCCTACTGAGCTACTGGGGCATATCGGTATAGAAAGCATTTGCAGTGTTGTGCGCCATCCAAAATATCAGACGCGAATCCAGCGAAGCGATTCGCGGCTGAGGAAGGAAGATGTTTTCAGAGGTGAAGGATTTCCGCTTGCGGGAAGCCGGAACCGGCAGAAAATATTTGCAGTGTTGTGCGCCATCCAAAATATCAGGCGCGAATCCAGCGAAGCGATTCGCGGCTGAAGAAGGAAGATGTTTTCAGAGGTGAAGGATTTCCGCTTGCGGGAAGCCGGAACCGGCAGAAAATATCTGACGTGGCTGGGATGGCGGGATTCGAACCCACGATATCAGAGTCAAAGTCTGGTGTGTTACCATTACACTACATCCCAATATCGGGGCAAAAACAACGGGGATCGGGATCACTCCCAATCCCCGATTTCGTGGGGTGGGTAAAGGGGTTCGAACCCCTTTACCCACCCCACGAAATC
>ERZ827104.1922-NODE-1922-length-16986-cov-8.995039_pt1 | contig 16986 bp, 20 predicted proteins | sample MGYA00519781_ERZ827104 | MGnify/ENA primary metagenome ERZ827104 (study PRJEB31778, sample SAMEA3449257) | human gut metagenome | biome: human gut; feature: human-associated habitat; material: faeces | place: United Kingdom | collected 2010/2012 ...
TACATACATAATAGGCTAAGGAGGCAAAAATTATGGAATTAAAAGAAAAAATCACGCTTGATATGCTGACAAAGGACAGCGTTTCGGTACTCAGACAGCAGTTTTTGAACTTTAACGGTGAAGAAATGCAGGTAGGCGGTAACATCCGCAATGCCTACATGAACAGCAAATCGGGCAGAGAACAGTTGAGAAAGGTTCTCTCTGACGAATACTTCAATGCCGTTATGGCGGTGTGGGGCGACAATCCAACCGTTGATGAGCCGACAGAAAGTGAGGAAACATAATGAAAATCAACTGGAAACAGAAACTTACAAGCAGGAAATTTTGGGCAGCGGTAATCGGTTTTGTTACAGCACTCCTTATGGGATTTGGAGTGACGGAAACTGAAACTGCACAGGTTACATCAATTATTATGTCTGCAGGTACGATGATCGCATATATCATCGGCGAAGGCATGGTTGATGCCAATCGTAATGATTGTTAAGTGCCTATGATATGGATTATATGTATAGGTATTTTTCTTTCAGGTGTTATATTGTTGACAACAGGAGGATAAAATGAGTAAAACAACAGTAGATAAAATTCTTAAAATTGCCCGTGCCGAAGTTGGCACAAAGGCAACAAATGTAAAACGCTGTAAATATAATACAGCGTTTTACGGAGCGGAAGTATCGGGCAGTTGCTATGACTGGTGTGCTGCGTTTGTTTGGTGGTTGTTTAAGCAGGCAAATGCAGATGATATGCTCGGCGTTAAAACTGCCGGTTGTGGTGTTCTTGCACAGACTTTTTATAACAAAGGTAAAATCGTACGAAGCGGCTATAAAGCTGGCGATATTGTTCTTTTTCACTGGAGCAATGAGGCAAGCACAATTGTACCCGGTGCTTATGCCGTTGACCATGTAGGTATTATTGAAAGTGTTAATTCGGATGGCTCTTACACGACTATTGAAGGTAACACAGGCGGTGGCAACGGTGCTGTGCTCCGTCAAAAAAGATGGGCAAGCTGTATCAGTTATGCTTGCAGACCGGATTATGTTTCTGCAAATAACTCAAATCAGGGGGAAGAAGAAATGATTAAAATGGGATCAAAAAATCTTGCGACGCTTGCTTTTAAAAAGCAGCTGATTACATTATACAACATGAAAATTATCAAGACTAAAGTTGATAATTCGGCTGGTTTTGGCAATGGCACTTTAAAGGCGGTCAAGGAAGTTCAGAAACTTGCAAAAATTAAAGCTAACGGTATCGTTGACGAGAAGCTCATCAATGCGATTTATCATCTCATAAATGATTGCAATTGGGCTAAAGACAAAAAAATTGCAAATGCAAAGAAAGCGTTAGGTTAATATTACATATCCATAATAACGCCCCTAAAAAGTTATTATGGAGGTAAAAATGCGTAGCTTTATTGGTTGGATTGGTGGCAAAAGCCACCTTAAAAATCAGATTATTTCACTCATTCCCAGCGACTGTAACCGCTACATAGAGGTGTGTGGCGGTGCAGGCTGGGTCTTATTTGGTAAGGATAAAATTAAAGGTCAAATGGAGATTTTTAATGATATTGACAGTGACCTTATTAACCTTTACAAACAGATTAAATACAACTGCTCCGCTCTGCAAAAAGAGGTAGATTGGATACAGTCACGAGAGTTGTTTTCACAGTATCGCTACGAGATTGAACAACAAATTGAGCTCACCGACATACAAAGAGCGGCAAGGTATCTTTACTTAATCAAATGCAGTTTCGGCAGTAATCGCTATTCGTTCGCAACTGCTCCTAAAACGATTGATAACATTGTTTCTGAACTCCCGAAATACAAGGAGCGATTAAAAAGTGTAATCGTTGAAAATAGAGACTTTGAAGACCTCATAAAAACATATGACAGAGAATCTGCCTTGTTCTATGTAGATCCGCCATATGTAGCCTCGGAACGCTACTATAACCGCAATTACAGTAAGTTTAATAAGGATGACCACATCCGTTTAAATGCCGTTTTAAAGGGGATTAAAGGGCGTTTTATCTTGTCTTACAATGATTGTGATTTTATCAGAAATCTGTATAAAGATTACAACATTAAGTGTGTGAGCAGGCAAAATCTACTCCCTGCAACCCCCGATAATTGTGTGGAGTTCAAAGAAGTTATCATAACCAATTACTGATTTGGTAATAATATTACCAATTAAGCAAAATAATAACGCAGTAGTATATTATATTACTCGGGGCGTTATTATGATTAAAATTCATTTGTCCGATTTGCTTGGCAAATACCGCATAACGCAGGCTGAACTTGCCCGTAAAACCGGCATAAGACCTGCGACAATATGCGATATATATAATGAGATGTGTGACCGCATTAACATTGAACATTTGGACAGGATATGCGAAGTCCTTGAATGTGATGTGGCTGACATTCTTGAATATCAGCCAAACAAGATTAAAAAGACCGGAAAAAACCTCATTTTAGAGCAAAACGGCAACCGAAAAAAGAATAATTAACACAAAAAACACCTTGCAGATGAGCAAAATCTCTGCAAGGTGTTTTTATTTTTTGCATATTTCTGCAACAATATGCAAAAATGATTAATTCAATTTTTTTCATTTAGTGCGAAAAGTTTTTTTAATTTGTGCGAAAAGCGACATTTATTTTACATAATTTTTTGACGAACAAGGGGCTCGAAGGTGTAGCCTTGCGACTGCCGCCGGTGGCGGAAAGAGGGAGCAAAGCGCTGTCTGAAATAAGGAGCAAAAGGAAGCACATTTATGTGCAACGCATTGCGACTGTATTTCAGACGGTAAACCTTAAAATTAAGAGCGTTGATGAGGGTTAGGGTTACGCACCGCAAGCAGTTGGCGAGGCAGAAATTTTCGCATCAAACAATCCCCATGCAGTAGGTTTTTCGGATTGACATAAAGTTTCCTATCTGTTAGTATGATATTGTAGGAGTTTTTGTACTCTTACAACATATTTTTCCCAAAGGAGGATAGAATTATGGGATTTTTATTAGAAAAGACCGCTGTTATTACAGGCGGAGGAAGGGCTGTTCTCAGCAACGGAGGTTGTGGTTCAATCGGCTACGGCATTGCTGTTGCTTATGCAAAAGAGGGTGCAAACCTTGTTATTACAGGCAGAAATGTCAAAAAGCTTGAGGATGCCAAAGAGGAACTCGAAAGGCTTTACGGAGTAAATGTGTTGCCTGTTCAGGCTGATGTCAGCAAGGACGGCGATAACGAAAAGGTTGTTCGGAATGTTGTTGACAGAGCTGTTGAAACATTCGGCGGAATTGATGTTTTGATTAACAACGCTCAGGCCTCTGCATCGGGTGTTACGCTTGCAGATCATACAACAGAGCAATTTGACCTTGCTGTTTATTCGGGACTGTACGCAACCTTCTATTATATGAAGGCTTGCTATCCGTACCTTAAAAAGTCAAAGGGAACGGTTATAAACTTTGCTTCGGGTGCCGGACTTTTCGGAAACTTTGGTCAGTGTGCATATGCCGCCGCAAAAGAGGGAATAAGAGGTCTTACAAGAGTTGCCGCCAACGAGTGGGGCAAGGACGGAATCAATGTCAACATTGTCTGTCCGCTTGCATGGACTGCTCAGCTTGAAAAATTTGAGCAGGCTTATCCCGACGCATTCAAGGCGAATGTAAAAGTGCCGCCAATGGGACATTTTGGTGATGTCGAAAAAGAAATCGGCCGTGCCTGTGTTGCACTTGCATCACCTGATTTCAAGTATATGAGTGGCGAAACCATCACCCTTGAGGGCGGAATGGGACTCAGACCGTAACTCTATTTTGAAAATTCTTTTATTCTGTTATTCGGTAAATCATTAAATAAAATTAAAAAACATACTAATATGAGTATTGAATTTTTTGTTCATATGATGTAATATCAAGTTACGGAGTACATACAAAAATTACTTTGAGGTGATTGTATGGGAATTTTTGATATAAAGAACACAGATATTTTCAGCAAGGACTATGACTCTGCAAACGCATGGCTTGAGTATAACATTTTTAATGAATGTGAAAAGGACGAAAACGGAGAGTCATTTGATGAGTCCGATGAAAATAATTTTTGGGATTATTTGAAGAAAAACAAATAATAAGTTACAAACAGCGACCGCAGAGTGATATGCTTTGCGGTCGCTTTTATGTGTTGTTCACACACAAGGACACTCGGCATAATATGAGGGTGTAGAGAATAACTTGATTTACGGGTGTTGTGTATGAAAAAGAGCGACATAAGCGACATAAGAACATTTGGCATAATCGGCGGTGACAAGCGACAGCTTTTTCTTGCGAAATCAATTTCTGACAGCTGTTACGATGTTTTGCTCGGCGGATTTGACAGGCTTGAAAGCCACGGTTCATTGAGCCTTTGCAATGTTAAAAAGGCAATTTCGGAAAGTGACGCATTGATTTTTCCGTTGCCGTCAATAAGGACAGACGGAACTCTTAACACTCCGTTTTCAAACGAGAACATTTTGCTTGACGGTGACGATATTGAAATTATCCTTAAAAAGCCTGTTTTCACCACGATGAAAAGTAGATTTTTAAAGGCATATCCAAAGCTTTCCGACGGTGAAATTTTTGATTACGGAGCAAGAGATGATTTTGCAATCCTCAACGCATTGCCTACGGCAGAGGGTGCAATTGAATGTGCAATGCGAGAATATGAGGGAACGATTTCGGGCAGTAAGTGTCTTGTTGCGGGATTCGGCAGAATCGGAAAAATTCTTGCTCACAAGCTTGTTTTACTCGGAGCAAATGTTACCGTGAGTGCAAGAAAGCCGTCAGACCTTGCATATGTAAAAGCACTCGGCTACAATGCACTTAATACGGAAAATCTCAGAACGGTAAAGGGGTTTGACATTGCTTTCAACACAATTCCGAAGTTGATTTTTGACAGGGAACTTCTTATGAATACCGACACAAACACCCTTATTATAGACCTTGCGTCCCTGCCGGGAGGGGTTGATTTTGATACCGCCGAAAAACTCGGAATTTATGCCGTTAGGGCATTGTCGCTCCCCGGAAAATGTGCTCCGAAAACGGCAGGAGAAATTATAAAAACTACTGTATTTGACATCATCAAGGAGGTTTACAGGTGACAAAAGCAACCATAGGATTTGCAATGTGCGGTTCCTTTTGCACCTTTTCAAAGGCTTTTACGCAAATGCAGAGGCTTGTTGACTCAGGCTATGATGTTATTCCGATAATGTCGCAAAATGCCTTTTCAACATCAACTCGTTTCGGAAAAGCGGAGGAAACGGTAAAGAGGGCAGAAGAAATAACGGGCAAAGCTGTTCTGCACTCGGTTGTGCAGACAGAACCGATAGGACCTAAAAAAATGTGTGATTTGCTTGTGATTGCACCGTGTACGGGCAACACGCTTGCAAAGCTGTCGCTCGGAATTACCGACACGGCGGTAACAATGGCGGCAAAATCGCATCTGAGAATTTTAAGACCTGTGCTGTTGTGCGTTGCAACAAATGACGCTCTCGGTGCGTCGGCACAGAACATCGGCAGACTTCTCAACACGAAAAATATTTACTTCGTTCCTTTAAAACAGGACGATTGCATCAAGAAACCAAATTCGCTTGTGGCTGATTTTGATAAGCTTGAAGATTGCGTAACCCTTGCATTGCAGGGAAAACAACATCAGCCGATTTTTTTATAACAGAACAACAGCCGTCTTGAAATGTAAATTTTCAAAACGGCTGTTATTTTATGCTTGGATTGTCTGTGCGACATGTCAGATAATCAAGGCTCGTGCCGTAGTAGTCGGCAAGTTTAATAAGCAGGGAGAGAGGGATTTCTCTTTCGCCCCGTTCATATTTTGAGTACAGCGACTGGTCGCACATAAGAACCTTTGCAATTTCTTTTTGCGTAAGGTCGTTGTCCTCACGCAAATCTTTTATTCTCAGTTTCATTTCATCACCAAATAAATTATAAAATAGTACATAGTGTCCTATTGATTTTTAGGACGAATTGTCCTAAAATATAATTACCGGAAAACGGGAAAACAAACGGAATTGTCTTTGCGGTACTCATATTCATATAATCGCATTTATCATAAATTGTGTGTTATTGTTTGCACAAGTGTCCAATGAACTCAAAATACAAGATGATGATTGCTTTGGAAAATTTAATTTACTTTAAATCAGAGTGTTGCTTAAATAAAAATCATATTTTATCTGTATATATCTTGATAAATACCGCAAAATGCAGTAAACTAATGTCATAAAAATCCCGAAGAACATCTTCGGGACGAATAGCTTGCCGATTTAATTGTGCGTATAATTCGGTAAGTCTTTGTTGTCAGTCAGCCCCAAAATATAGTCGGTGCTGGTGTGATAATGTTTTGCGAGGCAAATCAAAACAACGGTGGGGATATCACGCTGACCAAGTTCATAATTGCTGTAAACCTGTTGTGAACAATGCAGAATTTTGCTAACTTCTTTTTGCGTGAGGTCGGCATCTTCCCTCAGTTCCCTGATTCTTTTATACACAGAATTCACCTCGCATACAGTATAGCATACCGCAGATTGTTGTATTGCAATATACCGCAAAATGCAGTAAAGCAGCAATGGTATTTTGGGTTAATTTTTAAATAATTATTCAGAGGGGAATGGTGTTTAAAATAAAAATATTAAACTTGCGTATCAATAAAACAATAAAATGATGGAGGAAATTATGAGAAAACATTCAAAATTTATTACGATTTTGCTGTCCGCTTTGTTGGCGGTATGTCTTGTACAGACAGTATTCGTTCAGGCATTTGCAACCGAAATGGGCGATGATGATTTTGGTTGGGGCAATACATCAACAAGTGATGAAGCAGAGACGGTATATCCCGTTTCAATGAAAGTTGTTAAAGCACCCGAAAGCTTTACCGATATTGACGACAATACTTTTTGGAGTAATGTTGTATTGCATATTGTTTACAGCAATGGTGAAGAATTTGATGTAAACTGTGACGGCATAAGAGAGGGCGGTATTGTTCCTCCGATTGCCGAGATTGACGGTTATACAGGCAGAATAACTGCTGACTACTATAGCCTTACAGGAGATGCTACTGTCAGTTTTAAGATAGATTATTGTTACGGTTATGATTGTGATGATTATTATATTTCAGCGATATTTTCTGTTGAGATGACGCATCCTGTTTCAATGGAAGTTGTTAAAGCACCCGAAAGTGTTACTGTTAAAGGTATATTTGATGAGATTACTGACGAGGACTTTTGGAAAAATGTTGTACTTCATATTGTTTACAGCAACGGTGAAGAATATGATGTGAACTGTGACGGTATTGACAGCGAGGGCGGTATTGTTCCGCCGATTGCCAAGATTGACGGTTATACAGGCAGAATAACTGCTGATTATCATTGCAGAGATAATACTGTTGATTTTACTGTAGATTATTGTTATGCTTCTTACACATGGGATAAAAATACTATTTCAGCGGATTATTCTGTTAAGCAAGTAGCAGATCCGCACAGTGTTGTAAGATGCGAAGTAACAAAGCTTCCAAACAGAGTGTTTACAGAACCGCTTTATACTTGTAGCTTTAACGATATTATGGCTAATAAGATGGAGTTAGCACTTAAACTTGATGCTAAGAAATCTATTTCAAATAATATTGACGGAATGGAAGTTACCTTCTACTACGCAAACGGTGAGAAGGCCGGTACAGTAACTTTTGACAGCAGTATGATGGTTTACGGTGCACCGTGGTTTGCGTGTTATTCGGCAAAAAATGTAGATGAATACGGAAACTATCTTTCCTTTACCGTGACAGACGAGGGCAATTACAAATTTTCGGTATCTTTAAACAGCGATGGAAGAGATGGAACGGTTTACGCCGCAAAATCAGCATCTAATCCTAATCCGTCAATTAAGCCTGTAAGCACTATTGACACTCCTGAAAAGCCGAGCGATAACATTTCATCCGCAACAAGTGATGTTGCAACAAAAGACAATGCAGGCAATAACAAAACCACAAACGGTACAGCTAACAACGGTGTTGTTGCAACAGGCGACTTTGCAACTCCTGCAATTATTGCCACAGTTATGATTTTGGCGGCAGCGGTTATGTTTGTTCTCAAAAGAAAACATACATTTTAATTTAGTCTAATACTTCCATTTTATGTTTATGGGTATTTAACTTAGAGGAAACACTCGATTGTATGATCGGGTGTTTTTTCTGTATGATGAATGTTGCGGTTCGCCGCTACAGAATGGTATTATTTTTGTTCCTTTTATAAGGTTTGTATTACCGTAATGTTTGCACTTTTACTTTTTGGCGGTCACAGACCGTTGATGCAAAATTAAATTTATAACAATACTGCACAAAAATTTATGGATAAAGACAGCGTGGGGTATTGCTCATGCTGTCTTTTTGTGTTAAAATTGTAGATAACAAAATGAAATAACGAAGGATTTGTCTATGAAATATTGTTCAAAATGCAAGCGACTGCATAATGATGAAGAAACAGTCTGCAAAAACTGCAAGGCTCAGCTTAAAACAATAACCGATGAAAACACTCCCGTGTATCTGCTCACGGCATCGGGCTTTGAATTGCAGAGAGTTAAAGCCGCACTTGAGGACAGCACCGTTCCGTGTGACGCTACAATCAGAAAATGTGCTGAAAACAGATACAACGCAAATGCCGCAACAGGCTATGACAGTTCATCTTACGATGTTTATGTTCCGTATTCGGCTTATGAAAAAGCATTTGACACCTGCGTCGGAATCGGCGCAATTAAGCTTGAAAACGAAGAAATTCTTGACGGTGACGCGGAATATTCTGAGAATAAAGGCGACACGCTTGATGATAAGTTCGAGAAGATGACAGGTGCAAAGCGTACTACATTCAGGGTTATAAGTGCCGTTATTTTTCTTTTGCTTATTGCGCTTGCAGTATTCGGTACAGATGCGATAATGAACCTTATTAAAGGATTTTTCGGATAATTCGGTATCCGATTTTGAGATAAAATGAGTTAAAAATGAATGAAATTACGGAGGATTTTTTACAATGAAACAGGAAACAAAGTGTTTGCATTCCGGCTATGTGCCTAAGAACGGAGAACCCAGACAGATGCCCATTTATCAAAGCACCACCTTTAAGTATGATTCAAGTGACGCAATGGGCAGACTTTTTGACCTTGAGGACAGCGGATATTTTTATACCCGTCTGCAGAACCCGTCAAATGATATGACTGCCGCAAAAATTGCCGACCTTGAGGGCGGTGTTGCCGCAATGCTCACATCAAGCGGTCAGGCGGCTAACTTCTTTGCACTTTTTAACATCTGCGAAACAGGCAGTCACATTGTTGCATCGTCTGCAATCTACGGCGGTACATATAATCTGCTCGGTGTTACAATGAAGAAAATGGGCATTGATGTTACTTTTGTCGATCAGAATCTTCCCGAAGAAGAGCTTGCAAAGGCATTCAGACCAAACACAAGGGCAATGTTCGGTGAAACAATAACCAACCCGACCGTGTCTGTTCTTGATATTGAAAAGTTTGCAAGACTTGCTCACTCACACGGTGTTCCGCTTATTGTTGACAACACTTTTGCAACTCCTGTCAATTGTCAGCCGATTAAGTGGGGTGCTGACATTGTTACTCACTCAACCACAAAATATATGGACGGTCACGGTGTTTCTGTCGGCGGTGCAATTGTTGACAGCGGCAACTTTGACTGGCTGAAATATGCCGACAAATATCCGGGACTTACAACTCCCGATGATTCATATCACGGCATTGTCTATGCCGAAAAATTCGGCAAGCTCGGCTACATTACAAAGGCTACTTCTCAGCTTATGCGTGACCTCGGTTCAATCCAGTCACCGCAGAATGCTTTTTATGTTATGAACGGTCTTGAAAGTCTTCATGTGAGAATGGAAAGACATTGCAAAAATGCTCTTGAAATTGCAAAATTCCTCAAAGCCAATGACAAGGTTGCGTGGGTTGATTATCCCGACCTTGAAGATGACAAATATCACGCACTTGCTGAAAAGTATCTTCCGAACGGCTCATGCGGTGTGCTTTCTTTTGCGGTTAAGGGCGGAAGAGATTGTGCGGTTAAATTTATGGACAGCTTAAAGCTCTGCGACATTGAAACTCATGTTGCAGACGCAAAGACCTGTATTCTTCATCCCGCAAGCCACACCCACCGTCAGATGACGGATGAACAGCTTATTGAGGCAGGTGTTGCACCCGACCTTATCAGACTTTCGGTAGGTCTTGAAAATGTTGATGATCTTATTGCCGACATCAGTCAGGCTCTTGATAAGATTTAATTTTCTTTAAAAGAAATTATATATAAATTGCTAAATAAATTTACGGAGGGTTGAATATGTCAGCTTTTGTATCTGCGGTTATTGTTGCGGCAGGCGGTTCTGTGAGAATGGGAATTGCCGACAGCAAGCAGTTTATTCCGCTTTTGTCACGACCTGCAATTGAATACACCCTGAAGGCATTCCAAAAATGCCACCTTATCAAAGAAATTGTAATTGTCTGCCGTGAACAGGATAACGACAGAATCAATAAAATTATCGAGCTTAACGGTTTCAGCAAGGTTTCAAAACTCGTCAAGGGCGGTGACAGCCGTGCCGACAGCGTGCGTAACGGAGTCGGTGCGTGCAGTGAAAACGCCAAATACTATGCTATTCATGACGGTGCAAGACCGCTTATTACCGTTGAAGAAATTGAGCGTGTTGTTGAGGCGGCTTTTGATACGGGTGCGGCAACTCTCGGAACTTCCGTAAAAGATACAATCAAGGTTGTTGACGGTTTCAATATTATAGAAAGCACTCCTATCCGTTCACAACTCCGTGCCGTTCAGACTCCGCAGGTTTTTGAGCGCGATTTGTACCGCTTTGCTCTTGAAAATGCCGGCGATAATCTCATCAACTTTACAGACGATTGCTCGCTTATTGAAAATATGGGCGGCGAGGTTCTTGTTGTAAAGGGCAATGAGGAAAATATTAAACTGACAACCCCGATTGACATTGTGATTGCCGAGAGTATTCTCAAGTCAAGACAGCAGGGTTGATTGTGCAAAGGAGATTTATATGAGAATCGGTCACGGATATGATGTGCATAAATTTGCCGAGAACAGAAGGCTGATAATCGGAGGCACAGAAATTCCTTTTGAACTCGGACTTCTCGGTCATTCGGATGCCGATGTGCTTGTTCACGCAATTATGGACGCACTTCTCGGTGCGGCGGCTCTCGGTGATATCGGAAAGCTATTTCCCGATACGGATGAAAAGTACAAGGGTGCAGACAGCATTCTTCTTTTGAAAGAGGTGTGCCGTGTGCTTGCCGAGTACAACTACAGAATTGTCAATATCGACTCAACCGTTATTGCTCAACAGCCAAAGCTGAAACCGCATATTGACGAAATGAGAAAAAATATCGCCAATGCCTGCGGAATTGATATTTCTCTCGTCAGCGTTAAGGCTACTACCGAAGAAAAGCTCGGTTTTACAGGCAGACTTGAGGGCATTTCCGCTCACGCAGTTTGTCTTATTGAGCAGTACTAAAAAGTTATAGCTTCAAAAAATGCACATACTTTATTACATACATTCGACACCTTGTTCATATTAATGAACGAGGTGTTTTTTATGTTAAGAAAGGCATTTGTTTCAATAACATTGTGTGCAGTGTTTTTATTGTCGCCGTTTGTCGGATTAAAAGTTAATGCTCTCAGTGCGGACAGCATATCAGCTCCGTCTGCCGTGCTTATGGAATCGTCAACAGGCAAAGTTCTTTTTGAGAAAAATCCGCATGAGCAAAGACCGTGTGCGTCCGTAACAAAGGTAATGACGCTTTTGCTCGTTTTTGAGGCTGTTGACAGCGGAAAATTAAGCCTTGACGATGAAATTACGGCATCCGAACACGCCGCAGGAATGGGCGGAAGTGATATCTGGCTTGAAAAAGGTGAAACCATGAGTGCGGATGATATGATAAAGGCAACGGTTGTTGTATCTGCCAACGATGCGGCGGTTGCGCTTGCGGAGCATATCAGCGGAAGCGAGGACGCTTTTGTTGAAAAAATGAACAGCCGTGCCAAAGAACTCGGAATGAACGACACCGTTTTCAAAAATTGTAACGGACTTGACGAGGAAGGGCATATAACCTCTGCCTATGATGTTGCGCTTATGTCAAGAGAGCTTACAAAGCATGAGAAAATTTTTGACTACACATCAATTTGGCTCGATAATCTTCGTGGCGGTAAAACTCAGATTGTCAACACGAACAAGCTGTTGAAAACCTATAACGGAATTACGGGATTGAAAACAGGCACAACCAACGATGCGGGTTGCTGTATGTCTGCAACCGCAACGAGGGGAGATGTTTCGCTGATAAGCGTTGTTCTCGGCTGTAAAACAGGCAAAGAGCGATTTGCAGATGCGGCGGCACTTCTTGATTACGGTTTTGCAAATGTTTCTGTAAAAGAATTAACACTTCCCGAAGATATGCCGAAAAGCATTGAAGTGAACGGAGGTATGACCGACAGCGTAAAGCTTGAATGTAAGGTTTCTTCAAAAATAGTGGTTGACAAAGGAAACGGTGCTAAAATTACAACCGAAATCGACCTGCCCGACAAGATTGACGCTCCCGTTGAAAAGAATAGGAAGATAGGTACGCTTACATATCTTGTCAATTCAAAAAAGGCGCAGAGCTTTGATATTTGTGCAGGCGATTCTGTTCAAAAAACAAGCTTCGGCGCATTGCTTGAATATGTGTTCGCCTCATTGATTTCCCTTTGATTTTATCGGAAAATCAAGCGTTTGTGCATTGTTATTAAAAGCAGTACAAAAAACAATGCGGGTTTATTTTAAAAATTCACAAATTGACCTTGCAAAAACGCTCATATTATAGTATAATAAAACAACAAAGATACTTATTGCGATTCTATTTTCGCTATAGGAATTTTGGAGGAATTTATAAATGGCAACAAAGTTAAATGACAAGTATTTAAGTGATTTTATCGGCGAACACGAATATGACGGTGTTGCTGCCGAAGTTAAAGCAGCTCACAAGGTGTTGCATGACGGCAGCGGCCTTGGCAACGACTTTTTGGGTTGGCTCAATCTTCCTACAGATTATGACAAGGAAGAGTTCGCACGCATCAAGAAGTGTGCAGAGAAAATCAAGAAAGATACTGATGTATTCGTTGTAATCGGTATCGGCGGTTCTTACCTCGGAGCAAGAGCGGCTATTGAATTTCTTTCATCACAGAACTACAACCTTACCTGCAAGGACACACCGCAGATTTTCTTCACAGGTAACTCAATCAGTTCATCTGCACTTGCAGAAATCATGGAGCTTTGCGAGGGCAAGGATGTTTCCGTAAATATGATTTCCAAGTCAGGTACAACAACTGAGCCTGCCATCGCTTTCCGTGTGTTCCGTGAAATGCTCGAAAAGAAGTACGGTAAAGAGGGTGCAAGAGAGCGTATTTACTGCACAACTGACAAGGCCAAGGGTACACTCAAGGCTCTTGCCGACGAAGAAGGTTACGAAACATTTGTTGTTCCGGACGATGTAGGCGGTCGTTTCTCGGTTCTCACAGCAGTAGGTCTTCTTCCTATCGCAGTTTCGGGTGCTGATATTGACGCTCTTATGCAGGGTGCCGCAACAGCTCAGAAAGAATTTGACAACGATGATTTAAAGACAAACGATTGTTACAAATATGCTGCAATCAGAAATATGCTTTACCGCAAGGGCAAAACTATGGAAGTTATGGTTTCTTATGAGCCGGCTTACACAATGATGTCAGAGTGGTTCAAGCAGCTCTTTGCAGAGAGTGAAGGTAAGGATAACAAGGGTATTTTCCCTGCAAGCGTTATCTTCTCAACAGACCTTCATTCACTCGGTCAGTACATTCAGGACGGCAGACGCACAATGTTTGAAACTGTTGTTCTCTTTGATAAATGTAAAAAAGAAGTTACTCTCGGTACAGACCCGACAAATGTTGACGGTCTTAACTTCCTTTCGGGCAAGACAATGGGATTCGTAAATCAGAAGGCTTTCGAGGGTACAGTTCTCGCTCATAATGACGGCGGTGTACCGAACATTGTTCTTAATGTTCCCGAAATGAACGAATCAGAGCTTGGCTATCTCATCTACTTCTTTGAGAAGGCTTGTGCTATTTCAGGTTATATGCTCGGTGTTAATCCGTTTAACCAGCCGGGTGTTGAGAGCTACAAGAAGAATATGTTCGCTCTTCTCGGCAAGCCGGGCTATGAGGATCAGAAGGCCGCTCTTGAGGCAAGACTCGGATAATTTCTTAATAAAGTATAACAACGGAGGAACTAATTATGGTTACTTTACTTATCGGTAAAAAAGGAACAGGCAAAACTAAAAAGCTCATCTCTCTTGCTAACGAGGCTGTTGCCGCTTCAACAGGCAATGTTGTTGTAATTGAAAAGGGCTCAAAGCTCACATATGATGTTACACACAAAGCAAGACTTATTGATACAGAGCAGTATCTCATCAGCGGTTATGATATGCTTTTCGGTTTTATCAGCGGTATCTGCGCAGGCAACTATGATGTTACTGACATTCTCGTTGACTCAACATTCAAGATTTGTCCCGAGGCTCTTGCTGGTCTTGAAACCTTCACAAAGAAGCTTCAGGATCTTGCCGAAACTGCATCAACTAACATTGTTCTCCTTATTTCTGCTGACGAAAGCGAAATTCCGGAGTCAATCAACGCTGTTTGCCGCAAGGTTTAATTGATACTTAAAAACAAATTTATCCCTCTCGATTTTCGGGAGGGATTTTTGTATATACAACTGTATAAATTTAGCACCTCAGTCAATAATAGAAACGGAGGTGCTTATTTATGAGCGATTATTATAACAGGAACAGAAAGAAGAAACGCAGCCGCCGTGAAAAAATTGGTTTCTACACAGCTTGTTCAATTTGTCTTATTGCAGTTTGTATGGCGGTGTATTCAACCTACAATACATTATCGGTTCCAAATACCAAAACTACGACCGTGACACAAAGCAATGAGGTTAAGGTCAATGAAAATGTTACTGGCGTAACCCAAACCTTGCCCGAAGTCAAGCTTGATGTCGAAGTTCCGACAATTGTTGCAACCGAAGAACCGGCAACAAATCCGACAGGAAGTTCAAAAAATGCTCTTGAAACAATGCTTTCAACTAATTTGAGCCTGAACTATCCTCTCAATTCAAATAACATTGTTCGTGAGTACAGCGAAAAAAGTGTTTATTTCAAAACTTTGAATGTATGGAAACCGCACACGGGAGTTGATTTCGGAGGAAAACTCGGTGATGATGTAGAAGCAATGACCGGCGGAGTGGTTACTAATGTGTGTGACGACAAAATGCTTGGCAAAATTGTTGAAATTTCAACAGAGAATGTTGTCTGCCGTTACTGCGGGTTAGGGTCGGTTAATGTGAATAAAGGTGATTCGGTTGATGTGGGCTATAAAGTCGGTACAATAGGGGCAGTTCCTTTTGAAGCGGGGGATGAGAATCATATCCACATCGAGGTGAAGATTGACGGTAAATATGCCGACCCGCTTTCTTTCATAAATAACAATGAATAATTGAAATTTTATTGCATACAATATTATTGCAAGCCCTCGTTTCGTTTTAAGGGGCATCAAAAAGGCGGATACTTCTAAGTAAGCATCCGCCTCATTTTTATGATTTTATGTCAATGATAAGAATCACGATTATTAAATTAAAATTCCTAAATTAAAAGTGATTATCTTTCGCTCTCGTGCCATTCTTCGTTACCAAAGATAAAATCATCAAGATCCATAATGACAAATTTCATATAGTACACCTCCTTAATAAAACAATATAGTATATTCAGGAAATGATCGAATATGAGTATTATTTTTTGTTTGAGTTACAAATGTTAATGTAACTGATAATAATGTCAACGGCCTGATCAACTGTCAGGTTTGTGCTGTTAAGGCACAAATCATAGTTGTCCGGAAGACCCCATTTCTTTCCTGAATAAAAACTATAGTAATTTGCTCTGTTCTTGTCTGCCTTCAAAACTGCCTGTTTTGCTCTGGCAGGGTCAATGTCCTGTCTGTCAACAGCTCTTTTAATTCTCTTATCAAGATCAGCATAAATATATACCTTCACAAGTTTCGGATTATCCTTAAGAACATAGTCGGCGCATCTACCGACAACAACGAAATTTTCCTTTTCTGCAAGCTGCTTGATAATCTTGTGCTGTAAAATATAAAGACGGTCATTAACCGGCAGGTTACCGACTGAAGAAAAGTTGTTACCGTAATTGTACAGTCCCACAGACAATGAATACAAAAGACTGTTGGTAGCTCTTTCGTCAGCGTGCTTAAACACCTCAGGAGAAACACCGCTCTCTTTAGCGGCAATAGAAATGAGCTCCTTATCGTAAAACGATATGCCAAGCCTCTCGGCAAGAGCTTTACCAATATCGTGTCCGCCGGAACCATACTGTCTTGTGATGGCAATAATTTTATCAAAACTCATAACTAAACCTCCCGGTATTTGCAATTTGTAAAGTTGTACAGCAGCAACATTAAGTAGCTAAATGTCAAAACTATATCGCTTTACATATACTATAATAACACATTTTTGCGAAAAGTCCAGTCTGTAAAAACAAATTTTACGAAATTTGTATAAAATAAACAAATAAGTCTTATCCAAATTATATAAATGCACAATATAATTGGGTGTGAAATTACATTTAAAGGATAAGAACAAATTTCTTTTTACATATATATGTATATGAAGAAGGATTCAGCGTGTAAAAGGCAGAATAATAGTGAAAAGGCATTAAAAATCAGATAGAAGAAAGAATAAAATAGAAAATTTGCCGATAATGTAAAAAAGATAAAAAAATTGTAAAAAAAGGGTTTACAAAAGAGTGAAGTGCTGATATAATATCAACTGTTGCGCTGAGAGGCGAGGCAGACAAGAGAAA
>ERZ827104.1927-NODE-1927-length-16965-cov-3.725547_pt1 | contig 16965 bp, 12 predicted proteins | sample MGYA00519781_ERZ827104 | MGnify/ENA primary metagenome ERZ827104 (study PRJEB31778, sample SAMEA3449257) | human gut metagenome | biome: human gut; feature: human-associated habitat; material: faeces | place: United Kingdom | collected 2010/2012 ...
TATTATCACCAAAGTACACAATATTATACTATACCATTCAAACATTCATATGCTTTTCTTTAGAATAATTTTTATTTTTGGTTTTTATCTTAAAAAATAGTTAAAAATCTTAAAATATAGCAATCAAATCTTCTATAAATATTTTACATAAGCATCAATTTCTATGATGTGTATAATTATATCCATTTTATTTTAAACTATTCTTATTTTTGTATATATTTTATATTAATTTTAAAATCTTTAACTAAGTTGGATATAATAAGTCCAAAAGAAAAAGTGTACGAATTTTTATGCGATAATTTAAATAAACAACTATAAATATTATTCATCACAAATTCAAAGTTTTGAGTTATAGTTTTGATTCTATTAATAAATTTACTTATTTTAGGTTATAATTATAGATATGGTTAAATTTGTAAGATAACGAAGGGAGATAAACATGAAATATAAAGTATTAAAAAAACAAAACAGCTCAAAGACTTGTCTTGTTTGTGGTGTAAAAAATGATTTGGGACTAAAAGCTCGTTTTTATCAATTAGAAAATGGTGAATTAGTCTCTATTTTTAATTCTAAGGAATTTCATCAAAGCTATCCAGGTAGAGTTCATGGTGGAATCTCAGCAGCTATTTTAGACGAAACTATCGGGCGTGCAATAAGTGTTAGTGATGAAACAGTTTGGGGCGTTACAGGAAGCTTGGAACTAAGATACAAAAAGCCAGTTCCAATTGATTGTGATTTAATAACAGTGGCTAGAGTTACTAGAGATACTAGAAAATTATTCGAAGGTGAAGGCGAAATTATCCTTCCTAATGGCGAAATCGCTGTTACTGCTAAGGCAAAATACGTTAAAATGCCTCTTGAAAAAATCGCAGATGAATGCGATATGGCCGAAGAATGGCTTCCTATCCCAGACGATGAGCCTGTTGAATATATTGAAATTCCAGGCAGATAAGGAGTTGAATTTTTATGGAAATTAACTACACATGCCCAGTTTGTTCAACAAATATAAAAATCAAAATATCAGATGTTGGATAAACTATCAGATGTCCCAAATGTAATCTGAAAATCAATGTAAAAAAGGACTCTGAATTTGATAAAAATATCAAGAATTTAAAAAACAAATAACAACGTTAAAAAGGATATGAAATAAATTTTACTTCGATTCATATCCTTTTATTTTTGGGTACAATTAATGAGTTTTATATTATGATTTATACCTTATATACTTTTTAATTAGTATACTTATCTTCTACCAATTTTCATTCCAATCAACATTATTGCCTAAAAGATCATAAACTGATGTAGAACCATTTGGATATTGAGAATAAACAGTATATGTATTTCCAGTTTTATCTTTATAAATTACATAAGATGCTGCTGTCATTTGTCTGTGGAATTGAGCTTCTGGTATATTTATTATTGTTCCAAAATAAGTTACATAGTTTTCGTCTTTGTTAACTTCGTAATTTACCTTACCTACTGATTTAGCAACTTTTGGAGTATCTAATGTTAATCCTTCTCCTTCTTCTAAAAAGCTAACAGGTAGGATTAATATACCTTTTTCAAGTATTTCATCTCCATCATTGTAAATCTTAGTACCGAATCTTATACCACTCTTACCATCAACCACTAATTTACCTTGTGCACCTAACATTGTAACATGTGCATATTTAGCTTTATATGTTACATTTTCTGTATATGTAAGACCAGATTTATATTCTGTAGTTACATCGTCAGTATCTTTATACCATCCAACAAATGTATATCCTTCTTTTGTTGGTGCTTGTGGAGTATAATCTAAAATTTCTTTGCCTTTTAAAATAGTTTTTTCTTCTGCTTCTTCTCCATTATCTGCATCGAATTTAACTGTTACTGCATCAAATGCTACAAAGTTTTTATTGTTAGCTTTAGCATATTCTTCAATAGTTGATTTTGGATAACCATAGAAAGTTATATTATCATCTGTTGAGTTAAAGCAGTTATTTCCTATTGTAACATCTTTAGAATATACTTTTACTTCTTTTAATTTATAGCAATAAGCAAATGCAATATTACCTATTGATTTTACAGACTTAGGTATAGTAATTGATTCTAATGAAGAACAACTGTTAAATGCACCATTACCTATACTTTCTATACTTTCTGGTAAGTTTACAGTTTTTATACTTGGACAATCACTAAAAGCATTATTTGGTATTTTAGTAATGCCATTTTGCACATTTATAGTTGTTATAGAACTATCTCTTCCTATTGAACCATATCCTATTTTTTCTAATGTAGCTGGTATAGTTAGAGATTTTAGGTTGATAGTTGTTGAAAGTGCATCACTCATCATACCTGTACAACCTTCTAGTACTGTATATTCTTCGCCTGGTTTGTTAGATGGGTATGATACTAATTTTTGGACAGTATCTCCACTTAAAGTGTATAATACCCCATCAACGGCTTTAAAGTTTTTACTTCCGTCAGCAACTTCTATAGATTCTAATTTTGGACAATCTTCATATGGGTTTCCAAATGCAATTGTTGCTGATGCTGGTATTACTATTTTCTTAATATAACTATTAGTTATACGACTTAAAGTAGTAGCACCTTCTGGCATTACAAGTGTTTCACTTGTTTTCCCTTCTGGATATATTACTAATTTTCCATCTTTAGTAAATAATACACCATTTGAATCTTGATAATTTTCATTGCCTTCTTCTACAAATATATCAGTTAAAGAAGTCGCATTTGTTGTTATATCAGATGCAACAGTTTTAACAGATTTTGATAAAGTTAAAGTTTTTATGTTTTGACAATTATAAAATGCTTTTGTTTTTATTTCAGTCAATCCTTTTGGTAATTGTATTTCTTTTAATGAAGTACAGTTATAAAATGTTTGACTTGATATAGATGCTAAATTATCATTAAGTAATACTTTTTCAAGTGCTTTATTATCATAAAATACACTATCTTGTAAAGTTGTTACATTCGATAAATCTATTACATTTTCATCTTCATAAGTTTTGTCTATTACTTTTATAGATTTTAAAAATGGACAATTTTTAAATGCTTCACCTTCTATTGTATCAACTGAAGCTGGTATATTTACAGTTTTTAGATAAATACAATTTGAAAATGCTCCTCTTGATATTGTTTTTAATGAACTTGGTAAAGTTATTTCACCTGAAAGTTTACAATTTGTAAATGCATAGCTACCTATTGTTGTTACGCTATCTGGTATTTCAAATTTGTTAAGTCCTGAATGATAAAATACAGAACTTTCAATTGTAGTTAGTTTTGATGGAAGTTTTACTGATGTTAGTGCGCTGCATGCACAAAATGCAGAATTTCCTAGAACTGTTACTGATTCTGGTATTGTCACTTCTTTTAAAGCTGAGCAACCTCTAAATGTTTCTTTTGGTATAGTAATCATACCGTTTGGTATATTTGCACTTGTTAAAGATGTACAATATGCAAATACTGATTCACCCATTGAAGTTACTGTATCTGGTATTGTTACTTTTTTAATTGTTTTATTATTTTTAAACACACCATCTGCTATTGAAGTTACGGTGTCTGGTATTGTTATTTCTTCTTTAGTACCGTTATATTGTTTAAGCACACCGTCTTCTATTACAAAATCTTTGCTTACATCTTCTTTTTTAGTTGTAACTGTAAATGTAGCTCTGTAACCACCTGCATAAGCATATATTTTACAAGTTCCTTCACCTGCTGCGGTTACTAAACCTTTATCATCAACAGTTGCTATAGCACTATTAGAAGTTTTCCAAGTTACTGTCTTATCATCTGTAGTATCACTTGGAGTTATAGTTGCATTTAATTGAACAGTTTCTCCTACTGTCATTTCTTTAGATTGTTGATCTAAAGTTATACCTGTAAGAGGTGTTGCTTTTGTATCACTTTCTACATTTGCAACTGCTTCGTTTAATTCTGTAGTAGCTTGATCAACATCTGATTGGCTTGCTTCTATTACAGCCATAACATCATTTGCTTTTTTATAAGCTACTCTTATATTTTTATAACTTAAAAGTTTATTTTTATTGCTAGCACTATTTATATTTGCTAAAGCTGTTGTTAATTTATCTTTATTTGCTACTTTTGCTGATGTACCAAATCCTCCACCAACGTCTGCACCGTATCCAGTTGCAGTGAATTGAACTCTCATTACATCTCCATTTTTTGGATTATAACTACTCATACCCACATTTGGGAATGTAGAGTTTACACAATACATCCAACCAGAATATTGAGTGTAGTCAAATTCTCCTAACCAACCATCTTTAGTTCTTCCTTTACTATACCCGTCTATTTCAGTATCATCTTCATCTACCATTCTAGATAAATAAAAACTTGATGTAAGACTTCCTGTATATGTTATATTATCTTCACCTAATACTGATGCTAAAATTTGAGCGCAGTTTTCCCCTTTTTCAAAAGGAACTAAAATTGGTTCTTGAACATATCCAAGACCTAGTATAAATTTTTCCACATCGAAAACTATGTAATTTTCTTGTGGATCTGTTTCTGTAGTTTCTTCTGCATATGATGCAAACGGTGTAAATAAATTAAATATCATCATAAAAGAAACTAACATAGATAACAATTTTTTCTTCACTATTCTCTCCCCTTTGCAATTTAATTTTTTACCTAACTTACTTATTAATTACGACCTCCTTTTTTGTTTTTGATCCATATAATCCCCTATGCGTTATAAAAAAATCTTTATTATAAAGATAAATTAAAATATGCTAACTTATAATTCACCAAATTCCTCTATATTTCCCCATAAAATAATTGTACTTCAAAACCCTTTTTCACAAAGTATGATTTTAGAGTTAATACTTTTTGCTGTTAGTAGTACTTATAGTAGTACTTTTTTATAATTTTTTTACTACTACAAGTAGTAATACTAAACAAAAAAAATAAAAAGCCATCTTTTAAGGATGACTTTTGGGTTATGGCTCAATTAGCCCGTATTTTTCTTTTATTCTATCTAGTTTTTCAATCATCGGCTTACTTATAACTGCAAGAAAAAATACAGTCGCTATTGCATGGACAATATTAAATGGAATTCCGCTCAGATATATCGGTATAATTCCCTCTAATGTCATATTGCTGTATGGGAATATTAGCCATGTTGCTGTGTCTAATAAAAATCCGTATATGAAAAATGTTGATAGCCCACCGTAAATGCATAGACTGATTTTTCTCTTTTGCAATTTACCTTTTTTAAATAAAATTCCTGCGATAAAACCGATTATGCCGAAGCTGAACATTTGCCACGGTGTCCAAGGTCCTTGTGCAAAGAAGAAGTTTGATACAAAGCCTGTCATTGCACCGACTAAAAATCCAGCCTCTGCCCCAAAACAGACTGCCGATATTATTACTATTGCCATGACTGGTTTAAACTGTGGTAACATAAAAAATGCGGCACGCCCTGCTACTCCTATTGCTGATAGTACTGCTATTATTATAAGCTCCCTTGCCTGTGGTTTTCTGTCTTCGAATACCATAAAAAACGGTAACATTGTACATACTATTATCCCAAGGCTTACTATGTAGTACTTTCTGTCATTTCCCAATGTTATTCCTAAATAAATTATAAGTGGAATTACAACAAGTATCATAAAACATGCCATAAGTGTTCTGTGGCTTAATTTTGTGTCGTTGTTGTTTTTTCGTCTTGCTTTTTGTCGCTCTTTTGTATAATAATATCTGTCTGATCTTCTTTGTTTTTCTTTCTCTTGTTCTGATTTTGTATATACTTTTTTTCCGTCTACTTCTAAAACAGAGCCATTACTTTTATATTTATTTTCTTGTTTTGAAAAAATATTTTTAAAAATACCATGTTCTTTCGGTTGTTCTTCCTCTTCTATTTCCTCAACCACCTTTATAGAATAATCTTTTATATTATAGGTCTTTTTTCTTTTTTCTTCATTTAACATTATATCATCGTATATATCGTCTATTAAGCTAGTGTTGCTTGCATTTGTTTCTCGTTGGCCTTGCATAATCTTATCACATCCTCACATGTTATGGCATTTTCAAATACTTGTCGTGTCATTCTATTTGCTACAGTTGTGTAAAAATTGTTACCGCTGAAGAATTTATTTGGCGTATTTGTAGTAACTATGTTTCCATCGAAGAATAAAGCACATTTGTGTGCAAAACTTGCGCAAAATTCTATATCGTGCGAAACCATAATTATCGTTACTTCCCTTTTTAAAAGTTGTTCTAATATTTCAGCGAATTTAATCTTAAACCCTGCATCAAGCCCTTTTGTCGGCTCATCTAGGATTAATAATTGTGGTTCTAATAATAATACTTTTGCAAGCGCTGCTCTTTGTTGCTCCCCACCGCTAAGGTCATATGGATGATGTTCTAGCAAGTCTTCTATTTCAATTAATTTAGATATTTTTTCTACCTTTTCAATCCTTTCAGCTTTTTTGATTCCTCTTCCAGATAATATTTCTATCAAATCTTCTCTAACTGTTTTTTTGACAAAAAGTGATTGCGGGTCTTGTGGAAGTATCCCTAAATTATGGTTGAATAATTCCTTATTTTTATAACCTGTTATCTTCTTTCCAAATAACTCAATTTTTCCTCTGTATGGTTTGTTGATTCCACTTATAAGAGATACAGTTGTGCTTTTTCCTGTTCCATTTCCACCAACTAAGCAGAAAAACTCTCCTTTTTTAACTTCAAAGCTCAGATCTTTTACGATATCTTTTCCGTCTTTTTCATATTTAAACCACACATCTTTTATCTTTACTGCAAGTTCATTTTTATTAAATTTTTTATCTTCTTCATCTCTGCTATCTTCAATTCGCACAAACTTCGGTTTATAGTCACAGTATATATTGTCGATAAATTTACGCCCTTCTTTTACTGTAATTGGACTTTTATCTGAATCTAGTAATGATGCTATCTTAACTGGTGTCGGCATCGCTTCAAACATATCTGGATTTAGTTTCTTTACCTTTGAACCGACGTTTCTAGGCTCGTCATCTATTATGACTTTTCCCTCGTTCATAACGATAACCCTATCTGCCATCGGGAATACTTCTTCTAAATCATGTTCTGAAATTATAATAGTTGTTCCAAGTTCATCGTTGATTTTTTTTATTGTTTTTAAAAATTCACTTGCCGCAATTGGGTCAAGTTGGCTTGTCGGTTCATCTAATATAAGCACAGAAGGCTGCATTGTCATAATCGATGCCAAATTTAAAAGTTGCTTTTGTCCACCAGAAAGCTCTGTAACATTTTTCATAAACCATGTCTGAATTCCAAAGAAACTCGCCATTTCTGCAACTCTAAGTCTTATTGTTTTATTATCATATCCCAAACTTTCAAGCCCAAATGCAAGTTCATGCCAGACTTTATCGGTTACAATTTGGTTTTCTGGACTTTGCAAAACATAACCTATTTGTGATGATTGTGTTCTATCATCAACATAATCTAAATTTACGCCTTTAAAATATATCTCTCCACTTCTTTCCCCAAATGGTGTAAGAACTGTTTTTAGATGTCGCATCAATGTACTCTTTCCACATCCTGATTTTCCGCAAATAACAACAAACTCTCCTTCATTTATACATAAATCTATATTATCAAGAGCTTTTTTCTTCATATTTGGATATGTAAAGTCTAAGCTTCTAATTGCAAATGTCTCCATTTTATCTCCTCCATAACTTCCATTATTATAGGCATTATGCAAAGTAAGAAATAGCAACCATATTCAAATATACTAAACGCAGTTATTTTTACCATTTTCATATTTGGAAAGTACTGCATTGAATTTCTGCCTTGCCAAGCACCTATCAATACTATTATTGTAAAAAATACCATTATTCCAAATGCGATTTTATCCCTATTGTCAAATCTATAGTTAGAAAAACTTGTTCTACCCTTAAGTCCATATCCCCTAGATTTCATTGAATCGGCAGTTTCTATCGCATTTTCAAGAGCCCAAGTAATCATTATAGATATTATTTTGACACCATTTCTCGCCCTTCTAAAAATATTTCCATATGATGCATCTCTACCAATACATTTTTGTGCATTAGAAATAACTTTAATTTGCGCTTTATATTTTGGAACAAATCTAAGCACCATTGAGAAAATCAAAGACAATCCTGGAATAATTCTCCCAAATAAATATATAAATTTGTCCGATGTCATAACTGCGTTATAACATGAAAACCACAGTATAACAGATGTAAACATCATTGCAGATGCCACTCCATAAACTATAGACTCCAAAGTCAAAGGGTTTCCTGTGCTAAAATATGCAATTATTGTTACACCCTGATGGCTAAATGCTGGATTGATTACCGCTGCGAAAACTAAAAAAGGAACCATATATAATATGTTGAATTTTAATGCTTTTTTCCCATTCAAATAAACCGAATATATAAATGATGAAACAAAAGATATGATTAAAAATATTGGATGCATAAAAAACATACTAAACAATATAACCATAAAAAAGTAATAAAAATTTATTACTGGATGGTATGATTTAAACGAATTTATCAAACTTTTTCCCCCTTCCCCTTTTAAATACAAAAAAATACTTTTATTTCAAATGTTAATAATTTAATTATATCTCATAAACGGGTAGTAAAAAGTGTAGTCTTTAGTAGTACTACTTTTTATAAGAGGTAGTACTACTTTTTATAAGAGGTAGTACTACTTTTTATCCTAAACAAAAAACTAAGGTTTCCCTTAGTTTAAAGATACATAGCGCGTTTGTTTTTTTTTAGATATGAAATAACTTCTTTTCTACTTTTAAATCCTAATTTTGTAAAGATGCTACTGACGTGCTTTTTGACTGTGTTCTCTGTTATAAATAATTTTTGACTAATTTCTTTGTTATTATAGCCATCACCGACTAAACTTAAAATCTCATTTTCTCTTATAGTTAGTTTATTTCTACCATTTTTTTCATCTTCATCAAATAACTCCTGTAACAAATCCAAATCATAAAATTTTTTGCCCATGATAATTTTATGCATTATATATGCAAATTCTTCTTTATCTAAAATATCTACTATATAACCTTCTGCTCTGCATTTTATAAAACGTTTAAATAGCTTGCTTCTTTTTCTTACATCAATTACTATAACTTTAATATAGCTATATTTTTTCTTTATTTTTTCAATATAGCTTAATACTTTTTCATATTCATTTCTTACATCTATAATAATCATGTCAACACTTTTATAGTTAATACTATGCAAATCAGAATTGGGCTTTATAAATTTTACATTTTGGACCACAGTTTCATCCATTAAAACATCTTCAATTAAATTTTTCATGATATCAGATTCTAAAATAGCCAATACATTCATAAGCATTTTCCTTTCTAAGTGAATTTTGCAGCTTATTTGCTACTTGTCCTCTGAAAATATTTAACCCTACCTAATTGGAACTTCAAACATATCTCTATAAAATATAAAATCATAGTCTGTAATAATATAAAATAAGTAGGTAAATTACAGAAAGCGCCATCTCCTGCAATTTACCTAAATCTTTAAATTTATACTTTGAAGTTTATCATCATTGGAATTTTATGTCAATAATTCCATTTTGTTATCGTTATTTGCCGCCCATCCATTCGCAACCGACATCTCTCCCTAAATCGCAAGTATATAACCATTTTATAGTGTCCCCATTTTTAAGACGGTATCTACTACAACCATAGTTTGGGAACCAACCGTTAACGCTGTACATCCAACCACTTAACTCTCCACCATCGAATTCATATAAATTGTGTATTCCTTCTATATAGTTACTGTTGTAAATTGGAGTCATTTCGTATTCCATATGTATTTTGTTGTTTCGTGTTTCTCTCAATAAAACATCGAATACTGATTCATTTTTATAGAATTTAACTTTTTTTGTTTTGTATATTACACCATTTGAAGGTATCATATCACCTTTTCCATTTGAAATTGCTACTTTTCTATTTTCAGGTTTTAATAAAGTCTTGCAAGTTATAGATAATGTACAATATCCTCCGACTTTACTTTTATCAACTTCATTTCCTTTTTCATTCCATTCAACTGGTTTTGGTTTTCCTGCTGGAGTTGGATCAGTTAAATATTTATCTTTACCATTTTTATTTGGTGTTCCTTTTGATGTATCTATTCCAAGTTGTTCTTTAACTTTTTCACTTTTTTCTGCTAATTGTTCTCTTTTACTGCTGCCAGATGAACTACTACCGCCTGATTTACTGCTAGTACTATCATTATCTTCATCTATAGCTGCTTGTTTCGGGTCGCTACCGACAATATAAAATTCGCCTTTTCTATCCTTTAAACTAAAGTTAAAAGTTGTTCCTTCTGAAGTTTCGACAGTTGCTGTAGTTATCTTTTTAAGCTTTCCATTTTCGATTTGATATATATCAGCTGCCGTACATTTTAAGTCATCTTTATATATGATTGATAGAGCTGTCTTTGCATCTAAGCTACTTTCTTCCCCAAATTTGAATCCATAAACCTTATCTGTATCTGCTTCTTTTTTAACTGTTTCTAAATCTGTGCTAGCAGGATTTACAAGCAAGTTCAAATCCCTTGGAGTGCTTATATCTGTTCCCATAAACATCCATTGATATGTAAAATCGTCATTTGAACCGTTAAATAACTGCATATCTCCGCTATCTTTTAATTTTTTAAATACTTCTTCCGATACAATTCCATCCTTTGGAATAGAACTGTTGTCGCCTGATGATTTGTTATCTTCTGTAACTGTTATATTGCTACATCCAATTGCTGATAATGCCATTAAAAAACACATAATCAGCGGTATTATTTTCTTGGATATCTTTTTCACCCTAACTCACCCCTATGTTTTAAACAAATTTTATTATTGATAATTTCCTGTTATCAGTTATCATCTATCTTACTTCTAATATTAAGTTTTTATTTTTCATAGTATTTTTTGCTGTAGAAAGATTACTGTTATCTGTATCTCCATTAACTGTTGCAAATACTGCATCACTTATATTTAGATTTAGCATATCCCCAGATTTTGCTTCTTCTTTTAATTTAAATACTAAGTTTAGAATTACATCTTTTTTTCCTTTTTCAAATCCATATTTATAGTATGAGTTTTTAGCTCCTGATTTATCAAGATAAATTGCATTTACAATGCCTGATTTGTTGCTAGCATCAATATCAAATGTCCATTCTGGAACAGTTTTACTATAATCTTGCATTGTACCTTTTTTTACTCCAATAAATTCTAGTTTATCTTTATCAAATTCAACACTCATACTCGCTGATGGGAAAACTCCTGAAGGCAAATATGATAATTTTACCGGAATTACTATTTCTTCCTGAGAGCCTTCACTAATTTCTTTATCATATGATAATGATAAGATTACATCTTGATTTTTATCTTCTTGTGTAGTTTTCACAGGTTCATTGTGTTTTAAATTAGAACTAATACCATAAACTACTCCAGCTACTATAAGAGTAAGTATTACGGCAATTCCTATTATTTTATTTTGTTTGCTCATAACTTACCTCCCTAGTCGTTTTGTTTTATATCTTCTTTTTGGCTATCTTTGCTAGTCTTATTACTTGTATTTTCTTTATCACTTGACTTGTTATTTGAATCTTTATCGTCTTTTTTATCGCTAAAAACTTCAAAAATAGTGTAATCTTTCTTTGCAACAAAGTTATCCATTATTTGATTGATATCGCCGTTATCTATTTTAGAATCCATAGATACATTTATAGCTATTATTTGTCTTTCATCAGTTAAATCTAATTTCCCAGATAATATTGATTGAACATCTAATATATCTTGTGCATTTACTACTTTATCGTTGTTTACATCACCAAATGTAATTTCGTATTTTTCTGGATGTGTATAATCTTCTTGTTGTTGATTTTTATTTTGTGAATCTGTAGCATCAGTTATTACTTGGTCTGTGTTGTTGTCCTCTTTTTGTATTTTGTGGAATTCATAATTATCCATATTTAAAAGAGCTTCTTTTTCAACAGATGTATCAAATAATGCTATATATGTCGCACATCCACTCTTCTTAGACAATTCTTTTGAGTAATATAAATATTGTTGTTTTTTCTCAGATACTTTAAATCCAACAATTTGTTCTTTTTCTTTTTTCTCAAATTGAATTATCACACATTTTTTATTTTCTGGAATTAATCCATCTTTTTCACCACTGTATATAGTCTTTATACTTATTGTTGCACTTTTATTTTCAGTTGTAGTTACTTTCTTTCCACCAACATTTGAAGTGTATTTTTTGTTGCCTTGGTGAGCCGTTTTAACATTTTTATTCCCTGTGTTGATGTTTGTATTACCATTTGTATTTCCATTATTTCTATTGCCTTGATTTGTATTTTGGTTATTGTTACTGTTATTCCCATTGTTGTTATCATTGTTATCATTATTAGGTTTCTTTTCTAAATCAGGATTATTACCTATAGCTAAAGTTTGGCTAGCATCTGTCATATTGTATAATTTATTTTTGCCATTTATATATCTGTAATAGGCATCTAATGCATACATTCCTTGGTCTGTTGCCATTGCATTAAGTCCTGTTCCAGAACCTCCACCACCGTCGTATCCTTCATTAACGTGTGCAAATCCACCGCCTTTGCAATAAAATTGCATCATTCCATCCATAAGTGTATTTTTATTACCTTTTTTATCTGTCTTTATAAATCTTGAATCAGTGTCTATATCTATTCCCAATGCTGTTAATGCAACTATAGCCTGTGCTGTACTTTCACAGTTTTCAGTTCCCCAAGAATTATATCCACCAGTCGATAATTGTTTTTTACTCATTATTTTTAACGCTCTATCAACTGCTTTTTTTACTTCTTTTTGATCCATATAATTAGCAAGTGATTGAATCGCCATAAAAGTAATATCAGGGTCAGGATCTGTTCCACTAAGTGCCCAACCTCCTGCTTTACTTGTACCTTTATGGATTTCTTTATCTAGTATAAAATCGATTATCCCTTGTCTTGTAGTTTGAACAGATGCTTTTTTGTCGATTGGAATATCGTAATTTCCTGCATCAAACGCTATAAGTGCGAAAATAGGTCCATTTATACCTTGTTTTTTTACATTGTCAAAATCTGATAAATAAGAAAGTAGATTATATCCACCTACATCAGTAACATCTTTATTTATAGCAGTAAGTGCTAATATAACCCTAGAATACTCTGTAAATTTCATTCTATGAAGTATTCCCTTCGCATCTTTGACTGTTTTTTCTACCCTTTTGTAATAATCTTCATAGTACTTCTTTGGAACTTTTATTCCACTTCTAGCTAAACTAAGTACTGTCCATTCCCCTCCTATACTAGCAACAACAGGTTCTGGTATAGTTTTATACATTAAAGCTGCTGTTTCTTGCATACTTTTGTTTAGTTTTTGTCTGCTATATGCATAAGATTCTAAACTGCTTGAAAGTGTAAATCCAAATGCTATAACAAAAGAAAGAAATATTGCGCATACCTTTTTAAACAATTTATTCACCCCTATCATAAATTTTTTTAGTAAATCACTTGCAAAATCTATATATGTATTTACTTAATTGTACAATATAATCGGTGTAAGAAAAGTCTACTTTTAAGTAGTACTACTTTCTAAAAAAAGTAGTACTACTTAATTTAAAAACGGCTTAATTTCAATATCTATAGATAAAATTTATTTTTTTATTTGTGATTTATACAAAAAAAATCCTCAAACAAAATGTTGTGAGGACTTTAATATATACTAATATGCTAATATGTTTTTTAAAAAAGTAGGGAATTAATCATTAGGGGAAGTAGAATACTATTCTACTTTTCCATTTTTTCGTGAGATTTGTTTGAATTTAGTTTTTAACTATTATTTAATTAGTCGGCAAATTATATAACAGTTTTGGCGCTTTATTTTCTCAACTTCTACTTAAATTTATTAGCTAATTAATTCCCCAAAATATAAATTTATAGTAAAAGTATATCTTCTTTTCTCTTTTATTATATCATTATATACCTTTTTATTATCTTGTGAATACTCATTAATAAACATAACAAGCAACATTATTGCTGACCATATTAGTGTTTTTGTATTTCCAAAAATATTAAGAGAGCTATTAACAACTATCGTAATAACATACGCCGCTAAAAATGCAAAAATTATACAAAAATAACTTTTCTTGATATTCTTTCGTTCCAATACTAAATTTTTAAATAGTATAAGTAATCCCCACAATAATATTATTGGAGAAAAATACCCTGTAATTCTAGGTCCAAAGCTTAATGTATGTACTAATGCCCACGTCATAAATACAATTTTATAATAAACACTATCACTTAATAACTTAGACTTATATACATTGTTAATTATATTCATATTTAAAACTCCAATCATTTATATAGTATTTGTCTAAACTTAACTTTAATAATAAAAATAAATTTACTAATAATCCACACTAATAATGGATATCTTAATGATACCTTTAATACCTTAATCATTGTTCCCATATTATAAGTATTATTTATTATTTCACCATATTTTTCTGTAGACTTTTTTATCAATCTAATCTTTTCATTAAGGCTTAATGCACAATCTTTATTATGCAAATCTATAAAACAAGAATACATCCATTTAATAAAGAGATTATTCAAATTTACTAGTTTTTCATTATTAATATTACACTCTTTAAAATAATCATTACATTTACAATAAATAAAATACATTAAGTCTAGCTTGTTTTCTCTATACTTAAACGTTAAATTTTCTTCAACTTTCATACAATAATGATAATAACATTTATCATCAAAAATAACTTTTTTACAATTTTTTAAATACTCTAAATTAAACAATAAATCTTCACCTAAATCAATTGTTTTATCCATATAAATATTATTATCAATTATTATTGATTTTTTATATATTTTATTTACAGGAGAGTTAATATATGTTCCGTTCAGTCTATCCATTACAGCAACTGCAATATTACTATTTCCTTCTTCTATCTTATATTCAAAAGTTTGCTTTGATGATTTTATCTCATTCTCACTTTCAATATCCAAATATAATCCTGTTATTACTGAATCAGCTTTATTTTTCTCAATCTCTTTTAATGTCTCTTCAATCATATAAGGATCAATAAAGTCATCAGCATCTATAAACTGGATATACTCTCCTTTGGAAGTTTTTATTCCTATATTTCTAGTTTCCGATACACCTTTATTTTTATTGTCTATTACCTTAATTCTCTCGTCTTTTTCTTTATATTCATTAATAATATCTATGCTTTTATCCTTTGATCCATCATTTATAAGTATAAGCTCAAAGTTCTTGTATGATTGATTTAAAATACTATCTACACACCTTTTTAAAACTTTTTCTGCATTATAAATAGGAACAATAATACTTATTTTAGGCATAATAATCCCTCTTCATATATATTCTATAAATTTAACTTCATTATATGCTTACCTAGCTCTCTATTTTCAACTTCCTTCTCAAAAACAGAGTAATAAGCAGATATATCATTCACTTCATTAGTTGATAATACTAATCTCTCTAATTCATCTAATAAATTAGTATTCTCTATTAAATCTACTGCTGTTTTAAAATCTCTTACTGTACTTCTTGTAGTTCCTGTTATTCTAACAGCCTTTTCTAAAATTCTTCTAGTATTAATTAAAGCTCCATTCTCTGATACTCCTGTTAATACTATATCCCCACCAAACTTACACTTTTCAATTATTTGATTAATAGCATTTTCTGCAGCATTTCCTCCAACACATTCAAAACATAAATCAAATACTTCTTTATTTAGCTCAGCAGAGTTAACTAAATAAGTTCCATCAATATTAAATTTATTCAACTTATACTCATTGTTACCAATACAATATACTTTGCTTTCTGGAAATAATACCTTAAGTGTATTTGATAATATATATCCTAGTATTCCATCACCCCATACACCTATTTTCAATCCATTTACATTATCAACTCTTCTAATTGCAGCTACCGCTACAGATATTAACTCTAAAAATACATATTTTTCACTATACTTTTCATTATCCAGCTTAACCATATTCTTACTTGGATAGCTAAGACACTCACATGAAAAGCCATCATAATTACTTGAAGCAAACTTAGCCTTAGGACAATAATTTTCACCTAAAGCCTCATTATCCTTACAATTAAAGTCACAGTTATCGCATTCACAAATATTAGGTACTAAAACAACTTTATCTCCTACTTTAAACTTACCAGTATTATCTTTTAATATGGTTCCTGTAGCTTCATGAATTAATCTCATTGGATATTTTAATCCTAATATTCTTTCATCTCTTTTGCCTAGGTAATATCTTAAATCTGCTTTACATACAGCTATATAATCTACCTTAACAATTGCATTACCTATTTTACTTTTTACAGTATCTACATCAATTTCAAATGTTTTAGGTGAAATTATCTTAAACCCTTTGCTTAACACCTAAATCACCTCTATCTTACTTATCTTTATTACTGATTTTAATAATAATAAATCTTCAAATGTAGTAATTTTAAAATTTAATTTATCTCCATTTACTAAATACACATCTTTATTTAAAGCTAAAACCAGTTGACAATCATCTGTAGCATCTTGAGTTTGTCTTTCTATTGATACTTCATGAGCTTCTTTAATTAATTTATACCTAAAACTTTGTGGTGTTTGTCCTAAGTATAGTTCACTACGCTTTGGAATTGTATCTATAGTTTCATTATTTATGCTTTTTACAATAGTATCAGCAGAAGGTATAACTGTATCTACAGCTCCATGTTCTTTTGCTCCACTAATATTTTCATTAATTATTCTTTCAATTTCCGCAATACTTTTTTTCGTTGCCAATGAAATCTGTTCTAAAGTAAAATTATTTTTATACATATTTATTACAATCTTCATTTCAGTATCGTCTACAATTC
>ERZ827104.1935-NODE-1935-length-16938-cov-10.098442_pt1 | contig 16938 bp, 7 predicted proteins | sample MGYA00519781_ERZ827104 | MGnify/ENA primary metagenome ERZ827104 (study PRJEB31778, sample SAMEA3449257) | human gut metagenome | biome: human gut; feature: human-associated habitat; material: faeces | place: United Kingdom | collected 2010/2012 ...
ACCGATGCGGCGTTGAGATTACAAAAGCAAGCGTTCGTAGAGAGCGTATGGGACATATCGAGCTTGCAGCTCCGGTTTCCCATATCTGGTACTTTAAGGGAATTCCGTCCCGCATGGGACTGATTCTTGACCTCTCACCGAGAACTCTTGAGAAGGTATTATATTTTGCATCATACATTGTACTGGATGCCGGTAACACGGCATTACAGTATAAGCAGGTGCTTTCCGAGAGCGAATATCAGGAAGCCAGAGAGCAGTACGGCAATGCGTTCCGTGTCGGAATGGGTGCCGAGGCAATCCAGGAACTGTTACACGCGATCGATCTTGAGAAGGATTCCGCAGAGCTTCAGGCAGAGCTTGCAGACGCAACCGGTCAGAAGCGCGCGCGCATCATCAAGAGACTGGAAGTTGTAGAAGCATTCCGCGAGTCCGGCAACAAGCCGGAGTGGATGATCCTCACGGTCATCCCGGTCATTCCGCCAGATCTGCGCCCGATGGTACAGCTGGATGGCGGACGTTTTGCAACATCCGACTTAAATGATCTGTACAGAAGAATCATCAACCGTAACAACCGTCTGAGAAGACTCTTAGAGCTTGGCGCACCGGATATCATCGTCCGCAACGAGAAGCGTATGCTTCAGGAGGCTGTAGATGCCCTGATCGATAACGGCCGCCGCGGACGTCCTGTTACAGGACCGGGTAACAGAGCACTCAAGTCTCTGTCTGACATGTTAAAAGGTAAGTCCGGACGTTTCCGTCAGAACCTGCTTGGTAAGCGTGTTGACTATTCCGGACGTTCCGTTATCTGCGTAGAGCCGAAGTTAAAGATTTACCAGTGCGGTCTTCCGAAGGAAATGGCAATCGAGCTGTTCAAGCCGTTCGTTATGAAGGAGCTCGTTGCAAACGGAACCGCTCATAATATCAAGAGTGCGAAGAAGATGGTCGAGAGACTTCAGACTGAGGTCTGGGATGTGCTCGAGGACGTCATCAAAGAGCATCCGGTTATGCTGAACCGTGCTCCTACACTGCACCGTCTCGGTATTCAGGCATTCGAGCCGATCCTCGTAGAGGGTAAGGCAATCAAGCTTCATCCGCTTGTGTGTACCGCGTTCAACGCCGATTTCGATGGTGACCAGATGGCTGTTCATCTTCCGCTTTCTGTGGAAGCGCAGGCAGAGTGCCGTTTCATGCTGCTCTCTCCGAACAACCTGTTAAAGCCGTCTGACGGTGGACTGGTAGCCGTTCCTTCACAGGATATGGTGCTTGGTATTTACTACCTGACACAGGAGAGACCAGGCGCAAAGGGAGAAGGCAAATTCTTCAAGAGTGTCAACGAAGCAATCCTCGCCTATGAGAATGGCGCGGTAACACTTCACTCCAGAATCAAAGTCCGCATGAGCAAGACCATGCCGGATGGAAAAAAGATTACCGGAATCGTAGAGTCCACGCTGGGACGTTTCATCTTCAACGAGATTATCCCGCAGGATCTGGGCTTTGTAGACAGAAGCATTCCGGGCAATGAATTAAAGCTCGAGGTCGATTTCCTCGTAGCAAAGAAGCAGAATAAGCAGATCCTTGAGAAAGTCATCAATATTCACGGCGCAACCAGAACTGCCGAGGTGCTGGATGCTGTTAAGGCGATGGGTTACAAATACTCCACCAGGGCGGCAATGACCGTATCCATTTCCGATATGACCGAGCCGCCGGAAAAGCCACAGATGATCAAGGACGCCCAGGATACCGTAGACCGCATTACAAAGCAGTATAAGCGTGGTCTTATCACAGAGGAAGAGCGTTACAAGGAAGTCGTAGAGACATGGAAAGAGACGGATGAGCAGCTGACACATGCACTTCTCTCCGGACTGGATAAGTACAACAACATCTTCATGATGGCGGATTCCGGAGCCCGTGGTTCCGATAAGCAGATCAAACAGCTTGCTGGTATGCGAGGACTTATGGCAGATACAACCGGTAGAACAATCGAGCTGCCAATCAAGTCCAACTTCCGTGAAGGTCTTGACGTACTGGAATACTTCATGTCTGCGCATGGAGCGCGAAAAGGTATGTCCGATACCGCCCTTCGTACCGCCGATTCCGGATACCTGACCAGACGTCTGGTAGATGTATCACAGCATATGATCGTTCGTGAGTCTGACTGCTGTGAGGGAACAGGCAGAGAGATCCCTGGTATGTGGGTAACTGCATTCATGGATGGCAAGGAAGAGATCGAGAGCCTTCAGGAGCGTATTACAGGACGTTTCTCCTGCAATACCATCTGCGATGCCGAGGGCAATGTCCTCGTGAAGGCAAATCATATGATTACACCGAAGCGCGCAGCGCTTGTTATGAGCAAGGGTGTGGATGAGAACGGAGAACCGCTTACAAAGGTGAAGATCCGTACTGTATTATCCTGCCGTTCCCACATGGGTGTGTGTGCGAAGTGCTACGGTGCCAACATGGCAACCGGCCAGGCAGTACAGGTTGGTGAGGCAATCGGTATCATCGCGGCACAGTCCATCGGTGAGCCTGGTACACAGCTTACCATGCGTACGTTCCATACGGGTGGTGTTGCCGGTACCGATATTACACAGGGTCTTCCGCGTGTCGAGGAAATTTTTGAGGCAAGAAAGCCGAAGGGACTTGCGATCATTACCGAGTTCAGCGGTGTTGCCAATATCAAAGATACCAAGAAGAAGCGTGAGATCGTTGTGACGAACAATGAGACTGGAGAGAGCAAGGCATATCTGATTCCTTACGGTTCCAGAATCAAGGTTATGGACGGTGCAGTCTTAGAGGCCGGCGACGAGCTGACAGAAGGTTCTGTCAACCCGCATGATATCTTAAAGATCAAGGGTGTGCGTGCCGTTCAGGATTACATGCTTCGCGAAGTACAGCGTGTATACCGTCTGCAGGGTGTTGAGATCAACGATAAGCATATCGAGGTGATCGTGCGCCAGATGCTGCAGAAAGTCCGTGTGGAGACAAACGGAGATTCCGATATGCTCCCGGGAACATTAGTAGATACGCTTGACTTCGAGGATACAAATGAGCTTCTGGAGAAAGAGGGCAAGGAGCTTGCAGAAGGCAAGCAGGTACTGCTTGGTATCACAAAGGCTTCTCTTGCAACCAACTCCTTCCTGTCAGCAGCATCCTTCCAGGAGACCACAAAGGTTCTGACGGAAGCTGCCATCAAGGGTAAGGTTGATCCGCTCATTGGTATGAAGGAGAACGTTATCATTGGTAAGCTGATCCCGGCTGGTACCGGTATGAAGAGATACCGCAATATCAAGCTGAGCTCGGATATTGATGAGAACGAGGAGATTGCATTCGATGATTTCGACGATTTTGATGACACTGATGTGGCAGATGAGAATTACACATTAGAGGAGAATGCGCCGGAAGAGTCCGAGGATACAGAAGAATAAAGCGCAGATTATATCTGCATTACAGAATGGGGCGGCCAGATAATGTATGGCTGCCTCGTTTTTTTTGAAAAGATGTTAAAGAACCGTGAAAAGATGTCGATAAAATAGATAAGGTATAATTTAGAGTTTCATAAAATGGGACGAACGCTAAAGGGATAGATCAAAGGAGATGGCGCGTATGTACAAGGATGTATGCAAGAGAATTTCGGCGTTTATGCTGACAGTATGCCTGATTGTGACGATGGTGGAATGGCCGACGACTGTCTGGGCAGGACAGGGAACGGTAAACACCTATCGGAACGGAGACGGGGTACTGGCGGGAGCGCCGTGCGAGGCCCAGGCTGTAGCTGCGGTATTTACAGCGGACCGCAATGCGGACGGAGCAGAACTGTTAGACAGTATTGACTTCTACGCACATGTGGATGACGGCAGCAAGGCAACGGCTACCGTGGAATATTACAAGGATGTAGAAGGCATGGCGCCGGATGCGGGAACGAGCATTTTCCAAAAAGAAGTCAGCGTGAAGGAAGGAAAGAATACTTATTCCGCAGGGCTGGCGAATCAGGTAATGGAGAATGGTTCCAGGTTTTCTGTGATCGTCCGGTTGAACGGAGCGTCCTTTTATGTATATGGCGGTACGGCAGAGGGAGAGAGCTATATTCTCGGTAATGCCGGCTGGCAGGATATGTATACAGTGAACGGAAGCAGTGCGGCGATAACTGCATACACCTATGATGTAACTGCTACAACCGGAAGAAGTTCTTCCGGTTCGGATAATCAGACGGCGGCACAGAGCAGCAATGTGAAGAAGAGTGCTGCCGCAGCACTGAACAAGAACAGCATGACCATCGGTGAGGGATGGACGGATCAGGATCTTACACTGCAGAATGCCACGGGAACGGTAACATGGGTTTCCGGCAATGAAACGGTGGCAAAAGTAAGCAGTACGGGCAACCCGGCAACCATCGAAGGTATTGCCGTAGGCAGCACGACGATCACGGCAACCTATGCAGGAAAAAGCTACACCTGTAATCTGACGGTCACACCGAATCTTTCGGAGGATGCGGTGACAGTCAGCCCGGAGAATCCGGTATACAACGGCGGACAGCAGATTCCATCCGTTGCGGTACAGGTGGGAGATACCATATTAAAAGAGAACGATCAGTACCAGCTTTCCTATGCACAGATGGTTGGCGGTGCGGCGACAACTTTTGACCCGGCTACGGATGCGACCGTGCTTGTGAATGCGGGAACCTATTACCTGTACATTACCGGACAGAACGGTTACAGCGGAAAGATTCAGAAGGAATACGTGATTGCACAGAAAGACGTATCAGACGCGACGGTGGAAGTGACACTGCAGGACAATATTGACTGGGATAAGGTGCTGGCTGATGCGGCAGCAGATCCGGACAACGCTTCTGCCACACTTACCTCCTGTATCCAAGAGGTAAAGGATACGGCGCGTGCAGATGCGGATGCCGTAGACGGCGTGAAGAATCTGGTTGAAGGAACAGATTACACGATTTCCCTCAGCAAGACAGGAAGAGGAATTACACTGACTGGTACCGGCAACTATACCGGAGAGAGATATTGCGGTGCACCGCGCAATGCGGCGGACGCGAATGTTGTTTTTGACAAGACTTCCTATGTATATACCGGAAGTGAGTGGACACCGGCATTCCAGCTTCTGGTGGACGGGGAGACCATTTCCCAGGCGGATTACGATGCGGTATATTCCGACAATGTCAATGTCGGACAAGCCACATTGACGATTACCGGAAAAAATTCCCTTTACGGAACAAAGACGGTAAATTTTGAGATCAAGGCAAAAGATATTGGCAACAAGGATCAGGAAGAAGTTGGCATGGCTGTGTCTGTGACGGCTGCTGCGGCAGGAGGAGCGGACAAGGAGCCGGTCATCACTGCAACCTACAACGGCATGACGCTGGAGAAGGGGACGGATTACACCGTCGGAACAGATATTATCAATGCCGGAAACGGAACCTACCGTCGTGTCATCACCGGTATCGGAAACTATCAGGGAACCTACACGGTGGAGTATCAGGCGGCAGGCGCTGATCTCTCAGACCTGATCCAGAAAGTGACGGCAGCGGCTGTAACTTATAACGGCAATGCACAGACACCGGAACCGGACATTACCTGGAAGAGCGGCAACAACGATCTGGGACTGGTTGAGGGAACGGATTACTCCGTTACTTACGCAAGCAACACGAATGCAGGAACAGCAACCATTACGCTGCAGGGTATGGGAACATACGGCGGTGCAGTGACCGGTAAATTCACAATCGAGCAGGCGGACATGTCAAAGGCGGTATGCTACTATGTGGATGCCGATGGCTCCGAGGTAAGCACTGCAAACTATAAGATGGAATATTCTCCGGACGGAGCAGACGTGAAGCCGAAGGTGGTTGTAAAGTTTGCGCAGGGCGCGGACATGGTAACACTTCCGGAGTCGGACTACAAGCTGACCTATTCTGCGGATACCAAGATATTTGCAGGTACGGCGAGCGTTGAGATTGCGCCGAGCGATTCCAACAGCAATTTTAAGACCGGTACAACGAAACGTCTGACGTATACGATTGCCCAGTGCAATCTTACAAGCACGAAGATTACTGCCAGCATTGACAGAGAGCTGTTTGACTATACGGGAGCAGAGATTGCGCTTCCGACAGAGAGTGTTGTATATCATTCCGCATCAAAGACAGATCATACACTGAAAAAGGGAACCGATTATACGGTGGCATGTTCACCGACAACGGTAAAAGACATCGGAACCTACACGATGACGATTACCGGAAGCGGCAACTATACAGGCGTTGTTACCAGGACGTTTGAGGTTACAGCGGTAGATATCCAGACACTGATCAACGACAAGAACCTTAAGGTAACCAACAGCACGGACAGGATGGTGACAGGATATGACGGACCATACTGGGCAATGCTGTGGTATTCCAACAATAAAAACGATAACCAGCTTGAGATTTCACTCACGGATAACCAGGGCAATACGCTGGTAAAAGGAACTGATTACGAATTAAAGTATGACGGCATCAAGGATATTTCAAAAGAAGGAAGCACTGCTTCGGTAACGATTACCGGAAAGGGCAAATTCTATGGCAAGCAGGAGATCAAGTATCTGCTCGCATCCAAGCTTGATGAGGATTATGATGTATCGGTGAATCCGGCAGAAAACCCGGTATACACAGGAGATCCGATTACGCTTGCTGCGGATGAGATTTCGGTATCGGACGGCGGATTCGGACTCTGGAAGAGCGTCCTTGAGCAGGGAACAGATTATACGGTCAACTACAGTGACGGAACCAACGCGGATCAGGCGATCAATGCCGGGGAGGCGACGGTTACAGTAGAGCAGATCCCGCTGGAGGATCAGCCGACGGCAAACGGATGCTATGTGTACAGCGACGGCGCCACAAAACTGAGTGCAACCTTTACGATTCGTCCGAAGGACATTGCAACCGGTGTTTCCTACGAGGCGATCAAGAAAGCGTACGACGGAAATGCAGTGACCCTTACAGAAAGTGAGATAAAGCTTACTTATAATAAGAAGACATTGACTGCGCCGACCGACTATTCGATCGTGGCTGGCAGCTACGCGAACAACGAGAAACCGGGACCGATGGCAAATGTGACCATACAGGGTAACGGCAACTACACAGGAACGAAGATTATTGTATTCACCATCAGCGGAAAATCCCTGGACGAGATCATCAGCTGGAAGGTGGATGAGAACGAGACGACCTACACCGGCGAGCGTCTGTATCCGAAGATCACCGAGCTGACGCTGAGCGATGGAACAAAGCTTACGACAGCCGATGAGATCGGGAAAGTGATCGCGTATGACGAGTCTTCCTACGCGGACAACCTGAATGCCGGCGAGGCATCCATCACCGTTTCCGGTAAGGGAGATTACTACGGAACAGATGACAGAATATTGACATTTGCGATTCTGCCGAGAAGCCTGGACAACAACTGCACGCTTGGCGGATTAAAGTCCAGCTATACATACACTTCGGAAGAGATTACACCGGTACCTACGGTACAGTGCACAGATCTGAAGAAAAAGCTCGGCGAGGATGATTACAAGATTTCCTACGAGAATAATGTGGATGCCGGGACCGCAACGATGACGATTACCGGAAAAGGAAACTATCAGGGAACCTTTACGATAGATTATACGATTGCGCCGAAGAATCTGGCAGAGCCGGAGGTAAAGATCGCACCGATCGACGCGCAGGAGTACAACGGAATGGCTGTCACACCGGCACCGTCGGTAAGCTATGAATTTGGAGACGGAACCTATGCGTTAAGCCCGGTCAACGATTACACGGTGGCTTACGCGAACAACAAAGGAACCGGAACCGCAACGGTGACAGTGACCGGAACCGGCAACTTTACCGGAAGCAAGACGGCAGAATTCAGAATTGGCCAGCTCATCACAAACGAGAGCAAATTTACGATCAGCTGCCCGGCACTCACCGACGGCACACAGTATGTTTATGACGGAAGTGCATTTGAGCCGGAGGTGACGGTAACACGGATCGAGGGCAACAAAAAGCTGGTAAAAGATTCTAACTATTCCGTGACATATACGGATAATATCCACGCGGGAACCGCAACGGTAAGCGTGGAAGGTCTGGGAGGATACGTCGGTGTATGGCAGAAGACTTTTGCGATTGCACCGAGAGATCTTACGGACAGCAGCGTAGAGCTCTCTGTCGGCGGAGTGACCGATGGAAGTTATCAGACACAGTATACCGGAAGCCCGGTAGAGCCTGAAGTGAAGCTTACTTATGACGGACAGAAGATCAGCACGACGGATTACACGGTATCCTACGGGGCGGATCATACCAGCCGCGGAACCGTGACGCTGACGGCAACGGCAAAGGACGGTACGGACTTTACAGGATCGAGAAGCACAACCTTTACGATCACACTTGCAAGTATTGGCAATGGCGGATATACACCGGCAAACGGCTTTAAGATCGGAGCGATCGAACCGCAGCCGCTGGTGGACGGAACGGCAACACCGCAGCCGAAGCTGTACTATAACGGAACAGAACTTGTCATGGGTACGGATTATATTTGTACTTATGAGAAGAACGACAGCATTGGCTCCGACGCGGTTGTCATTCTCAAGGGAATCGGCAATTACACAGGAAGCGTGAAGAAGACCTTTAAGATCTGCGCAAACATTGCGGACGCCGAGATTACCGTTCCGGATGAACTGTGGTTTAAAGATTATGTGAATGCCGGAGAGACGGACATTGCAATCGGCGATAAGAACATCACGTTTGACGATCAGATCAGTGTTGTGCTGAACGGAACAACACTTCAGAAAGATACCGACTATACGCTGGTCTATGCAGACAACAGCTGGGTCGGCAACGCAGTAGTTACCATCAAGGGTATGGGAGGCTTTGCGGGAAGCGTGGAGAAGACGGTTCCGATCAAAGCGGATCTTTCGGAGGCAGGCATCCAGGTGGCAATCGGAGATCAGCAGTATACCGGAGATCCGGTGGAGGCAATCCCGAGCATCAGCTACTACGGAACAGAGCTGACATCCGGAAAGCACTTTGTGATTCATACATACGAAAACAACGTGAAGATCGGTGATAAGACTGCGAGCGTGACGGTAATCGGAAATGAGAAAAACGGATTTACCGGAACACTCACAGAGAATTTCAGCATTGTTGCAAATGCGGGAATTCTGGAGGTAAGCGGTGTAGAGAGCAGCTACCTGTACCGCGGAACACAGATCCGCCCGCAGGTTACCGTTAAGATAGGGAACAAGACACTGTCCACGTCCGATTATGATGTGACCTATGGAGAGAATATCAAGGCGGGAACAGACGGCGGAAGCATTATGGTAAAGGGTAAGAACGAGTATGCTGGTCTGATCAAGCTGGTAACCTTTGATATTAACCCACTTCAGATGGACGACCTGAAGGTGCTTGACGGAACGCAGAACGCGATCGGAAGCAGAGAGTACACCGGTAAGGAGATTGTGCCGGAGTTCTCATTGAAGACAACCATCGGATCAACGGATTACATTCTGCCGGCAAGAAGCTATACCATTGCAAAGAAGGCAGACGCGGATAATACGAATGTAGGAACCGGTACAGTCGTGATTACCGGTGATGGAAGCAACGTAATCGGAAGCCGTGAAGTATCCTTCCAGATCGTGGCGAAATCATTGGCAAAACCGTCATCCGGCACCGACCTGATTGCGGTAGAAGTGATTCCGGACAGCTTTTCTTATGACGGAACGGAAAAGAAGCCGACTGTTCTTGTGACATATCAGTATGGAACAGAGGTTGAGGTACGTCAGCTGACAGAGGGAAGCGATTTTACCGTTGCATACAGCAACAATATCAATGCAGGAACAGCGACAGCGGTGATTTCCGGTATCGGAAATTATACGGGATCCCGCACCGTGGAATACACGATTACGGAGAAGAGCTTTGACGGAGCGATTGTCACGTTCCCGAACGGAACTTCCTATCCGTATATGGGAAGCGACAACGGGGTGGAACCGGAAGTGCAGGTAACACTGGACGGCAATGTACTCACAGCGGGTACAGATTATGAGGTATCTTATCAGAACAACAAGGCGTGCGGTACCGCAACTGTGACCGTGACAGGAAAAGGAAGCTATGCGGGAAGCGTAACGGCACCGTTTACCATCGTAAGCCACGATATTGCAGCGGCGGATGTTACGGTGGATCCGATTCCGAATCAGGCATACACAGGTCAGCCGGTGATTCCGGAAGTCAAAGTGACCTGCGGCGATTACACCTTAAAGCAGGGTGAGGACTATACACTGAGCTTTGACACGGACAACACAGAGATCGGCACTGTGCTGATGCGGATCAACGGAACCGGCGGATTTACGAATTACCGCCAGACCACGTTTCATATTGCGAGCGACATCAGTCCGGCGGAGATTGTAGGACTGCGTGACAGTTACCCGTTCACGGGAAGCGCTTATACGCCGGATGATCTGGGCATTACGGAGGTACGCATCGGCGAGACGGTTCTGACAACAGACTCCTACAGCTTTGCATTTGACAACAACAGCGATGGCATGAGCGCCGGAACGCAGACCCTTCTTCTGATCGGTCAGGGAAGCTACGGCGGAACCAGGAAATGCACCATCGAGATTACACCGAAGGACATCACCGATGAAGATGTGGTGATGAGCGGATTTGAGGACACGGTATCCTACTCAGAGCAGATTACACAGAATGTAACATTCCAGTGGGGTGAGATCGCACTCGTAAGAGACACCGATTATACCGTGACATGCAGACCGGCAGGAGTGGCAGGAATCTACGAAATGGAGGCTGCCGGAACCGGCAACTATACAGGAACCGTTACAAAGCAGTTTACTGTAGACCAGACGCCGATCGACGGACTGGAAGTGAAGGGTATTTCTTCTACTTACACATATACCGGAAAAGCAATCACACCGGAGCCGGAAGTATGGGCAGACGGTGTGCAGCTGGAAAAAGATAAGGATTACACGGTATCCTATGAAGACAACATCAACGCGGGTGTAGCGAAGCTGGTAATCACAGCAAGCGGAACCCATTATGCAGGTACTAAGGAACTGAGTTTCCAGATCCTGCGCAAGAGCATACATCTGTGCGACATTGGTTCGATTCAGACACAGGTATATACCGGATCTGACATCAAGCCGACCGTGACGGTGGAAGATGACGGCAAAGCCCTGGAACTTTTAAGCGACTACACACTGATGTATTCCAACAACCGCAAAGCAGGTACCGGTGTGGCGGCAGTTGCAGGAAAGGGCAATTACACCGCGACAAAGAACCTGACGTTTGACATCAGACCGTGCGATGCGGGCGCGGCGGTTGTGACAGGCGCATCCGCAGACAGTCTGTCCATCAGCTGGACGGGCGACGGTGCCGTGACGGGATACGAAGTATACCGTGCCGGCGCAGATGGAAAGTGGCAGCAGGTAACGCGTACCAGAGACGCTTTCTATACCGATAAAAAGCTTGCGGCAGAGACAACATACTCTTATAAAGTAAGAAGCTACCTGGTGGCGGACGGCGAGACTTACTACGGTGAGTTTACCGGAGCAGTTACCGGAACAACCACAAAATAAAGACAGAGAGGAGGGAGAGCGGTTCCGATCATGGCGGCATATAAGATAGGGAATTTTACATTTGACACAGAAGAGGAATATGCCAGAGGACTCGAAGATGCGAAGAAAATCGAAAAGATTCAGAGCACCGTCGATCTCAATGAACCGGAAACCGCTCTACGCCTCTATTGGCTGATCCGAACAGGGAAGATCAAGTTCGGCAGCAAAGTCGGCAAGAAATTTTTTCTGGATATTGCAGATGCCGTGGCAAAATCCGCGGCAAAAAATATAACGCAGGCACAGGCACCGGAACAACAGGCGGGGGAGGAACCCCGGCAGGGAGCGCAGGACCGCAGCAGAAAGATTCTCGGTGCGGTGTGTGTGACGGCCGCATTTCTATGTTTTGGCTGGTATTTCTGGTCAGATTACACGAATCACCGCGGCAGTCAGGCGAATGAGTATTTGAAGATGTTAAAAGAAAATCCGACAGAAGCTGCAGAGATGGTGGACAATGACACCTTTTTTTCGGAGGACGCACCGGAACTTGCGGCGGGTTTAGACCAGACGGAGCGGGAGAACGAACCGCCTCCTCCGGTTCTGCCGGAATATGAAGCCATTGTGGCGAAACACAGCGATTTTGCCGGATGGATCACCATTGACGGGACGAAGATTGACTATCCGGTCATGCTTACCCCGAATGACGGGGATTATTATCTGAAGCGCAATGTAAACGGGGAGGACGATATCAACGGAACCCTGTTTATGGATCCGAGAACGGATCTGGTGCAGCGCAGCACCAATATTATTATCTACGGACACAACATGAAAAGCGGTGCGATGTTCGGAAGTCTCAAGAAGTATCTGGATGAAGATTACTGGAGAGAGCACGCGCAGATCAGATTTGATACAATTTATGAGAAAGGCACCTATGAAGTGTTTGCCGTCTGTCTGGCAAAGGTGCAGTACCGGAATTCGCAGGAATTTCGTTATTACGATTTTATACAGGCAGATTCCGAGGAGGCGTTTAACGACTACCTCGATCATATCATACAACTCTCGGTGTTTACCGGAACAGATCTGCCGGTCTACGGGGACGAGCTACTGACCCTGTCGACCTGTAACAATTTTACAGAAGACGGAAGACTGTTTCTGGTGGCGAAGAAATGCAGGGAAGCAGAGTAAAAGCGTGGGATCGCGCGTGAGGTTCACGGGCGGGGCTGCGGCGAAATAAAGGATGATGGGAGAGAGTGCTAATGAAATACCGGATAAAACGAAAAATAGGTTATGTGCTGGTCGTTGCCATGCTTGTGGTAATGATCTATCCCGGAGAGCTCAGTGCAGCGTCCGGTCAGGAGGACGGATTTGTCATAAAAGGGACAACCCTGCAGGGGTATGTCGGAGCGGAGAACGCGGTTGTCATTCCGGACAATATTACAAAGATTGATGATGATGTATTCCTCAATACGACGATCACATCGGTGGAGATCCCGGACAGTGTGACAACCATCGGAGATAACGCATTTGCAGGATGTGAATATCTGACCGAGGTCACGGTTCCGGACAGCGTGACAAAGATCGGAGACAATGTGTTCTACGGCTGTACCAGTCTGGAAAGCGCAACATGGGAGAGCAAGGAAGGAATCGGCGACGGCACATTTGCAGAGTGTGCGGGACTGACGGACTTAAGTATTTCCAGGGAACTTCCATCGATCGGAAAAGAAGCATTTAAAAATTGCGAGTCCCTCGAGAGCATCGTGATCCCCGAGGCAACCAAAACCATTGCGTCGGACGCATTTGACGGATGTGTCAACATGCAGTCTATTGATGTGGAAGAGGGAAATACATACTTTATGTCATACGACAATGCGCTCTACACGGCGAACGGGGTTACGTTATACCGTTGCCCGCAGGGGGCGAGAACCATCGAGGTATATGACGGCACCAAGATGATCGGTGAAAATGCATTTTACGGCTGCAAGCTTGGAAAAGTGACACTTCCGGAGAGCGTGACAACCGTGGAAGACGGCGCATTTGACGGCAGTGAGATTCAGACGCTCTGCCTTGGCAAAGCCTTAGAAACGTTTGGCGAGCAGAATACTTCTTTCAAGATCCACTCGATTGAAGTGCCGGGAAGCGCTCCGGCTGCACCGAAGCTGGTGGAGACGTACGGTGCGATTGTGGTGACGGATTATAAGCCGGACGACACCGAGGATACGGAGAAACCGACCGAGGACACGGAAAAGCCGACGGAAGACACGGAGAAACCGACCGAGGATACAGAAAAGCCGACGGAGGATACGGAGAAGCCGACCGAGGACACGGAAAAACCGGCAGATGACAATAACAACAATAACAACAATAACAACGACAATAATAACAGCGGTAACAACAATAACAGCGGCGACAACAGCAATAACAATAACAGCAGTAATAACAATAGCAGCAATAACAGCAGCAACACGAGCAGTGGTAATAACAGCAGCAGTACGGGCAGCGGAAGCGGCAGCAGCGGAAAGAGTAACGGCACATCATCTGGAAGAGGCAGCAGAAGCGGCAACGGCAGTGGAAGAGGCAGCGGTGCGGTAAAGGGCAGTGCCGGAGCGGCAGGCGCACAGAGCAGCGGTACCGGATCGGCGGCAGCGACGACGGCGGAGACACAGGGAGATGTGCAGCCGACAGCGGCGGAAGTGCCTGCGACGACCAGATTTGCAGAGCAGGGAACCGCATATATCACCGGAAATGAGGAACTGAAGGGCTGGGATGCGATTTACACGCAGATGACGGTGGCGGATCCAGGTTCAACGATCTATATTACCATGAACGGCACCACGGTTGTGCCGAAGGATATTCTGACACTGGCGGCAGATAAGCAGCTGACGCTGGTTCTGGATATGGGAAATGGAATCTCATGGACGATTGACGGAAGCAGCATTGACACAAGCGTTGTAGCAGATACGGATTTTGGCGTGGAACTGGGAACAAGCAATGTGCCGGCGAACCTGCAGAGCACAGTAACCGGAAGCGGATGGTCAACGCAGATGCATCTGGCGCACGACAACCTGTTTGGCCTGACGGCGCAGCTGACCGTAAATGTCGGTGCGGCGAACGCCAATAAGCTGGGCACTTTGTTCTATTATAATGTAGATAATCAGATCCTGGAGTATATGGGACAGTCTGATACAGATGCGGACGGCAATGTGTCATTTTCCTTTGTGCATGCGTGTGATTATGTCATCGTAGTGGATGAGCGTCACTCGGATTCAACGGCGCAGGCAACCTCCGGGTTTGTGATTACACCGGCAGGCGGAAGCCAGGCGGAAAGCCAGCCGGCAGAGACGACGGAAGCGGCGGAGACGGAGCAGCCGGCTGATAATGCGCAGGCGGCGGATGACTCGCAGGCGAAAGATGAGACGCCGAAGACCGGACAGTCGTTAAATCCGAAATATGTTCTGTGCATCGGTGTGATGCTGCTGGGAATCTATATGATTCTGACCAGTGAGAGACAGGAGAAGCAGAGAAAACGGGCAAATGGCTGACCGTTTGGTATAAACATGTAAAAATGTGGAAGAATAGATGGAAGATATCCGTTGGGAGTTTTCCATCTTTTCTTTTTGCATGCAGAACTCTTTTTTACCCGCGTATTCCGCGAAATTCAAGGAAATTTTGGAAAAGAACTTGACAAAAAAAGATAGGGTTAATATAATGATTTAGCGTGCATACGTACGCCGAGATCAATTTATGATCTCATACAAATAAAACAGGAGGTGAAAATAATGCCAACATTTAACCAGTTAGTAAGAAAAGGACGTCAGACATCTGTTAAGAAGTCTACAGCACCTGCACTTCAGAGAGGTTACAACTCTTTACAGAAGAAGCCAACCAATACTTCTTCCCCGCAGAAGAGAGGTGTATGTACTGCTGTTAAGACAGCTACTCCTAAGAAACCTAACTCAGCTCTTAGAAAGATCGCCAGAGTACGTCTTTCCAACGGAATCGAGGTTACAAGCTATATCCCGGGTGAGGGACATAACTTACAGGAGCACAGCGTTGTTCTGATCCGTGGTGGTCGTGTTAAGGATTTACCAGGTACAAGATATCACATTATCCGTGGTACACTTGATACTGCCGGTGTCGCTAACAGAAAGCAGGCTCGTTCCAAGTACGGCGCTAAGAGACCAAAGGCTGCAAAATAGTAGCGTAGAGTTACTGTAATTCAGCGAACCAATAGTATCACATGGTAAGTGTTGGAATTGTTTCACACAGAGATATATTTCCGCACGAACACGAAGGGGCAGATACCTGCCACTACATTGTGAGTACCGTTGAATTAATCGAAATGAAGTCCTCCGGATCCAGAGACTGGAGACCGGGCAATGCAGACAGAGTTCTGTATAGTAAATTATGATTAAGGAGGGAAGAACCGTGCCACGTAAAGGACATACTCAGAAAAGAGACGTATTAGCAGATCCAATGTACAATAACAAAGTGGTTACCAAGCTTGTCAATAACATCATGTTAGACGGTAAGAAGGGTGTAGCACAGAAGATTGTATACGGAGCTTTCAAGAGAGTAGAGGAGAAGGCTGAGAAGCCGGCTCTCGAGGTATTTGAAGAGGCCATGAACAATGTTATGCCAGTTCTTGAGGTAAAGGCAAGACGTATCGGTGGTGCTACTTATCAGGTGCCGATCGAGGTCAGACCAGACCGTCGTCAGGCTTTAGCACTTCGCTGGTTGACAACATACTCCCGTAACCGCGGTGAGAAGACCATGGAAGAGAGACTTGCTAATGAGATCTTAGATGCAGCTAACAACACAGGTGCATCCGTTAAGAAGAAAGAAGATATGCACAAAATGGCAGAGGCAAACAAAGCGTTTGCTCACTACCGTTTCTAATTTAGGGAGGAAATACCTTGGCTGGAAGAGAATATCCATTAGAGAGAACCAGAAACATTGGTATTATGGCTCATATCGATGCGGGTAAGACCACATTGACCGAGCGTATTCTGTACTATACCGGTGTTAACTATAAGATTGGTGATACTCACGAGGGTACTGCTACCATGGACTGGATGGAGCAGGAGCAGGAGAGAGGTATCACCATTACATCAGCCGCTACGACCTGCCATTGGACTCTGGAAGAGTTCACAAAGCCGAAGCCGGGTGCTCTGGAGCATCGTATCAACATCATTGATACCCCAGGACACGTTGACTTTACGGTTGAGGTAGAGCGTTCACTCCGTGTACTGGACGGCGCTGTCGGCGTCTTCTGTGCAAAGGGTGGTGTTGAGCCTCAGTCAGAGAATGTATGGCGTCAGGCTGATACCTACAACGTACCGCGTATGGCATTCATCAACAAGA
>ERZ827104.1958-NODE-1958-length-16755-cov-3.758922_pt1 | contig 16755 bp, 17 predicted proteins | sample MGYA00519781_ERZ827104 | MGnify/ENA primary metagenome ERZ827104 (study PRJEB31778, sample SAMEA3449257) | human gut metagenome | biome: human gut; feature: human-associated habitat; material: faeces | place: United Kingdom | collected 2010/2012 ...
TTATTTATATAAAATAAATTTTACTAAAAATTATTAAAGGAGATTAAAAAAATGGAATTAGCACAAATAAAACTGAAAGAAAAATCAAAAAAACAAAAAATGCAAATGCCTCATACTTTAGTAATTATTGCAGTAATAATTGCCATAGTAGCAGTTGCAACATATATAATACCGGGTGGTGCATATGAAACAACAGTCAATGAATCAGGAAAAACAGTAGTAGTAAATGGAACTTTTAAATATATACAAAGCCAACCACAAAATATATTCAAAGTATTGCAAGCACCAATACAGGGAATTGTTGAAGGGGCAGAAATTATAGCGTTTTTATTTATAGTTGGGGGAGCCTTCAGTGTTATATCAAAAACTAAAGCTATAAATTTCGGAATTTTAAGAATAGTTGAAATATTCAAAGGAAAAGAGATATTAGTATTACCAATTTTAATATTCATGTTTTCACTTGGTGGAGCAACTTTTGGAATGAGTGAAGAATCAGTTGCATTTATAGCAATTTTACTACCTTTAGTTTTAGCTCTTGGATATGACTCTATAGTAGCAATGTGTGTTACATACCTTGCTTGTAACTTAGGATTTTCATCAGCAATGCTTAATCCTTTTACAGTGGGAATAGGTCAATCAATAGCAGAAGTACCACTATACTCAGGTGTAGAATATCGTACAATAATTTGGTTTATAACAACTGCAGTAGGATGTGCCTTTGTAATGATATATGCCATGAAAATTAAGAAAAATCCAAAACTTAGTCCAGTATTTGAAAGCGACCAAATAAAGCATGAAAAATTAAAAGATATACAATCAGAAAGTGCAGAATTTACAACTTCACACAAAATCATAGTATTATCTTTATTTATAGGAATTGGAATAATAGTTTATGGAGTTTTAAAATTAGAATTTTGGATTCCTGAAATAGCAGGTATATTCTTAGCAGTAGGACTTATAAGTGGTATAGTTGGAAAATTAGAACCAAATGAAATGGCATCAGCATTTACAGAAGGTGCAAAAGATATGATAGGTGCTGCCATATTAATAGGATTTGCAAGATCAATAATGATAATAGCTCAAAATGCAAATATAATAGATACAATTTTATTTAATTTATCAAATGCAATAGGACATTTACCATCACTAATTGCAGCATATATAATGTTACCAATCCAAATGTTTATAAACTTCTTTGTAAACTCAGGTTCAGGACAAGCTGCACTTACTATGCCGATTTTAGCACCACTTGGTGATTTAGTTGGAATATCTCGTCAATTAACAGTTTTAATTTATCAATTAGGAGACGGATTCTCAAATGCCATGTTCCCAACATCAGGAGTTTTAATAGCATGTTTAGGAATAGCAGGCATACCTTATGGCAAATGGTTAAAATGGATAATACCTCTACAAATAATATTATTTATTTGTTCATTAGGATTTATAACAGTAGCAACATTAATAGGATGGGCTTAATTTAGGGAGGCAATTTATGAAAAGCATATTAGAAAAAGAAGGTAAAAAAATACACGCTAATTTATGTGAAATAAGCGATTATATATATGAAAATCCAGAGCTTGGGAATGAAGAATTTAAATCATCAGAGAAATTAATTTCTTTCTTACAAGATCATAACTTTGAAATAGAAAAAGAATTTTTAGGAATAAAAACTGCTTTTAGAGCAACTTATGATAGTAAAAAAGAAGGAGCAACTATAGGATACTTATGTGAATATGATGCTCTTCCTGAAATAGGTCATGGATGTGGACATAATATGATAGGTAGTATGTCGGCAGGGGCAGGAATAATTTTAAGTAAAGTATTAGATGAAGTTGGAGGAAAAATAATTGTATACGGAACTCCAGCAGAAGAAACAAATGGTGCAAAAGTAATATTTGCAGAAGAAGGAGTATTTGATGAACTTGATGCTGCTATGATGGTGCATCCTGGAGATAAAACTTTAGCAAGTGGAAAAAGTATGGCTCTTTATCCTCTACAATTTACTTATAAAGGAAAAACAGCCCATGCAGCATCTTGTCCTCATGAAGGAATAAATGCACTAAATGCTATAATTCAACTATTTAATGGTATAGATGCTCTTCGTCAACATGTTACTCCAGATGTGAGAATGCATGGTGTAATAACTCAAGGTGGAGTTGCTGCAAACATTGTTCCAGATGAAGCAACAGCACAATTTTATTTTAGAGCAGGAACAAAAGAAACTTTAGATGATATATTAGAAAAAGTAAAAAATATAGCTAAAGGAGCTGCTCTTATGACAGGAGCCACTCTTGAGATGAGTAGATATGAATTACCAAATGATAATTTAAAAACTCATGAAAATTTATCAAGTGCTTTTATGGAAAATTTAAAAGCTTTAGGTATTGAAGATATTCACGGACCAAAGGAAACAGGTTCTAGTGATATAGGTAATGTTAGTCATAAAACTGCCACAATACACCCATACTTATCTATATCAAACTGTCCTTTAACTGGTCATAGTGTGGAAATGGCAAATGCTACAATAACTGATTTAGCTCATGAAAGACTGTTAACAGGAGCATTGGCATTAGCATTTACAGGACTTGATGTATTAAATAAAAAAGTAGAATTATAAAATAGATAATAGCAATTATTTTGGAATAAAAATTCTGAGATAATTGCTATTTTTGTATAAGAAACTAGATAAACAAATAAATGAATTTAATCATCTATGTCATTATATAGCCATGAATAGTGATTATAAAAATTTACAATATAAATATACTTTGCTAAAATCTCTTGAGGGAAATGAGATTTCTATAATTAGAATAGTCTCACAAAAAGATAAAGTTATTAAAACTTATAAAATAAATTGCTAGTAATATTACTAAATTATAAAAACCATACTGTATACAATTGTGTTATTATTAAGTTAAATATTGTATGCAAAAATAGGGGGAAATAGTGATTATGAAATTAAGAAAAGTTGGGATAATCGGTGTAGGTCATGTTGGGGCACATGTTGCCTTTTCACTTGTAACACAAGGAATAGTTGATGAATTAGTATTAGTTGATATAAATAAACAAAAAGCTATAAGTGAAAGACAGGATTTACTTGATGCTACAGCATATTTACCACATAGAATAAACATAGAAGTTGGTGAATATGAAGATTTAGGTGATTGTGACATCATAGTAAACAGTGTGGGGAAAATAGATGATGTCAGCAGAGATAGATTAGCAGAACTTCAACAAAGTGTTGATATGGTAAACTCTTATATAAAAAGAGTGATGAATGCTGGATTTAATGGAATAATAATAAATATAACAAATCCTTGTGACATAATAGCTTATTATATTCAAAAAACTACAGGGCTTCCTAAAAATAAAGTATTTGGAACAGGAACAGGACTTGATAGTTCTAGATTTAAAAATGTAATGGCTCAAGCTACAGGGATAGATCATAAATCAATAATTGGATATTCTTTAGGTGAACATGGAGATTCTCAAATGATTCCTTGGTCAATAGTAAACTTAGGTGGTAAACCTTTAAGTCAATTGGAAAAAGAAAGACCAGAGACTTTTGGCAAACTAGATAAAGAAGATATAAAAAATAAAACTGTAAAAGGTGGATGGGTAACATATGAAGGAAAGAAATGTACAGAGTTTGGTATAGCATCCACATCAGCTAGACTTATAAAAGGAATTTACCATGATGAAAAATTTGTAACAACAGCATCTACTTTATTAGAAGGTGAATATGGAGAAGAAGGATTATTTATAAGTATACCAGTAGTAATAGGAAAAGAAGGTATAGAAGATAAATATGAACTTAATTTAACAGAAGATGAATTAAAAGAGTTTAAACATTCTTGTAGCGTAGTAAAAGAAAATATAGCAAAAATAAAGTAGTGGTATATTGATTAAACATCTGTTCAGATTATATAAAAACAACGACTACAAAAGTTATATCAACAGGAACAGCTACCATAGATGGTGTAAGTGTTAGAAGTAAGAACTCAGCAAGCGGTACTTATTTAGGGAGTTTACGTACGGGAGACAAGGTAGAAATTATTGAAAAAATGAGTAATGGTTGGTACAAAATAAAATATAATAAATCATTTGCTTATGTTAGTAGTGAATTTATAAAACTTACAGGTACAAAAACTATAGATAATGAATTAAATACAGGTATAGTTTACAATGCAACAAAACTTACAGTTAGAGAAAAAGCATCAACAAGTTCAAAATGTTTAGGGTATCTACCAAAGGGTACAAAAGTATCAATAGTTAGAGTTACATCTGATAATTGGTATAAAATTAAGTATAAAAATTCATATGCTTATGTAAGAGGCCAATATATAAAATTAACTTCAAGTGTAAAAGTAATAAGTAGAGGAACAGTTACATCAACAACATTAAATGTTAGAAAAAGTAAATCTACATCATCAACAAAGTTAGGAACTCTGAAAAAGGGAACTAGAGTTGCTATAGTTAAAAAAGAATCCAATGGTTGCTATAAGATAATATATGGCGAACAATATGGATATATTGCAAGTCAATATGTAAAAATAAGTTCATCAAATTCTACAAATAGGAAAAATTTGAATGATTTCTTATTTATAGGAGATTCATTTACGGCTAGAATAGAAAAAACAATAAAGAGTAATAATGAAGCTGTTTATGTTCATGCTCAAGGAGGAAGTAGATCCTCTTACTGGTTAGATAAGGTAGATGAAATGCCAGATAAAAATCTTGTGGAAAGTATATCTATATTAATTGGTGTAAATGGAGTTACAACAGCTGATAATATAACAAATACAAAGGCGTTAATAAATCAACTAATTGTAAGATATCCAGATAAAGCTATATATGTTCAAAAAGTATTCCCAGTTGCTAAAAACTTTACAGATGGAAATCCTACAACATATAATAAAACAATTGCACAGTATAATAAGCAGTTAAATGAATTTTGTAGTACAAAATCAAATGTTAAAATAATAGATGCAACTACTGGTTTTGTTGATAGCAAAGGTTATTTGACTAATGCAAGTGATGGATTACACATTAACGAAGTTAGGAATTCTATTTTCTACAAAAATATTTTTAATGCTATAAAGAATGTAGAGAAAACTAAATAAATGTTATATAAGAAATCTACGAATTTAATGCCGTAGATTTTTTATTGCAAGAAATATTTATGACTATAATATATAAGGAGAAAAACTATATGACGATTACTGAAGTTAGTAAATTATATGATATAACACCAGATACACTTAGATACTATGAAAGAATAGGATTAATTCCAAAAATACATCGCAATAAAAATGGGATTAGAGACTATACTCAAGAAGATTGTAATTGGGTGGAATTTATTAAATGTATGAGAAATGCAGGTCTTCCCATTGAAACTTTAATAGATTATGTAACTATGTTTCAACAAGGAGATTCTACCATAGATGCTAGAAAGGAATTATTAACAGAGCAACGTAAAGTTTTAGAGAAAAAAATTAAAGATATGAATGAGACTTTAGGGCGATTAAATCATAAAATTGAGTTATATGAAAAAGGTTTAATGATAAATGAAAAAGAGTTAAGAGAAAAAAATAAATAATTGCAAAAATGTTGATATGGAGTATATATTTAACTAATATTATATATATGAAGTAAATTTAGGGATAAAAATATGGTGGAGGGAGAATAATGGAATTAAAACAAGAAGATTTATTAAATTTTGATTTAGTAAAAAATAAAGTAAATAATATACTAGAGGAATATGCAGATAAAGCTAGTGAAATTGCAAAACTACCCATATCAATACATGAAACTAATAATCTTATGGATTTAGAAGAAGAAATGTGTTTAAAGATATTGAATGCTTGGGAAATTAATAAATTTAAAACAGATGCCGAGTATATATTAAAAGGAAGTATATTATTAAATAAAGACAAATTTATATATAAAACTCTTATAGGAAAAATAATGAGATTAATACCTGGAGGAGTTACCATACTTTCCATAGGTATAAATAGTTCTTTAGCTAGAAGATTTACATTAGCCCTAGGATATTCCATGTCACAATTATCAACTACATATATTAATTTAGTAATAGAGAATAAAGATATAGACCCACTTAATATTTTTACAAAAGAAGCCATAGAAGATTTAATGGAAAGTTATTTAATAGAGTACAATAAAACTGTAACCAATTAATAAAATAAAGAAAAGGGAATATTAATTTTTTAATACTCCCTTTTTGAATTTACATAGATTTATTTAACTTATTTAAGTGAGATAATTCTTTTAGAACATTGTTGTAGTTATTAAATTGCTTTTGATCTTTTAAAATAAATATATATTTCGTATATGTTAGAAACTAAAGATTTCCTTGAGTTTATAATTTGATTATAATTATTTTTTTATTCATAAATAGCCTCCTATTTAGTATTATTTTTCATATTTTTTGTCTTATCATACTTAGATTTTTAATCGTATTTTTTCTATAACCATAAAAATTAAAGTAAATAATAAGAAAAACAGCCTAATTATTACATTAAACCAATATAAATAGTTTATAATATAAATAAAAAGCTTTTTTGTTGTTTTTTAGTGCAATAAATAATAATATGTATTTATAAAAAATCGAACTTATGATAAAATGTATAAATTAGATGAAGAATTCGTTGAGAAAGTAATATAGGAGGATGAAATGAAAAATAATGTAACAATAAAAGATGTTGCAAAGCTAGCTGGTGTTTCCATATCAACAGTATCAAGAGTTATAAATGACTCAAAACCAGTAACGGATGAAGTGAAGCAAAGAGTTTTAGACGTAATCAAAGAAACAGGTTATGTACCAAATCCTCTTGCTAGAAGTTTAGTTACTAAAAAAAGTAAATTAATAGGAGTAATAGTTCCAGAAGTATCTGATTCTTTTGTAAATGAAATATTGAACGGAATAGAAGCAGTTGCTAAAATGTACGATTACGATATACTTCTAGTTAATACTTATTCGGATAAGCAACAAGAAATAGATAGTATAAGACTTTTAAAAACTAAACAAGTTGAAGGTATAGTAATGGTTTCATGGATACTTGACGAAGACCATGTAAATTATATGAAAGAAAGCAGAATACCTGCAGTTTACATAAGTAAAACTGCTAGAGATTATGACATATATACAGTAAGTACAAGTAACGAAAATGCAACTTACGATATGACTAAGTACTTAATCGAAAATAATCATAAAGAAATAGCTTTAATAATGACAAGTAAAGAAGAAACTATACTTGAAGCTGAGAGAAGAACAGGATACGAAAGAGCTCTAAGAGATAATAACATAGAGGTGAGAGATGAATTAATCAAACACGGTAATACTGACTATGAGGGCGGATATAACTCTATGAAAGAACTTTTAGACGATAAAATAATACCATCAGCAGTATTCGTTACAGGAGATGAAGCAGCTGTTGGAGCAATAAATGCAATATTCGATGCAGGATATAATGTTCCACAAGATATATCAGTAGTAGGTTTCAATGATACTAAACTTGCAAAAATATATAGACCTAAGTTAACAACTGTATTCCAACCATTATTCGACATGGGTGCAGTTTCAATCAGAGCTTTAATCAAACTTATAAATGGTGAGCCTGTAGAAGAAAAGAAAATAGAACTTCCATATCAAATCATGGAGAGAGAATCTGTAATTAAAAAATAGATATATTTAATATGAAGATATCAGTGAAATTTACTGATATCTTTTTTGTATACTTAAATTTATATTTTTAATAAAATTATTATGGGTGCAATGGGAAGGATACTTTGCGGAATATCCATAAATTAATAATAAGAACTTATTGATAAAGTTAAATAGTAGTTAATTTATGGGAGGTTTATATGAAAAAAATAATAATCGATGGTAATAGTCTTACATTAGATGATTTAGTTAATGTTGCAAGATATAATTTTCCTGTAGAAATAAGTAAAGAAGCTTTAGAAAATGTTAAAGTTTCTAGACAAATAGTTGATGATATAGTAGAAGCAGAACAAATTTCTTATGGTATAACTACTGGTTTTGGGAAGTTTTCTGATGTGGCCATATCTAAAGAGGAATGTAGACAATTACAAAAAAATTTAATTATGTCTCATTCATGTGGTGTGGGAAATCCTTTAAGTGAAGAAATAGTTAGAGCAATGATGCTTCTTAGAGCAAATGCCTTATCTAAAGGATATTCAGGAATTAGATGTGAAACATTAGATGTATTAATCTCCATGTTAAATAAAGGGGTTCATCCTATAGTGCCAGAAAAAGGATCGCTAGGATCTTCAGGAGATTTAGCTCCCCTATCTCATATGGTACTTACCATGTTGGGACTTGGTGAAGCAATTTATAAGGGTGTAAAAATGGAATCTAAAGATGCCATGGAGAAAGCAGGAATAAAACCTCTTGAATATCTAGGTGCAAAGGAAGGTTTAGCATTGATTAATGGAACTCAATGTATGACTGCTGTAGGAGCAATAACTATTTATGATGCCATGAATTTAATGAAAACTGCTGATATATCACTATGTTTAACTATGGAGGCACTAAATGGAATAACTTGTGCCATGGATGAAAGAGTAAACTTAGTTAGACCTCATAAAGGACAATTTAATACAGCTAAAAATGTTCTTAAAATAGTAGATGGCAGTGAAATGGTAAGTGAACAAGGTCAACTTAGAACCCAAGATGCCTACTCATTAAGATGTTCACCACAAATTCATGGAGCAGTAAAAGATGCCTTAGAATATGTAAAAAATAAAATTGAAATAGAGATGAATTCTGTGACAGATAATCCTATAATATTCCCTGGAGAAGATCAAAAAATCATATCTGGCGGTAATTTCCATGGAGAACCTATGGCACTAGCATTTGATTTTCTAGGAATTGCTTTATCAGAGATGGCTAATATATCAGAAAGAAGATTAGAAAAAATGGTAAATCCAGCACTTAGTCATGGTCTACCAGCATTTTTAGTTAATCAAGGAGGATTAAACTCTGGATTTATGATAGTTCAATATTCTGCTGCCTCTTTAGTATCAGAAAATAAGGTATTATCCCATCCAGCCAGTGTAGATTCTATACCTTCTTCTGCAAATCAAGAAGACCATGTATCAATGGGTACAATTGCAGCTAGAAAAGCTAGAGATATTATGGATAATGTGAGAAAAGTTATTGCTATGGAACTTTTAACAAGTGTACAAGCAATAGACTTAAGAGGAAAGAAAAAATTAGGAGTAGGTAGTGAAGCAGCTTATAATATAATAAGAGATCACACTCCATTTATAGATAAAGATAGAATAATGTACAAAGATATAAATATTTGTGAAGATTTAATAAAAGACAACTTATTAGTAGAAGTAGTAGAAGAAGCATTGGAAGAAGAGATATTATTATTTGAAGAGATTGAACCAAGTAAACAGTTATCAGATAATTTATAAATTTTAAGGAGACGATAACAAAATGGAAAAAACTTTAGCTTTTAATAATGAAGATATAAATAATGCCATGACTATTAAGTTGTCAGACATACCAAAAGATATACCACCCTTTGTCAAAAACATAAGAAGAGCTCCAAGAAGGGAAGCAAAATTAAGCAACTCAGACATAAAATTAGCCCTAAAAAATGCACTAAGATACATACCTGAAGAGTATCATGAAAAATTAGCTCCAGAATTTTTAGATGAATTAATGACTCATGGTAGAATTTATGGTTATAGATTTAGACCAGAAGGAAAAATATATGGAAAATCAATTGATGAATATAAAGGAAGATGCACTGAAGGAAAGGCATTCCAAGTTATGATAGATAATAATCTTGATTTTGATGTGGCACTTTATCCTTATGAACTTGTTACATATGGGGAGACAGGTCAAGTATTTCAAAATTGGATGCAATATCAACTTGTAAAAAAATATTTAGAAGTTTTAACTGAAGACCAGACTTTAGTTATACAATCAGGTCATCCTGTAGGACTTTTTAAATCAAAACCAGATGCACCAAGAGTTATACTTACCAATTCTCTAATGGTTGGTATGTTTGATAATCAAGAAGAATGGAAAAGAGCCACTGCCATAGGTGTAGCCAACTATGGTCAAATGACTGCTGGTGGTTGGATGTATATAGGTCCCCAAGGTATAGTTCATGGAACTTATTCAACTATACTTAATGCAGGTAGGTTAAAACTTGGAATACCTCAAGATAAAAATTTAGCAGGAAGATTATTTGTAACTTCAGGCCTTGGAGGAATGAGTGGAGCTCAAGGAAAAGCTGTTGAAATTGCCGGTGGAGTAGGAATAATTGCAGAAGTAGATAAATCTAGAATAAAAACTAGATATGATCAAGGTTGGGTAAGTGAAATAGTTAATTCTCCTAAGGAAGCCTTTGATCTTGCTCATAAAAAAATGGATGCAAAAGAAGCATGTGCCATAGCCTTTTATGGAAATATAGTTGATTTATTACAATATGCAGTAGAAAAGAACATTCATATAGATTTATTATCAGATCAAACATCTTGTCATGCTGTTTATGATGGAGGTTATTGTCCAGTAGGAATTACCTTTGAAGAAAGAACAGAACTTTTAGCTCATGACATAGAAAAATTTGCTCACTTAGTAGATGAAACTTTAAGAAAACATTTTGAATTAATAAAAATTTTACATGATAGAGGAGTTTACTTCTTTGATTATGGAAATAGCTTTATGAAGGCAGTTTATGATGCAGGATGCAAAGAAATTTCAAAAAATGGCGTAGATGAAAAGGATGGATTCATATTCCCATCTTATGTGGAAGATATATTGGGACCACAATTATTTGATTTTGGATATGGACCATTTAGATGGGTTTGTTTAAGTGGAAAACATGAAGATTTATTAAAAACAGATGAAGCTGCCATGAGTTGTATAGACCCAAATAGAAGATATCAAGATAGAGACAACTATATTTGGATAAAAGATGCAGATAAAAATAATCTAGTTGTGGGAACTCAAGCTAGAATTTTATATCAAGATGCCATGGGAAGAACAAATATTGCTCTTAAATTTAATGATATGGTAAGACGTGGAGAAATAGGACCAGTTATGATGGGTAGAGACCATCATGATGTATCAGGAACAGACTCACCATTTAGGGAAACTTCTAATATAAAAGATGGAAGTAACATAATGGCTGATATGGCAACTCATTGTTTTGCAGGAAACTGTGCTAGGGGAATGAGTTTAGTTGCTCTTCATAATGGTGGAGGAGTAGGAATTGGTAAAGCTATAAATGGTGGATTTGGTATGGTTCTTGATGGTTCTAGGAGGGTTGATGACATACTTAGAACTTCCATGCCTTGGGATGTTATGAGTGGCGTTGCTAGACGTGCTTGGGCTAGAAATGAAAACTCAATAACTACAGTTATGGAATATAACAAAATGTGTGAAGGAAAAGACCATCTAACACTTCCTTTTATAGCAGATGATGAAATGATTGATGAATTAGTTGGAGATAAAGAATTTGAATAGGGGGGAAAGTCGTGGCTATAGTACAATGTGTACCCAATTTTAGTGAAGGTATAGATTTAAATAAAATTGAAGAAATAGTAAATCCATTAAGGGGAATAAGTGGTGTAAAACTATTAAATTATGAAGCAGATAAAGATTATAATCGTTTAGTAGTTACTGTAATAGGCGAGCCTGAAGCTGTAAAAAATGCAATATTTAAATCCATAGGTGTGGCAGCAAGCACGATAGACATGAATTATCACAAAGGACAACATTCTAGATTTGGTGCATGTGATGTTTGCCCGTTTATACCAATTAAAGATATGACTATGGATGATGCTGTAAATTTATCAAAAGAGCTGGCTCAGATGGTTGGAGAGTCATATAAAATACCTGTATTTTTATATGAGGCATCAGCTAGTAGAGCTGAAAGAGAAAATTTAGCAACTGTTAGAAAAGGTGAGTTTGAAGGATTGGATGAAAAACTAAATGATCCACAGTGGAAACCAGATTATGGACCAGCAAAAAAACATCCAACTGCAGGTGCCATAGCCATAGGTGCTAGAAAACCTCTTATTGCATATAACATAAATTTAGATACACCCAATATAGAAATAGCAAGTAAAATTGCAAAAACTATTAGATTTTCAAATGGTGGTTACAGATACATAAAAGCAGGACCAGTATCAGTACCTGAAAGAAATATCACTCAAGTTACTATGAATTTAACTGATTATAGTAAAACAGCCATCTATAGGGCTTATGAAGCAGTAAAGATGGAATCTAAAAGATATGGTGTAAATGTGATGGGAAGTGAGATAGTAGGGCTTTGTCCAATGGAAGCTTTAATAGATACAGCCATCTATTACTTAGGTTTGGAAAACTTCTCCATGGACAAAGTACTAGAATCGAGTTTAATGGAGTAGATTGAAATGAAAATAGATTTAATTATAAAAAACATAGGTAAATTAGTTACTATGGAAAATTCATTTTTCCCTAGAATAGGAAATCAAATGAATGAACTTACCATATTGGAAAATGCTTATATAGCTGTAGCTCAAGGTAAGATTTTTCAAGTGGGAGTAGGAGATGAGTATAAAAAACTTATTGGAGAAAACACAAAAGTAGATGATGTGGGAGGAAAATTAGTAACACCGGGACTTATTGACTCACATACTCATTTAGTTCATGGAGGTTCAAGAGAAAATGAATTTTCTAAAAAATTAAATGGAGTACCTTATATTCAAATTCTGCAAGAAGGTGGAGGAATACTAAGCACAGTTAATGCAACAAAGGAAGCTACTTTTGATGAATTGTACAATAAAGCAAAGAAGAGCTTAGATAGAATGGTGGAGTTTGGAGTAACTACTGTTGAATCAAAAAGTGGATATGGCTTAGATTTAGAAACAGAAATAAAGCAATTGGAAGTTGCTCACAAATTAAATGAAGACCATCCCATAGATTTAGTGCATACATTTTTGGGGGCTCATGCTGTACCGGTGGAATATAAGAATAACCCTAAAGCATATATTGAATTATTGGTAAAGGAAATTATGCCTAAAATTAAAGAAATGAATCTGGCTGAATTTTGTGATGTATTTTGCGAAGAAGGTGTATTTTCTGTAGAAGAAAGTGAGTACATTCTAAAAAATGCTAAAGATATGGGATATAAATTAAAAATTCATGCTGATGAAATAGCTCCCATAGGTGGAGCAGAGCTAGCAGCAAAACTTGGATGTATATCGGCAGATCATTTAATGGCAGCCAGTGATAAAGGTTTAGAAGATATGGCGGGTGGAAATGTAATAGCAAATATTTTGCCAGGAACATCATTTAATTTAAATAAACCTTCTGCCAATGCTAGAAAAATGATTGATTTAAATGTAGCTCTAAGTTTATCTAGCGATTATAATCCAGGAAGTTGTCCAAGTGAAAATTTACAATTTGTAATGCAACTAGGATGTTTAAATTTAAAAATGACCCCAAATGAAGTTTTAACAGCTGTAACAATTAATGCAGCTCATTGTATTGATAGAGCTAGAGAAATAGGATCAATTGAAGTTGGTAAAAAGGCTGATATAGCAGTGTTTGATGCACCAAATATGGAGTATTTAATGTATCATTTTGGTATAAATCATATAGACAAGGTTTATAAAGATGGTGTACTTGTAGTTAATAATAAACATGTAGTTTATTAAAAAATAAAAACTTAGATATTTATATTCAGGTATTTAAGTAAAGTGGATTTTAGGAGGACGTATATGAAATTAATAGATATGACGTTAACTGATTTTATTGAGGAAGTGGATTCAACTTCACCAGCTCCAGGAGGTGGTTCAGTAGCAGCTCTTGCATCAGATATAGGTGTTGGTTTATCAAGAATGATGGCACATTTAAGTTTTGGCAAGAAAAAATATGAATCATTGGATGGAGATTTACAAGAAGAATTTAAAGTTAAATTTGATAAGCTTGGTGAGATAAGAAAAGAATTAAATAAATTAATTGATGAAGATACTAATTCTTTTAATGAGTTTATGAAGGCAATTAAAATGCCCAAAGAAACTTTTAAACAGATAACAGAAAGGCAAAAAGCTTTAGCCGATGCAACTTTATATTCTATAAAAGTACCATATAAAACAGCACAGTTATCTTTAGAGGCTATGAAACAATTAGATTTTTTAGTTACTAATGGTAATCAAAATGCTATTACAGACATAGGTGTAGGAATATTAATGCTCTGTACAGGTCTAGAAGGTGCCATACTTAATGTGAAGGTTAACTTAAAAGGACTAGAACAGAAAGACTTAAGTAGAAAATACTATGAAAGTTGTGAAGAAATGTTACAAGAAGGAAAAGAAATAAGAGATAAATTATTATTTATAATACATGAATCAGTGGAATAATAAAAAATAGAACCAACCCAAAGGGGAAGGTTCTATTTTTTATTATTTTTTAGATATTATTAATTAGTATCACCTGTATGATGAGATGATTTTTTTACTTTTTTTACCTTTTTAACTTTTTTCTTTGAAGTGCTAGGGCTTGATTGTTTAGTATTTTCAGGTTTATTTATGTTTTTTGTTTTTTTAGCATTTTTCTTAACTTTTTCTTGGACTTCTGCATTATTTATTTTAGTCATTATACTATCTAATTTTTTTTGTTGTTCTGGATCTAAGAAGTTTTTGAATTTAGAAACTACCTCTTCTTTACCTTTTAAGTTTTTTCCTATTTTAACAAGTTCATCAATAAGTTCATCTTCTGATTTATTTTTATATCCTTCAGCTATTTTTTCTACTTTGTTTTTATCTATATTTTTTTCTTTTGCGAATTTTTCAAGTGTTTTTTGATCTATTTTTTTCATGTTTATCCCCCCTTCTATATAAGTACTTATATATTTTGAATATGGAAATTTAATTTTAATCTATTATTTAATATATGCATAAGACTTTTAATAGTGTTACTTAAGAGTGATATTTATAAAATAAACTACTTAAAGTTTCTATTTAATCTTTGAGGAAAAGGTCTATTTTCTTTTAATGAAGTATAGAAGTTATCCATCATGCAAGGAGTTTTGTCTATAGAATTATTGTATAAAGTTTTAATATTTTTACAGCCTTCATTTATTAATAATTTATCAAATTCAGATTCGATTTCTGTATGAGAGAGGTTGTTTTCTTGGGTGACTTTATTTATATAAGGGTGGCATTCGCTATCTAGCATAAAATGGCATAAAAAACCTAGTATATAAACTAAAGATTATTCTTTATTATTGGATTTTTTTATTATACTTCGTGCTTTTTCAAAAAAATATTTGAATTTTCATTATGAATTTTATGTCCTAATTTTGAAGTTGGATTATTATATATCAAAGGTTTATAATAAAATAATATATCTGGTCCATGGAGACCTATGAAAAACAAATCCATATTTTTTAAAATTATATTTTTAATTTCATCATCTACTTGGGCTAAAACCTTTTTTCCAAAAGCATAATGTGCATAAGTTCCAGGCATAATTAAGACCTCCAAAAGAATTTATTTATATAAATCAAGTATATCAAGGTTTAAATAAAAAACTACTTTATATAATATCTAAGGAAATTTTCTCATAGAATTAACATATAGAAAGAATTTGAAAAAGTGGTAATTACATTCATTAAGATAGATAAATCCTTATAAAAATGTATATGCAGTAGTAATTTAAAAAAGTAACATATATAGCTTGTGATTCATAATTTATTAGGAAGGAGTAGTTATATTAAGGGGTGACTTGTGTGAACAATTTACTGTTAATACTGGCAATGATGCTATTGAGTAATGGAAATATACCGCTACTTGATAATAAAAATAAATCAAATAAGTCTGTAGAGGAGTCAACAAAGGTGCAAGTAATAGAGCCAAATAGTAAAGGCATGCAAAGTAAAAGAAGCAGTCCTAAAGTTCGTAAAATTAAAAAAATTAAAAAGAAAACAAAAAGTAAAGACAAAGTAAAAGATGTAAACAAAGAACCAATAAAAAATATTTTGAAGTTTGATATGGGGGACGTTAACAAAGGTATAAACTTAATGGAATTAAGTGAAGATGATTTAGATAGAGGAATGGAAATAATCACAAGAACAAAAAAGTATATGAATAAAGAAGAGCGAAATATATTAATAAAATTGGAAAGTGTTCTTGATTTAGTTAAAGGTATAAAAAAACTCAATGATATTAATATACTAAGTGAAGAAGATGAAAGTGATTTTTTCAGAAGTATGGATGAAGAAGATAAGAAAAATATGATGATAAAGGAAATTTTAGAAGTTTTTCCAGAAAAGAAAAAACAATCCGTAGAAAAAGCCCTTGAAATGAAAAAAATGATAGATTTATTTGCAGAGTTATTTTTACCAGATGGAGAAGAAGGTGGCGGATTTAGCTTAAGCTCTTTAGCAGATATTAATAATTTAGGTAGTATAAGTAATTTGAAATTATTAGGAAATCTTTTAAGAAGTTTAGATGATGAGGAAGAAGATGAAGAAGAGAAAGAATATGAATATGTAGAAGTTGAAGATGAAAATATAAGAGAAGTAGATGAAGACTTAGATACTCAGCAAGATAATGATGAATATGTAGAAGTAAATAAAGCTGTTTCAAACAACAAAAAATATAGCAAAAATAAAGCTAGAAGAAATAAAAACAAAAATAAAAGAAAAAAAGAAGTGTAATAAAAAAACTTAAATAGATAAAAATATATTTAAATACATA
>ERZ827104.1981-NODE-1981-length-16620-cov-2.756173_pt1 | contig 16620 bp, 15 predicted proteins | sample MGYA00519781_ERZ827104 | MGnify/ENA primary metagenome ERZ827104 (study PRJEB31778, sample SAMEA3449257) | human gut metagenome | biome: human gut; feature: human-associated habitat; material: faeces | place: United Kingdom | collected 2010/2012 ...
TACCATATTTACGTAAAAAAGCCCAGCTTTTGCTGGACTTTTTCGACAGACTGAGCCCTTGATTATTCAAGGGTTTTTCGTGTTTTTGAGTTTCTTTAATGTTTATTGTCCTACGGCAAACATCAGCCTGTTTCCGTACCCGCGGCAGGCTCGAACTCACAGACGCATAAAAAATTCCTGCTTATGCAGAAAAACCGTTTCCTTATCACTTAAAACGCAAAAGTGATCGGAAACGGTTATTTTTTGCATATTCGAAAGGTGATTTTATGAGCAAAAATGAACAGACTAACCCCTTGGTGCAAAACATTAAAAAAATTTCTTTATCTTTAATTGATGATTTTCCGAACCACCCGTATCATATCATTGATGATGAAAGCATGGCGGAGCTAACGGAAAGCATAAGAAAAAACGGTCTTATCTCCCCTGTAATCGTCAGGGAAAAAGACGGCGGCAGATATGAGCTTATTTCCGGTCACCGCAGAAAATATGCTTGCAGCGTCCTCGGTTACGAGGAAATACGGTGCAATATAATCGCGGTTACGGATGATGAAGCAACAATTATAATGGTGGACAGCAATTGTCAGCGGCAAAAGCTGTTGCCGAGTGAGAAAGCCTTTGCATACAAAATGAAGCTTGATGCTATGAAAAGGCAAGGCAAACGTACGGATCTAACCTGTGTGCAAAATGCACACAGGTTAAAATCCCGTCAGATTTTAGCAGAACAGGAGGGCAAAAGCGAATACCAGATAAGGCGGTATATCCGTCTTACACACTTAATACCCGAATTGTTGGAATATATTGACGCTGAAAAGATTAAGCTTTTACCCGCTACCGAAATATCATATCTCGGTGAAGAGGCGCAACGCGACCTTTGCGATGTTATAGAAACCTGTATGGCTTTCCCCTCACACGGACAGGCGCGGCGTTTACGCAGACTGTATGAAAGCGGAGAACTCACATACGAAAAAACATTGCAGATTCTTGAAGAAGAAAAAGGCAACCAAAAGCCGAAATACAGGCTGTCATGTGACAAACTCTCAAAATATATCCCTCAAGGCACGCCCGACGCCAAAGCAGAGGAATATATTATCACCGCGCTTGACTATTACAGCCGTTATCTGCGTAAAAAAAGCGTAAAGCAAAAAGCATAATTTACTCTACCCGATTCCCGCCCTTTAAAAAGGACGAGAATTTTTTGCAACAAAAAACACCCTTTGTTTGCATGCAAACAACACAGCTTAACGCTGTATCGGTTTTGCCGGTTCAATCAAACAATAAGGCGTAACAATCCAGGATATTCAGTTTTAATTATCATTACCCTTCCTATAAGCTAATTTCTTAAATATTCAGCCAATCCTGCTTTACGCGACATTTCAAGCAGCTTAGATAAAGCCCTCGATTCAATCTGCCGTATCCGTTCGCGGGTAAGGTTCATTTCCCTCCCTACTTCGTCAAGGCTTTTGCTGCCCTCTCCGTCAAGTCCGTAGCGAAGCTCAAGTATTCGACGGTCACGCGGATTTAGCTTTTGCAAAAGCTCGTCCAGTTGCCTTTTACATTCCCGGTGTTCAATTTCTTTTTGCTCATACTGAACATCCGCAGCCAATGTATCAAGCAGCGTTCCGTCCGCGTCACCGCCGCTTGGTTCGTCTATTGAAACGCAGCTTATATCAAGCCTTTTAAGCTGCTTTATCCTGGCAATCGTATATCCTGTCAAATCAGCCAACTCGGTATCGCTCGGATATTTCATATATTCAATATAATACTGTGCCGAAATCTTTTTGACCTTGTTGAGCTCAATACTTACATATTCGGGAATATGGATAAGCCTTACACACTCATCGCCGTATTTTAATATTGACTGCTTTATCCAAAATGTTGCGTATGTGCTGAAGCGGGTACCGCGGTTCGGGTTATACTTATCAGCCGCAGTCATCAGTCCGATATTTGCCTGCTGTACCAAATCAAGCACCGGTATTCCCTTCCATAAAAATTGTGCAGCGATTGAAAATGCGAATTTGAGGTTACAGTTTATCAATGTTTCCCTTGCTTTTTCGTCACCGTCAGCTATTCTTTTGCTTAAAGCTATTATTTCTTTGTGGGTAAGGCTTGGAAAACGGTGTATTTCCTTTATGTACTGCTGCAAAGGGTCAATGCCTTTTGTATTATCCTGCGGATAGAAATTATACTGCACCTTATTAAATTCGGTTTCCTGTTCGTCGGAGTCACCGTCCGAAAATGTTTCCGACGAAAGAATATCCACACCCGATTCTTTAAAGATTTCAAATATTTCGTCAAGCTCTTTTTCATCTGCTTTATAAGAGTCGAATCTTTTTAAAATCGTTTCGGCTCTTATATATCCTTTTCGCATTCCCTGTTTTAACAACGCGTCTAAAAGCTGTGATTTTTCTTTTTTATAATCTACTGCCGGCATTAAGTACACTTCCTTCCTTTTTTATGATTTAAGTATAACACATGGCACTGCAAAATGTCAAGTATCTTTTGATTTAGTGTATCATTTTACTATAATACATATGACAATAACGGTGTTTAATCGTATTTTAATTATTGTCCGATATTTATTTAAGTGTAATATTTACTTGACGATTATGTAAAAATAAGTTATAATATATATATTAATTCAAGGAAAGGTTGAGCACCTTAAATGAGCGACAAAAACAATGAATTGTTACGAATATGGACCGATGATTATTTTAACCGCAATCTTACTGAATTGGAAAAGCGGTTATCCGTTTGGTGGTTAAGCGAGGGGTTCTTTCAAACTTTACGGAAACCGATAACGGAACAAGAGCCGAGCTTATGCTGCTTATCGGGAATAGTGTCAACAATCTTATTTTCGAAAACAACCAATCCCCTGCCGGTAACATATTAGCTGATAAAAAAGAAAACGGTTGGAAGTTGATTGAATTTGACCGAACACATTATATTCCGCAGAATACACCTGATAACAGGAAACTTATAGAGCAACTGTTATATGAAAACATACGGCATTTCGAAATAATTAAATATAACACTGAAATTCTGCGCGGTGAAAAGGTATTGAAATCCGTAGTAATTGAAATAAAGAAAAGGGAAAGCAACTATGAAAAGAATATCTGAGCTTATTAGCGATTACAAAAATAACCCGACGCCGGAAACTGCCGAAAACATATTAAAGATATTAGGGCAGTTGGAAAATCCGAGCGCTTTAGATGAATTCTTCCTCGACAACATAGAATGGATAGTATTCAGCGACAGAATCAAAGCAAAACAAATCGGCAAAACCGTCTATGCCGTGCTTGAAAGCTTTTTGTTCGGGAATGACAAGCAGCTTTCTTTTTATTATGAGATCGATCTGCAAAACTACAACCAAAAGCAGATTGCAGAATATGTCAAGAACTGCCCCGAATTTTCAAAAGCTTCGGATGATTATAATTTAGCCGCCGCTGCCGCAATAGCGGCGGCTACCCCCGAAAAACGGGCTAAGGAAGTATACATTACAGATTTACAATAATCGTAATTGCCTTTTTATATTAAAATTTTTTAACTAAGAATCATTTAAATCAACCGAATTAGATAATTGTTAAAAAATCTTCCTTTTCGTTTTTTACCTGTGTTTGTCTAAAAGCCATTCATATGTAGTTTTGTCCGTAAATATCCTATGCCAAACGCTGTGATCCACATCACTGTGTAAAATCAATTTGGCGTTACCGCCCGCCTCGTTAATTTTTTCAGTCATAATAATGCTTTCCTGCGGAAGAACAATTGCGTCAAGTTCACCCTGTGCTGCAATAACGGGTATTTTAATACGATAGGCATCAAAATACATTCCGCCGCCGCTGCAAATATGTCAGGTTTCGCAATAAGCAAATTCCAGCAAGTATATCCTCCCATACTTGAACCGCACAGATATATTCTGCTTTTATCGGCATATTCGTTTTTTATAACGTTGCTTATGAATTTTTGCAATGTCTCAAATGCAATTATCCAGTTGTGTTCATCGTAGGTGGGCGCTACAATTACAAACGGCATATCCTCGTTCATTCTTTCCCTGTTCACAGGGCAAATTGTCGCAAGCCTATCAACGCCCTTACACACATTGCCCATTCCGTGAAGATAAATCAAAATTAAGCACTAACATCTTTAACGGTTACAGATGTTATACTTCAAATTCAAGAATTTTGCCGTCATTAAATAAAATCTTTCCGCTTTTTGCACAGTCGGATATTTTTATTGCAATTTTATCATTACATTGTTTATATTCAAGTGTTTCATTTTCCCCGAAAACCTGTTTGACGAAAAGAGAGTTTCTAAAATCTATGCGAAACTCTGCCCATTGTTCCGATACAGAAAGCGGTTTTCTTAACGAGTCGCTTTTAAAGACAGCCGAATTTGTTGTCAGTATATTTTTGATATTACTGATTTCCATTTTGCTGACGCCGAGTTTTTCGTTAAAAAATTTATATATCTTTTTTGAAAGACTTTCCCCCGGCAAATCAAAGCTTGATTTGACAAGCGCTGTATACGGCTCGTATGTTCTGTTTCTCCACGCGGTCAGCTCATAATCTTTTGTAAGCCCGTCAATTTCAATCCCGCACAACACTTCAAGCAAATATGCCACCGTACCGGTTCTGTCGGCACCGTAAACGCAGTGAAACAGCAAGGGATAATTATCAATATCGGCAAACACCCTGATGATATCCGCCTCATTGCCGTTTTCCGCTTTTATAAAATGATCATACTCGGCACAGCTGAAATTAAGATAGTTCACGTTTCTTCCCAGTGTGCTTTCCCCTTTCATGGCTATTTCTCCACGTTGTTCCGGTTTCCTTAAATCCAATTCCGTCTTAATTTTAAGAAACTCGGCGGCATAACGTACTCCGTTTTCCGTAATCTTATAATTTTCGGTGTCAAGCTCGCTTGACCTGTACAGCAGTCCCTGCTTTATCTCAATCCCGTCTTTTGTTAAAATACCGCCTAAGTCCCTTGCGTTCTCGGCGCCTTCAAGGTTTATTATTCTTCGCCCGGGTTTGGTTTTAAATTCACTAACCCTTGAACGCACAACCTTTTCGCCGTTTCTGTGCGTTTCAATATACCAACAAAAAACGTGACCCGTGTAAAGACCGTCAATTTCAATTTCGGCCGCATTGCCCGATATTTCGTAAACACCGTAGACCGAACCGACGGTTTTATTGAATAAATAAAGCCTTTTGGATTCTGCTGTAACGTTTGGTGTATTCCGCCATTTAAACAATACCGCTTGGCTTTTCGGCTGTGCGTGAATATACTTATTTATATCCGAATCCGAAAAATCCTTATCGGTATAATCTGTTTTTGTATAGTACTCGATTACTTCGTCGGGCGTTGCGGAAACTTCGTTCATTTCAACAAGCTCAATTTCGCATCTGTTTTCATTCATTCCACATTAAAAACCTCCTTATCCGAGCTGAAAATTCAATTCCGCATCATCGCCGAAAACTATTTTTCCTATTGCGCCGTCGATGGGAACCGCTCCGATAACGGTAATCCCATTTTTATCAAGTGTGAAATCAACATCCGTACCGTTATACCGCACTGACTTGACCAACCCGGAATTACGCATAATCAAATTAAAGCTATACCCGCCGTTAACCTTTTTGGCCGACCTTAGCGAGTCGGAAGCAAACACGGCGGAATCGGTAACCAGGATATTGTATATATTGGATATTTCCATTTCCGTCATTCCGAATTTCTCTTTGAAGAGGTTAAATGCCCTTTCACTGTCCGTTGAGCCTGACACTTTCTTTTGCAGACCTGCCGAAAGCGCCCTGAACGGAAAATAATCACTTTTCCTGAATGACGTCATTTCATAATCCTTTATTCTGTCGGCCTCGCTAACGCCCGCAAGAGCCTCTAACAGGTAGGCAACCGTACCTGTTCTGTCGGCACCGTAAACACAGTGAAACAAAATCGGGTAGTTATTAATGTCGTCGAATACGCGCATTATATCCCCTTCGTTTGTTTCCCCCGCCAGAAATTCATAATACTCTTTTGCCGAAAGATTTATATAATTCACACTGTTTCCGAGCGGTGATATGCCGTTTTTCGGAGTTTGCTCCTCTTTTCGCAGGTCAAGATCTGTTTTGATCTTAAGCTGTTCAACTGCGGTTTTTACACCCGACTCACTTATTTTTACGGATGAAACGCTATCCATTTCACCGGCGCGGTAGAGTATCCCTTTTCGTATGCTGCGGTCGTTTTCCGTGGGCATACCTCCTATATCCCGCACATTTTCCACACCGTCCAGCGTAACGGCGTAAGGTCCCGCAGACAATGAAATTTTTGGCTGCGCCTCACTGCTGTTTGTCATCTGAGCATATGAGCCGGACCCCGTATTTTGAATTAAAGAAGAACTGCCGCCTTCATATTTGCCGCACCCGACCGTGCTTAATAAAATAATAACAGCCGCCAAAAGTAAAACCTTTTTCACTGTTTATATCCCCCTAATCTCCATCGGTGTAAAAAATAATAAATTCGGTTTTGTCTGCCGATATTTGCCGCAACCGTCAACAACTTCGTATTACGAACTTAAGCCCGAAAAATAGCGATTTCCCGGGCTGTTTTCATTAAGGTACTTTTAGGACAAATTAATTCGATCAGATTGTCAGGACAACTTTACCCACATTTTCACCGCGGTAAAGTATATCGTGCGCCGCCTCTGCCTCGGTTATCGGCAAGACCTTATAGATGGTGGGGCGCACTTCGCCGGAGGACACCTTGGGCCATACATCACGCACCAAATCGGCGAGAATTTCAGCCTTAACAGCCGGAGCTCTTGAGCGCAGGGTACTGCCTACTATTCTTACATTTCTTACATATATGTTTTTAAGGTCAATTTCGGTTTTCTGCCCTGCAAGAGCCGCTATCATTATCCAGCGGGCGCCGTGGGTGAGGTAGTGTATGCACTTGCCCATTATCTCACCGCCGAGGCAGTCTATCGCAACGTCAACACCGTGACCGTTTTCAAGCTCCTCTTTAAGCACCGCAGCAATGTCCTCTTTAGTCGTAACAACAACACGGTCGGCATTTAAGTGCTTAATATTTTTTGCGATTTCTTCTGTTAATACGGTTGTTATAACCCTTACGCCGAAAGCCTTTGCCATGGGTATTATAACGCTGGCAAGTCCGCTCGCTCCCGCATTCATTAAAAGGGTGTTTCCCGCCTTAATTTTGCCCTCAATAAACAGGTTTAAATATGCCGTGGCGAACGCCTCTGGCATTGCCGCCGCCTCTGCCATAGTGCAGTTTTCGGGTACGGGCATAAGCATATCGTACTTAACGTTTGCGTATTCGGCATAACCTCCGCCGCCCAAAAGCGCGCAAACCTTATCGCCTATTTTCCTATTAGATTTTTCCTTTGCGCCGTCGGCTATTTCTACTATTGTGCCGGCTATTTCAAGTCCCATCCAGTCGGGGCAGCCGGGCGGGGGCGGGTAATCGCCCTCGCGCTGCATTAGGTCTGCACGGTTGAGCGCCGCCGCCTCAATTTTAATAAGGCAGTCGTCCTCGCCCAAAATCGGGTCGGGCACATTATCCCATCTTAATGACCTGTCGTCATTTACCAATATTGCTTTCATAATTGCATTCTCCTAAAAATTTCAAATTATCTCTGACCGCTTTTTCATCCGCTACATAAGGCTGCGGATTATCCGGATTATTATCCTCAGCCACACACAAGCTCATACAGCACCCCATAAGTATACCTATTCTTCTGTGAATTCTGCTTTCGCTTCCGCCGCTCAGATACAGATAAGGTATACTGATTTTCCTTTTAAGCTCGTCTGTTATTCTCAAATTTTCTATCTGCTCCGACATATTATCTGCCGCTGTGACTATTTTCACCATATCGGCGCCTCGCCGCTGCTGTTCTGCAGCTATTTCATATACACGCTCCGCAGGAATAAATCTGTTCACATGCGAGGACATAACCACCTCTGCTCCTACTTTATGCAGCCTTTCTATCAGAGAAATCTGCTTTTCAATCGCTTCGGAGTTATCAGTCAATTCATCAGGGTGTTTGCAGAACATATCGCCCGGAACATCGCATAGTGTCGCCCCAAGCTTTGCAAAACCGACAAGTTCTTCAGCCAATTCATCGTAAGCCAACTCAGAATTGTTAACCAGTCTATAATTGGTTATGTAAATCGGTTTATCTTCCGCTGCTGCAAAAATATTTCTAAAATCTGCTTTGGTATGATATTCTCTCGGAAAATTTTCAGCTTGAATTCCAAATGCCTCTGCGCCGTTTTCCAGCGCTGTCTTCATTTCTTTTACAGCTTTATCGGGAATAACATTTTTAACCATAACAGTTAAAAGCGGTTTTTCATATTTTAAAAATGTTTTATGCATATTTATTGCTCCCGCGGCATTGCGTTTCTTCCGCCGTCAATCATTATATTTTCGCCGTTTATAAACTGCCCTTTATCGGACGCTATAAAAAGAATCAGATCCACTATTTCTTTAGGTTGTGCCGCACGATTGAGCAATGTCTTCATTCCCATTGGTCTTGTAAGTACCGGACCGGGGGAAACACATACGCATCTCACACCGTAAGGAGCGCCGCATTGAGCAACCGCCTTTGTAAGACCGAACATAAGTCCGGCTTTAGATGTGGGGTAATCTATTCCTCTCCCCGCGCCTTCCATTCCGGCAATGGAACCTATATTTACAATAAGCCCGCTTTTCTGTTCTCTCATCTGTTTCATAACAGCGTGTGCGAAATACATCGGACCTTTTAAGTTTACATCTACGCCCCAATCATACACATCAATCGGAACATCGGGAAATTCTATTCCGTCGGGAACACCGCACATCCGTGTTGCAGTACCGCCCGCAAAGTTAACCACAATATCAATAGAGCCGAATTCTTTAACGGCAGTATCTCTTGCGCTGCATACCTGCGAATAATCCCTTACATCGCAAAGAAAGCCAATGGCTTTACCGCCGTTCAAATCGTTAACAAGCCTGACTTTTTCCTCTAAGCTTTCTTTGTTAACATCACACATAAGCACATTCCCGCCGAGCTTGACCCATTCTTCCGAGAAACACAATCCCATTCCTGAAGCTGCACCGGTTGCAATTGCAGTTTTACCCTTAAATTCCATATAAACCACTCCTAAATGTTTAACTGTCAGATAGCTCCGACTTTTCTAAGCTCTTGTTTTATTCCGTCTTCAAACGGTGTGAAATCATTTTCGGTAAGCCCCGTAGCTTCAAGAATTTTCGTATTATCTACGGCACGGTCATAATTGCGGTCATACATTATTCCCCAACCGCCTTTATTTCTTTTGGCCTTGTATTCTTCAACCGGCACCCATTCAACCTTTAAACCGATGAGCTTTGTATATACATTGGCAACATCCTTCCAAGTCATACGGTGGCCTGTTGAAAGCATATATGTCTGACCCATGCATTCTTCTTTGAACAGCAAATTAGCAATCATTTTGCCGGTATTTCCCGCCCATTCAAGACCTGCAACCTTATCGCGGCACACATCGGGCTGATACATTATTTCACCAGATTTTGCAAATTCAATAGGAGACTGAAATGTATCTATAACTATATCAAAACGCTTTTCCGAGGTACTGATCATAGGTCTGACGATTGTAAAATTACGATATTTGGAAACACTGTTCAAATATCTCTCACATCTTGATTTAGAGAGCGAATAGGCATCCTTTTCAATAAAATCTTTGTCCGTAAATTCTCCGCTGTCAATTAAATCCAATATTCTCGGCGCGGTTTCCGTTATCGGATGCTGTGCGTCACCTATTGCACGAATCGAGGAAAAGAAAATCTCATGGTCGGTTTTCGGCGCAATCTGCATATGAAAATCAATATAATCCTCCGGCACATCGTGATGAATAAAATCAAGAATACCGCTGTAATGCTTATCGGCAAGAAATCCCTCAAGATAATCGAGAGTAACATTATTCTTGAAATATCTGAGCTTGGGATTATCGGATACATAGTCTTCAAGACATATAATATCAACGCTGCTACCCTTTTTAAGAAGTTCCTCGGCAACATAGGTTCCTATTGTTCCGCCGCCGCCTATCAGCAAAACCTTTTTACTTTCATAATCAATACCTGTTTTCATTTTAAAACCGTCCTTTAAAATATATTTACCCATCGGTTATTTGCCGCAGGATTTTAACAATAATTTAAACAGTGACAATTCGTAATCGTAAGTATACGGATTCTCTTTTCTGCCCTTTGCCACATCGGCAAAATTTTTAAGCATTGCGTCAAATCGGTTAAAATAATTGGTTTTTGTAAATTTACCGTTAAATTGCCAACCTTGCCCTTTGCCTACCTCACGCATTTCCGTATAAAGCCAGTCGCGCTCGGTTCCCGGTTCAAAGGCTTCAAGCGGTTTTATTTCAAAAGTGCCTTCAGAGCCGCAAACCACAAACTGGCGACGCATATATCCTCCGCATTCGCTTGCACAGGTTTTTGCGAATGAAATACCGTTTTTATACTTGAATACAACCATACCGTAATCCTCTGCGGTAACTCCGTCGAATCCGGTTTGGCAATTCATCGGTATAATTTCTTCAGGTTCTCCCTGTATATGGTATATTAGGTCAATCAAGTGACAGCCGAGAAAGAACATCATACCGCCCGGGAACTTTGCAAGGCGCTGCCTATCTTCGGGAGTGTGCTCGCAATCCATATGCGCTTCCACGCAGTAAACATCGCCTATTTCCCCGTTTTTTATTCTTCTTTCAATTTCCATTATTTTAGGGTTGAATCTATACATATACCCAATGGAAAACGCAAGACCTCTTGATTTAACCTCTTTTACCAATTCCTCAAATTCCGAAAGTTCCCAACCGCCGGGCTTATCCATATAAATATGCAATCCGCACCTTGCTGCCATAACAGCATACTTATTAAGATACTGCTCGCGGCACTCAACTGCTGCTGCCTCAACCCCATCCAGAGTCAATGCTTCTTCAACCGTATACAATTTAACACCGCGGTCATCGCGGTATTCCTTTATTATTTCCTCGCAATGCTTTGGCTCCTCTGCAAATTCCTCAGGAGTGACTACAAAGCCTAAAACATCGAATAACTCAGGCTGTCTTAAAATGCTGTTAAAGCCGGAGGTTCCATGATCGTGGCATACACCTATCTGAATTATCTTTAATTTATCCATCTTAATATCACCTATTAGATCAACCATTATAAATAAGCCTGTTCTCAATGTAATCGTAACAAAGTGTATGTTTAATCCGCAAAAAGTAATCCGAATTATCTCCAACCCGTATCAACTTAATAATATGCGAAACCGTGTCAACAGAAACAACATTAAAGCAGTCGAATGTCCTCGTATCCTTTATACGCTTGCCGTCACACCAATTATTCCAGGCAGTTGCACTCTCAACCGCAATATTTAATATCCCGCCATCGGTATGACCGAATTTATCATGATGATAATGCCCTGCAAGATTTGCAATATGTATTCCACCGGCTTTTTTAAAATCAATAAGTAAATCTTCTAAAAACATTTTGGGGTAATCTTCGAGGTTTTTAAAATCAGTAAGCGTTTGAAACGTTACGTTTTGTTTTTTGGTAATTTCATCGGTTGCGGTATGCGAGGCGGTTATAACATGCAAGCCGGCTTTATTGGCTTCCTCAAGCTTGCCCTTAATCCATTCTTTTTGTTCATCAAAATCATAATAAAAGTCTGCAACAATAAGTCTTATATTTGATTCGGGAAAGTCCTTACAGTATGTCATAGAATAATCCCCGGGCATAAAATCGACATTCCAATTATCTGTTTTATTAAACAAAAGTTTAAATACATTTTCCTTGTTTGACTTAACCAAATCATCCGGATTCTTGTATACTCCGTTTTTTAAATAAACAGTATCATGATTACCTACACAGTTTAATATCGGCCTTTCGGATTGTATACCGGTGTTGTAGAAATCAGCATACTGATTTTGAGAACCTCCGCAATAGTCTCCGGTATGTAATCCAAAGGAAATATATCTACTGTAGTAGTTAATATATTCGACTATTCTATCCCAAAGTTCGGGAATAGCATGAATATCCGAAAAATGAACAAATTGCAAAGGTTTATAAGTGTCATTGAAGTATACCGAACGCATCGCTGTTCCTTGAACTATAAACGGTTCCACATCCTTGTTTAATTCTACAATTTGCGGAATCTGAACATTATTTTTATCAAACATTTTCGCACCTCAAAATAAACAATTTAAAATATTAAGAATAATATACAATTATTCCAAAATAATCTCTATATTCAACTTGCCTGCATCGCTGTTGCTGATAAACGGTTTGGTTTCTTTTCCGTTAACCCTAAAGTGTTTTACACAGTCGCCTCTTCCCTTAATTGTTATATCAAGCAAAGTATTTCTGTATTTAAGTGAATAAAGACAAATATTATTAACCACCGAACTGCATATGGGGGCAAACTCAATTCCCTTATCGGTAAATTTCATGCCTATAAGATCCATATATACATTTCTGAGATAAGCGGTTGCACTCCACGTTTGATAGGGCTCGGAACGCCATTCCACAATTCCGTTTCCGCGCTCCTGTCTGCCGCCGTAAATCTCACCGGTTAAAGGGTGATATATTTCGGCAAACTGATAATATCTTAATGCGTTTTGTGTTTGCAGCATAAACTCCTTATCAAATAATTCACGGCGTCCGTTTTCTGCAACAGCGTCCGCCCAAAAGCCCTGCACATGCGGCCATACCGTTCCGCTGTGCCGTCCGAATCCAAGACCGTCCAGCGTATTATACCGTTCAAAGCTCGGGAACACACACGGTATTCCGTAAGGTGTGGTTTTATAATTATCGAAAATGCTTTTCTTTTGTTCATCGTCTGCAATTCCGAAAAGTACGGCAAAGCTTATGCCAAGTCCCTCCTGATAATCGCACCCGCCGAATTTATCGTAAATATAATTATAATTGCCGGTTTTACCGTTCCAAAAAACCTTGTTGATAGCTCTTTTAATTTTCTCGGCTTTATCGGAATATTTTAACGGTTTTTTAAGCTCTGCCGCCATTTTATCCGCAAGCACATAAGCCATGTAGTAAAGACAGTTTGTTGAAAGCGCGTAAATCGGAATTCCAACGCCCGTATCATCACAAAGCTCACGGCATTTTGATGCAAAAACAATTATTCCGCTTTCCCCATGCTTTGCATAAATGTCAGGGTATGCCGCCACTCCGTCGCCGTAGCAGGCGGCTCCTCTGAACAAATTGAGCTCTTCGGAAAATTCGGTTTTTTCAAAGTATTCGAGCGAATTACAAACGGCTTCATACGCGATAGGCAGAAAATCCGTATTGCCCGTCCAAATATAATACTGCCACGCACCTATTGCCCAGATAATTCTGTCCCAATATTCGCCGTCTATCGAATAGCCTTTTTCATCCTTTTTCAGCACCGATTTCAGCGTATTCAAAGCAACCTCGGGACAAATAAGAGCCCCCGCATTCCATGTGTTTATAGCTGCGTCGCGCGTCCAAGGCGTTTCATAGCCGAGCCCGGCTATGATAACAGGCTTTTCGCATTCCAAAACGCCGTCTTTAAACGGCAGAATATTTGCCGCAAGATTTGCAACCGCAAGCCTGTAAGCGTCGTTGATTTTTTTGTTGTCTGTTTTTAAAAAAGGATATTCTGACAATTCTGAACCTCCGCCGTTTTTTGTCTTGATTTCGGTATCCGCCATCTCTGTTTTGAAAAAACCGAATCATTCTTAAAAAGCCAATGAGAATTATTTTGTTTATAAGGCATTTTCCGCGGATGCATACAGCGTAAAATGCCGTTTGTCCCGATTATTTTAAACCGAGCAATTTTTTGTGCAGGTCAGATAAATCGGAAGCGTCAGCAATTAAAGCGTCTGCATTTACATCGCCGCGCCAGGTGCGTTCAATAACACCTGCCGACATTTTCTTTATTCTGACCAGATCGCGTATATCGGTCTTGCCGTCGGCATTGACATCACCCTTTTGAGCAATACCGGAATAGTAATAATCATTAAAATCAAACCATACTTCCACATTATCATCCATAGGCTTGGCTGCCGCAATATCTGCGAGCGAAAGCGCTTTATTATATATGTGCAAGCTCTTAATGTAATTTTTGGAATTACGTCCGCTGATCCAACCGATCGTAACAAAATCGCTTGAAGTTGCCAAAGCGCCCACATTCACGCTCTTAAAGCTGCTGCCATCTAAACTCAGCATAATATTTTCACCGTCATATGCCGCAACTATATGCTGCCATTCTGTTGTGCCCGCATTACGAACTTCTACGCTTTTCCATGCGTTGGCAGAATTTTTAATATAAAAATAAACGGTTGTAGCTGTGAAACGTATCGCTGCACAATTATCGCCTTTCCCGAAGAAAGTATGGTAATTATCAGCTTCGCCTGCCGGATTAACCCAAGCCTCAATAGTGAAAGGTTTAGTTGAGCCAAAGCAATTATTCAATTGTGCCTTATTTCCATCCTTATCAAGCAGATACTCCTGTCCCTTAAAGCCGACATCACCTGCATAAGTTCCGATTGTACCGCTGCCAACGCCGCTTGAAACAGTAGGATTAAGCTTCAGATTTATTTTATATCCGTTTTTACTCTTATCACTCACCAATATTTCTTTTTCCGTGGTTTTAAGCGCTTCATACGCTTCGTACAGCTTGGTCAGCCTTTCATCTGTTACATATTTTTTAAAACTATCGTTGATATTTTCATATGCAGTCATAATTTCATCAATTTGCTCTTTAGTGCAGGAATCATTGACAATGAGATTATCTATACTCTTATTAACCGCATCAACCTTCGGCATTTCCTCATCATAAATGACTGCTTCTTCCTTCGGATTGACAGATGAACGGTACTGACGCGTAACTTCCATAGGTGTTTCCGAAGCAGCATATGGGATAATTGTGTAACTATAAGTGTATGCTGTATCGTTGGTTATTCTGTAATCCGCAAGCGCCTGATTTTTTGTGCCTCCGCAGCTTGCGGTACCTGTTCCGCATGAAGCAAGGTTTACGGTAAGATATGTGCTGTCAGACGGAATCAGTTCGTACAGATGTTTCGCCTTGTGCAGCTGATTAGCCGTAAAATGAAGTGCCTGTGCTTCAAACAGTTCATTTGCGGCAATCGCTACGGCGTATTTATTATCCGAATTTGATACGCTGAAATATCTCACATCGGTTACCGTGCCTGTATCTTGCGGTTCGGCATAAGGATAGAACATATCCCAAACGGCAGAGGTATATTTGCCTACCGTTGCAAAGGATTTTCTGTCTGAAAAGCTTTCGACCGGACCGTTACCGTACCATTCAATATTCTCATAACCCTCTGGCAATGTCATAACAGTGCCTATTCGCAGGTAATCTCCAAGCTTGGTAGCGGTTGCGTCAACCTTAAGCGAAACATCAACGGTGCCGCTGCCGTCAACAGTGTAAACAAGCGTTTGCCTGAGGTCGGGCTGTAAAGCAGAGACTATATCAACCGTTATCTCGGTCAATCCGTTACTGTCGGTCTTATATGTAACCGAGGAGGCCATTGCATCTTCATTAATGCTCTGCCATTCCGTGTTGTAATATTCCGAATACTTATCATTTGAAAGTGCGCCTCTCCAATAGTTCGGCACAGGTCCCGATGTCATAAGCATTTCGCCGCCGTATTTATAATTTTTAATAACACCTGTGTTCTTATCAAGCTCGAAACTAAAGTCAGAACCGCTTATTGTAAGCCGGCTTCCGTCATCGGAAACATTTACATTTTTATTATATTTTCGTGTAGAACTTTCAACCGTTACAGGTACCGCAATTTGAGCCGACGCGACCTCATGACCGGCTTTCGCCCAATCGGTATCATTTTTCAGTTTTACCGAAAGATTGACAAAATACTCTGCCTCTGCCTTTTTTGTCGCAGGCAAATAGCTTCTGTACGGAACGGTTATAAGCCTTGTGTTTCTTCCGGCAAGTGCGGTATCCGCATCTGATAATGTACCCTTGCCTATTGCAACACCGTCTTCAGATACGGCAGCATGGTCTTCAGAATGTTCGAGCCGGTGGTGCCGGTGAATACTGGCACATCGGTTACCGGAGTCGGCTGGGTCGAGGTGAGCCCCGTCACCGACGCCAATCCGGTTGATTCGCGCGGGCTCAACTCACGAATGACGATCGCCAGTACACGTCCGGGATATCTGCGGGCGATGGTGGCGTACGTGGTCGGGTCTTTCTGCCCGTCATCGCCCACCAGAATGAACTTCATGTCTGGGAAGTCGGCCATAAGTTGTTCGGCAAACTCAAGTTTGTGCTGGGGGCCGGTGGGTACGAAGGTCTTGGGCCTCGGGTCGAGGTCGCGCAGCAGCAGCGGGCCTTCGGGAAAACCATGGTCAGTGATGAAGTTGCGAATCGAACTCTCCACATTCCAGGGCGATGTCGAAAGATAGAAGAACGGTGCGCCGGGGAACAAGTCGGCGATGCGGGTGAACAGCACGCTCATGCCCGGCACGGAGTTGCGCTTCTTGGGGTTCAGGAACAGCAGGTTGTATGCGGCCTTCCACAATATCGGCGCCTGCGTG
>ERZ827104.2025-NODE-2025-length-16417-cov-3.170456_pt1 | contig 16417 bp, 12 predicted proteins | sample MGYA00519781_ERZ827104 | MGnify/ENA primary metagenome ERZ827104 (study PRJEB31778, sample SAMEA3449257) | human gut metagenome | biome: human gut; feature: human-associated habitat; material: faeces | place: United Kingdom | collected 2010/2012 ...
TTGCAGAGTTTGAATCGCAGCTCAATGCGGCAGGCATAGAGACAGAAGCGGTCTCTCCGAAACTGCTTCCTGATTACCGCAGAAAATAATGCGTTATTGTTGAACACAAAGTCATGCGGCGGACGGAGAATAACGTCCGCCGTCAATATGAATATAACATCCGCATCGCGGAAAGAAAGGGAAAAACTATGTTGGATTTTTTGGAGGCAGCAACAATATTCTGTTTTGGTCTTTCATGGCCGATATCGATTCGCAAATCCATTGTGTCACGCACGGCAAAGGGAAAAAGTTTGTTTTTTGAGCTTTTCCTGCTGCTCGGCTATGCTTGCGGAATTGCGCGCAAGATAATGCAGATGGTTGACGGAAGCAGCGGATTTATGTTCTTCCTCAGCTTCTTCTTCTATATTCTGAATTTTGTTGAGATTTTAATCGACGTTGCACTCTATTTCAGAAACAAAAAACTGGATGAACTGGCCGAAAAAGCAGCAAATTGATGCGCTTGACAACATTTCTTTCGGCTGAATTTCAGCGTGAATTGAAAAGCCGCACCCGGGTTTGACTCGGATGCGGCTTTTCGTATGTGAGGTTTGATTTCGTATGTGAGGTTTGATTGGCTGTTTCATCGGAAGCATCTGCTCAAGACTGCTCGGTTCGGGCAATTTGCCTTGAGGGTGACCGTGGATGATGTTGCAGTCATACACGGCGGTAAGCCCTGAATGGAGTTTGTAGGTAAAAGTTGTTGCGCTGTCGCGTTTTACGGATGCAATGCGCGGATCGTTTTCAAGCATTCCGATAAGCTCGGCAACTGTTTCCTCGGGAGCTTTTCCTGCTTTGTATTGCTCGGAATCAACAGCAAGCAGGTCTTTTTCAACTTCCTGATGCGCTTTGTTCAAAATGCGCAGATCTCTTGCGGCGGAGTAGCTTTCCGCAATTGCCGAAACAGGCAGCATGGCTGCAAGCATCAGCACCGCAAGAAGAATGACGATGATTTTGCTCAGTCGCTTTTTTTCATTTTTTTTCTCCTGCAAATTAAATATATCCGAGAGCATGTATTGCTCTTTGATATCATTATCAGCCGTTGTTGATCGTTACTCGGTTGAACCCGTTCAAACTGACTCGCCGTTTAATGAAAGGTCGTGCTCAAACCCGACCGATTCCGCAAGCTTACGTATGACACGAACGGCATAATTTCGAATGTCAACAGCTTTTATGCGCTCGACGGCATCGGAACGCATGGCTTCGGGAACATTGTAGGCCTTTAATGCAATATCAAGAAAACGTTCCAACTTTTGCTCAAAAGTGAAATAGCGATTGCAGGGATAACGCATATATCCGCTCATTACCGCAGCAGTACCGATTTCGGTTTCAAAGCAGCGGCTTTCACTCCAATCGGGATTGAACGGACGGAACAGCTCAAACAGTCTTGCCGCCGTTCTGTCATGTATATAACAGAGCGTTTCGCGGTTGGTGTATGCTTCGACGTAGATATCCCGCAGGTTCTCGCTTGTTTCGGCAATGGCAAGCTGAATTGCAGTTTCAAAAACATAAAGCATATGCGGCTCGGAATCGGCGGGAAGGAGTGAATCCGCGGCATCAAACTGTCCGTTGAACATATTAACAACAAGCTCCATCAATAAGCCGTTCTTTGTTCGAAAAACGTTGAAAAAGGAACCGTTTGAAACATCCGCAAGCCTGCAAATATCCGATACGGTTGTTTTATGGTAGCCTTTTTCAATAAAAAGCTTTATTCCCGCGGAAATTGTCCGCCGCCTTACTTCCTGACTGTCGTAGCGTCTTGTCATGATAAACCCTTTTAAACAAATAAACAAAAACTTTTGTAGAGTTGAGAATAATTCAAAATTAGTTCACACTCTATTTTCGAGTATTATAATAACAGATTAACCGCCGAATGTCAACAGCATCAGTCGCTTTTTCGGTAAAAAGGACGGTATGCGCAGAGTTTGTCTCAGAATAATGCGTCTGCCACTTGCGATTTTCGGCGTAAGATGATAAAGTATTATAATGAGACGAAAATTCATGCCATGCGTGAAACACGCAGGGGCATCTCTTGAAAATGCGACTTTTGGCGAGGAAAATATGGAAAGTATCAGTGAATTTGCGGAACAAATTATTTCCTGCGGTGCGCACAGGATCGTGCTCAGCGGTCCGCGCGGGGAAAAACGATACAAGAAGAGCACGTTTTCACTTGTAAACGGCCAATATTTCATTGAAAGGCTGACAGAGAAGCAGGCGTTCCATGAGTATTGTGAAAAAAACGAGGCTGCGATGCGCATATGTTCCGATTTTGAGGGATATACACAGGTTAATGCGTGGAATGGCGAGCGCGAATTTACGGCCAAGCTGACAAAAAAGGGCAATCTGCTGACCGGCAGCCGCGCCTGCACTGCAGCTCCGAAGGCAGTTGAATCGCAAAACCGAAAGAAAAAATACATCCTTGCAGAGGGCACTGTCATACCCCCGCTGGCGGACATGGGCGTTATGACAAGTAACGGTGCGGTACACAAGGCCATGTACGACAAGTTCAAACAGATAAACAGATTTTTGGAATTCATCGACGAAATTGTAAAAGATGAGGCTGTTGACGGAGAAAATAATGACGCGGAGAAGAAACCGATGAGAATTATTGATTTCGGGTGCGGAAAATCATATCTCACGTTCATCGTGTATTATTATTTCACTTTTATTCGCAAAATCCCCGTACAAATGACAGGAGTCGATTTAAAGGAAGATGTTATCGATTTCTGCACGAAGCTTGCAGAGAAATACGGTTATTCAAATTTGCATTTTCAAGCGGGAGATATAGCGGACTGCGCTGCGGATGAGACAATCGATATGGTGATAACGCTTCACGCATGTGACACAGCGACGGATTATGCACTGTATAATGCAGTGAAGCGAGGTGCAAAGTACATTCTTTCGGTGCCTTGCTGCCAGCATGAACTGGCGGGGAAGGCTGATTATGCTGCAATGCCTATATTTGACGATAACGGGATACTGCGGGAGCGTGTTTCGGCATTGATAACGGACTCGATACGGCAAAAGCTTTTGACGGCATGCGGATACAGGACGGGATTGATGGAATTTGTTGACCTTTCGCACACGCCGAAGAACCTTTTGCTTCGCGCAAAAAAAGCGAATTTGACCGAACGTACCCGCCGCAGCGCATTAAAAACGGCTGAGGATACGCTCGAAGTTTTAAAGACGGAACAAAAACTGCATGAGCTTTTGAAAAAGGACGGTTACTTTGACTGAACGGTTTCGGACTCGGTTGAGGAACAAAAATGCAGAAAAGTATACAGGCACTGAAAAAGCACAAAGCCCGAGGTGAAAACGAATGAGTAACAGCATCATGCGCAAAATTGCGAAATTTATCGTTGAAAAGCATATAATTATTATGCTTCTGTTCGTTGTGTTCGTTATATACAGCGCGCTTTCAATAAGCAAGGTCCGCGTGAATGAAGATATAACGGCACTGCTGCCGCCGAAAACGGAGACGAGGCGGGGTCTTACCGTCATGGAAAATGAGTTCACGGCTTTTGCTTCGGCAAATGTCATGGTTTCCAACATTACATATGAGAAAGCCGCAGAACTTGCCGAAAACCTGCGTGAAATTGAAAATGTTGCAACTGTTTCGTTTGACGATTCATCGGAACATTATGCGTCCTCATCTGCGCTTTTCACGGTTGCTTTTTCTGCCGAAAGCGAGGATGAACGTGCGATCGATGCGCTTGAACAGATTAAGGACAGCCTTTCGGATTATGAAGTAAGCGTTTCAACAACTGTCGGACAGGATTACGTGAAGCAGATTGCGGGGGAAATAACGCAGGTTCTTATTCTTGCACTCATTGTAATTGCGGCAGTGCTTTTGTTTACATCAAAAAGCTATTTTGAGGTTATAATCCTTTTCATTGTTTTTGCAGTGGCGGCGGTGCTGAACATGGGCACGAATTATTGGCTTCGGGAGATTTCGTCAGTAACGAATTCCATTGCAATCATTCTTCAGCTTGCGCTTGCAATAGACTATGCGATTATTTTCTGCCATCGTTTTCAGGATGAATATGACAGGCAGCGCAATGTTAAAAGCGCGCTTACGGATTCACTTGCATATTCAATAATTGAAATATCGTCATCAAGCCTGACAACGATTTCGGGACTTGTTGCTCTGATGCTGATGCAGTTCCGCCTTGGTTATGATTTGGGTCTCGTTCTGACGAAAGGCATCATATGCAGCATGCTCACGGTGTTTTTGCTTATGCCGGGACTCATTATGCTGTTCCACAAGGCTTTGCTTAAAACCCGCCATAAGAATCTTGTTCCGAATATAACGGGTTGGGGAAGATTGCTTTCAAAAAAAGTTCCCGTGTTCCTGATTATATTCGCGCTTTTGCTGCCGGCTGCAATCGTGTTTTCGGCAAAATGCGAATACACATTTTCGGATTCCGAAACGGACAGGATTACGCTTTCGGAGCAGGACAGAATAAAAGCCCATATCTACAACACGTTTGATGAAACAAATATGATAGCGGTACTCGTTCCTGTCGGAGACTATGCGAAAGAAAAGGCGCTGATTTCGGAGGTTAACAGTCTTCCGGGGATACGTTCGGCACTCGGGCTTGCAAGCATAGAGATTGAGGAGGGGCGTGTGCTGACGGATCCGTACACCGCCCGCGCCGCTTCCGAGCTTCTGGGTGTTGATATTGAAACCGCAAAGCTTCTGTATGCGCTGTACGGCTATGAACATGACAGCTTTCAGCCCATTCTCGGCGACAGCGATGCGTTTGCCGTGCCGCTTATTGACATGCTTGAGTTTCTTTTTGAAGCAAAAGACAGGGGAATGATAACTCTTGATGACGACAAGGAGCAAATGATTGAATCCATGCGCGGAACGCTGGATGATGCGCTTGTGCAGCTGCGCGGCGAGCATTATTCACGAATCGTATTCAATGCCGCCGTGCCGGTTGAAGGAGAGGAAAGTGTTGCTCTGATTGAAAACATAGAATCGTCTGCACGCAAATTATATTCCGAAAACGGGAAAACGGAGCTTTCGGAAGATTCGATAATCGTAATCGGGGACATAACCAGCGCAAAGGATCTGGAGGATTCATTCAGAATGGACAACAATCGTGTGTCTTTTTTGACGATTGCATTTGTTTTTGTTGTGCTGCTGTTCACATTCCGTTCGCTCGGTGCGGCCGTGCTGCTGATTCTTGTGATTCAGAGCAGCATTTGGCTTAACTTCTCTTTCCCGTATATCACGGGGACGAACCTTTTCTTCGTTACTTATCTTATCGTAAGTGCGATACAGATGGGTGCGACGATCGACTATGCAATTGTTTTGTATAACAGGTTTCAGCTCAGAAAACAGGATTATGCGCCGAAACAGGCGATGGCAATTGCCGTTAACGAAAGCTTTTCAACAATACTGACTTCCGGAACAATTATGACGGCGGCAGGATTTATTATTGCTTTGCGGACCACCGATCTCTACATCAGCTCAATCGGGCTGACGCTTGGACGCGGTGCATTGATTTCGGTGATACTTGTGCTCACGGTTTTGCCGCAGGTGCTTTTGGTTGGAAATAAACTGATTGAAAAAACAATGATTGATTTTAAAAAATTGCTCGGAGGCGGCGCGGATGAACAGGAAAAGCTCGATGAAACAAAGTAAAAAAAAGACGATGACGGGCGACTGCCCGGCTTGCTCCGGGCGTGGTGTTAATCAAAAACTCTGCTTTAAACTGCGGTTGTTTGCTTGCGGAATGCTTCTGGCTGCAACCCTGTTTTGCTGCCTGTTCGTGCCGATACACTCAGCTGCGGCGAGCATAAACACGGTGCGCATTGCAACAAAAGCGGAATGGCTGGAGTTTAAAGAGAACTGCCGTTTGGATTCGTTTTCAAAGGGTCTTTTGGTAAAACTGACTGCGGATATCGATTTGAGCGGAGAGACGGATTATGCCGTTCCCGTGTTTTTCGGAAGCTTTGACGGCGGTGGACATACTGTGAGCGGAATGACGCCGAATACGGATGCGGAAAGAACGGGGTTGTTTCGAATTATCGAAAAGGATGCAACTGTATGTGAGTTGAATGTCAGCGGTTCCGTGACTGTAACCGGACAATCCGGAACGGCGGGGATGATTTGCGGCGTGAATCGCGGCACAATTCGCAATTGCGCTGCAGCGGGCAGACTGGATGCATACAACGCTGTCGGAGGAATCGCAGGCATAAACGAACAAAGCGGGAAAATAATCGAATGCAGTTCTTCGGCGGAGCTTTCGGGAACATACAAAATCGGCGGCATTGTCGGTGTGAATGCGGGAGAAATCCATGAGTGCACGAATACCGGCGGGGTTAATCTTTCGGCAAACGAACGGTCAAGAAATATCGGCGGCATTGCGGGGACGAACACAGGAACGGTGACGGGCTGCATGAACAGTGCCGAAATCGGATATCTGCACACGGGTTATAATGTCGGCGGCATTGCGGGGCTCAACAGTGGCTTTACAGGCGACTGTATTAACAACGGAAATGTTCGCGGAAGACGCGATATAGGCGGAATCATCGGTCAGTCCGAACCGTTTTACAAAGTTGAATACGGGAAGAATACGCTTGAAATATTGAATGAAAGCATACGGGGCTTTTCGGACGCCTTGGATGAAACGATATTGAATCTTCGACAGGCTGTGCAGGACGGTGGAGAAGGGCTTCGCAATGTGCTTGAGGAAGCGGAAGAGCTTAGAGAAGGGTTGTCTGCCGATTTTGATATCATTGCGGGTGATGCCGCATGGCTTGCTGATGCGGAAAAGTATTTGGACACCATTGAACAAAACCTTGAAACTTTGTGGAAAGCATTTGCGGATTCAGCGGAAGTAACTCAGCTGATTGCCGAAATTGAATTGATAATCAGAGAACTGCGGAATGCAGAGCCGTCCGAGTGGGTTGAACTGCTTCAGGAATTGGAGGCAAAGATTGAGCAGCTGCGCATTCTGCTTGGCGATATTGCTTCGGCCGCTCCTGCATTGAAGGCATTTGCGGAGGCACTGAACGGACTGTTGTCCGTGTCAATCAGCGGTTTGCGGCAGGCGGCGGAGGATTGCTGCAAGCTTATAAAAAATGCCGAACAAAAACTTGATGAACTCACAAAAACAGCAAGCGAATACCTTGAACTGGTTAAAGCAGACGGTAACAGACTGGAAAACAGTGTTCAAAAATGTGTGGAGTCAATGCGGCTCCTCCGCGAAAACATACGCAACGTACTGAACGGAAACGGCGGGAACATTAAAGATATTTCCGAAAATGCGGAACGTGATGCCGAAAATCAAGCAGGCGGAATGGCTGCAAAGTGCAGAAATTTCGGCGATGTTTCCGGTGACTACGGTATAGGCGGAATTATCGGTAATCTTTCAAAAGAACTTCCATCCGACTTGGAGGAGATAGACATTCCGTCAATCGATGATGTTCTTTTCACCGATACGACCCTTTTTATCAGGGCGACCGTTTTCATGTGTTCAAATGATGCGGTGATTTCGGCAAAGTATGATAATGCAGGGGGAATTCTCGGTTACGGCAGCCGCGGCTTTTTGCTTGGCTGCGAAAGCGGCGGCAGCGTTAAGGCGGGAAGGGAATACGCAGGCGGTATTGCAGGAAGGCTTTCCGGAACAATTCGTGAATGCGGCAGCATTACTGCACTCGACGGCAAAGCTTATGTCGGCGGCATTGCGGGAAGTGCGAAATCGGTGATTGACTGCGCGGCGGTACCGACAATGCTGTTGGCCGGAAAATCAAGCTTTGCCGACGGAGCCTATATCGGCGCAATTGCGGGAGAACTGACGGAGGAGAGCAGAAACAATATCTTTGCAGACACATCTAAGTTTAATGACTCGTTCGATTCGGTGCGCGGCTTGGGCGGCATTGACGGCATAAGCTATGCAGGCATTGCGTATGCGGTGAGTCTTAACGAACTTGCCGAAAAAGCAAAAACACCGAATTTGTTCAAAAAGGTAACGGTCAAATTCAGCATAGACGGCAAAATCACAGAGGTTTTCGAGGTTCCCTGCGGCGGCAGAATCACGGATCTTCCGCAAGTCGGGAATGAACAGGGCAAGTATTGGAGGTGGGATGATTTCGGAGCGGATTGCGTAACGTTCAGTCAAACCGTGAGCGGGGAGTGGCACCGAATGATAACAACAATTGCAACAAACGAAGAGATTCCCCGAATACTTGTTGAGGGCATTTTTGACGATGAAGCATATGTCGTTGCCGAAGATGCGGCGGAGTTTGCGTTAAAAAACGGGTTTGGCGAAGGAGTTCCGACAGCTGCTTTCCGCATTTGCGTTTTCGGCGCGGAGGCCGGCGAAAGCACGTACATCGTGCGCTGTCTCTCGGAAGAGGATTGCAGGCTGAGCGTATTGACCGATGCCGGCTGGAACGAGCGCGAATTCGAGCGTGACGGTAAATACATTGTGTTTGAGCTGAACAACAATGGTATTTTTGCCATTGAAAAAGTCATAAAAAAAGACCGTACGCCCTATATCATGATTGTATGCGGTGCGATTATACCGGCTGCGGCCTTTGCGGCGGTTATTGCGGTGAAACGCAGGCGCGGCAAAAACAAGGCGGAGTGAAGCAGAGTCAACCGAGTGAACGTTTCGGAATGGGCGGCGACAACGGCAGTAAAAAATGCCGAATGCCTTTTGAAAGGAAAAGAATGATAAAATTCATCGAAAAGACACCGATAACCCAAGGCTGGTCGGATGATTATAAGTATTTTGCATTGGGTGCCGACGGCAAAAAGTACCTTTTGCGCGTTACCCCGGGAAAGATAAACCCCGATTTTATAACTCTGTTTGAAGCACAGAAGAAATGCGCATCGATAATTAGTGCGGCCGAAAACATTCCGATGCAGCAAGTTCCGATGAGCATACCGATCGAGTGCGGTAAGCTTTATGATATCCATGCTTTTTGTGATGATATTCGACAGCACACCGAAGGAACATATGCTGTTTATGCCTGGGCGGACGGCGGCGCGGCCGAACCCGCTGTTGCAGTGATGCCCGCTGCAGAACAGTACGCTTTCGGATTGAGGGCAGGCAGAGTTTTGAAATACATACACGAAGTTCCGGCTCCGGACAATGTACAGAACTGGGAAGAACGCATTAATGTATCCATAGAGAACAAGTTAAGGCTTTGCCGTGAATGCAGCATCAAAAATGATGTTGCAGATTCCTTTGTCGAATATATCAAGGCGAATCGGCATCTGCTGAAAAACAGGCCGCAGACTTTTCGCCACGGGGATTATCATATCGGCAATTTTCTGGTAAACGATTCAGACGAACTTATCGTTATAGATTTTAATCGCTCGGATTTCGGCGATCCGTGGCAGGAATTCAATCGCCTTGTGTGGAGCGCACACCTTTCACCGTATTTTGCATCCGGAATTGTGAACGGCTATTTTGATAATGCCGTGCCGCAGAAATTCTGGAAACTGCTCGCACTGTATACATGCATAAACGGGATTGCATCCGTGCCGTGGGCAGTTAGATTCGGAGAGGAAGAAATTCAGGTTATGCTCCGTCAGACCCGTGAGGTTTATGAATGGTACAACGGTATGACGAATGAGATACCGTCATGGTACATCGGCGTTCCCGAGCTTTGGGATGCATACACGGAAAATAGGTGAGCGCACCGGGCAGCTCCTGATACGCGGGGAACCGACACCGGAAGGGTTATACCACATTGTTGTTGAAGTTTTGGCAGTGCATCAGGACGGTTCGGTTCTTTTGACACGGCGAGATTACAATAAAGGCGGTTATCCCGGGCTTTGGGAAAGCAGTGCGGGCGGTTCGGTACAGCGTGGAGAAGATCCGGAAACCGCAGCAAGACGAGAGCTCCGTGAAGAAACAGGGCTTGCCGCGGATGTGCTTCAGCCTATATTTACGGACCTCTCGCAGGATTCAATATATATGGGCTATTTGTGCTTTATCAGCGCGAAAAAAGACTCCGTTGTATTGCAGCCGGGAGAAACTGTTGAATATCTTTGGGCGGATAAAGAAGAATTTATAAAAATATATAATTCGAAAGAGTACGTTCCGCCGCTGCGTAAGCGTCTGCGTGAAACGGTTGGAAGGCTGTTCGGAGAAAATGCGGCAGAATAAAATGTTTAAAGGTCGGGAAATGATTCAATATTAAACATGCCGAGTCCCTGTGAGTTTTTTGAACCGAGACCTGCGTCGTAAAGAAAGTTGATAAGCTTGCCGTTGCCGCGCAAAACATAGCTGCCGCCGTATGAAACGATGGTGGATTTTTTAAACCTTGAAACGATGCGATGATTCTGAATTAACTCCGCCGGAGGAAGGGCAGGTTCAAAGGAAAAATCCGTCGGTGCGGGCGTGTTGAAATAGCTCTGCCATTTTCTGAGCGCATTGTTGACCACAGCAGTATAGAACAGAGATTCATCGGGGGCTATAAAGCGGCGATAACCGCTTCTCTCGGTTTCAAAAACCGTAATAGGCGACAGCATTGAGATTTTTGCACAGCAGGTATTGGGTGAATAATCTTCAATGCGGCTGTCCAGAATTTCAAGTGTGTTTTCAAACAAATTGATTTGGCTGCTCGGACACAGCACCGAACCGAGTTGATACACGAAATTCGGATCAACGCTGCGAACCTCAAAATGCACGGTATCCTTAAAGATGATTTCACGTTCGCTGTGCATGAACGGTCCCGAAAGACGGCCGAAAGTAAAAAGCTTATAATTGCGCGCGCCGCAAGAATATCCGCTGTTGTGTACATAATTTGAATAATGCGGATTGCTTGCAAGAGCATGATAGAGCATTCCCTGCAAGGCGTATCGGTGCGACAGCGGCAAACGGACATGCCTGGCGCTGAATGTCAAATGTAACTGCATAGTTGTCCCTTTCTGAGTTTTTAAAGAATAAACAAGAACGGTTCCCGATAAAATACCGCACTCGGTGATTATCCGAAAACGAAATAAACCAATGCCTGCTGTATAGTTTTAACCGGTCTTTTTGCGGAACGGCCGCTCATGAAATATATAACCCGCATTGCCAAAATCAGACAATATGAAGTTGATTGCATTATGTCGACTGAACTGCGGCTCCGCACAACATAAGCTGTTGCATTTTTGCCCGCTGCGGGCAGCTTAGAAGTCGTATTATCTGTTTCGCGCACTCATTATATCATAACAAAACGCGATTGCAACACCGTCATGTATAAAAAAACTGCCTCTTATGCTTTTTGGCTTCAATGCAGTTACTGAGCGTAATAAAACAAAAAACGAGGTTGTGCAAGGTTCAAAATGAAAAGGGCGGCTCGTTCGAAGTGTTGTCAGATGAAACAGAATTGCGGCATACGGAGCGGTGCTGTCGGATTAACCACAGATATGTATCAAAAAAATGCGGCATGAACGGGTACAAAATTTGACAAATGCGGCGCAGCGGGCTATAATAGATATGTTTACAGTGGGAAGTATACATGATGCTTCCAATACCCGCTGAACAATGGGAGAATCAATACGATGGAAACAAACCGAAAGCGTCGCCGCGGCGACCGCAAGGATGCATACCTTTTGAGAGATCTTGATGCAATGCACAAATTTATTCCGTATCTGCTTCCGAACAGGTGCGATAATGAGGCAGTGATGAGCGAGCTTATCGACCTTACCGCCGTGAATGAATACGTTGCAAAAAAGAATGCATCAAATCCCGCATTCAGGTACACTTTGTTTCATGTGCTCTGCGCTGCTATTGCAAAAACCGTAACCCTGCGCCCAAGGTTGAATTGCTTTGTTGCGGGACATCGGGTTTACGAGCGCAAGGCATTGAGTGTCTCCTTTGTTGTTAAAAAGCGTTTCGAGGATAATTCCTATGAAGCACTTGCGATTGTAGACATTGACAGGCAGGGGCAGCCGCCGGTTGATCAGATTCACGATAAAGTTGAAAAATTCGTAACTTCCGTGCGCAAGCACGACAAGACGGACGGCACGACCGACGCAATGGAAACGTTGACAAAAATGCCGCGCTTTCTTCTTCGAATCGTGGTCGGCATTCTGATGTGGCTGGATTATCACGGTTGGGTTCCGACATGGCTTACAAAGGATGACCCATACAATTCATCCGTTTTTATAAGCAATCTCGGAAGCATCAAGATGCATGCGAGCTATCATCACCTGACGAACTGGGGCACTAATTCTTTATTTGCTATTATTGATGAAAAACATTTGCACCCGTTCTTCAACGCTGACGGAAGCTATGAAATGCGTGAGGCACTGAGACTCGGGCTGACTGTTGATGAACGCATTGCGGACGGCGTTTATTTTGCAAAAAGTGTAACGCTGCTAAAAAAACTGCTCAGCGAGCCGGAATTGCTTGATCTGCCGATTCAGACTCCTGTTGAGTTCTGAACAAACGCAAACAACAACGGAACAACGGCACAGCGGTCGGACAATGACGCAAAACAGAAAATGCGCGCATTGTCCTCCGTGTGTTGCTGCGTATTTCGATTTTTCCCAAAAATCGAAAGGAATAATATGCAAAACAATCAAATGAACCCGTTGGAACAGGGCGCACCGTGGCTTGCAAATTACGGTGACGTTCCTTTTCACCTTGAGTATCCGAATGTGAGCATTGCGGATGCGGTGTTGAAGACGGCAGAAAAGGAAAAGGATTTTCCTGCAATTTCCTTCATGGGCAAAACATTCAGCTACACCGTTCTTGTTGAAAAAATCAATCAAGCAGCTGCGGGATTTGTAGCTCTCGGCGTAAAAAAAGGTGATATGGTCACAATTTGCATGCCGAACGTTCCGCAGGCGGTGTTCTGCATGTACGCACTCAATCGAATCGGTGCGGTCGCAAGCATGATTCATCCGCTTTCGGCTGTCAGCGAAATAATTTACTACCTTAAGGAAGTAAAAAGTGACTATTTGCTGACGCTCGATCAGTTCTATTCAAAAGTTGCGGAGGTTGAAAAAACATATCCTGTCAAAAAGGTTATCATAACTTCTGCGGCTGATGAGCTCGGCGCCGTTAAGTCCGCTGCATTCAAGCTGATGAATGCAAAAAAGAACAAAGTCAACAAGGCGGATGCTTCCGTTATCTTCTGGAAAGATTTTATCGGGAACGGAAAAAAAGTCGATCTTGCAAAATATATCGTTCATATGCCGGCGAATGAAACGGCTGTCATACTGTTTTCGGGCGGAACAACGGGTGTCACAAAGGGCATTCAGCTCAGCGGAATGAACTTTAATGCTCTCGGACTGCAAACCGCGGCTATGTGCAACAGCGTTGTGCGTCATGCAAGAATGCTGGCGGCAATGCCGATTTTCCACGGTTTCGGACTCGGCGTCTGCATACACACGATGCTTGAAGTCGGCGGAACAAGCATTCTTGTTCCTCAGTTCAATGTTAAGAAATATGCAGAGCTCATCAAAAAGGAAAAGCCCAATTATATCGCGGGTGTACCGACCCTGTTTGAAGCGATAACGCGCAATCCTTATCTTGACGGCGAGAAACTCGACTACCTGCGCGGCGTATTCTCGGGCGGTGATTCGCTTTCGGTTGAATTGAAACGCAGATTCGATGCATTCCTTGAAGCGCACGGTGCAACAGTTCATGTTCGTGAGGGCTACGGAACGACCGAATGCGTTACCGCAAGCTGTCTTACGCCTTACAATCAGGAGCGTGAGGGCAGCATCGGCCTGCCTTATCCCGACACATACTATCAGATTTGCGCTGTCGGCACAAACGATGAAGTTCCTTACGGCGAACTGGGCGAAATCTGCCTTCGCGGACCTTCCGTAATGAAAGGTTATCTCAACCACAAGGAAGAGAATGCAAACACATTGCGCACGCATTCGGACGGCCATGTGTGGCTGCATACGGGCGACCTCGGCAGCATGGATAAGGACGGATTCATCTATTTCAAACAGCGCATTAAGCGAATGATTGTTACGAGCGGATACAACGTTTATCCGTCCCAGCTTGAAAACATCATAGACGGACACGATGCCGTTCAGATGAGCTGCGTAATCGGCGTAAAAGATCCGTACAAGATGGAAAAAGTGCTTGCATACGTTGTTCTGAGGGACGGGTTCGAGCCCTCTGAGGAGCTGCGGCAGGATATTCTGAACTACTGCAAAAAGCATATTGCAAAATACGCAATGCCGTATACTATCGAATTCCGTTCGGAATTGCCGAAGACTCTTGTCGGCAAGATTGCATACACGGTGCTTGAAAAGGAAGCCAATGCGGATCTTGCAAAGGAACTCGTAAGTTGATTTGAATAACAAGCGGCTCTGCTGCGGGCAGGTTCGAAATTGAACCTGCCCGAGGCAGAGTTTTTTTGAAAACCGAGAGCGTCCACGTTCCGAGCATACGGGCATTGCGTCACAAATATGTGTAATAAACTTGCACGAAATTGACTCTGCCGCGGATTTTTTGTTGAAAATGTGGATTCTTTTCGTTATTTTGCAAAAGACTGTATACAAGGACATGAAAGTGTGATAACATATAAACGCAAGAAAATTGTGTAATCGGCAAACGGAGTAAACCTTGATAAGTAACCTTTTGCGGAGAAAGTTCACAGATTCGGGCTTAAACCCATAAAGAGAGTATCCGGGTGTACTTGAAAAACTTCAGAACCAATCAAAGCACTCATGAAAGTGCGGCATTGCATCGGGTTTTGTTTTGCAGAGTCAATACCAAACGAAAAATCGAAAGGAAACGTGAAACATGATTTGTCCAAATTGCGGTAAAGAGGCGGCTGACGGGGCATTATTCTGCACAGGGTGCGGCGGAAGACTCGATAATCTGCCTAAACAGGAAAAAATGACTGCTTCTGAGAACAGTAATAACGATGACTCATCCGTAATGGATGCGGTTTTCACATCGGATGCAGCGGACGGAACGCATGAAACAAATTCAGGGAATACCGTTGCAGAAAACAGTGGCGTCGCCGGCGCAGACGAGAACAGCGGCGAACGAATGAGCGCAGCAAACGATGATAATCTCAAAGCGCAGCCCGCAAACGGAATTTCGACAGAAAAGGATAAAAATGCTGCACCTTGCGATTCTGCAGCAGCGGTTCAGCCGCCGGTGAAACCGTTAAGTACATGGAGCTTTATTTGGCGCAAGCTCCTGTTCATGATTCCGATTGTGAATATAGTTGTGCTGTTCGTTTTTGCATTTGCGGAGGGCATCAACAAAAACAGTCGTTCGTACGCGCGTGCCGCGCTTATCGGTCTGCTTACAGCGGCGGTGCTTTTTGCAGCTGCGGCAGTGCTGTGTTACCTTTACACAGATGAAATTATCGGATGGGTTCGCTCTTTGGTGGAGAAACTCATGAGCATGGCAGCGTGACGGAAACAGTTCCGAACGGAAAATCAAACCGTTCTGTGCGAAATCGGTCCCAAGCTGCATTGTTCAAAAATTGATGGCGTCGGTTTTTTCTTGACAAACGAAAAAAAACGGCTATAATTATACTTGCATCAGGTGAACGGCAGTGCATTCCGTTAACCGAGAGTATGCTTGGATGACTGCCGCAGTTCGAATTGCTGAAGTACGGAAGTCATGTGCAAATCATGTTAATAATGTTACCGGCTTTGAAGCGGATATACAAACACTCCGAGGCATAAGAGAACCGTCGGTATGGTGCGAGACGGTGCAAGGGGTTTGTTGCTCACCGCAGAGCTTTTGCCGCGAGGCAGGGGAGACATGTTTCAATATTAAAAGCTTTCCCTGCATTAGCTGCAAACGCAAGCCCGCGTTAAGGGCATTGAGCGGTTTTGCTGCGCATATTCAGTGTGCGGCAAAGCAACCGGAGTGGTACCGCGTGGGCAGATTATCGTGTGTTTCCCTCGTCTTCGGATCGGCAGTCAATGCCGCATTCGAGCGGGGGTTTTTTTATGAATTGAATTCGAAACAACACCAAGAAGGAGAATAAAAATCTATGAGTGAACGTTATGAACATTTGCCAATCGAAAGAAAATGGCAAAAAATATGGGATGATACGCATTGCTTTGAAGCAAAAGACGACTTTACAAAGCCGAAATATTATGCTTTAATTGAATTTCCGTTTCCCAGCGGAGCAGGGCTGCATGTCGGTCATCCGCGCAGCAACACAGCGTTGGATATTATTTCAAGAAAACGCCGCATGGAAGGCTACAATGTCCTTTTCCCGATCGGTTATGACAGCTTCGGTCTGCCGACGGAGAATTATGCAATAAAAACCGGCGAACACCCCGCAAAGGTAACTGAGCGCAATATGCGCGTTTTTCACAATCAGCTGAAAATGCTTGGATTTTCGTTTGATTACTCGCGTGAAATCTATACGTCCGATCCTGCATATTATCGTTGGACGCAGTGGATTTTCCTGAAACTTTTCG
>ERZ827104.2031-NODE-2031-length-16400-cov-6.299908_pt1 | contig 16400 bp, 9 predicted proteins | sample MGYA00519781_ERZ827104 | MGnify/ENA primary metagenome ERZ827104 (study PRJEB31778, sample SAMEA3449257) | human gut metagenome | biome: human gut; feature: human-associated habitat; material: faeces | place: United Kingdom | collected 2010/2012 ...
ATCTACTCCGGTTGGTGATATTTCAGAAGCAAAAGCAATCAAGGAAGTATTCGGTGATCATGCGTTCGAGTTGAACATCAGTTCAACAAAATCTATGACAGGTCACTTGCTGGGAGCTGCCGGTGCGGTAGAATCTATTGCAAGTATCCTTGCTATCAAGAACGGCATTGTTCCTCCGACTATCAACCACGAAGAAGGTGACAACGACGAGAATATCGACTATAACCTTAATTTCACGTTCAATAAAGCACAGAAACGCGAAGTTAATGTTGCCTTGTCCAATACATTTGGATTTGGTGGTCACAATGCGTGCGTTATCTTCAAGAAATACGCAGAGTAATATCGTGTTACGTAACGAAATAGATAAGATAAGGCTCTTGTTCCGCAAGGATAGAGAGTCTTATCTTTGTTTTTACCGGATACTCGGGTTCTACCCGCGCAATATCCAACTTTATGAGCAGGCTCTCCTGCACAAATCAACTTCTGTCCGCTCCGACAAGGGACGTCCCCTCAACAATGAACGGCTGGAGTTTTTAGGTGACGCCATCCTCGACGCCATCGTAGGAGATATTGTCTATAAACGTTTTGAAGGGAAACGGGAAGGTTTCCTGACCAACACACGTTCTAAGATCGTACAACGGGAGACTTTGAATAAGTTGGCCGTTGAAATCGGCTTGGATAAACTCATAAAGTATTCCACCCGCTCTTCTTCTCACAACAGTTATATGTACGGAAATGCTTTTGAGGCATTTATCGGAGCTATTTATCTGGATCAGGGGTATGAACGCTGCAAACAGTTTATGGAACAACGGATCATCAACCGTTATATCGACCTGGATAAAATATCCCGAAAAGAGGTTAACTTCAAATCCAAACTTATTGAGTGGAGCCAAAAAAATAAGATGGAGGTTTCCTTTGAGTTAATCGAGCAATTTCTCGATCACGACAGCAACCCTGTTTTCCAAACTGAAGTACGCATTGAAGGACTTCCGGCAGGAACAGGTACGGGATATTCCAAAAAAGAGTCTCAACAGAATGCTGCCCAAATGGCTATAAAGAAAGTAAAGGAACCCGTATTTATGTCAACTGTCGAAGAGATCAAAGCACAACATTCAGCAACTACAACAGAACCGGAGGTTGAACTTGCAACTAACTCTGAAACAGAATTGGCAACTGAACTTGAGAATGAATTTGAGAATGAACTTGAAGCCGAACTGAATGTAATTCCCGAGACAAAACCGAAGAATGTTTTAGAAGAAAACACCTCCGATAATGAAATTTCTACGGTACAACCTACTATGGAAGCCGAGGAGACTAGCCAAAGCAAATCCCCATGCGACGCCCCTGAATCACCAAATCGTGATCTTCAGTAACTAATTTCAGTTTTCCTGCAACTTCTTCAAGAGGAATAGATGCTATATCGTCTCCTTTTAAGGTCACCATACGCCCGAATTGGCCATTGGCTATCAATTCCGTTGCATGCCCGCCCATGCGGGTAGAAAGATTGCGGTCGAAAGGAGTAGGCGAACCACCACGCTGAATATAGCCCAGAACTGTTTCGCGAGTTTCTATACCAGTTTCATATTCAATCTCCTGCGCAATATATTCAGCAGCCCGTTTGCGTCCGTCTGTCCTAATACCTTCTGCTACCACTACAATAGAATAAGGCTTGCCCTTTTTCAGTCTTTCCAGAATCGTATTACCAATATTTTTAATGTCATAAGCAATTTCAGGGAGAAGAATCACATCCCCTCCTCCTGCCATACCGGAATACAAGGCAATCCAACCCGCCTTGTGCCCCATCACTTCAATCACCATCACCCTTTTGTGAGAACTTGCGGTGGAATGTAAACGGTCGATGGCATCGGTAGCAATACTTACTGCCGAGTCGAAACCGAAAGAAATATCTGTACCCCAAATATCATTATCAATGGTTTTAGGAACAGATACGATATTCACTCCCATCGCAGCAAACTTCGCCGCAGTCTTCTGTGTTCCATTTCCGCCGATACAAACGACACAGTCGAGTTCCATTTCCCGGATATTCTGAAGGATTAAAGACGGTTTGTCAACATCAGAGACAACGCCTCCTTTTTTGAAAGGCTTCTCACGAGATGTTCCTAACATCGTTCCACCCAGATTGAGCAAACCGGAGAGCGACTTGTCTGTAATAGATTCGACATCTTTAGTCAGCAAGCCCTGAAAACCGCTGTGAATACCTACTACTTCCATCCCGTAATAATTGATGGCAGTTTTGCACACGCCACGAATGGTGGCATTGATACCGGGACAGTCCCCGCCGGATGTTAAGATTCCAATTCTCATTGTCGCATTTTTTAGTCTAAAACTCGGGATTTATATGAAAGTCGTCTATTTTTAACGATTATTTCCGTCGTAAAGATAGAAAAAAAAGATAAATAAGTTACTTTTGCACGACTAAACATTATTATGTTAAAGCAGAAATGAATATTACAAAAATTATTAGTAAGACTTTCGATTCCCGTTTAAAACAGATAGACCTATATGCTAGTCAGGCTAGTGAGATACAGCATCGTGTGTTAAGCCGCTTAACACGCCAGGCCGCTCAAACTGAATGGGGAAGAAAGTACGATTATTCCTCTATCCGTAACTATGAAGATTTCCGTAAACGTGTTCCTATCCAGACATACGAAGAAATTAAGCCTTATGTAGAACGTTTGCGAGCTGGGGAACAGAATCTGCTTTGGCCATCGGAGATACGCTGGTTTGCAAAATCTTCCGGAACGACTAATGATAAAAGTAAATTCCTTCCTGTCAGCAAGGAAGCGCTGGAAGATATTCATTACAGAGGAGGAAAAGACGCAGCAGCTCTTTATTTCCGCATCAATCCGGATAGCCATTTTTTCTCCGGCAAGGGACTGATTCTAGGAGGGAGCCATAGCCCGAACCTCAATTCCAATCATAGTTTAGTAGGAGATTTATCCGCTATTCTGATTCAAAACGTAAATCCGCTTATCAATTTCATTCGCGTACCAAGCAAGAAAATTGCATTGATGAGCGAATGGGAAACCAAGATAGAAGCAATCGCCAACAGCACTATTCCGGTAAATGTGACAAGCCTATCCGGTGTGCCGTCGTGGATGCTGGTACTTATCAAACGTATCCTTGAAAAGACAGGAAAGCAGGCACTGGAAGAAGTATGGCCCAATCTGGAAGTTTTCTTCCATGGTGGAGTGGCTTTCACACCGTATCGTGAGCAATATAAACAGGTGATTACAACACCTAAAATGCATTATGTAGAGACCTACAATGCTTCGGAAGGATATTTCGGAACCCAGAACGACCTTTCCGATCCTGCCATGTTATTAATGATCGACTATGGAATTTTCTACGAATTTGTTCCGTTGGAGGAAGTGGGAAAAGAAAATCCACGGGCTTATTGTCTTGAAGAAGTCGAGCTTAACAAGAACTATGCAATGGTTATTTCTACTTCCTGTGGTTTGTGGAGATACATGATTGGTGATACTGTGAAGTTTACCAGCAAGAATCCCTATAAGTTTGTCATCACGGGAAGAACGAAGCATTTCATCAATGCATTTGGTGAAGAGCTGATTGTCGATAATGCTGAAAAAGGATTGGCAAAGGCTTGCGCCGAAACCGGAGCACAAATTTGCGAATACTCTGCGGCGCCGGTGTTTATGGATGAGAACGCAAAATGCAGGCACCAGTGGCTGATAGAATTTGCCAAAATGCCGGATTCCGTAGAAAAGTTCGCCGCAATACTTGACGCTACGCTGAAAGAGGTTAACTCTGACTATGAGGCCAAACGATGGAAAGATATTGCTTTGCAACCATTGGAAGTGATCGTTGCCCGTCAGGGATTGTTCCATGACTGGCTGGCACAGAAAGGAAAACTGGGAGGACAACACAAAGTACCCAGATTAAGCAATACACGCGAATATATAGAAGCAATGCTGGTGCTGAATAATAGCGCTCATCCGGAAGAATAACCAAAAACCAAAACATAACCACTACAAGTTTTTTTCCATTACAGAGGTTACTTGTCTGACACCCGGGTCTCGTTATGTACGACACCCGGGTGTCAAGCATGCTGACATCCGGATGTCGTGCTGTCTGACACCCGGGTGTCAGACAGGTTGTCTCCGCTAATAAATTACCGGGCGCTGACTATGATTCCTCCTCCTAGTAGTAATCCGTCTCCATAGAATGCAGCAGCCTGCCCGAGAGCAATGGCTGTTAATGGTTCATGGAGCTGCACGTGCAGTAAATGATCCGATGTGACGGTAATCGTGCCATGGTTTTCCTGCTTGCGATAGCGTATCTTCACAATTATGTCAAAGCGTCCTAAAGTACGCTCCTGATTTACAAGATTCCAATCTTTCAACCACATTTCTGTTTTTTCCAACGATGAAAGAGAAGCCAACACCACTTCATTCTTTTCAGGATCAATCTCTTTCACAAATACAGGACGATTCAGATGAATGCCCAAACCGCGTCTCTGCCCAATAGTATAAAAGGGATAGCCTTCATGCCAGGCAATAAAATTTCCCTTTTCATCGACAAATCTTCCTCTTCTGATTCTGTCAGACCAGGCCTGTTTATCACTGCCCGATGTCTGACTATTATTGATTGAGGCCTCACTATTACTGACCGACATCTGACCATTTCTGACCAACCAGTCTTTTAAAAAGGTCCGATAGTCCATCGGGCAAAAACAGACACCAATACTATCCTTTTTGGTTGCCACCTTTCGAAAACCATGTTCAGCAGCCCAGGCACGGGCTTCAGCTTTCGTAATATCGCCCATCGGCAACAGCATCCTATTAAGAATATCCTGTTTCAATCCCCATAAGAAGAAGGTTTGATCCTTATCCGAATCGGCGGCGTATGTTATATAAAAGGTTTCATTTAGTTGTATATTCTGTGCATAGTGTCCGGTAGCAATATAAAAAACTCCCATTTCATCGGCAATCTTAGCAAGCAAAGGCCATTTCAGGTAATTATTGCACAAGGTACAGGGGACCGGAGTACGTCCTGCCAGGTATTCCTGCACAAAATATTCAATAATCTGCCGGGCAAATATTTCACGGGCATCGTATGTTATATGCCGTATCCCTAAACGTTCTGCCAAATTACGGGCATCTTCCAAGTATTCTGTCGAACCATTCAATTCATAAAAACGGAAGGTTACCCCGATTACTTCATAACCGGCTTCCAGCAATCGCATAGCAGCAACAGAGCTATCTGTACCGCCACTCATTCCAAGCAATACGCGTTTGTTTTCCTCTATCATGCTGCAAAATTAAGTATTTTCCCGTATCTTTGTCAGTTAAAGCCTAAAAGAGAATGAAAGAGAGACCAACTAACGGACAAGTTATAATCGTTTTCACAGAACATCCGATACTCGGCATATTACTGATTCCGTATATTGCGGAAAGGCTGAACGATGGCACCTTGCAATTAGTGGAGCAAGCGTTTCACGCCTCTCCGGAAGCTATGAGCATAATGAGCGAAGCGGAAAGACAAGCTATCGATATCGCTTCATACTATACAGAAAAGTATCTGATGGGCCTCTACTCCCGTGAAAAAACAGTATCACGCTTTCTACATAAGCTATCCGAAGATCCGGAACGAATTAAAAATAATATTCGCCCGTTTATCGAAAAGAAGCTGTTGGAGATGCTGGCGTTGATACGGGAAAACGGACTGCCTTTTTATCAGAAACAAGCCGGTAGCAAAATCTTATACGCCCATCATATTTATCATATCAACCCTCACGACGTAGAAATTCGCGTAACGTTTCATGTTGATAGTAAAACGTTCCGTTATCAGTTGCAGTGTTATTATGAAGGGCAACCGTTCTCTTTGAGTGAGTTAAAACCGGTAGTTGTACTGACCTCCTCGCCGGCCACTCTATTATTGGGAATGGAGTTATATTTCTTTCCGCACATTGAAAGCGCACGTATCTTACCTTTCACAAAGAAAAGATCGATTAGCGTAGACGCTTTGCAGATTGAAAAATACATAGACAACATCGTTATTCCAATTGCACGTTATCACGATATCGAGACTCACGGTTTGAATATTACTGAAGAAGAATGTGCCTGTGAAGCTGTTCTCTCATTCGAAGATGCCACATACAACGGACAAGCATTGCAACTTGTCTTCCGCTATGGAGACCAGACATTTGCACCAGATAGTGCTAATGAAATGAAGAAAATCATTTATCGGAAAACATCCGGTGAAATCGGCTTTTTCCGGCGTAATATTACAGTGGAAGAACAAGCAGTCCAACTCTTAACGAATGCCGGTCTGCAACAACTCAATGCCACACACTTCCAACTATCTGCCAAAGCTCCGGAAAAGACAATTGTCGAATGGATCAACAATCATCGGGAGATGTTGCAGCAATCCTTTCACCTTACCAGTAATGTAGGGAATGCGTTGTATTGTCTGGATGAGATACGCATCGAGCAAAGCTGCGACGATGAGGTTGACTGGTTCGAACTGCACATCACTGTTGTTATCGGTAATCTGCGCATTCCTTTTTCACGTTTCCGCAAACATATCCTCGAAGAAAAGCGGGAATATCTGCTACCTGACGGGCGTATGATTCTCCTGCCTGAAGAGTGGTTCAGCAAATATGCGAACTTACTGGAGATGGGAGTACAAACAGAAAAAGGAATTCGGTTGAAACATGCATTTATAGGTGCCGTACAGACAGCCTTGGGTGAGGATGGAGTGAAAAAAATCCCCGCGAAGCAGCAAATACATAACGTTGCCGTACCAAGAACGCTTAAAGCAACATTACGCCCCTATCAGCAGAAAGGATTCTCGTGGATGGTACACCTCCATAAACAAGGATTTGGCGGATGCCTGGCAGATGACATGGGACTCGGGAAGACGCTTCAGACTCTTACCCTGCTACAGTACATATATAAGCCATCCGCTCCCAAACAACCCGCTACCCTAATTGTAGTCCCCACATCGCTACTTCACAACTGGCGACGGGAAGCCAAGCGCTTTACAGGGCTCTCAATGATGGAATACAACAATACCGTGGCTATAGACAAGAAACGTCCGGAAAAATTCTTCGGTCATTTTCACTTGATCTTTACTACGTATGGCATGATGAGAAACAACATTGATATACTCTCATCCTACCGTTTCGAATACGTTGTGCTCGATGAAAGCCAGAATATCAAGAATAGCGAATCGCTCACCTTCCGGTCGGCAATTCAACTGCAAAGCAAACACCGACTCGCACTAACAGGTACTCCTATCGAGAACTCATTAAAGGACCTGTGGGCTCAATTTCATTTTATACAACCGGACTTACTGGGAACGGAAAGTGCTTTCCAAAAGCAGTTCATAATGCCGATTCGCCAAGGAAACGAACGCGTACGAGTGCAGTTGCAACAACTGACTGCCCCATTCATCCTCCGCAGAAGCAAGAAAGAGGTAGCTCCGGAACTTCCTGAACTTACCGAAGAAACAATCTACTGCGACATGACTGAAGAGCAGAACACGTGTTACGAACAGGAGAAAAACAGCCTGCGAAACATACTTCTCCAGCACTCTCAAAGTACGAACAGGCTCCATTCGTTTAGTGTACTAAATGGCATTTTGCGTTTACGACAACTCTCTTGTCATCCGCAACTCATTCTTCCTGATTATACCGGAACATCCGGAAAAACCGCACAGATAATCGAAACATTCGATACATTACAAAGCGAAGGACACAAAGTCCTAATTTTCTCTTCATTCGTCAAACATCTGGAGGTCTTGGCTGAAGCTTTCCGAGGACGAGGCTGGAAATATGCCCTATTAACAGGAGCAACCAACAACCGGCCTTCCGAAATCGCCCATTTCACCGAGCAAAAAGATGTTCAAGCATTCCTCATTTCATTAAAAGCAGGGGGTGTGGGGCTCAATCTTACACAAGCCGACTATGTATTTATCATAGATCCCTGGTGGAATCCTGCCGCCGAATCGCAAGCCATCGCCCGTGCCCATCGTATCGGTCAGGACAAGCAAGTGATTGCCTATCGCTTCATTACACAAAACAGTATCGAGGAAAAGATTCTGCATCTGCAAGATGAGAAACGAAAACTGGCGGAAACATTTGTTGCCGACAGTGAGTCATTGCCTATATTAAGCAATGAGCAATGGGTAGACCTGCTCTAATAATACATAAAGCCTCAATCTATCACAGAGGTGTGTAAAATGTATTATTTCATCGTATTCCTGAATTTTTTTATCCATATACTCTTATTTTATCCGGTTATCTTTGCCACTGTGAAAATTATAAATAACCCGAAATAATAAATGTATGAAAAACAGGAGCATTACCTACCTATTACTATTTGGTATTTGCAGCATGTTGGCAATCATGCAATCATGCCAAAAAACAGACGACCTGGAAGCAGACATCAATTCTCTGAAAGACCGTGTCGCTGCTTTGGAAAAAGCAACGGAAGGACTGAATACTTCATTTGCCAGTCTGCAAGCCCTTATGCAAAAAAACAAAATCATTATCGGAATTACTCCGACTAAAGATGGCTTAGGATATTTGCTGGAACTTAGTGACGGAACAAGCATTAAAGTCATGGAGAGTGAAGCTGTACAAGCGTCTGTCCCTGAATTTTCCGTAGACGAAGAAGGCTACTGGATATATAAAACAAGTAATGATACAGATTTCAAATACCTGCCAGGAGCCGATGGAGAGAAAGTATCAGCATGGCCCCGTGATGGAGAAGGCAATGTGGTGGCAACTCCATTAATCAGCGTATCTTCCAGTGGATATTGGCAAGTGAGCTACGATAATGGACAAACATATACAAGCTTAGGAACTAAGGCCGAAGGTGGAAGTCAGGGAGGAACCAGCATATTCAGTAAGGTAGAATATAATGAAGCAAACCATACTTTCTCATTCACCCTGGCCGATGGTGAAAAAACATATACTTTCCCAGTAGACGACAGCTTCGGACTGATCATTTATGGTCTCAATGATGCTGACAGTGAACAAGCTGTGCAAGTTTTTGCCCCCAATGAGAGCCATAAAGAGTATAAAGTAGAACAAAATGACGTGCAACAAGCTGCAATACAAGCTCCTAAAGGATGGGATGTTCTTTTATCCGAAAACTTATTAACTATCACACCACAAGCAACTGTTGTAAAAGACGTAGAAGAAACAATTAAGATTGTACTTACTTCATCAAAGAATTATATCCGTATTGTTTCTATTGAAGTGAAACAACTTTCCAATGAAGCCGGAGCAGAAGCCTGGCAACAATTTGTAAACGAAGATCAACAGAATGTATTATTGGACTTTTCATACGCCGGATATAAACATGGTGAAATAGCACCTCCTGAAATAGAAACATTAATAGCACAAGGATATAAGGTATACGATGTTACAGATCCCAAATATGGAGCTATTCCAAACGACGGTAAATCTGACAGAGCAGCTTTCATGAAGGTATTGGAAGAAATAGCAAGTGAAACAAAGCAAGAAGATCTCAATAATATGACAGATCGATATATTAAGGAAAACGCTAAAGCTATTATCTACTTCCCGGAAGGGAATTATATTCTACAAGACGAAGCATCTAAAGATCGCAGGATTCGTATATCGATGAGTAATATTGTTTTAAAAGGGGCCGGAAAAAACAAAACGACACTCGAAATGACTGCTGCAAATAATTCTCCCAAACCAACTGAAGAAATGTGGAATGCTCCTGTCATGATGGAGTTCAAACATAATACAGGATTAAAAGAATCAATTGGTGTTATCACTGAAGATGCTCCCATAGGCAGCAAAACCATAACGGCCAGTTTAACAGGAGTAAGTGCAGGCAGTTGGGTATGTCTCGTACTGGGAACCCCAGAGTTGGGAAACACGGATAATGATGTTATTAATTCCGAACTATCTCCTTACCAATGGCAAGATATTAAGGTACAACAAGGCATTACTCCCAATATCAAAACAAATGGTATTCAAATATTCGAATACCATCAGATTGAAAAGATTAGTGGTAACAGTGTTACCTTTAAAGAACCCATCATGCATGCTATTAATAAAGATTGGGGATGGAATGTACATAAATTCACCAATTATGCCAATGTTGGCGTAGAAGACCTTACATTTAAAGGACATGCCAAAGAGAAGTTCATTCACCACGGCTCTGACATTGACGATGGTGGTTTTAAGCTCATCGATTTTGTACGTCTGACCAATTCGTGGATGCGTCGGGTTAATTTTGAAAGTGTTAGTGAAGCCATGTCAATCACAAACTCTGCCAATTGTTCTGCTTATGACATCACTATTGGTGGTAATCGTGGACATGCTTCTATCCGCTCGCAAGTTTCTTCCCGTATCTTTATTGGAAAAGTAACCGAAAACAGCAATGGCTACACACTTAGAAAAGGAGAGGGTGAAAGCACATTGCTGGAATATAAAACGAACGTTGGTCAATATCACGCTTGCGGTGTTTCAAAGCAAAGCATGGGTGCTGTAATATGGAATGTGAGATGGGGAGATGATTCTTGCTTTGAATCACATGCTACACAGCCACGTGCAACATTGATTGACTGCTGTACTGGCGGTTTCATGCATTGGAGACAAGGAGGAGACTCTGCTCAAATGCCAAATCACATGGAAAATCTGACAATATGGAATTTCTATGCAACAAATGCACAAACAGACCAGGACATCGATACAGAAGGTAAATTTACCTGGTGGGATAGTAACGGCTTTTGGTGGAAATTTATGCCTCCTATCATTGTCGGTTTCCACGGAAGTCCTTTAGATTTTGATGCTACTCAAATGAAGCGACTCGAAAGTAACGGAACTGCTGTGGAACCATATTCACTCTATGAGGCTCAATTACGTAAACGTTTGGGATATGTTCCTTCCTGGCTATCCTCTTTAAAATAATAACTTTAAAACAATATAATCATGAAAAAAGTATGGAGTATGTTCATGTTATTGGCTGTATGCCTGGTAGCATGTACCAACATTGACGATTTGGAAGATGATGTAGACGCACTGAAAAAGCGCGTTACCGCACTCGAGACACAAGTACGTGATATAAATAGTAACACAGAAGCTCTTCGCGAACTTTATAATGAAGGAACATTTATTACTAATATAGAGGAAAAGTCTGATTCCTACACACTCACTTTGAGCAATGGAAAAACAGTAAATCTATATATGAAAAACGATAATAACCTGTTATGCCCTATTATCGGTATCGATTCAGAAGGCTACTGGACTGTTCTTTACAACAAAAATGAAACTCCGGAGCGTCTGACTGTAAACGGACAACCTGTGAAAGCTAATGGAGAGAGTGGCAAGACTCCTACATTTAATGTAGATAGTGAAGGCTACTGGCAAGTTAGCTATGATGAAGGAAAAAACTATGAATATATATACAAAGAAGGAACTACTGACAAAGTCAGCGCAACTGGTGACGGTTCCGCTCCGGCAGAAGACAAAAACTTCAAGAGTGTAACAGTAGAAAACAACGAACTGGTCTTAGTACTTGCGGGTGAGGATGCTCCAACCATACGTATCCCTATCATCAGCGACTTTGAATGTAGTTTTGCGGCTGAAGATTTAGAACAAATACAAGAGTTTTCTGCAGGTGAAACGAAAGAATTTACCATGACCATGAGAGGAGTAGAAAATACAATGATTACTGCTCCAGAAGGATGGAGTGCTAAATTCTCTAAGGAAGCTGGAAAAGAAAATGTATTGATTGTTACTGCCCCTGCATCAAGCGCAAAGATGATGACTCGTGCAACAGCTGATAACAGTACTGATGTTGCGATATTGGCAACAAGTGGAAAGTATGCTATGATTGCAAAGATTCAGGTTAGTATTAAGAATCGTACGGATTATAAAGCCGATTTTGATCATGGTAAAGACATTACTATCGGCGGCATCACCATCAACAACCAAATTTATTCAGATGCTGACATACAAATATTGGATGCAACAGATGCCGATGTGGCACTTGACACTTACTTTAGTGCTACAATGAGTAAACCTGTTATACTGTTCCTCACAGGTACAGCACACAATTTTACCACAACCGGAGTAAAATCAATCAGCAATGATGTTATTATCATCGGTCGATATGATGACGAGCAAGTAACACTTCGTCCTATTAATTGCTGGAAATCATGCAAAGGAAAGCTACTTTTTAAGAATATAAAAATAGATTTAAGTGATCTCAATGGAGGTAGCAATGCTGGTTATTTTATAAATAATGCAGGCGTTATCAGCAAGGGAGACTTTACTGACATCTGCATTGACAACTGTCTGATTGCGAATGTCTTGAAACCAATTTATTACGATGCAGCACAAAAGACTTACTTTGGTATAGACAACATCTCTGTTCAAGACACTCGTATTGAAGTTAATGCTATCAAAATTGCCTTGATAAATATATATAAAGGCTTCAATTTAGGAGATTATAAAACTTTCAACTTCAAGAACAATATAGTGTATAGCCAGACACCTCAAGAAGGCGTGCAAATATTAAACTGGGCTACTGGTAATATACCTTTATCAGATGGTGTACTTTCTGCCGAAATTATAAATAATACTTTTGTCAACATGATAGGTAGCAATATATTCTTCAGATATCAAAAAGGAACATCATTGACTATAAGCAAGAATATCTTTGACGTAAGTCCGGAAGCAGAATTCGGTTCCTACTATTATTCTTTCTTAGAAAGTTGCACACCTCAAATAGATGTAACCGACAATATCGTATATGGCTTAACCAAAAATTGGAATTATTATCATACAAGTTCTTTAGTTAAAGAACCAACAAGCGGTAATAACATAACCAAGCACGCAACAGCTCCTATTACTCAATATGATTATGTAAATGGTATATTTACATTAGCTAGCGATGTAGCTGGTTATGGAGCAACAATTGAATAAAACTCTTTTACCAGTTTAATAATAAAAGCCGCATAACGAAAGTTATGCGGCTTTTATTTATCTAAATGTCATATCATCAATCAAGAAATCAGAAACAGGAGAAGCTACTACATCCGAAAAATACGAGTCTGGTTCAAAAAGAAAGTCTCCCTGATATTTCCAATATTAGAATTATCTTGAGCCAGACTATATATCAAATTGGTATTATCCAGATAAATTTTATCTACTTTCCCTAACCCGCGTATTCCGCCGGTAGCATCTCTCAACTGCGCTATCAACCCTGCCTCTTCAATATAAAGGCAATAATCGGATATATTATTACGGCTCACTTCAAGAATTTTAGCTATACTGCTAAAATTAGGCTTGAACGGCACACTCTTAGCAATGATAGCAAGAAGTTGCTTAAGTTTACGCCCAGTGGAAACATTCATATCAGCAAATTGAGGTATGTCCGACTCCAAAGTCAAATTGATGATCTGTCGCAAACGTATATCAAAATCTTCCTCCAATGCAAAAGGATAGTAGCCTTTCTGCAAATAGTCATGAAAGAGTGGAAGCGGATGCTCCAAACCCGGAATTTCCACTTTATGCGCTACAATATCCTGCAAACTGTATATTCCAGAAGGAATACGATGAAATAAATACAAATACTCACGAAAAGAAAGTCCCTGCATCTGATACATGACAGCGCGACGACTCAAATCTGAAGCTCCTTTATTAATATCCAATACAGATGAACCTGTAAAAACAATATTCAACTCTGAATGATAATCGTAAATCAATTTAAGCTCTTTCGACCAATCTTTATATTTATGAATTTCATCAATAAACAAATACTTGCCTCCCATTTTTACAAAAGCATCTGCCAAGTCAAGCAAACGATGGCTGGCAAAATAAAAATCTTCAGCCGTCACATATAAAGAGTCATTTAAATTCAGCTTTTCTTTAATGTGCTGTAATACAAGAGTCGTCTTCCCTACTCCTCTAGGTCCCGTAAGCCCTATCATGCGACTATTCCAATTTATCCTGGAATAAATATACCGGTGAAACTCAATATTAGTCTCCCGTATCATCTTGTGAAAATACTCAAATAACTTATCCATATAGCATTGGTTTATAGACAAAGATACGATTATTTGCACTATAATAGTGCAAATAACAAAACAAATTGCACTTTCACAGTGCAATTTCAGCTAAAGCCACATCTTTTCCCCCACCACCTTGCAGAAAAACTTTTTTAATTTATCTTTGCATCCAAAACAACCCTACATGAAATACAAACTTATCGTGCTCGATCTTGACGGCACACTCACCAACTCTAAAAAGGAAATCACTCCCCGCAACAGGGAAACTCTAATACGTATGCAAGAGCAAGGAATACGACTGGTATTAGCTTCCGGTCGACCTACTTATGGTATTGTGCCATTAGCTAATGAGTTACGTATGAATGAATTCGGTGGATTCATCCTGTCCTATAACGGAGGAGAAATCATTAATTGGGAAACACAAGAGATGGTATATGAAAATGTGTTGCCTAATGAAGTTGTTCCAGTGCTCTACGAATGTGCCCGTACCCATCAACTAAGTATATTAACCTATGACGGAGCAGAGATAATAACCGAAAACTCTCAAGATCCATACGTATTAAAAGAGGCCTTTCTCAATAAAATGGCAGTTCGGGAGACAAATGACTTCCTGACAGACATCACGCTTCCCGTAGCCAAATGCCTCATCGTAGGAGATGCCGATAAACTGATTCCACTTGAAGCCGAACTTTGTCTCCGGTTACAAGGTCGCATTAATGTTTTCCGTTCAGAACCCTATTTTCTCGAATTAGTCCCGCAAGGTATCGACAAGGCTCTTTCTTTGGCCGTCCTGTTAAAAGAAATAGGAGTAGCGCGTGAAGAAGTTATAGCCATAGGTGATGGATATAATGACCTATCCATGATTAGGTTTGCAGGACTGGGGATTGCCATGGGAAATGCTCAAGAACCTGTAAAGAAAGCAGCAGATTACATCACTCTAAGTAACGAAGAAGACGGTGTAGCAGAAGCAATCAAGAAGTTTTGCAATCAACAATAGCCAAACATTTACTGGCATGCCGGCAGAGTTTTAGTTTCTCGGTGAGAAACCTTTGGTTTCAAGGAATGAAACTATTGGTTCCTCGGTGTGAAACTGTTAGTTTCATACCGGGAAACAAATCACATTACTGGTAAAAACGACCCGACACTTAAAATCAACCGATTAAAGATAGGGCGCATATTCAGATTTTATACTAACTTTGCGATTCCAATAAAACAAATATAAAATGTTATGGAACATCAACTTACCATTTACAACACCTTAGATAGAAAGAAAGAGTTGTTCGTACCGCTTCATGCACCTCATGTAGGCATGTATGTGTGCGGACCGACTGTTTACGGAGATGCCCATTTAGGACACGCCCGCCCGTCTATAACCTTCGATGTGTTATTCCGCTATCTCACCCACCTAGGATATAAAGTACGCTACGTACGAAATATTACCGACGTAGGTCATCTGGAACACGATGCCGATGACGGAGAAGACAAGATCGCCAAGAAAGCACGTCTGGAAGAGTTGGAACCAATGGAGGTTGTTCAATATTTCCTGAACCGCTATCATAAAGCAATGGAAGCACTGAATGTACTTTCTCCGAGCATCGAACCACATGCTTCAGGACATATCATTGAACAAATCCAACTGGTACAGAAGATTTTGGATGCCGGATACGCCTATGAAAGCGAAGGCTCCGTCTACTTCGATGTGGCCAAATACAATAAAGATTACCACTACGGAAAACTTTCCGGACGTAATCTGGACGACGTATTGAATACCACCCGTGACCTCGACGGACAAAGCGAAAAACGCAATCCCGCCGACTTCGCCCTTTGGAAAAAGGCACAACCTGAACATATCATGCGCTGGCCGTCTCCATGGAGCGACGGTTTCCCCGGATGGCACGCCGAATGTACCGCTATGGGACGCAAATACCTAGGCGAACACTTCGATATTCACGGAGGAGGAATGGACTTGATTTTCCCTCACCACGAATGTGAAATCGCACAATCGGTAGCCTCACAAGGTGATGACATGGTTCACTACTGGATGCACAACAACATGATTACCATCAACGGAACCAAGATGGGTAAATCACTCGGCAACTTCATCACTTTGGACGAATTCTTCAACGGTACTCATAAGCTGCTGGCACAAGCCTACACACCAATGACAATCCGTTTCTTCATCCTGCAAGCTCATTACCGCAGCACGGTAGACTTTAGCAATGAAGCACTGCAAGCATCCGAAAAGGGTCTGCAACGTCTGATGGAAGCCATTGACGCATTGGATAAGATTACTCCCGCACCGGCAACTTCAGAGGGAATCAACGTGAAAGAACTGCGCGCTAAGTGCTATGAAGCAA